>JADHEF010001476.1_pt1 | contig 14207 bp, 8 predicted proteins | sample 8952391 | NCBI WGS metagenome assembly JADHEF01 (sample SAMN16124439, study PRJNA663245) | bioreactor sludge metagenome | isolation source: sludge (nitrite) | place: India:Bengaluru | collected 2019-02-28
CGTCCCCAACGGGCCGACGCGGGGAAAGAGGTCAATGCAACGTGGTTGCGCCCAATGCTCATTCTCTCTCATTCTCTTATTGCTTTATGCCAGAAGTCAGAGTAACTTAGATATTTATTATTAGGTCGATTTGTTCAAACGAAAGAGGACTATATGACGGCAATACGGCGGTTATCCACAGTTCAGCTCCATTTTTTTACGAGGACTATTTTGATTATGAAGCCCACACGATCTCTTTTATTCTTGGCAACTCTGTCGTTTATGCACCTATTTGCTTCAGAGGCGCTAGCAGACAACAATAAGGTCCTCATGTTGGCACCGCAAGCAACCGGCAGCACTGATTGGAACTTTTATGGCACCGATTACGTGCACGTACCACATAGCACAGATTTTCTTGTTCCTTCTTTTACGGTTGAGGCATGGGTCTGTCGAACAGCTACCAACACGGTAAAGGTGCGTCCAGCGGAATATATATTCAATAAGGGCGGAGATCAGATCAGCGGGCATATTTGCTTCTTCCGTGAAACCGGCTTTTCTGACCCACGTGCCTACCTGAAACTGAGAGTTAATTATGCAACACTCTCCGCGCTTGACAATTCAGTCACAGGCCAATGGTACCATGTTGCAGGTGTCTTTGACATGCCAAGGGGGAAGATGTCTCTTTACATCGATGGTAATCTTGCGGCTTCTACCAATATGTTGACTTTAGCCTCTCCCTCATCAACTGCCGCTGTCCGCATTGGACAGCATAACGATCCGATAAGCAACTATCCGTGGCATGGGTATATTGATAATGTACGGTTTTGGAATTACGCTCGCAGCCAAGCGGAAATACAAACTGCAATCTGTGGCATACCGGCGGGCGCTGTAAGCGGTCTAGTGGCAAATTGGGTTTTTGATAGTGGCACGGCAACAGACATATCCGGACACGGACACGATGGCACGCTTATCGGGAACGCGATCATCACAAACCGTGTCATCCCGCAAATTAGCGGCTCGAACGCATGGAAAATGGCCTACGGTTCGGATATCTTGCCAATTGGCGAGACAAACGCGGTCCAACTATCAACCCTGAACTCGGGTGACGGGGGAGAGTCATTCGCACTAGGTGGAGTCGGGGCGCTTGCCGACGGGAACATGGCTGGAATCGAGTGGACGGTAAGCGGCGCTGGTTTGCTGGCGTTCGACTGGAAGGTGTCAAGCGAGGCGGATTACGACGTGTTGAGGTTTTACGAGGTCGGGGGAACAACCACGAATGTCATCTCGGGGGTGGGCGGGGGATGGACGCGTATCTCCCTGACCGTGCAAGGCGAGACGAACACGGTCCACACCTTCAGGTGGGAATACGAAAAAGACCCCGTCGGCGATTATGTGGGCGAGGACTGCGGATGGATCGACGCGATAACCTGGACCCCGTTGTACACCTTGACCGTCAAAGGCAGCGCCAGCGGGGGCTCATATACAAACGGCCAACAGGTTTTGATTACGGCCGATATTCCGCAGAGCGGATATACGTTTGAGCGGTGGATTGGGGCTACGCAGTATGTGGCGAACGTCACCGCAGCAACTACTGTCGTAACAATGCCAGCATCTAACATCTCGATTACCGCGACCTATTGTTTGAGCCCGGTCTCTCTTGCGGCTGGCGCGCCCGTTTCAATCATTGGCAACACCAACGCCGTTGCCGTTGTCGGCGAAAACTCCGGCGACGGGGGCGCATCCGTCAAACTGGGAGGGATCGGCTTGCTACCGGACGGGAAAACGACAGGGATCGAACTCACAGTAAAGGGATCAGGCCTGTTGGCGTTCGACTGGAAGGTGTCGAGCGAGGCTGAGTACGATTGGCTGCGGTTCTACGAGGTCGGGGTTGATGTGACGAACCAGATTTCCGGGGTCGGTACTGGATGGACTCGTGTCTTTGTCCCGGTCAATGGCGCTAAGGATGCCATTCACACTTTCAGGTGGGAATACGTGAAGGATCCCATCGGTGACTCCGTGGGCGAGGACTGCGGCTGGGTTGACGCGATAAGTTGGGCTCCGTTTTATGTTCTTGCCGTAAACGGCGGCACGGGCAGCGGCGGTTATACCAACGGCACGGCGGTAGCGATCATCGCGGACGCGCCAGCAGCACACTGTGTATTTAACCGTTGGATCGGCGACACCAATCGAGTTGCCAATGTTTTCGCTTCAAGCACGACCTTGATGATGCCCGCCACTGGCGTTGTCGTGACGGCCACGTACAAACCGATTCTCTATACGCTTTCGGTCGCTCACGGCAGCGGTGGCGGATCATATCCCTATGCATCGACAGTCGAGATCGTTGCATCGCAGTATGTCGGCAAACGTTTTTACCGTTGGACCGGCGATGTGGATACCGTTACCGATGTGGCATCCGCCACAACAACCGTTCAAACAACCGATCATCCACTTTCCGTCGCGGCCACCTACAGCGTTCTCCTCACGGTCAACGGAGGGACAGGTGACGGCTGGCATGTCGAGGGCTCCACGGCGACGGTAACCGCCGATCCCGATCCGATGTATATGGAGTTCGCCGAGTGGACGGGCGACGCCGCAGGTTCACTGGACGACGCCACCGCACCGACAGCATCGCTGCCCATGCCGACGAGTCCCGCCACCCTGACGGCCACGTACCGCGCGTCAGTTGCCCGCGTCACAGGATCTTACGGCCGCACCTACCTAACATCAGGAACATCCGGCGGGATATCGACTGACCTGGGAGCAGGGTCTCCTTCCGGTACGGCAGCCGTGAAACTCGGGGGGGCGGGCATAGTGCCGGACAACGGGTTCGTTGCGTTTGAGACTGTCGTGTCAGGAAGTGGATCGGTGACGTTCTGGTGGAAGGTGTCGAGCGAAAGCAACGCCGACTATCTGAACTTCTTCGTGGATGGTGTGCAGCTCGCTGCCATTTCGGGGACCAAGGTTCCGTGGGCCCAGGTCTCGAACAGGGTCGAGGGCGCGGACGTGCCCCACACCTTGCGTTGGGAGTACGTAAAGAACGGATCGGTGGCCAGCAGCACCGACGCAGGCTGGGTGGACGATATTGTCTGGACCGGCGACGTCCCCGAACCGGTTATCAGACCTGACATCCGCACGATGGCAGCCACCAACAACACCTTTGCGTTCACATTCCTCGGGGAACGCGGCATCCCATATACCGTCTACAGCAACGCGACACTCAACGCGTGGGGATGGATGCCTATGGCTATTGAGCCGCAAGTAAGAGGAGAAACCAATGGGGTCTTCCGGTTTGAAGCATTGGTTGCGCAGTATATGGGTCTAGGGTCTTGCTTTTATCGTGTGTGTGTGACGAACGCCCAGCCGTCCCCTGATGGCATGGTCCTGATCCCCGGTGGGACGAACACAGGAACGGATCCTGACTTCGGGGCGTACAGCTTGACGGTGGACGCTTTCTACATGGACGCGACTGAGGTGACGAAGACGCTATGGGAAGAGGTCAAGAACTGGAACGGCGGCAACGGTTACAGCTTCGATAACGTCGGCAACGGCAAGGCCCCGGACCACCCGGTGTGCATGGTCAACTGGTATGACTGCGTGAAGTGGTGCAACGCCCGCAGCCAGATGAACGGGCGCACGCCGGTCTACTACACCGACGCCGCGATGACGGTATTGTACAAGACCGGGCAGGTCTTGGAGCCATACGTCAAGTCGTCCGCCAACGGCTACCGGTTGCCGACCGATGCTCAGTGGGAATACGCCTCCCGCGGCGGCCTCGCCGGAAAGCGCTTCTCGTGGGGCGACAGGATCGACCACACGCGGGCGAACTATTACAGTTATTGGAGTAGTGGTAATCCTGTTTACTCATATGACGACGGTTATAAAGGATATGACACGCGGTTTGAGGTTGGCTCTTATCCGCTCAGCAGCCCGGCGGGGTTCTTCGCGCCGAACACGTACGGACTATACGACATGGCAGGAAACGTATGGGAGTGGTGTTATGACTGGCACCCCGGTTATGTTGGCTCGGGTCGTGTCGCTCGTGGTGGCAGTTGGGGAGATCACGCGATCTATTGTCGGTCTGTCGACCGTGGCAAGGGCAACCCAGGCTACCAAGGTGCCAGCTTCGGGTTCAGGACTGTCGCATTTCCAGATCAGCAGTAGTTTAAATGAAAACCGGTGGTGGTGGATTTTGCGACCGCCGCCGCCCTTAGTTACGTCAAGATGGTCTAAACTTGATCCGCTAACGCCCCATGAAATACTTACTACACTACAGCCCCCGTCACTGAAGTTGAGGTGCGTTGACGTGAGCTGTACGTCAGTATACAATGTTAAAACCGATGGTTTAGAGAAGGCAAATACGTTAAAGGGCGCGCCTGTGCCTTGTTCAAGAGTCGTACGAAATAACGGAGAATGCTTATGGGGCAGGTTCAGCGTTTGATGAGGCAAGCAGCAGAAAAGGTTTGGTCCCGATACACCCACAGGGTTAACAAATCGAGAAGCATCGTGACACATCCATTGGTGAAGGGTATGCCGAGAATCGCGCTCGCCTCCCAACTCGCCATTGACCGCCCAGAGCGTTTGGCGATAGCGCGGCGCTTGATCAAGGCTTATGCGCTCGCCAACGCGGATGAAGGCGGCGCAAAACTGCAATTGCCGCAAGATGACCTTTGGACCCATCTGATCAACAAGGAGTTCAACCAACTCCTGCAGATCCTAAAGTCGGAGGACGCGGAGGCACTCTCGAAGTATCTGCTCCATTTTGGCGAGCAATACACTTGGTTTGGGGGGCTGACACTCTCCGTTGACGGGTTTAACCAACAACGAGATCCATCGTCGATCGCGCTCAGCTACCTGGATAAACTGGTATGCTTGGCGGAGTCAGAGGGCGTGTTGCCGCTGGAAAACCCCGAGCAGTCGGCCCTATGGGGAGAGAACTTGTATGCCGACGTCGACAAAATCCTCGACGGCCTCGAAAAGGCGATCGGCATTTCCGTCGTCCCCCCAACTGGCGCAGTGCCCATCACTGGAATCGACACCAACCGCGGTCCTCTCCACTACCGCCACATCAACTCGCTCTACGCGGCGCTAAGAATCAAGGCGCTTCTCCCAGACAACGGCGCAATTTGCGAGTATGGCGGAGGGCTGGGCATCGTGGCTTATTACGCAAATAAACTTAACTTTCGGGACTACACTATTTTTGACTTGCCACTCGTCAACGTGTTCGCCGGGCATTTTCTGATGAACACCCTTGGCTCCGAGGCTGTCCGCCTATACGGCGAGGACAGCCGAGCGGCCACAGTCAACGTCCTTCCCTATTGGCAATGCATGGATGCCCCGTCCGGATTTTATGCCTTGACGCTTAACCAGGACTCGTTTCCAGAGATTGCCCCGAGCCTGGTTCTTGACTACTTACGGCAAATTGAGAGAACAACCCATACCTATTTTTTGAGCATCAATCAGGAAGCGGAGGCTCCGATGGGCACCAGAAGTCAGAATTCGGTGCCTGCGCTGATGCGCAGCTTTGATCACTTCCACCGCGCATATCGCATGAATTATTGGATTAGGGAAGGATACGCTGAAGAATTGTATGAACTCCGGCGCTGAGCCACGGACGCCCAATAGCCAACAAATAGCAGCCGCAGAGCCCCTGTTTGCCCAGACGTTCGACCTGCTACCGGCATCTTTTTCAAGACCTTTCTTTCTACAATCCATTCTTGACGGTTTGGCTCATTTTCCCGTAATCTAAACCAAATGGAACAAAAGAAAAAGACAGCGCTGATAACCGGAGTCACAGGACAAGACGGCTCTTTTCTTGCGGAGCTTCTGATTGAAAAAGGATATAATGTACATGGTGTGGTCAGAAGGTCTTCGCGTTTCAACCGAGAGCGCATCGAGCACCTTTATGTAAAAAAACTCATCGAGGATGCCAAGGCAAAATCGCAAATCAGCCTGCATTATGGAGACATGACCGACACGACTTCCTTGATGCACATCATCAAAGAAGTCAAACCCGACGAGATCTATAATCTTGCCGCCCAATCGCATGTAAAAGTCTCGTTTGACATTCCGGAATATACGGCGGAAACCGACGCGATGGGAACACTCCGACTCCTCGAAACCGCGCGCATCCTTGGCATGGCAGGGAGCGTTCGCATCTACCAGGCATCCACATCTGAACTGTTCGGACTGGTCCAAGAGACTCCGCAGAAAGAGACGACACCGTTCTATCCCCGATCCCCTTATGGGATCTCGAAGCAATTCGCTTTCTGGATTGTAAAAAACTATCGCGAAGCCTATGGCATGTTCGCCGCAAACGGCATCCTCTTTAATCATGAAAGCGAGCGGCGCGGCGAAAGTTTTGTGACCCGGAAAATCACCATGGCTGTCGCCCGCATTGCGAACGGGGAGCATTCCAAGCTGACGCTTGGCAATCTGGATGCCAGACGCGACTGGGGGTATGCGAAGGACTATGTTGTCTGCATGTGGAAAATGCTGCAGCACCCCGTGCCTGAAGACTTTGTGATCGCGACGGGCGAAACCCACAGCGTCAGGGAGTTCTGCACACTGGCCTTTCGCGTAGCAGGCATCGACGTTATTTGGGAAGGAAAAGAGGCCGACGAGAAGGGCTACTGTAAAAAAACGGGCCAACTTCTCGTCGAAATTGATCCCCAATACTATCGCCCGACAGAGGTCGATATCCTGTGCGGCGATCCCAGCAAAGCGAGAAGTCTGCTGGGGTGGGATTCCAAACAGACGTCGTTTGAAAAACTCGTCGAAATCATGGTGCTCTACGACATCAAACTCAACGCGGCCAGCAAGTTGCAGTCTCCTTCGGGACCTGGAAAAGGGCTCACCTGATATGCAGCGTTTTTCGCCGGCCGTTTTTCCCTGCTAGACACACGAGGCCGAGCCGTCAGGCATGATCATGATGTCTCCTTCCTACAGACCTACAGACTCAGGGCTCCGCGTCGGGAAATCCATTATAACCCTTTAGTCCTCATCATGAAACCAAACGATCCGCCCCAGCCCAAACTGCTACTCGTTGACCATTCCTGCCACGCAGCGACGCGATCCGTTCACTTCCTGCACGACATCTTGTCAAAACGCTTTGATTTCTCCGTTCACTATTACAATCAGGCTTATCGTCCCGAACTTCCCCCAGCACGACGGTCCACTTATGACTTCTTAGCCTTCTTTGAATTCCTGCCGGGGCGACTCAACCTCTTTTATCCGAACACGCGATCCGTGTTCTTCCCGATGTACGACAACGAGTGGGGAAGCACATGGTGCTGGCGCAGAATTGCGCTGACCGGCATGCCTATCGTATCATTCTGCTCTCGAGTGACCCACTTCGCGAAACAACACGGCGTGCGGGACGTATTGGATGTCAAATTCTTTCCCGACCCCAAAAAATACACGGGCATGCAGGGGGACCCCCGCATTCTCCTGTTATGGGAACGCGGACAAATGAATTTCAGCGTCGTGAAGGCCCTTTTTGCCCCCGGGGCGATGAAAGAAATTCTTCTACTGCGCCATCCCGAAGAGAACATCACTCATCCAGAACTCTCGGATTCCGATATTGCTCAATACAACGTCAAAATCATCGAGACCGGCTTTCTGCCCCGAGAGCACTATCTGGACATCATCCGTTCGGCGGGGACCGTCATCGCTCCGCGCAGGAAGGAAGGGATCGGGATGGTGTTCCTCGAAGCGATGGCCATGAAGAAATGTGTGATCACGCATCGGGACGCGACGATGGATGAGTATGTCAAACATGGCTCAAACGGATTACTGTTCGACACGGAGAAACCGAGCAGGATTGATATCGCAGACATCCTTCGCATTCACGAGAGCATACCCGATCCGGCACCCTATTACGACACGTGGCTTTCGGACCGGGAGAAGATTTGCTCATTTATACAAGAAACCCCTCGCCTATCCCTTTCAAAAAAAGCGCGCCTTCTTTATTATATTTACTACTTGTTCTTCGTTATTGAAACGGTGAAGCTGAAATTTCCACGATGATCCCCGCAGGCGTCTTGTCACAAAACCTCTCCACGCCACCTCTGGAACCTGAAATGCAACCAGACGATCCCGCGCGTCAAAGGCCGGGGGCAAACACTCACCAACAACAGCATTATTTTGGGCTGGCCTTCCGGATTTTTTTTCAAGTGCCGATAGGCCGCTACGCGTTCGCGGAGGTTTCCCGACAACAACTTCACACGGCAATCCACATCGTCAACGACTTTCCGGCATATTGCAACCAACTTATCCCGCTGCCCGTCCGACAGGCGCCCCTGTTCACATCTCCGAACGATATCTTGCATCACTTGAAGATAAGAAGCTTTCTCAGCAGCGGCTTTTTTTAAATAAGCCGACTCAACTGTTCCCGTGTTGGCCGAGAGCCCACCCTCGCGATAGAGCAACAGGCTGTCCTTAACCAGCAGAATGTCGCCGAGCAAGCGTGCGCGCGAAAAGAGAACCATATCGTCATAGCATCCTGTACCGCAGACCTCTCCAAAAGCAGTCATCACTTCCGGACGGTATGCAGCAGAAGAACCCCGATATGCATAATGCAACAACACCTCCTCAATGGTCCGCCGCTCAATCCCGGTCTCTTTCCAAAAAACCCCCTTGTTGCCGTCTTGACTCCCATCACTGCGCATGTACGTATAAGAGGAGCATACAACATACGGCTGTTTCTTGCAGCTGCACCATTCTTTGACCAAGACTTCGACCCGGTTGGGAACAGATATATCATCATCACACTGCATCACGAGCAACTCGCCCCGGGCAAGAGAAAACGCCTTATTCACATTGCCAATCAAACCGATATTCGTCTCATTGCGATTCACAATGAGACGGTGCGGACCTTGATAAGCCGCAACCATCTCTAAGATGATCTCATAGGTTCCATCCGACGAGCCGTTGTCAGATATCAGAATCTCAAGCGGCGAATAGGTTTGAGCGAACGCGCTCTCAAGCGCAGCACGTATGGTGCCGCATCGGTTATACGACAAGACATAGAGCGTAATCAGCGGACAGCCGTTGCACTCTTTTTTTTTCGCTTCGTCGTTCATTTTCCCACTCTCCACCGTTCTCTACATGTGCGAAGAAAAAAATCACGCAGACGCCTTCCTCAAAAAAAAGACCGCCTGATCTCCCTGTTGCTCGACATTCAGCTCTTTCGCTTTCTTTTCAAAGGCCTCTATCTCAGCCCTTGAAAAAACACCTCCTCCGGGATTTTTTGCGTAAGACCTCTCGTCCATCAGCGGTATATTCCTCTGGTACTGTTCGCTGCCCCAAAACTGAAAGGCCGTCGAGTCAAAAATGGTTTTGAACACGTCCAGGCGCGCTTGTCCGGCCAGTATCTGAAGGCTTTTTAACGAATGCAGAAACAAATGACGCGGCGCATCGAGATCCGCCCAATTCACCCCATACTGCCGCCAGGCATAGGAAGACACGACCGGCATACGCAAAATACAAATCCCTTCGGGCGACAACAAGCTGCAGACCTTTCTGAGCGTTTCCAGCTGATCCGACATGTGTTCAAACGAATGATGGAACATCACCATGTCCCACTCGCCATCAATCCCATGAATATCCCGTTTCAGTATCCGCAAACCATTCGGATAGCAAACGTCGGCCACATTGTATGGGTCAATTCCCAAAACATGTTCGAGCCCTTGCTTTTTCAACCGGAACAACAAATCCCCGGCGCCACACCCGACGTCCAAGATGCGCGATTGCATATGAACGCCACAGTCCGAGAGCAACTTGAACAGGTCGTTGGGATATTTTGAATACAGCCATTTACCGAGCAGCCCCCTGTTGAAAAGCGCATAACGGTCACGCATCCCAATCAACACACTTCGGAGAGTCGGCTTATCCTCTGAAACTTTTTGATATGAGTAATACGTGTCCGGATAGTAATGGGCAAGGTTATGAGGAACCTCTTCGATTTGCAGACACCCGCAGCTGGAACACAGCATATACTGAAACTCATCCCTATAACCGAACATCATTTCTTTCACGCTGTAACTGCTGTTTTTAGCGCCGTTTCCACAAATTTTACATTCCATTTTGTACCCCTCAGAAAAAGAAGAACCGCGCGGATGAGTGCGCAAACAAACCTTTTACCGCTCGCACCGTTCCGACACTTGCCGGACCCTCGTCAGACGCACCGATAACTGGACAAGAATACACAACACAACCGAGAGAGAGACTCCAAGCATGACCATCAGGAGAAAATCGAGTCGCGCCGCATGCAATGAGCCCATCCAATCGACCCAGCCGGAGGGCAACCGCCCTTCAAAAAAGCCATACCCGGTCAGGCCATACAAAAGCAGGCTCTCGACTGCGGCGGCCACGGCGCAATAGCTGACAAAGCCAAAGCGGCCGCAAGCCATCTCAAAATTGACAAAACAGCCGCACGTCGCGCGCACCGTTAATATCACCGTCAACAAGGCCAAGTGCGACGCATAAGGCACATAATTTTCCCAGGCGGGCGAAAGCCCCAGCAATCCTTTGCCTGCAAACTGAAAAACAGCGGCAAGCAACAGACCGCTGCCTAGCGCCCCCCCCATCGACTGCCACAATAAGCGATGCGATTTTCCACCCTGTTCATGATTTTCCGCAACCAGCGGGAACAGCACGAAAACGAGCGTGAGCCCGACATAGCCACCCATCTCGGCAAAACGCGAAATCACGTAATATCCTGCCGAGTCCATATCAGGCAACCGATGACGAATCACAAACGTTTCCACCATCGTTTGAAACGTTCCAGCAGCCACATACACAGCCACAGGAACCGTATACGCTATAATCGGCCGCCAATCCGTTAGCCAGTAGGGCGTCGACTTGACTTGACGACCGAGCTGCTTCCGCAGGCCAAACAACGCCGCGAAAACCAGAAAAACCGATGGTGCCGACTGTCCGACAAAATATCCGGAGAGCGCACGAATCGGCATACAGACAAGCATCGTAACCAAACGGAGGGGGGCAGACAGAAGGCTGGCGAACGCGATCATCCGGAAACGCTTTAACGCTTGCAAAGCGTTCAAGTAAATAGGCGAAACCGTCGCCAGGACCCCAGACGCCACAATTAACAGACCCAACGAGCCGTCGGCCACACGCATGCGCTCGAAGACCAACGGCATAAAGAACCGCGCATAAACAAGCGTTCCGAAGAACAAGACCGTGGAAAGGATAATGACGTCGCGCAGCAAGCGCTTGACCTTGCCGAACTCTCCTCTCGTCGCATAGGTGTTGAGAAACTTGGTGAACGGCACGAGCAAAACCGTCAGAGGCAATCCCAACACACAGCCCACCTGCGTCAATGGCAAGACAGCCCCCAGTTCCTCTTGCGGCACATACTTGGGAACCAGCCACAGTCCGATAAACGCGTTGATCACATCACACGTCCGCAACGCAATAAACAAAATGGCCGAGTACCACCAGAGCGGGCCAATCCGCCCTTTTATTTTTTCCGTCAGCCGGATCATGCGGCCACTCCGACACCCGGTGCTTTTTTGTTCAACAGAAACACGCCGAAGCCCCACCCCGCCACGGCCAGCGTTGTCAGAAGGCTCAGCAGGAAAGACACGGTCTTTCTTTGCTGCCGCAGAATGACTTCGTGCTCTCCGGCAGACACAAGCGCAGCCGGCCAAATGGCGTCCGCGACATAGAGCGGCGCAGGTTTACCATCGATCAGCGTTTCCTGCGGACCCCTCCTCCGCTCGTCGAACACCAGAAGCCCAGGACGCTTTGCAGAGACCTTGATTCGGGTTTCCAGCTTACCCGGAAGTCCGAAAGACGTAAGCACACGCACCTCCCCCGCCTCCGACGTCGTCTCTCCGGCGAGAGCCGGCGCATCGGAGACCGTCCGCTTGCCGGAGAGTACGCTGTCAGCCTGCTTGTCAAGCGGCACATCCCCCTGCCAATCAGTGACAAAACGCGGTGCGCTTGCCCCGTTCATGACACCGGCCAAGGTCAGCGTCTTCTCGCCTGGCTGCGCTGTTTGCCGCAACACGCCCGCACCCAACTCAAAGTCCAGCAACGACCGCAACACGCCTGCCCGCAGCAAGCTTTCCACTCCCTTGCGGGGCACGATCACCGTCTGCGCGTGCAGAACCTGCCACAGCCGGACCGGATCATTCTGAAGTCCGGTGAACAAACGCCCGTACGGGGTGTCCCGATCATCTTGCGAGGGAGCCAGATTGTGAACCCCGTTCATCGTGAGCGCGGTGCTGAACCAGTCTTGTCCTGAGTTCTGGGTCGCGTAGTTGACGACATTTGCGACATGGCTGCCGGCCTGCTTCCTGACCGCCTTGACCACCGCGTTCTCCGCGTAAAAAGGCTCGACGTTCATCGCTCTCACATACCGCCGAGCCACGCAAGCCTGATCCAGCGCAAGCACGGAGACCAACACGCCGCCGATCCAGACGAGCGACCGCTCCCCCGCCTTTCGCGCGGCGAAGAAAGCCAGGCCGGCCACCAGTGCGGCAAGCCCCGTCGCGCGCAGGAGATTACTCAGCATATAGCCGCTGAGCGCCTCCGCCGCCTGCCCCATACCCAACTCTGTGATATGCCGGACAACCGAGGGCTTCGCCACTAGGGCCATCAGAACGCCAAGCAAAAGAAGGCCGGCCATCCCCCCCCCCAGCCACATCATTTTACGCCGCATCTCAGGACGATCCGCGCGCAGGAAAGCGTCCATCCCGAACCCCGCGAGAAAAGCCGTCGCGACCTCCGCCAAATGATGGAATTTCACTGGTGCACGGATGTAGTCCATATACGGAATCGCATAAAACATCCGGTAAAGGGGCGTGTAGCGTCCCATCGCCAAAACCAGACACACCACCCACAACACACACCAGAAGGGAACGTCGGAGGTCGGCGGACGGAGGACTGAGGCGTGCTGTGGGGCCGAAGCAGCTTGAACTCTCTTCTGTGAGGCCCAGGCGAAAAGCGCCAGCACCGCGAAAAGGAAAGGGATGATGCCGAGATACACCGTGTGCCCACGGTAATTGGGCATCATGCGGCCTTTCTGGAAAACCGCATCATGCGGCCGACCCAGCCGACCCCAGTACGGGAAGGCCCCCTGCATCGACTCGTTGCCGAATACGCCCGGCACGACAAACTCCAACATATCCTCCGGCGGCAAACTCCAGTTTGTCGCGAAGATCCAACGTTCCCGCTTTTCAGCCTCCGTCATTTTTACGGACTTTTCATCAGACTTATCCGTGTTCGCGGTCGAGCCTGAGATCTGCGCCTCGCGGTTGGTGATCTGCGTCGTCACCGCCGAACGGACACCACTGAAGCCGGCCACGACAAGTACCAGCACGGAAACCAAGAACCGTGGCCAGACGTGGAGGGCCATGCTCCAGAAGCCGGGTCTAGGCGCGGAGGAGGAGGGGACGTACGAACTCGGACTTCCGTCTCGGGCCGTTCGCCACAGCACGTACGCCGCCGCCAAAGCGCCGAGCAGCAGCAGGACATCCGGCTGATACGACACTCCCCACGCGAAAACAAGACCCAGCATGGCAAAGTAGAAGAGCTTCTTCGTCTCGAAGCCGCGGGCAATCAGTCCAAAGGCCCAGACCGCACACGAAAACATGTGGAAATATCCACGGTGTCCCGCGCAGAAGAGCGTGAAGGTGTAACCGCTCAGGCCCAAAGCCAAACCGCCACACCACGCGGCCAAGGGGTGAACGCGTTGCGAACGCAGGTAATAGACCCCCGCCAAAGCCAACACCAGAGAATCGATGATAAAAGTCAACTCGTGCGCGACCAGCGGATGCAGCAGAATCCAGTAGAGCTGATGCGGGGTAAACGTTCCACCGGACAGCAGTTCGCTGAATTTCAGCGTCCGCCACGGATACGCAAAAAACGGCATCGCATCCGGCGCGACCAGAACGGAGTTCATGGCGAGCACAGAGGAGAAAACCACCCCCATACACACCAACGCCAGCACGCTACCCAACAAACCCGCCCCGAAACTCGTTAAAAACGAACTGTTATTTTTCATTTCATCTAGTCTCTTTAAGAAAGATGTAATTTATCAGTTTGAGGGCCTATTGCCTATCCTGAAAACGTCTGCACCGGATCGCTACCAGAGGTTTTTTCCACTTTGGGATTGTTTTCCGCAAAGCAAATCGCTATAAATTGAAAACTTTTTTGGAGAGGTGACCGAGTGGCCGAAGGTGCAGCACTGGAAATGCTGTGTG
>JADHEF010001478.1_pt1 | contig 14188 bp, 10 predicted proteins | sample 8952391 | NCBI WGS metagenome assembly JADHEF01 (sample SAMN16124439, study PRJNA663245) | bioreactor sludge metagenome | isolation source: sludge (nitrite) | place: India:Bengaluru | collected 2019-02-28
AGAAAAAACTGGCTCAGAAAGTACAACAGGAAGCGAACCATTTATATTTTCTGCATTTGGTGTTGGTGTTTGCAATTCTATAAAGCTTCCTGTTCCATTTGGAAATCTTCCTAATGAAAAGTTTGCCAAAACAGATTGCGCAGGTGAACTATCTACAATTATTCCAAGATTATTCGTAAGTGTAATTACTTCTCCTCCTGAACTGATTTTAAAATTAGTATGCAACGGATTTGCTGGATTAGTTCTATTTTTATCAGAACAATAAATGATTAAATATTCGCCAGCATTGATGGTTACATTGGGAAAAACCCATTTGTATAAATTTCCAGAATCATCTGTTAAACCATAGGCGTTTAAATTGATAGGATTTGTAGAGTTGTTGAACAATTCAACCCAATCTTGATAGTCGCCATCTTCATCCGTATTAATTAATGAGTTTGAAGCTACAACTTCGTTGATAACTAGCGTTTGACTGAATGCGTTTTTTGTGCTAACTAATACGAAAAACACAATTAATAAAAGTAATTTTTTATTCATAATTCCCTAATTTATTTCATACCTTATTCTACTGGCTAAAATACTCCATACCAAAATTTTACTCGAAAATATCCGATGATTACCTTATAAAACCGTTAAAAAGAAAAAGGAGTTCAAAATGAACTCCTTTCTACATATTTTTATAAAATCTTTATCTCTTTATAAACTTCTTCACTTCTGATTTTCCATCAGTAGAAAATTGTAGCAAATAAATTCCGGGTTGTAATTCGTTTACATTAATTTCTGGATTTTCTAATGTTGCTGATTTTATTAATTTTCCATCTATTGAAAATAATTTATAGTCAACATTATCATAATGATGCACGATATTCAACACATCTGAAACTGGATTAGGGAAAATTTTGAAATCTAGTTTTTTGTTTTCATCTAAACCAAGTTCCAATTCAATTCCGCTTACGCTAAAGTTGTTAAAAGTAACTCTGTTTCCTAAATCTTCGGTCATATTTGTACCTGTAAAACGCAATCTAACTTTAAAATTAGCATTGTTTTCTACAGCATCAATTGCTGAAAAATCAACAGAAAACAACTGATAAGCTGCTGTTAATGGATATGATGTTTGTGCTAATCCTGTAGAAATCCAAGTTGGCGAAGCTGTTGTAGAATATTCAACTGTTATGGCATCGGCAGCCAATTCATTTTTAGCGGCAAAAGCAAACTTAATATCCTTATAACCAGCCGTTGACACATTAAAAATCATTGCATTTTGATTTGAACCATTGTGAAAAGGTTGCTTAATTTGAATTCCACGCATGTTTGCTGAGGCAAACGGAACGTTGTTGTTAGCTTCTGGAATATAGTTTATATCCGTTGGACTATTTCTTCTTTCCATTGAAGCCTTTCTCCAATTTGGATGAGTGCTATCAAATGGATAACCTACCAAACATGATTCGTATTGTAAAATACCTTCGGCTGGAACTTCAAAACTCGAATTTAACGCAGTTAAAGGTGTGTCATTTGTAACTGTACTGTCAAAAATCCAGAAATAAATTGGCTCTTCAAACTCAACTGGTGCATCAGGAACAAAATGAGCCGTTATAGTGAAATCAGCATTTGTTGTAATTGTAATTTCTTCATCAGTACTAGTAGATGCGCCACTCCAATGACTGAATACAAATCCTGGTAATGCAATCGCTTTTAAAGTAACTGGAATATTTTGGAAATAAATTCCTGTCCAAGGATATGGTGAAGCAGAAACTCCCGGTGTGGTTGAATTGATTTCTATGGTATTAATTTTAATAAAACCTTGTGCTTCATCATTAACATCTAACGTTGCATTGATATCGCCACTAATTTCAAATTTTTCTCTAATATGAGCTCTTTGATTATTTGGTCTTCCAAGAGCAAAATTTCTCATTCCTGTTATACTCCAACTTTCCCATGAATCCAAATCGTAAAAATTATCCCATCGATCATAATGTTCATCCATTTCTGGAACTAAATTAGCTTTGAATTCATTGATTTTATCAACAACTCTGGTTGGGTGATAGTATGTATTTAAAACATCTGCAAAACGATTGATAAAGTCCAATTTGAATGCGTTATTTTCTAATAATCTTCTTAAAATTAAAGTTGCCCACTCTGGATTTGGATACTCAAAAATGCCTGTTGCTGTTGCAAATTCAAGCGTATTGTGATCACTTCCTTCGGGATAATGACCTAATCCATCATCTAAATCATTGATTGCTGTTCTCCATCTTCCATCTTGTCCAAAAGGCGCATTTGGCTCATAAGTTGCCGTTCTCTTTCTCCAAAATACTGTATTCCAACCTGGCCAATCGGTATTTTGCATGTAAATATTTGATATATAATAATCTCTGAAATCTTCAGGATCAAGTTGAGTTGCAATATAATCGTAGTTCGCTTGTGTAGCCAACGAATTATTTTCTAAATAAGTTTGCATTGCTAAATAATGATCTGCATCACCTTCATCTGGAGTTAAATCATCTTTCAAATAATCTAATTCACCTTCTAAAATGCCATATTTACGCTCAAAGAAATGACGATCATATCGTTCTCTAATGTTTAAAATCCCCCAATATTCTCCGTTTAGGAATACAATTGATGGTTGATAAGCTCTTGTTTCTGTTTTAAGTCCATTAATTAAAGTATGACCAAGCGCATCTCTAAACATAGTGCTGTAGAAATCTTGACCTGAGTTTCTCAACACTAATCTTTTATAACTATTGTATGTTTCGCTAGCAAAAAACGGATAATTAAAAGAACCGCTACCTAACTCACCACGCGCATACAAACGTAATGACTTGCTTGCAATTCCTCTCGAATTTCCACCATTGATACGAATTCCCAAGTTTTGATTTAAAACTTCGTTACCATTTACAAAGTAATTAATGTTACCTATTTGCTCTGTCGCATCGCCCGAACGAACGTAGTTAGCGTTTCCTGTTTCTTCATTAACATTATAAATATCGGCATCTTCGGTTGGATTTAAAGCACGCCAATCATCAAAATCTTTTCCGGCAACAAAAATTCCATCTTCGTAGTCAAAAAACTTAGATTCTGTTACACTCAAAGAAATTACAGGCAAAGCAAATCTTGAACTTCCTTCTGGCGTTACAAAATAAGTTTTGGTTACAATTGGACTAGGCATTGCACCTGTTTTAAAAGCTCTTGCACGAACCACTGTTCCTTTAAAAACGTTGTAATCTGGAATATAGTTTGGTACATTTTGAAATGTTGATGACATTGCAGAAACATCATTGGCTTGTGACGTTCTATCCACAATATTTAATGGCGCAGTATAAGTAAATGTCTGATATTGATTGGTTAACATTGCACCATCAGTATCGCCAACCGTTTCAACATATTGGTTTTTGTAATTATACGTCGTTCCAGCCAAGTTAGAAAGTTCTGGATCAGAACCGTCTGTTGTGTAAACGATAGTAACCGCTGGATCAGTATGAGAAATTGTTAACGGGAAAGCCGCAGTATAAAAACCACCCGCAACCGATAACGTTGGTGCCGTTAACACTTCAGAATATCCTTGTGTCGAATTGCTTTCACCAGGTGTTGGTTCTGGAAAAATAACTAAGGTTGGCGAACCATCTGTTTGTCTTCCATAAGTATAATTTTGAGGAATTACAACTGCTGGATAACTATCTACCGTTACACCGCTACTATTGGTTAAAGTAATTGTTTCACCACTTGAACTAATTTTAAAATTAGTATGCAATGGAAAATTAATATCGGTTCTGTTTTTATCCGAACACCAAATTAATAAATGTTCCCCTGGTTCCATCCAGTATTCTGGAAAAACCCATTTAAATGGATTTGTTGAAAGATCAGATAATCCATAGCCTTGTAAATTAATTGCAGTTGAACTCGTATTGTATAGTTCAACCCAATCTTCATAACTTCCATCATCATCTGTAATCACAGCTGAATTAGAAGTTATTATCTCGTTAATTACAACTCCTTGAGCATTCATTTGAAACCCAAAAAATAGTAAAACGATTAATAAAGTAATTTTTTTCATCTTCTTAATAGATATTAAATTCAAATCGAAATTATATAACTTTTTCATAACCTATTGATAAAAAGGCTTAAAATCGTTGTATCGCTTTTTATTTCGACAAATAACCTTATCATGCAAATTTTATCGTTCAAAAATTGTAAAAAATTTATTTTTTTTGTTGATAAACAAACTCTTTGGTTAATAAAAAATTAGACTTTGTTTAGCACAATATTTAATCTATAATAATTACTTTTGTTTCCACAAAAAAACAAACATAACTAAACCCAATTTAGAACACATTTTAATGAGAACAGACGCTTTTGCATTACGCCACATAGGTCCAAGTGAGAATGACCTACAACACATGTTTAAAACCATTGGAGTGGACAGCTTAGAACAACTAATTTATGAAACCGTTCCTGATAATATTCTTTTAAAAAATCCATTAAATTTAGACGCACCTCTTTCTGAATATGAATACTTAAATCACATCCAGGAATTGGGAAAAAAGAATAAAGTTTTCAAATCTTATATTGGTTTAGGATACCATCCAACGGTAATTCCAGCAGTAATTCAAAGAAATATTTTTGAAAATCCAGGTTGGTACACGGCTTATACACCTTATCAAGCCGAAATTGCGCAAGGTCGTTTAGAAGCTATTTTAAATTTCCAAACAACCGTTATTGAACTTTCGGGAATGGAAATTGCTAACGCTTCTCTTCTTGACGAAGCAACCGCTGCTGCCGAAGCTATGGCGTTATTGTTTGACGTTCGTTCTCGTGAGCAAAAGAAAAATAACGTTTGTAAATTCTTCGTTTCTGAAGAAATTTTACCTCAAACCTTATCGGTGTTGCAAACGCGTTCTACGCCAATTGGTGTTGAATTAGTAGTAGGCAACCATGAAACTTTTGATTTCTCAAACGACTATTTTGGAGCTATTCTTCAATATCCTGGAAAATATGGTCAAGTAAACGACTATGCTGGTTTTATTGCAAAAGCAAAAACGGCCGAAATTAAAGTTGCTGTAGCTGCCGATATTTTATCATTAGTAAAACTAACGCCTCCAGGCGAAATGGGTGCCGATGTAGTAGTAGGAACTACACAACGTTTCGGAATTCCTATGGGTTATGGCGGACCACACGCTGCTTTTTTTGCTACCAAAGAAGAATACAAACGCTCTATGCCAGGAAGAATTATTGGCGTAACGATTGACACTAACGGAAACCGTGCTTTGAGAATGGCGTTGCAAACTCGTGAACAACATATCAAACGTGAAAAAGCAACTTCTAATATTTGTACGGCTCAGGTTTTATTAGCCGTTATGGCAGGAATGTATGCCGTATATCACGGCCCAAAAGGTTTACAATATATTGCTGACAAAGTTCATAACTCCGCTTCAACGCTGGCAGATGCATTAAATAAATTAGGCGTTTATCAAACAAATGCTGCGTTTTTTGACACTATATTAGTAAAAGCTGATGCTAACAAGGTTAAAGCTATTGCCGAAAAAAAAGAAGTAAATTTCTACTATGTTGATGCCGATACGATTTCAATTTCATTAAACGAAACGACTTCTATTGCAGATATTAATCAAATCATTGCCATTTTTGCAGAAGCAACAGGAAAAGACAGTTTTACGGTAACCGAATTAACTACTGCAAATAATTTACCAAAATCATTAGAAAGAACTTCATCGTTCTTGCAACATGAGGTTTTCAACAACCATCATTCTGAAAGCCAGTTGATGCGTTATATTAAAAAATTAGAACGCAAAGATTTATCGTTAAACCATTCGATGATATCATTAGGTTCTTGTACCATGAAATTAAATGCTGCTGCCGAAATGTTGCCTCTTTCTATGGCAAACTGGAACAGCATTCACCCATTTGCACCAATCGAGCAAGCCGAAGGTTATCAAATTATGCTTAAAAAATTAGAGCATCAATTGAATGTGGTAACTGGTTTTGCAGGTACAACTTTACAGCCAAATTCGGGTGCACAAGGCGAATATGCTGGTTTAATGGCCATTCGTGCGTATCATCTTTCTCGTGGTGATAACCACAGAAATGTATGTTTGATTCCAGCTTCGGCTCATGGAACTAATCCTGCTTCGGCGGCAATGGCAGGAATGCAAATTATCGTGACCAAAACCATGGAAAACGGTAATATTGACGTAGAAGATTTAAGAGCAAAAGCAATTGAGCATGCAGACAACCTATCGTGCCTGATGGTTACCTATCCATCAACCCACGGAGTTTTTGAAAGCGCTATTTGCGAAATTACTCAACTTATCCACGACAACGGTGGTTTGGTTTATATGGATGGCGCCAATATGAATGCTCAAGTAGGTTTGACTAATCCTGCTACTATTGGAGCTGATGTTTGTCACTTAAATTTACATAAAACCTTTGCTATTCCTCATGGTGGCGGTGGACCAGGCGTTGGACCTATTTGTGTAAACGAAAAACTAGTTCCGTTTTTACCAACTAATCCGGTGATAAAAGTAGGTGGCGACCAAGCCATTACGGCTATTTCGGCTGCGCCTTATGGTTCAGCTTTGGTCTGTTTGATTTCCTATGGATACATCACCATGCTAGGTGCAGAAGGGTTGAAAAAATCTACCCAATTTGCCATCCTAAATGCTAATTATATGAAAGCGCGCATAGAAAACCATTACCCTATTTTATATTCAGGAGAAATGGGACGAGCGGCACACGAAATGATATTAGATTGCAGAGCTTTTGAAGAAAAAGGAATCAAAGTAACTGATATTGCAAAACGATTGATGGACTATGGTTTCCATGCGCCAACGGTTTCGTTCCCAGTAGCTGGAACACTGATGGTAGAACCTACCGAAAGCGAAGACCTAGCCGAATTAGACCGTTTTTGTGATGCTATGATTTCTATTAGAAAAGAAATTGAAGCTTCGACCAAGGAAGACGAAAATAATATTTTGAGAAACGCTCCACATACTTTAGCGATGCTAACTGCTGATGCTTGGAGTTTTCCTTATACTAGAGAACAAGCGGCTTTCCCGCTGGACTACATTGCTGAAAACAAATTTTGGCCAAGTGTTCGTCGTGTTGACGAAGCTTATGGCGATAGAAATTTAGTATGCAGCTGTGCACCAATTGAAGCGTATATGTAATACGGATTAATGATTTATAATTTTAAAAAAAGGGTTTCAAGTTTTTAGCTTGAAACCCTTTTTTTAATATAAAACTCACAAAATCGATTATTTTGACCTGTTTTTGCTCAAAATATACTACTTTACAAAGTTTGTTGTAAGTTTATTAGATTAATAATCAACAAAATAAACAAGTATGGCAAATTTATCAAACAATCGATTAGATATTACTTTATCACAAAGTGATGTAACTGCTATCAATGACAGCATTGATGCTTTAAACAGCAGACTGGATTTTTTAATTGGGCTTACCGTTACCGAGCGAATTACACTACCCGCTATTGATGTAAACAACAAAGCCTTTACCGAAGACGCTATTAATGCTGCTACTAGCAACGAAACCCTCCTGCCAGGGTATGTATCTGTAGTAGCCATGAAAAACGACCTAGACCTATTCAACCAGCTTGAACCGATTAAAATTAAACTGAACCAAATTTTAGAAAAAATAAACGACACTCAGTTGCTAGCGGGTAGCGAAGCCTATACCTCAGCACTGACGGTGTACAAACTCTTTGGTTCTGCTGCCGATGCAGGAGTTCCGGGTACAGACACCATTTATGATTTACTAAAACAACGCTTTGCTGGGCAAGGTGGCACAGGAAAAAGTGCTGCTAATCCAAACGAATAATTACTTGCAAACTAGACTAAAGCGCTTCGAGAGAGGCGCTTTTTTTATGCCTAGAAATAAAACAGCAAAACCCGTCTTTTTTACCCAAAAAACACTACAGTTAGGCATAAAGACCAACTGTATTGGTTAAAATAACCAACAGAGTTAGTTAAAACAACCAACTTAACAGGTTAAAAAAACCAACAAAGTTAGTTAAAAACACCAACATAGTTAGTTAAAAAGACCAACTAACTTAGTTAAATTAACCAATAAAGTTGGTTAAAATAACCAACTAAGTTAGTGATAAAAACCAACTTAATTGGTTATAATAGCTAACTAAAAACTTTTTTTTCTAAATTTGTTTAAACCAATGCACAGAAACCATGATTGACTTGCAGAAAAAATTTTTAAAAAAGAGAGACAACGACCCAAAAAACTTGGGCAACTACATTCAATGGCATATAGAGCAAAACAAAATCAAGAAACGCTCAGTATCTGAGGCCCTAGGCATATTGCCTACTACGCTCAACCAATATTTTAAACAACCTAGTTTTCAGTTTAACATCTTGTGGCGTATTAGCCAGGCGGTGAAACACAATTTTTTGATGGAACTAGGCGAACAAATGGACATACCCTATGAAACCAAAGCCGAAAAAGCCCTAAAAGCACAACTGCAAGAAAAAGAGGAACATATAAAAGATTTAGAAAATCAATTGAAGGTTTATAAACAAATACATAAAGTAACGGAGTAGTAACTGAGATTTTTTTCTATATTTACAATAACAAATGCTTACAAACGATTAAAAGTTTTTATAAACATTTACAAACAGAACATTCGAATATACGCGAGTTGGCAGTCATGCTATGACGACATTTCGAACACTAATAGACATATTAAAAATAATTTTAGAACCTTAAAAATCGGACAATGAGTTGGGACATAGTTTTATTTAATTCTATACAAAACATTAAATCAATTGAAGACATGGAAGAGACTATGTTGGAACAGACCGACTTTTGTTCCATTTTAGAAAAACATTTTAAAGAAATAATAAAGGACGATAACCATAGAGAGATTAAAGGAATTGACTTCACAATTCACTACTTCTTTGACGATGAAAAAGTGAGTAATAAAATGTTGAGCTTATATGGAGAAAAAGGCCTTTATGAATTAATTATTTTAGCTCGTGAACATAAATGGCAAATATTTGACACTGGACTTGGCCAAATGATAGACTTGGAAAATCCTTCAAACAATGGATATGAAAGCTTTCAAAACTACCTTAAACAACTATTGAAAAAGTAATATCACAGTTACTTATACTCCATTCGCTCGAATTTGTCAATGCCATTTTCGCAATCTAAGAGTTGGCAGAAAGTTTAGAAAAGCAGAACAAAAAACATAACCCGTCCGCGCAAATTTACAATCCGTGCCCACAAACAAAGTCAACACCTACAGTTAGCCTAATTATTAGTTCTGCAAGAAATTATGCTTGCTTAGATAATGATTTAGAGGTTATTTTGCTAAATTTGTTTTGAAGCATTCTGCGGGCACGGATTGCAAATCAGGGCTATAGAGTTATGCGTAATTATATGACAACCACAAAAAAAACAATATTTACTGTTTGGGGACTAACATTTTTGTTCAGTTCTTGCATGACACTCAATGACGAGTGGGTTGACCTTGGCGACAATTATACATTTCACGCAGACGGAAAATGGAAAAGTATTTATCCTAATCAATCCTATTATCCGACCCAAATCTATTCGCAAATTACTGACTATAAATTTGACGACAACTTCATAATCGCAAAACAAAAACCTGACAAGGAACACTATTTAATCTTTACTTCCTCTGACTATTCTTCAAGGTATTTCAATTACAACAGCTATCTTAAAGACTCTACTTCAAAAACATTTTATGACGAAACAACTCCTTTTATAAGACAATCTATAAAAGCGGACAGTTCGCTATATAAAATATTAAAATCAAAAGGAATTACAGACCAAAACCAAATTGACAACCAAGAGAAAATTAAAATAGTTTTAGACAGTGTTTTTCAAGCAGATCCTTTTTACATTCGACTGTTTTCATCAAATGAAAACTATTGGCTGATTGACAAAGACAAAAATATTCGATATGGGCCATTTACGAAAGAAGAATTTGACAACAAATGCAGACAACAAAATATTAAACTGAAATTTTAATGACAATAATAACTACGCATAACACGATTCGGATTTGCAATCCGTGCCCACAAACAAAGACAATTTTCTAAAGAATGATAGTAATCATTTTAATGGGTTGCTAATTGGAGTACCTTTGTGTTTTATTTAGTAGCTATGAATGATATTCAAACTCAAGACGATTTATATAAACTGGTAGATGAGTTTTATAAAAAACTGTTTGCTGACGAGCGTATTAGTTACATTTTTACAGAGGTAATCCCTATTCATCTTCACTTAGAGGAACATTTGCAGGTGTTGGTCAAGTTTTGGTCGCAGGCTATTCTTGGTACTGGCGGTTATACTAATAATTTAACCCAGCTTCACCTAGATGTAAATGTAAAGTCACAACTCACACCGGAGTTGTTCACCATTTGGTTGCATCATTTTTATACTTCGGTAGATGAAAACTTTAAAGGTGAAAAAGCAGAACAAATTAAAACCCAAGCGTTGAGCATTGCTACCATCTTGCAGATTAAAATTATGCAACAGGGCAACTAATTTATTATTTCTTGACTAATTGAATTGTTTTTGAGTGTATTGAGTTATTTAATTTTAAAAGATAAATACCTGGTTTTAAAAAACTAATATCTATTTTATCTAAAATCAACTCATTAGACTCAATGAGTTGACCAACCGAATTATAAAGTTGATAATTATCTATTAAACCATTGTGTTCAACAAAAATCAAGTCTTGACTAGGATTAGGAAATACTCTTACATCATTTACAGTAAAAGTTGCATTTTGTAGAGTTGCATCTACAACACATACATTAAAAGAAGAGGTTGTTAAAGGCGTAATGTATTCGTTAACTAATCTAATATAATATTCTTGACCTACTTCAAAACTATTATATGTAAACGTTTCTCCTTGCCCATTTCCATTAGCATTTCTACAAACTAGCATTGTACCGTTACATCCATTTTGATAAACTTGAAATCCATTACTAATATCACTTGTTAACGAAATTGATACTGTTAGTGAAGAATTAGTTGCTATAAATTTACACCAAACATCTTGTGAAGGATTTGGAGAACAACTCGCTGAACTAACTCCATCCAAAGTGGCTCCACTCAAAGTAACTGTATTGGTTGAACAAGTTGAGTTAACAGGAATTGTTGTTGCATCACTACATTCATCATTTGCAGGAGCAGGATAATTTTGAATACAAATACTAAAAACAACATTAACCGGATTAACATACTCATTTAAAACTCTAACATAATACGTTTCACCAATCACAAATCCACTCCAACTGAAAAATTCACCAGAAGTATTTCCGTTTACATTGCGACATATTACTAAGTTGCCAGAACAATTATTCTGATAAACCTCAAAACCATTACTAATTGTACCGCCTGAAGACAACGAAATACTCATTACTTCATCTGTAGCAACAAATTTATACCACACATCTTGAGAAGGATTAGGAGAACAAGAAGTTGCTACTTGTCCATCTAGTGTAGCTCCAGATAAATTTACATCTGTAGACACACATGAAATGTTAGGATTTAGCGTTATTGCATTGGCGCAGTTATCATTAATTGGTGCAGGATAATTTTGTATACACAGTGAAAATGTATTTGTAGTAGTCGCACTGTAAGCATTAAAAACTCTTATTAAATAGGTATCCCAATTATAAAATCATTATATAAAATACTCTCTCCTGAACTACTTGCATTATTTACATTTCTACAAATTATCATGCCACCAGAACAATTGTTCTCATACACTTCAAAACCATTACTTATGCCTAACGTTCCAAACAAAGTTATTCCCATCATTCTATCAGTTGCTACAAAACTATACCAAACATCTTGTGAAGCGCTTGTTGCACAATTTGGCACTGGACTAGTAATAGTTGCGCCATTAAATGTGCCTTCAACAACTACACAAGTTGAGCTTGGTGTTATTGAAATCGCATTGGCACACAAATCATTTTGAGAGAATGAATATAAAGAAGTAAAAATTATAAATAATAGAAAGTAGTATTTTTTCATGAACTTTTTTTTTCAAAAATAACAAAAAGATATATATCAAAAAATAGATGGTTAAAATATACTATTCCAATTTTTTTCTGTCATATTATAAATATTCGACAAATAATTAAAAGTTTTATGCTAAAATTGAATTATACGAGTAAAAATTGAATAATTTCGTTTTTCAATATTATTATAATGAATATAAAAATAACAGGTTCGGGTAGTTACATCCCAACAGAAGTAGTATCAAATATAGATTTTGCAAAACACGTTTTCTTAAATGATGACGGAACACCATTTCCGCATCCGAATGATGTTGTTGCCGAAAAGTTTCTTGAAATTACTGGAATTCAAGAACGCCGTTATGTAACCGACGATTTAAACACCTCAGACATAGCCACGATTGCTGCCAAAAAAGCGATTGCTGATGCAGGAATTGACCCAGAAACGCTGGATTACATCATCTTTGCCCACAATTTTGGCAACGTTAAAAAAGGTGCTATTCAAACTGATATTTTACCTAGTTTAGCTACGCGAGTGAAGTTTGACTTGCGTATTAAAAACCCAAAATGTGTGGCGTATGACATGCTTTTTGGTTGCCCAGGTTGGGTTGAAGGTGTCATTCAAGCGCAAGCTTTTATCAAGGCAGGAATGGCAAAAAAATGTTTGGTTATTGGTGCCGAAACCCTTTCGAGAGTGGTTGATTTACACGATAGAGATTCCATGATTTATAGCGATGGTGCTGGAGCAACTATTATAGAAGCCACCGAAGACGAAGGCGGAATTCTAGCCCACGAAACGGCTACGTTTACTTATGACGAAGCGTATTATTTATTTTTTGGTAACTCGTTCAACAAAGACCACGATCCTGATGTTCGCTATATAAAAATGCACGGTCGAAAAATATATGAATTTGCATTAAGTCAAGTTCCAAAAGCGATGGCTTCGTGTCTTGAAAAAAGCGGTATCGACATTAGTGAGGTGAAAAAAGTATTGATTCATCAAGCCAATGAAAAAATGGACGAAGCCATTATTCAACGTTTTTACAAGCAATACAAACAAACACCTCCCGAAGGCATTATGCCGATGAGTATTCATAAACTGGGAAACTCAAGCGTTGCCACTGTTCCTACTCTTTACGACTCGTTAGTAAAAGGACAAATCGAAAACCAAGCATTAAACAAAGGCGATGTTATTATTTTTGCTTCGGTTGGCGCAGGAATGAATATCAATGCGATTGTGTATAGAATGTAAAAAGCCAAGTATTTCTACTTGGCTTTTACAATTAAAAAACTACTTAACTATTCAATTAGTATGCTAAAAGCAACACCTAAAATAATACTATAAATCAATAGTATTGTTAGCTCTAATCGATACTTTTCTATCATTTTCATACTTTATTCGACAATAAGTTTTTGAACCGCTTTTTGATTATTTACATCCGTTACTTCTATCAAATAAATACCTTTTGACAACGAAGAAACATTAACTTGTTTTTCGGTTGTTGAAATCACTTTTTGTCCCTGTAAAGAATAGATTTCAACTGATTTTAGTTCGGCTTCTAAATTTATGTTTACAATAGAATTTGCAGGATTTGGATACAAACTGAAGTTCAAATTATTAGAAAAATCATTATTTGATAATGAATTGGTTAAAACTGCCACTTCTGTTGCACTCAGCGTATCATTATAAATTCGTAAATCATCTACTCTACCATTAAAAAATCCTCCTAAACCAGTAGTTGTTCTACCCAATCTAAATAGTGTCCCAACGGTATTTGGTGTGTTTGAACTGTTATCAACCTGAAAACCATCTTTATAAATTCTTGTGTCAAGTCCGTCATAAACAAACACCATAGTATAGTACGTTCCAAAATTAACTGGATTGGAAAAAATGTTGTCATTTGACCAATAATAGTGATTTGCTTGAGAAGCTGTTTCTTGATCATAACCAAATGACTGGCTGGGTGTTGCTGTTCCATAACTAAAAACATTATTAGTTTGCGATAAAGCACCTGACTCGAAAAACACTCTAATTGCAACAGTTCTTGGTTTAAACCCTTGAGGCAAAAAGGGTAGATTTAATTCTTGTACATTATTGTTTAAACGAATGGCTGTGTTGTTATTTACAAACCCTGAGTTTGGATTACCAAATG
>JADHEF010001479.1_pt1 | contig 14182 bp, 11 predicted proteins | sample 8952391 | NCBI WGS metagenome assembly JADHEF01 (sample SAMN16124439, study PRJNA663245) | bioreactor sludge metagenome | isolation source: sludge (nitrite) | place: India:Bengaluru | collected 2019-02-28
CCACAAAGAGGAAGGGGAATTCTCACACGGAGGCACGGAGGCACAGGGGAAAGCAGGGAAGACATCGCCGCTTTCCGGCCCGATTTCCGGACATGCTCAAGCATGAACAACATGCCAGGAAGCGGGGGGGCGTGGTAGGTTGTTGACGCTTTGGCGGGGCTTGGCGGTTGGATGTTTGCCTTGGCAGGCGGGCGGTCACGGGGGACCGCCCCTACAAGAATTTCCGTGTGTTTTGTCTGTTTCGTGCTTTGCTCTGTGCCTTGTGTGAGGATTCGGTGGAGATTCACCACGAAGAGGAAGGGGAATTCTCACACGGAGGCACGGAGGCACAGGGGAAAGCAGGGAAGACACCCCGTCGTTCCTTCTTGGAAGGGGGATTTAGGGGGATGTTGAGTCGCTTTCCGGCCCGATTCCCGGACATGCTGGAGCATGAACAACATGCCAGGAAGCGGGGGGGTGGCAACCGCATGTTGCCTGTCCGGTATGGAGTGCGGTGGCAAAGCGCAGCGCGACACCGCTTTGTCCGGGAAAGCCAGGCGAATGCCCGGAGACGGGCTTTTTGTGCCAACAGGAAAGCGGCGTCGTTGCCGCCGCACTCCAAAAAAACGTGACGGGGCGGCGCGTCACCAAGCCCGCATGCTGCACGCCTGTTATCCGGCGATTAGGGTTCCGTCTGTTCTGCTTCTCGTGGTTAATCCTCTCTTCCTGTCCGCGCGGCCCACCCCCAAATTTGGCTGTGGTTGACACGCTTGGGGCATAATGGGTGTGAAAGGAGTCCATCATGATGGCTGGATTTTTGTTGTGTGTGTCTGCCCTAATGGGTGTGTTTGACTTTACAGATTACGGAGCGTTGGAGTACCTGAAGCAGCATGGATATGGGGAGACACATGAAGAATATATGCGTGCAATTAATGATGCGTTTGATCATGAAGATTCTCAATTACTCTTTGCGTCGACCCGATATTTGCTTTCCATTAAATATATGGACAAGTATGTGCAATTGGTTGTGGATAGATATCATGAGTGCAGCAAGAGTAAATTTTGTTCCAGCAATTCATTGTCTATTGGATATGTTGTATCCCAAGTGCCCCGCATGGCAAAGAGTAAATATGGTTACGAAATGTATCAACTGGCCATTAATGAAATACACTTAAAATCAGACGCAGATATAAAATCGCTTTTTTGTATTGATAATTTGTCAGACCATATAGCCCTGTCTTTGGAAGCGTATTATATAAAGGTATTGCTAAAACATAACCCAAAAACAGCACCAGATTCATATATATTGGATATGATTATGTATCGTAATTTATATGATAAAATATCGCCAATCGCGGCATATTTTATTTGTGAGCGATTCAAGGGAAATTCCTCATTTGATGAGGAGTTCAAGGCGATATATGAAAATATTGCCCAACCCATCCTAAAGGACCCAAATTTTCCTCCTGATAAAAAAGCGTTGGAGAATCTGATGTCGTCACTGGACGCGCAGATTGCGGAGGATGACAGAAAATACCGGGAGAAATATGGCAACATCGATCCAGCACCCTATACACCCCCGCCGCCAAAGCCGCCCGCCACAGAGATGCTGGATGGTGTGATATAAAACCGGCGAAAAACGCCTTGTACCGTGTTGGCGTCTCCCTGTCTTCGAGGTTTTACTTCGCCCCTCTTGCCTCGCGGGCATGTCACAGTGCCGAAGATTGCGAGGCACCGCCTCGCGGGCAGGAATCTAATTAATCGCGTCTATTGGTATTTATGTCTATGACGCATATGTTTTCACCTTCATGCACTTCCATAAAGATATGAGCGCTTGCGCGTATGAGCACATCCGCATGCTCCTGTGAGAAACGTTCTTCGCCTACGTCTTTTTTGCCTGCAACCCATCCAAACATTGTGCTTAAAAAGCCAAAGGTGTCCAGTATTTGGGAATCCAGCACAACCGGCATGAATCCATCAAACATGCATCTGTCAACACGCAATAAGTTGCCAATCTTGGAAGCCTTGCAGTCTGAGGCATAGGCCTTTCTAATCACTTCGTGGTCATACGCACCCAATATGCAAATACGTTCGGCGTCCTCATCAATAAAATCGTGTATTTTGGATTGAAGGCGCTCTTGTGACACATGCCGCCATGTCATGGGAACATAGGTGACATTGGGAAAGTCGCAGGCAAGTGTTTGCAAAAAATACTCCGCCCCCCACGTGCAATGTTCATGGTCCAAGACAATTCGACGCAAGGCGAAAGGCATGTCTGATGGCAAAAACGTATATACACGAGCGATATTTTCCGGCTTGAGCAACGTCTCAAGAGCATCCATATTTTCAGGCAGATAAATTCCACAAAGGTGCTTGATCCTTTGGAGCACACGTCCAACCCCTTCGGAAGAGAAGTCCGCCTCAACTACCCGGCAATCTTGTTTATTATATTTTTTGGCCATAACCAACATCCTTTTCGCAGCCGCCATCAGGATATACTACCTCTCCTCGTCCCCAAGTTGCACTTGGGGACGGGCATGTCTTCGAGGTTTTTGCTTCGCCCCTTTTGCCTCGCGGGCAGGGATGTTCACAGGTTCAACTTGTGAACGAGCGCAACGGCGGGGGGCTTTTCCCCTTGAATGCGCCCGCGCCTGCAAGATGCCGGGGCGCGGGGCTTAGCCGCCGGGTTTTTTCTTTTTGTCGAGGTTGTCGCGCAGGGCCTTGAGCCGGTCGAAGGAGGCGCCGTCGAGGCGGTCCTCAAGAAGGGCGGGCTGTGCGGCGGCGCGGCTCTGGCGCTCGATGCCCTCGCGGAGGACGCCCTGCTGGGCGCGGACGGTGCGGATGAAATGGTCGGGCTCCATGGTGAGCGCGCCGAGGCCGCGGCACAACTGGCGGAGGCCGCCGTCGTTGCTGACCACCACGCATTCGAGGCGCTTGGGGGCGGCGTAGACCATGCGCTCGATGACCGCGTCCGCCGAGAGCCCGTCGGGGGAGTACACGACCTCAAGCCCCTGCACGCCGCGGGTGTTGCGCCCCTCGTGGACGCGCGAGAAGGCGTCGCGCCCGTCGAAGACGACGGTGACGCGCTGGCGGGAGACAAGGCAGAAGTTCACCACCTTTTCGATGAACATTTCGCGCGCGGTCTCAAAGTCGCGCAGCGCCACGGGGCGCAGCAGCGAGGACTTGTGTACCACGTTGTAGCCGTCGACGAGGTAGTGCTCAGGCATGGCAGGCCCCCCCGCTCACTCCTCCTCCTCCACCCCGCCGCCGCCGCGGTGCTCGCGGGCCACGCGGCGGCCGATGCCGGTCAGGATGTCGTAGGGGATTGTGCCGGCCCGCAGGGCGAGTTCGGAGACGGTGATCTCCTCGCCGCCGTCGGCGCCGATGAGGACGGCCGTGTCCCCCTCGCGCACCTCGGGCAGGGCCGTGACGTCAACGACGATCTGGTCCATGCACACGCTGCCGACGACGGGGCAGCGCCGGCCGCGGATGAGGACGTCTGCGTTGTTGGACAGGGAATGTCGGTAGCCGTCGGCGTAGCCGACGGGAAGGACCGCAGTGCGCGCGGGCGCGCCGAGGATGCGCGTGCGCCCGTAGCCAATCGAGGCGCCCGCGGGCAGGGCGCGCACCTGCACCACCTCCGTCTCCCACCGGAGCACGGGCTGGAGCAGGTGACGGTTGCGCGTTTCCCCGCCCGGCCACACGCCGTAGGTGAGGAGCCCGGGCCGGATGGCGTCGAACAGGCTGTCAATGTGGTTCAGCAGCGCGCCGCTGTTGGCCGCGTGGGCGAATTCGTAGGGGACGCCCAGTCGGTCCGCCTCCCGGAGCACCTGGCGGAACAGCTTGATCTGCCCCTGGGTGAAGGGGTCGTCCGGCAGCTCGGCGACGGCGAAATGGGTGGCCACGCCCTCGATGTCGAGGTTGGCGACGCGGGCGACCATCTGGAGCGCCGCGGGGGCCTCCTCCACGGAAAACCCCTGGCGGCCCATGCCGGTGTCTATCTTGCAGTGCACCTTGAGCACCACCCCCGCCTCGCGGGCCAGATCGCCCAGGCGCGCCGCGGTGCCCGTGTCGGAAATCATGAGGGTGAGCCGGTGCCGCACCGCAAGGGGAAGCTCCTCCGCGCGGGGCGTCACCATCACCAGCACCGGGGCGTCCACGCCGGCGGCGCGCAGCTCCGCGCCCTCCTCCACGGTGGCCACGCCCAGCATCCGCGCGCCTGCGCGCAGCGCGGCCCCCGCCACGGGCACCGCGCCGTGGCCGTAGGCGTCGGCCTTGATCACGGCGATGAGGTCCACCGGCTGCCCGGCGAAGCGGCGGGCAAGGGCCAGGTTGTGCCTGTAGGCGTCCAGATCGACCACAGCCCGCGAGGGCCCGGTGTGTTTCATCCCAGTGCCTCCCGAATCACCCCAGCTCGTGCAGTTTCAGGGCCTTCCAGTTCGCCCAGCCAAACTGCGCGCCGGACACGATGGTGTACACCGCCACAACAATCATTCCCGCGCAGGACGCCACGCGCAGCGCGGCCCCCGCGGCCGCCAGCGCCTCCGCCGGCGCGCCCGCGTGCGGCGCGCAGCGGAGCAGGATAACCAGCATGAAAAACACGAAGACAAACACCATCTGCAGCACGGTCTTCGCCTTGCCGTAGGCGTTTGCGGGCAGGACAATCCCCTCCGCGGCCGCCAGCGTGCGCGCGCCGGTGATCAGAAACTCCCGCGCCAGAATGGCCACGACGGTCCACCCGGGAATGTGGAGATCCCGGACGCCCATCAGCATGATGAACGCCGCGACCATCAGTATCTTGTCGGCCACGGGATCCATCAGCTTGCCGAAATTCGTGATCAGGTTGTCCCTGCGCGCGATTTTTCCGTCGTAATAGTCCGTGATTGCCGCCGCGGTGAACACGATGTAGGCGGCAAGGTAGGCCGCCGTGTGCTCAAAGGACATCAGCGCGACGAACACCGCCGTAAGCGCGCACCGGGCCATGGTCAGCTGGTTGGGAAGATTCATGGCCTTATTCTAGCAGATGCCCCGCCGCGCCGCACAACAGGGGGGGATTCCGCGGTCCTCCGCGCCCGCGTCACCGGCCCTGTTTCCTTGCGCGCCCCGCCGCCGCGCGGCTATGCTGTGGCGGTGCCCCGGCGGGCACCGGAGGATTTTTTTCATGGCGCACAGCGGTGGCGGCCGGAAGTTGAACCGGCGGCAGTTTTTACGGCGCGCGGCGGCGGCTGCGGCGGGCGTTTCCGGGTTTCCCTATGTGGTTCCGGGGCGCGCCCTCGGGCTGGACGGGGCCACGGCGCCGAGCGAACGGATCACGGTGGGCTTCATCGGCATGGGGCGCATGGCGGCGGGCCATCTGGGGGCGTATCTGGGTGATCCCTCCTGCCAGGTGCTGGCGATTTGCGACGTGGAGCGGAACCGCCGCGAGCGGCGCGCCGCGGAGGTGAACACGGCCTACGCGGCGCGGGCGGAGCAGGGGGCCTATTACGCCTGCGACAACTACGGCGACTACCGCGATCTCTGCGCGCGGGAGGACATTGACGCGGTGGTGATCGCCACGCCGAACCACTGGCACGCGCTGAACGCCGTGGAGGCGCTGAACCGGGGCAAGGACGTGTACCTGGAGAAGCCGCTTGCCCGCACGGTCCACGAGTGCCGGGCGGTGGTGGAGGCGGCGCGGCGCAACGGGCGCATCCTGCAGACGGGCAGCCAGCAGCGATCGGACTCAACCTTCCGCCTGGCCTGCGAGCTGGCGCGCAACGGGCGCATCGGCGAGGTGCGCGAGGTCCACGCGAACGTCGGCGGCCCGCCCAACGAGGACAACCTGCCCGGCGAGCCCGCGCCCGAGGGGCTGGACTGGGACATGTGGCTCGGCCCCTGCGCGCCGCGCCCCTATTCGTCCGTGCTCGCGCCGCCCGAGTCCTGGGACGGCTGGCCCGAATGGCGCTATTACCGGCCCTACGCGGGCGGCCTCATGACCGACTGGGGCGCACACCATTTCGACATCGCCCAGTGGGGCCTCGGCATGGACGGGTCCGGACCCGTCGAGGTGATCCCGCCCATGCCGGACAACCCGGACGCGAAGACGCTCACCTATGTCTACGCCAACGGCGTGAAACTTTACCGGGGCGCGGGACAGATCAACGGCGCGGGTGTGGAGTTTGTGGGCACAAAGGGCCGCATCGGCGTGAACCGGGGCGGCTTTCTGGTGACGGAGCCGGCGTCCCTCAGGCACGAAACCATCGGACCGGGGGAGACGCGCCTCTACAACAGCCCCGACCACCGCCTGAATTTTCTCGAGGCCGTGCGCACCGGAAGGGAGCCCGTCTGCCCCGCCGAGGTGGGATGCAGCTCGGCGGTGGTGTGCCACATCGGCAACATCGCCCACTGGCTCCAGCGCCCGCTCAGGTGGGATCCGGCCGGCGGCGTGTTTGTGGATGATCCGGAGGCGAACCGGCTGCTGTCGCGGGCGATGCGCGCGCCCTGGCAGCTCGCATGAGAAAGGACGCCCCCATGCGGACAAGACGCCTTCTTCCCGCGCTGCTCATGATGTTCACGGCGGCCCTCGCCGCGGCCCAGCCCATGACCCTCGACGAGGCGCTGCCGAAAATCGGCGCGTGGTCCTACGGCGGCGACTTCGCCCCGTGCCAGCGGGTCATCGACGAGATTAACGCCGCGGGAACCGACGCCGCCGCGCAGGCGGCCCTCGCGCCGCGCCTCGCCGCCGCGCTCACCGGCGCGTCCCCCGACGCGCAAGTCTTCCTCTGCCGCGAACTGGCGAAGGTGGCCACGCCCGCCGAGGCTCCCGCCATCGCCGCGCTGCTCGCGGACCCGAAGACCAGCGACTCCGCCCGCCACGCCCTCGAAGCCATCCCCGGCGGCGGGGTGGATCAGGCGCTGCTCGACGCGCTCAAAACCGCGCGGGGCCGGGAAAAGGCGGGCATCCTCGGCTCCCTCGGCAGGCGCAACGCCCGCGCCGCCCAGGAAGCCGCCGCCGCCGCGCTGAAGGACAAGGACCTCGACGTGGCCCGCGCCGCCGCCGGATGCCTCGGCGCGCTGGGCGGCGCGCCCGCCCTCGCCAAACTCACGGAAACACTCGACTCCCAGAAGACCTCCGTGAAGCTGCGCCTCACCGTCGTGGAGTCCCTGCTGCGCGGCGCGGCCGTCACCGCGCCCTCCGATCCCGCCGCCGCCGCCGTCGCGTACACGCGCCTCACCGACACCACCGAGGACGCCAACATCCGCGCCGCCGCCCTGTGCGGGCTGATCCGGCTCGATCCGGAGCGCAACGCCTTCATGCTCGCCGGGGCAATCACCGGCTTTGACGCGCAAAAGCGCAAGGCCGCGCTCAACCTCGCCCGCATCCTGCCCCCGGAGGCGGTCACCCTCTCCCTTTGCCGCGCCCTGCCCGACATGCCGGACGAGCGCCGGGCGCAGGTTGTCGCCGTGCTGGCGGACCGGGCCGATCCCGCCGCCGCGCCCCATGTGTACCCCCTGCTCGACGCGCCCGCATTGCCCGTGCGCTTGGCCGCAATCACCGCGCTCGGCGTCCTGGGCGACGGCGCGGCCGTGCCCCCGCTCGTGAAGAAACTTTCCGCGAAACCGGAGGAGGCCGGGGCCGCCGCCGGGGCCCTCGCCGTGCTGAAGGGGGACGGGGTGGACGGGTTCATCGCCGCGGAACTCGCCCCCGCCGCGCCCCCCGTCCGGGCGGCCCTTCTCGGCGTGCTCGGCGACCGCGCCGCCGCGGGGCAGGCCGGGGCAATCGCGCCGCACACCGCCGATCCGAACCCCGCCGTGCGCGCCGCCGCCTTCAAGGCACTCGGACGGATCCTTCCCCCGGACCAGGCGGGGACCGCCGCGGAGGCCCTCGCCGCCGCGCCGCCCGACACGCTTGAAACCGCCGGAAACGCCCTCGCCGCCGTGCTGCGCCGCGCGGAGCCCGGTTCCGGGGCGGCCGCCCAAGCCGCCGCCGTCCTCGCAAAGACGCGCGGGACGGACGCGCGCGCCGCGCTTGTGCGCGCGCTGGGCGCGTCCGCCGACCCGGCGGTGCTCGACACCCTCGTCAACGCCGCGAAATACGGCAAAAAGGAGGTGCGCCTCGCCGCCATCGACACCCTCGGCGGCTGGCCCACGCCGGAGCCGCTCGACGCAATCCGCAAACTGGCCAAACGGGCCCGCGCCGCCTACCGCGAGGCCGCCCTGGACGCGCTGCTCCGCCTGCTGAAAGCCCCCTCGGACCGCGGCCCCGCCGACACCCTGGCGGTTTACCGGGAGGTGCTGCCCCGCGCGGGCTCCCCCGAAACGGCCAAAAAGATCATCTCGGGCATGGCGGGCGTGCGGGACAGGGCCGTGCTGGAGGCGCTCGCCCCCTATGCCGCGCAGGAGCAGTACAAGGCCGAGGCCCTCGCCGCCATGGACCGGGTCCGCGCCCTCTTTTTCACCGCCGCCTCGCCCGACAACCCCGGCGGGGCCGGCAGCGTGCTCGACAACGACCCGGAAACCCGTTGGCGCGGCGGCGCGCAGGCGGCGGGAAAATATCTCCAGATTGACCTGGGTGAAACCCTCACGGTGACCGGCGTCACCCTAGACAGCAGCCGTTCCCCCGGCGACATTCCCGCCGCGCTCGAAGTCTTCGTCAGCGCCGCCCCCGACGAGCCCGGCCAGCCTGTCGCCGCCACGGCCGAGGTCGCCCCCGTCACCCGCGTTGACTTCGCCCCGGTGGCAGGCCGCCATGTGCGCGTCGCCGTCACCACCCCCAAAGACGGCGCAAACTGGACCGTCTGCGAACTCTCCGTCGCCGCGCGGCCATAACCCGGGGCGGGGGTGTCTCAGGCCCGGTCCCGGAGTTTGCCGCGCGCCTTGTCCGCCAGCCCCGCGGCGGTGCGCAGAACGCCCCGGCGGTCCTCCCCGGACAGGAGCACGCGCCAGGCCAGCCCGGCGAAGGCCGCCAGCAGCAGTACGCGCGGCGCGATGGACGCGGCGTGGGGCAGGCGCATCGCGGCCATGCCCAGCAGCAGCACCGCCGCGGAGGCCGCATACAGCCCGAAGAGGCGGCGCTTGTCGTGGGGCAGGGGGTACACAATCCACTGGGTGAAGGCGTAGGTGAGCCCAAGCTCCACCGTGAAGGCGAGCAGGGTGGAGAGCGCCGCCCCGGCGATTCCCCACCGCACGATGAACCAGTAGGTGACGGCCAGCTTCACCGCGCAGGAGCAGGCGGTTGCCAGCGCGCCCCACAGGTTGCGCTTCGCGATGCCGATGCCCACGTTCACCACCAGCATGGCCCCGTGGATGGCGTAACTGTACGCGATGAGCGGGACAATCAGGTTGGCGGTGTCATAGCCCTGGCGCGGCGCGAAAACCAGCAGCAGCTCCGGCGTGGCGCAGGTGATGCACGCCGCGGCGCCGAAAAGGGTCGCCTGCATCAGAAAACCCGTGCGCGCGAGGGCCGCGGCCCCCTGCGCGGGGTCGGCGGCCATGCGCAGCGCGGCGGGCGGCCACGCAAGCTGGAACCCCTGGATGAAGAGGACCATGAGCATGCCCACGCGGAAGCCCAGGCTGTAGGGGGCCATCTGGTCAAGGTCCAGAAGATGGCTCAGGAAATAGCGGTCCGCGATGGTGAGCAGCGCCGTGGTCAGCCCCATCGGCACGAGCGGCAGGGCGAAGCGCAGCATTTCCCCCAGCACCGCCCGGTCGAAGACGGGACGCAGCCACCCCCGGCACACCCACATGCCCGCCGCCGCCAGCACCGCGAGGCCGATCAGGTCGCCCCAGAGCGCGCCCGCCACACCCCAGCCCAGCCCCGTGACCAGCACGATGATGATGAGCGGGCCCGTGAGGCCGCGCACAAGGTTGAGCGCCGCGAACAGCGCGCTGCGCTCCGCCGTGCGCAGCATGGAGAGGGACTGCTTGCCGATGGCCGTGGCGCTCGCCATGAGGAACACCAGCCGCACCAGCGCGGCGTGGTCCGGCACGCCGAAGATGGCCCGTGAGAGCCACGGTGCGGCGATGAACCCCGCCGCCACCACGGGCACGTGCGCCAGCGCCACAAAGATCAGGCTCGTGTTGAACGCGGCGGCGCGGCGCCCCCTGTCGTCATAGTCGTGGTAGAAGCGCACCACCGCGGAGGACATGCCGATGTCGAGCATCGGAAACAGGAGCAGCAGCGTCGTGTTGCACAGGTCCCAGACGGAAAACTCGCCCGGCGTGAACACGCGGGTGAACACCGGCACGAGCAGGAAGGCCACCCCCCGGTTCACCACCAGCCCGGCCATGTACACCAGCGTGTGGCCCAGGGTGCGCCCGAAGCCGCCGCTCATGCCCCGTCCCCGTCCGGCGCGGTTTCGGCCGGCGGCGCGGCGCGGCGGCAGATGAGCATGATGAAGCCGCACAGCAGGTACAGCGAGACCATGCCCGACACCGCGCTGATCTCGTAGGTCTGGTGGATCAGCGCGCAGAACAGGCCGGAAAGCGCCGCCGCCATCAGCGCGTGCCACTCGCCCGGCAGCCGCGCGAAGGACTTGTGCGCCCGCCGCGCCACCACCCACAGGAACCCTGCGAACAGCAGCAGCCCCGGCAGCCCCGTCTGGTACAGCGTGTCCAGGAAGATGTTGTGCGTCGTGTGCGAGTAATACTCAAAGACCCCCTCCGAGGTCTTCTTGGCAAAGGTCATCTGGTGCCCGATCCCCATGCCCAGCACCGGGTGCTCCGCGAAATGGAGCAGCGCCGTCTTGTAGGCGTAAGGCCGGTAGTCCACGTCGTCGAGGAAGGGCACGCCGAAGTGGTACATCCGCTCGTCCATGCGCGTCCAGATGAGGCGGGTGGTGCCGCTGAAAACGAGCAGCACGCCCCCCATCACCGCGCACACCAGCATGACCGCCACCACCGCGCGCGCCGCAAGGCGGCCCAGGGACACCCGGCGCATCCGCGACATGAACCAAAGCGCGAAGGCCGGCGCCATCAGCGCGTGGAGGAAGCCCATGCGCCAGCCGCTCATCAGCATGAAGGCCATGCACAACGCCCCCAGCCCCAGCGCCGCCGCGCGCCGCGCCGCGCCGCGCTCAAACACCGCCACCGCCGCCGCGTAGGAAAGGGCCAGCGACAGCGAGACAATCTCGTCGTCGGCCAGCAGGCGCGGGTACTCCGCGTGCTCCGCCGTGGAATGGAAATAACGGCCCGTGCCCATGCGGTACAGCCCGAAAAGCACCGCCCCCGCCGCCCCCGCGAAAAACACCCATTTCAGCATGCGCAGGTGCCGGTCCTTCGGGCACAGCCACAGCGCCGCCAGAAAACCCAGCATGTAGGCGTACAGGCGCCGGTAGTCCCCCAGCACATCGCGCGCCTCCCAGCCCCGGGCCAGCCCCGTCGCCGCCGAAAGCAGCCCCCACGCCAGCGACGCCGCCAGAATCACCGCCAGCAGCTTTTCCGCGCGCCCCTCCAGCGGCAGGCCCGTCCGGCGGCCCGAAATATTGTCCAGAAACACGTACAGCACCGCGCCGAGGAACAGCGCCAGCACCAGATCGCCCGCGTACACGCTGACCCCCGCCAGCTTCAGCGGCATGTAGTTCACCGGCTCCCGCATGCCCAGCACGGCCGCGTAAAAGGCCAGCGCCGCCGCCGGCAGGAAGGGCAGCGCGAGCACCGCCGCCAGCACGGCGAATTCGGCGAGCAGCACCGTCTCGCTCGCCATGCCCGCCAGCACCGCCGCCGTGACGCACGCAAAACCGCCCGCCTGGAAGAGCCGCGCCTTCCAGGTGGGGGGCGCGCCCGCCGCCGCTGTCGTTTCCGCCATGGTGAAAACCCCGTGTCTCCCCGCCGGGTTTGGCGGGCGGGAAAAGCATATCAGGCCGCGCGCGCAACGACAAAACAGCGCCCCGCCCGCGCGCCGGGGGAAAACCCGCCCCCGCCGGGGTAAATGGTTGACATATTGCGGTTGCGGGCCGCAATTGCTAGAATAGCGGCGGAGGATCGCGCGATGATCACACAGGTAGAGCAGTTGGTGCGGACGCTGGAGAACCGCGAGGCCGGCTGGGTGGTGCGCCGGGACGCGGCGGAACTGCTGGGCAAGGTGGCCCAGTTGGCGCTCTCCGCGCTGACCGCGCACCGGAGCGACACGGACATGGACGTGCAGCTCCAGGTGGAACGCTCCCTAGAGGGGCTCTACGCCGTGGCCCTGCCCGGACCCATCCGCAAGGGCGAGTACACCGTGCGCGATCTGGCCATGGCCTGCGAAAAGGCCCCCGCCCGCACCATCGAGCCCCACGACAACGGATTCGTCGTCACCGTCCGCCTGAACAAGGAGCGCGCGCAGAAGGTTTTCATCATGCCCCATGACACCCGGGACGGGCGGCGGCTGGTGCGCATCTACACCCCCTGCGGCGAGCCCTCGGCCGAGGCCCTCTCCTGGGCGCTCCGCGCCAACGGAAAGCTGACCCACGGATCCTTCGCAATCTTCCAGGGAAAGCACGGCGACCAGCTCGTGCTCGTCAACAGCCTGCTCCGCACCGAGGCAAACCCCGAAAACGTCAAAATGTCGGTCAAGCAAATCGCCTATTTCGGCGACTGGCTTGAGCAGCACATCTCCGGGCTGGACGAATTCTAGCCCGCACCGCCCGCGTTCCGGACGGCGCGGTCCGCGTCCATCCCATCGCCGACGGGCGTTGGAACCCGCGCCTCCCGCCTTGGCGCGGGCTGTTCGGGGCCTGGCCGCCTTTTCCCGGAACTATTTATCCACGTCCAGTTTCACCACGTAGGCGTGGCGGCAGGGCGCCTGGTCAACGCTCAGCGCGGGCATGGTGACGGTGATTTTGCCGTCGGCAACCATGACGGCAAGGGGCTTTTCCACGCCGAGCATGGAGGCCTTCGCCTTTTTCACGCCGCTCATGCCCTCGATCACCAGCTTCCCGCCGGGCCACTTCAGACAGATGGCGTAGACCGCGCCGTCCTTTTCGGTGAAGCGCACGTCGTCCATTTTGGGGGCCCGGCCGCAGCGGTCGGCGCCGTAGATCGCCTCGCCGTTCACGGCGAGCCACTCGCCCATCTCAAGCAGGCGCTGCTGCATGATTTCCGGGATGCGCCCGTCCGCCGTCGGCCCGATGTCCAGCAGCAGGTTGCCCCCCCGGCTCACGTTGTCAATGAGCAGGTGGAGCAGCTCGGTGGTGCTCCGGTAGTTTTCGGCGTTCTCGTTGCGGTTGTAGCCGAAGGACTTGCCCATGCCCTGGCACTCCTCGAAGAAGCCCGCGTCAATCATGTGGCCGCCCTTGGAGATGCCGCCGTATTCGGGCGTGGCGAAGCCGCCGTGCTGGTCGCGGCACTCTTTGCCCCAGCGGTCGTTGACCACCACGTCCTTCGGCGCGTTCGACTCGTTGAACAGCCAGGCGAGGAATTCCGTGCTGCGCCAGGTTTCAGAGGGGTGCTCCCACTCCCCGTCCGGCCAGACGATGTCGGGGCTGTAGCGCTGGACGAGGTCCTTGAGCTGGGGCAGCATGTGCTGGTCCACGTACTTGTTCACGTCGCTCTTGTAGAGCGGGTTGTACCACTCGTAGAGGGAGTAATAAAAGCCCATGCGCAGGCCCTGGCCCCGCACCGCCTTCACAAGGTCCCCCGCCAGGTCGCGGTGGGGGCCGATGTCCATGGCGTTCCAGTTCCAGCTGAAGGGGTCGGGCCACATGGAAAAGCCCTCATGGTGCTTCGACGTGAGCACCACGTATTTCGCCCCCGACTTTTTGAAAATGTCCGCCCAAAGCTCCGGATCGTACAGTTCCGCCTTGAACATGGGCGCGAAGTCCTGGTACTGGAAATCCGCGCCGTAGGTCTTCTCGTGGAATTTCCAGGTTGGCCCGTTCTTGTCCTGCATGTGGTTCCAGTACCACTCGGCGTAGGCGTCCTTCGCGCCCCAGGAGGGCACGGAATACACCCCCCAGTGGATGAAAATGCCGAACTTGGCGTCCTCGAACCACTGCGGGTTGGGCCGGCTGTCAATGGATTCCCAGGCCGGCTCAAAGGGGGCTGCCGCAAGAAGGGTCATCATCGTCAACGCTGCCAGGGTGCCCATGGGGTTCTCCTTGTGTTGCGCCCCCGCCGGGGCGCGGGTTTTGGTAACCGGTGTGCATACTACGCATCCCAAGGGCCGGCCGTCAATGTGGCCACCCGGAACGCTCAGGGATCCCCAGTTTTGTGATAGGTGCATGAATAAAGGCCGAACATGCTG
>JADHEF010001480.1_pt1 | contig 14178 bp, 7 predicted proteins | sample 8952391 | NCBI WGS metagenome assembly JADHEF01 (sample SAMN16124439, study PRJNA663245) | bioreactor sludge metagenome | isolation source: sludge (nitrite) | place: India:Bengaluru | collected 2019-02-28
GATAAAATAATTGATTTCGTGAAGATGATTCAGCCAACCTTCGGGGCGATAAACCTTGAGGATATTTCCCAGCCAAACTGCTACAAGGTGCTGGATACCTTGAGGGAAGAGTGCGATATCCCGGTCTGGCACGACGATGCCCAGGGGACAGCATCCGTAACCCTCGCGGGGCTTATAAACGCGCTCAAGATAGCTGACAAGGATATCAGGGATGTCAGGATAGTCATGCTGGGAGCAGGCGCGGCCAACGCAACAATCGCGAGAATAATAATCGCGGCTGGAGGCGACCCGGAAAAAATGGTAATTTTTGACACTAAAGGGTCGCTCAACAGGGACAGGGAAGACATAAAGGCAGACCAGAGATTTTACCGTAAATGGGAACTTTGCCTCGCGACCAACCCGCAGAAATATTCCAGCATCGAGGAGGCTGTCAGGGGCGCTGATGTGCTGATCGCGCTTTCAAAACCAGGCCCCGGTACTGTCAGGCCGGAATGGATAAAATCAATGGCGGCAAAGGCCATTGTCTTTGCCTGCGCGAATCCTGTCCCGGAGATTTACCCCTATGCGGCAAAAGAGGCAGGCGCGTATATAGTCGCAACAGGACGCGGCGATTTCCCGAACCAGGTAAACAATTCTGTGGGGTTTCCCGGAATACTTAAGGGCGCCCTTCTTGTAAGGGCAAAAAAAATATCTGACGGGATGGCGATAGCCGCGGCAAGGGCGCTTGCCGGTTTTGCCGAAAAGCGGGGCATTAATCCTGACAATATAATCGCGACCATGCAGGAGCCGGGAGTGTTCCCCCATGAGGCAGCGGAAGTTGCCATGCAGGCAGTCAGGGAAGGCCTGGCGCGGGTTGAAATGACGCACGAAGAGGTATTCAAAAAAGCGGAAAATGACATTCAGTACTCAAGAAGCATTACCGACATGATGATTAAAAACAATTATATCAAAAGCCCTCCCCAGGAGATGCTTCAGGAAGTTTTCAACTGGACACTTGGCCAGCTGAAATAAGAGTACAGGCGTCCCGAACCTGGTATCAGGAAGCAATTCTATTTCTTCCTTTCATAAATGACCACGGGACGCCCCTTTTTTTTATATTCAAAGGTTTTTTTCAGCGATCCCGCCTCTGCCATGAATTCAAGGTATCTCCTGACAGTTATTTTGGAAAGCTTAATACGCTTCACCACATCATCAATGGTGAAGGAAACCGGGTTCTCATTTATGGCAGAGACGATTTTATCCATCGTGAATGCTGTTATCCCTTTGGGAAGCTTGTTCCTGCCTGCCTCACGCATGTTATGCGACATTATTCCATTGATTTCATCCTGGTCATACTCACCGGAACCCGAGATCCTCTTGTGATATATTTTGTAGTTGGAAAGCGCTTCCCTGAAGCGGCTGAACGCGAACGGCTTTATTATGTAATCAAAAACCCCGTATCTCATGGAATTCTCGAGAGTCGCAGCATCATGCGCCGCCGTGATTAGTATCATGTCCACAGGATACCCGTTATGCCGCACTTTTTTGATCAGCTCCATCCCGCTGAAATCAGGAAGGTAAATATCAACAATGGCAAGATCAGGTGTGCCGCTCTTTATGAATTCCAGTGCCTCTGTGGCAGTCTTGGCTATCCCGACAACACTGAAACCCTCAACACTTTCCGTAACGCTCTTGTTAATGTCGGCGACCCTGAAATCATCCTCAACAATCAATACTTTAAACATATCCATAAAAAAGACCTCTACAATATATTTTTCTTCGGTATCTTTATAATGAATTCGGTCCTGCCGCCTGTAACAAGCTCCAGCGTGCCGCTGAGAAGTCCGATCTGTTCCTTAACCAGAAAAAGCCCGATACCCCTCCCGCCCGATGAATTGTTAAGTGAAAAACCGTACTCAAATATTTTATCCTTAAGTTCAGGCGGTATCCCCGGGCCGTTATCCGCTATCCGTATCTCAATATCACCGGGGCTTCCGGCGAAAAGTATTTTAATCCTCTTGTCCTGCTGACTTGACCTGCCCAGCGACTCAATGGAATTCTCTATTATGTTGCCGATTATGGACACAAGATAAACCGCGGCCTTTTTGCTGACCCTGGGCAGAAAACTTTTCGGATTAATCAGGAGGTCAACATGCTGTTCCCTCGCCTTGTTTATCTTGGCAATCAATAATCCGGACACAGACGGGGTCAGGATGTTCTTCCTCAGGAGGTCGGAAATACTCTGCTGTGTCGAAACTGTGCTTACAATAAAATCATTCACTTCCCTGTACCTTTTCAGCTGGATCAGACCGGATATGACATTCAGTTTATTGAGGTATTCATGGTGCTGCGCCCTCAGGGCATCAGTATAGGATTTAATCTCATTGAGCTTTTCCGTGAGATTACGTATCTCGCTTATATCCGTGAAGCTGCCCATTGCCCCGATAATCCTCCCTTTATGCACAAGGGGAATATTGTTTACAAGGAACTGCTTTCCGTTAATTACTTCCTCCTGATTCAGTATTTCCTTGCGCGTTTCAATGACAAAGGGGAGCTTTGTTTCAGGAAACATGTCTGAAAGGACTGTATCCCTGGGCAGGTCATCAATACCGATAATCTTTTTGGCATTGTCATTAATAAGGATAACCTTCTCATCAGTGTCTACAGCTATTATGCCTTCCTTTATTGACGAGATTATTGCGTCACGCTCTTCAAGCAGGGTTGCGATCTGGTAAGGCTCAAGGCCGAAAATGGTTTTCTTGATATTTCTTGAAAGCAGTATACCTCCGCCAAGCCCAATCGTTATGCTCACAAAAGTAGTTATCAGGAGGATTTTCCTTATCAGGATATTTTTCTCTTCCAGTTCAGTTACAAGGAGCCCGACAGATACAACCCCTATCTGTCTCTTTTCGTTATCATAAACCGGAACAAAGGCCCGTTTTGACAGGCCCAGCGTCCCGTGCGCCTCGGAAACATATGTTTTGCCTTTTAAAGCCTCTTTTTCATCGCCCCCCACAAACTTTTTCCCCAGATTCTCAACATTCGGGTGTGAATACCTTTCCGAATTCATGTTTATCACGACAACAAAGCTTGTGTTCGTAATTTCCATTATTTTCATGGCAAGGGGCTGGATTACAGAGGCCGGGTCGGGAAGGCTGAAAGCATCGATTATGCGGCTGTCCATGGCCGTAAGCTGCGCGATATATAGGACCTTTTCAGCCCCGGATTTCAGGATATAGCTTTTGAAATACTTGTCTTCAAGAAATGTTTTCACACTTACAGAGATAAATACAATCACAATAATGAGAACAAATATTCTTAACTGAAGCGATGCCTTGTTTTGTTTCACGTCCTGAAAAATGATAGGCAGTTTTATACTTCCAGTCAAGTTTTTTAAATTTCCACAAATCATGGATTAAAACGCTGGGTGTTTATTAATTACAGCAGTCCTGTCACAAAATTTGACAGCCTGAAAGATGAGTATCTATACTTATTAATATTGAATCATAAGTGCATGAGCAGAAAGGGTGGCCGGATCTCTTGAAAAAAAAATCCGGCCGGGTTTCCGTAACTGCATGAAGATCGGATTTTACATCAGGGTGTTCACGCAGGCTGGATAGACAAGTTAAATCCTTCATGTCCTGATGATGCAGAAAAACTTCTGACGCGGGGACAAAAAGGAACAAGATGGGGAAAAAGCTTTTTTTTAAAAAAGTGAAATTTACAGTAACTCTGCTTTCAGCAACTCTGGTTCTGTTTATATCAGCAGGCATAGCGCTGAACCTCTACCTTAAAAAAAATACAGACATGACAGCACAGGGGCTCACGAATGAGATGCCGGCAGGAAAAATGTCAGAAGGAACGGATAAAGCCTTATCCCCTGCCCCGGTCAGCAAAGGAAAAGGAATACCTGGTACTGCGGAAAAGGGAGTATCCCTGCAGTCTCAGAAAACCCCTGTCCTTATAGGGGTCCTGGGCAACCGCGGATATGATACGTGCCTGAAGGAATGGGGGCCGGCGGCGGATTACCTGTCAGAAAAGCTTTCTCCCTTAAGCTTTCAGATTATTCCGCTTGATTTTAATGAGATATTTGAGGCTGTAAAAGGGGAAAAGATATCCCATGTCTCTGTAAACCCATCCCTTTATGCGTATTTTGAATATCACGGGCTTGCCCACCGCATTGCGACAATGCAGTTTCCAGGGATATCCGGCCCCCTTTCTGTTTATGGCAGCGTAATTTTCACGGCAAAAGAAGGGAACAGGATAAACTCTCTCAATGACCTCCGGGGAAAAAAGTTTGCTGCTGTTGACAGGAACTCCCTGGGGGGCTGGCACGCGGCATACAGGGAATTAATGGAAGCAGGCATAAACCCTGAAAGGGACTTCAAGTCCCTCATTTTCATGGGAACCCATGACGCTGTTGTAAACGCAGTCCTTTCAGGAGGTGTTGACGCAGGTACTGTAAGAAGCACCCAGCTGGAACAGATGGCAAAAGAAGGAATACTTGACATCAGTGACGTTAAGGTGCTTGGCAGCCTTGGCCATCATTACCCTGACTATCCGTATCTCCTCTCGACACGCCTCTACCCGGAATGGCCGCTTGCCGCCCTCAGAAACACTGATCCTGAACTGAGCAAAAAGATGGCAGTCGCGCTGCTGATGATGGAAGAAAGCTCGGAGGCGGCCAAGTCGCTGCACAGCGCAGGATGGTCAATTCCGCAGGATTACGCAAAGGTGCATGAACTGCTGAGGATTCTGCAGCTGCCTCCCTACGATACTTTCGGGAAAATATCCTTCTGCCAGTTCGCGCGGCAATACTGGCTCATGATAGTTTCTGCGCTGCTTCTCTTTTCATCCCTGACAGCTTTCGGATTATACACATCTCTCCTTAACCGGCGGCTTAAGGAAATGGCTGAATCACTGCGGGAAAGTGAGCGAAGCAAATCATTGCTTCTTTCACACCTCCCCGGAATGGCCTACCGGTGCAGATTTGACCGAAACTGGACAATGGAATTTATCTCGGATAAGTGTTTTGAGCTCACAGGCTATACAAGCGTACAGCTTGTGGACAACAGGGAGCTATGCTACAACGACATTATCATCCCTGAATACCGCGATTTTGTATGGAAAAAATGGGAAGAGGCTGTAGAGGGGCATAAAACATTCTGCGAGGAATATAAGATCCTGACTGCCGGGAAAAATGAAAAATGGGTATGGGAACAGGGAACAGCGGTTTATGACGAAAAAGGGAATGCAGAGGCGCTTGAAGGGCTTATTATCGATATAACCCTCCGCAAATCTGCGATGCTGGAAAAGCAGTCAGAACTTGAGGCACTTGAAAAAAGGGTTGTAACTCTTACACGGCCGCTTGGTGATACTGCAAACGTCACTTTCGAAGAGCTGTTCAGTATTGACGATATCCAGAAGCTTCAGGATGAATTCGCCGAGGCTACCGGGGTTGCGTCAATAATAACCCATCCTGACGGCACACCGATAACGCGCCCGAGCGGTTTCTGCAGGCTGTGCGAGAAAATCATCCGTGGAACAGAGAAGGGGCGGATCAACTGTTACCGTTCAGATGCGGTTATTGGCCGCTATAGCGTATCGGGGCCAAACATACAGCACTGCTTAAGCGGCGGGCTGTGGGACGCGGGCGCCAGCATAACTATAGGAGACAGGCACATAGCCAACTGGCTTATTGGGCAGGTGCGGGATGAGACGCAGAGCGAAGAGAGCATGAGAAGGTATGCCAGGGAAATCGGTGCTGATGAGGATATAGTTGCCGAGGCGTTTCTTGAAGTCCCGCCAATGCCGTATAAAAGCTTCAGAAAAATAGCGGAGTTTTTATATACAGTCGCGAACCAGCTTTCATCAACAGCATACCAGAACATACAGCAGGCCCGTTTCATTACAGAACGGAAAGCAGCGGAGGAACAAAAGGCCGCGGCGCTTGAGGAGCGTGAAAAACTCCAGGTACAGCTTAACCAGGCCCAGAAAATGGAATCGGTGGGAAGGCTTGCCGGAGGGGTCGCCCATGATTTCAACAATATGCTGGGAGTTATACTGGGGCACGCTGAAATGGCGCTTGAGAAAATCAACCCCAAAGAGGGTTTTTTCTCAGACCTTCAGCAGATAAGAAAGGCTGCCGAGCGTTCCTCGGACTTGACCAGGCAGCTTCTTGCCTTCGCGAGGAAACAGAGCATTACTCCAAAAATAATTGACCTTAATGAAACAGTCGAAGGGATGCTCAAAATGCTCAGGAGAATGATAGGTGAAGATATCAATCTGGCATGGCTGCCTGGCAAAAACCTCATGACTGTAAGAATGGATATATCACAGCTGGACCAGATACTGGCTAACCTCTGCGTCAACGCGAGAGACGCTATCAGCGGCATCGGGAAAATAACGATTGAAACAGAAAACACCTCTTTAAATGACGAGTACTGCAATAGTCACCCCGGATTCTCTCCAGGCGAATATGTCATGCTTACAGTAAGCGACAACGGCTGCGGCATGGAGAAAGAGATCCTTGACAAACTGTTTGAGCCGTTTTTCACGACAAAGGAGCTTGGAAAAGGAACCGGGCTCGGGCTTGCCACGATTTACGGAATAGTCAAACAGAACAACGGCTTTATCAATGTTTACAGTGAACCGGCTCATGGAACATCGTTCATGATTTATCTGCCGGGTTACCATGCGGGCAAGGAATTATCCGGTGAAAATGTTAAGGCTTCAGAGAGCGCTGAAAGGAAAAATGCGACAATTCTCCTGGTTGAGGATGAGCCTTCAATACTGGAAATGACATCAGCGATGCTGTCAAATCTCGGGTACAGGATATTGACCGCCCCTACTCCCGGAGAGGCTATTGAACTTGCCAGGAAACATCAGGGGGAAATCCAGCTCCTCCTGACTGATGTCATCATGCCTGAGATGAACGGATTGGACCTTTCCAGAAAGATCATGGAAATTGATCCAGAGATAAAGCGACTTTTTATGTCAGGATATACAGCAAATGTCATAGCTGATCACGGGATCGTAAATGAAGGGGTCAATTTTATCCAGAAACCATTTTCCGTAAAAGACCTGGCAGGTAAAGTCTCTGAAACGCTTGCCCATAGCACCTGATTATTCTGGCCTTAAAACCTCAAGGACAAATAGTCTTTATCAGAACGGCTTCGGTATTACCCGCTCATTTTTAAGCAATCAGAAAATTAATAAATTCGTAAAATACTTGACTAAATTCTTTTTTATCGGTATTTTTTGAACAATTGATCTATTTGTTCAATTATTCAATTCTTTATCAAGGAGGCGGACTTGTCTGATATAGCGGTAAAAACAGATCTTGTCAGTGCGGCAGCGCAGGTTTTTGCAAAATACGGCTACAAAAAAGCCAGCCTGGATGATATCGCAGCCCTTATGGGCAAGGGGAAAACCTTTATCTATTACTATTTTAAAAACAAGGAAGAGGTTTTCAGGGCAGTGCTTGAAAGAGAGGCCAGACAGCTTATCTCGGCCCTGTCCGAAACAGCGTCATCCATCAGCAAACCTGAGAAAAAACTCAGGAATTTTGTCCTGGTGTGGGCAAAAACACTGAAAGAGATTGAAAACTACTATCAGATAATTAAAAACGAATATTTCGGCAGTACGGAATTTTTCATAGCCCTGCGTGAAGGAATTGATGAAAAAGAGCATGAGATACTTGCATCAATCTTCAGGGAAGGGATCGAATCGGGAAGGTTCCGGGAAATGGATCCACAGTGGACAGCTTCAACCTTCCTTACAGCCATGAAAGGGTTCGAGCTCCCGCTGCTGAAACGGAAGAGTTTTGAAGATATTGAAAACAGGATCGATGATCTTTTGAATCTTCTTTTTTACGGGCTTATCGCGAAAAAATAACGCCCGACTCTATTTGGAGGAAATTTAATGAACAGGCTTTTAAGGCATCCGGGGGCTGTAGTAGCAGTTATACTTGCCCTCACAGTTTTTCTAGGAATACAGATACCAAAAACAGCAATCAACAATGAGGTAGACATTTTTCTGCCAGAGTCAAACCGCTCAAAAATTGATTATAACAAAATGAAGGAAACTTTCGGCAGCCAGACAATAATGGATGTTGCTGTCAGTGTAAATGAAGGGACAATCTTCAATGCTGACACAATAAACCTGATAAAATCACTTTCAGAGGAATTTGAAAAAATAGAGAATGTCGAAAAGGTAACCTCGCTTACCAACGCAGACTATATTGAGGGAACAGCAGAGGGCATGACAGTCTCGCCCATAGCTGAGGACTTCACAGGCAGCGATGAGGAGATTCAGGAAATAAGGAGAAAACTTTCCGACTGGAAAGAGATGTATGAGCTGAACCTTGTCTCACAGGATCTCAAATCGACCCAGATTCTTGTAAAAATAAGGCTTGGAGCAAAGGCGGAGGACAAGGAAAAGGTTTATCATGAGATAAACAGAATAATATCACTTCATGAGGGCAGCGGCATCGATTTTCATATCGCGGGTGATCCTGCGGTAATAGTGCTTATTGAACGTTATATGAAAAGCGATCTTGCGCGTCTTGTCCCTTTCGTAATACTGGTTGTACTTCTTACCCTTTATCTCTGTTTCAGGACAGCAGGAGGAGTGATACTTCCGGTAATTACAGTGCTCATCAGCACGATATGGACTGTCGGCCTTATGTCGCTTTTCGGTGTTTACTTTACACTTGTTTCAACAACACTGCCTGTACTTCTTATTGCTGTCGGGAGCGCATACGGAATACACCTGGTAAATGATTACTACAGCGAGCTAAGATCATCGGGGAAGGAACTCACAAGGGAAGAACATGGAGTACTTGTTGTTGAAAGCCTCAGGAAGGTAGGGAAGCCTGTCCTTCTTGCAGCCCTTACTACAGTAGCTGGTTTCATATCGCTTGCGACAAGTCCTATCGTTCCCCTGAAGCAGTTCGCTCTCTTCTCTGCTATCGGAGTCACGGCTGCCCTTCTGGTTACAGTGACAATGATCCCATCACTGCTTATTCTCCGCCATCACGCGCTGAAACTTAATACAGTAAATGAAAAATCACTTCTCGACAGGTTTTTCAAAAATCTGGCAGTTTTTCTTGAACACAGAAAAAAGACAGTAACAATACTGTGTTTCGCTGTGCTTGCCGTTTCCATCGCCGGAATGTTCATGATTACAATAGACAACATACTTATCTCGAATTTCAGCGACAAAGAGGACATCCGCGTCGCGGACAACATGATACGGGAAAACTTCGGCGGTACAAAGATTTTCAGTGTAATAGTCAGTGGCAGGGAAAAAGGCGACATGACAAACCCTGAAATCCTGAAAGCAATGGACAGCCTTGACACCTATCTTGAGACTAACTTCGGGGAAATCGGTAAAGTCATATCTTTTTCAGACTTTGTAAAGAGGATGAACAAGGTAATGCACTATCCTGAAACATCGCAGGATGGAGAAGACACCCAATCAGGTCAGGGAGGAAACGGTGAAGGTTCCATTGAAAGCATGAGCTTTTTCAGTGACGCATCATCAGACTCTGCTGACGGTACAGGTGCAATGAGCTTTTTTCAAGGAGAAGAATCAGCCGACGCAGGTGAAGGGATGGGCTTTTTAAGTTATGACAGTGCCTCTTCAGAGTCAGCACCGGGGGAAGCGCCTGATAGCTATATTGCCGAAGAGTACAGGCCTCTTGATGAAAAAAAACAGGCTGGCGCTTTCCTCTCCGAGCTTTCCGGCGCCGCATCATCATCTAATGTGTATAATCCGGACGCAGACACAGTCCTGAAGGAGCTATACCGCCTTTACAACTACCGTGGTGAAGCGTATAACGAGATACCGTCCGATCCTTCCAGATACCCTGTGGCATCAAAAGAGGAGCTTAAAAACCTGATCTCCCAGTACCTGCTTCTTTATTCAGGAAACCTTGAAGACTACTCGGATGACGCCATTGAGCCTTCAAAGGCGCTCATGATTGTGCAGCTTAAAACAATCAACACAGTTCCGGTGAGCAGAGTCAGCAGGGCAATAAAGGAGTATACCGATAAAAACTTTCCGGAAGGTTATGAGGTTACTACAGCCGGGATTGCTGACATGGAAAACGCGCTTACCACACTTATAACAGGATCGCAGATCGCAAGCCTTGCGGCCTCTCTCGTTCTGGTATTCATCATCCTCTCGTGGTCATATAAGTCATTTGCCGCAGGGCTCTTCGGGATTGTGCCTCTGGCATTCACGATAATAATTAATTTCGGGATTATGGGTTTTTCAGGGATTCGGCTTGACATGGTAACAGCGCTGATAGCCTCAATTGCGGTCGGAATCGGCATAGATTACACGATCCACTTCATGAGCGCCTACAACAGGGAAAGAATCGCAAGCAGCGACCTGGAAACTGTCACAGAAAGGGCGCTCTCATCAACAGGGAGGGGGATACTTTTCAACGCCTGTGCTGTCGCTGCCGGTTTCATGGTACTCTGCTTTTCCAATTTCACAACACTCAGATATATAGGATTTCTTACAGCACTGACAATGTTTACCTCTTCTTTCGCCTCGCTTACAGTATTGCCGGTGCTGCTTAATTTTTTCAAACCTTCCTTTATGGCAAGGCAAAAACAGTAATATGACAGAATACGATTTTTATGGGGGACTTTAAAATGAACATTAATTTTTTCAGAAAAGCTTTGGTTTTATTCTCTGCCGCAGCTTTGATGCTTATCACAACAACGCTCTATGCTATATCAGGAACTGAGGTTGCACAGAACGCGCATGACAGGGATAACGGTGACTCAACCCATGCCCTCCTGCAGATGGACCTTGTTGACAAAAACGGGACAGTCAATTCAAGGATAATTGAAACATGGGCAATGGAAGATGAAAAAGGGCTTGACCTCATGGTCATGGTGTTCCACAAGCCAGCGTCGGTAGCAAGCACAAGGTTCCTTGTCGTTGAAAACGAGGGGCGCGATGACGACAAGTGGATATATCTTCCCGCCCTTAAAAAGGTCAGGAGGATTGACTCAAGCGAGGGGAGCAACTCATTCATGGGAACGGATTTAACCTATGATGACATGGAAACACGAAAGGTTGAGGAAGATACACATGAGCTCCTGCGCGAGGAAAAGATCGGGGAAAACGACTGCTATGTTGTAAAGGCTGTGTCAATTGATCCTTCGAACTCTCAGTACTCGCAGAGGATAAGCTGGATTGACAAAAACACATGGGTACCTGTGAAAATGGAACTCTACGACAAGAAAGGCAGCCTTGAAAAGGTCATGACTGCCGAGAAAATCGAACAGGTGCAGGGATACTGGACAATACTCAAAACATCCATGAAAAATGTGCAGACAGGGCACAGCACAGTCCTTACCATGCAGAAACTTGTATATAACGAAAAACTTGCCAGGTCGCTCTTCTCAACGCAGTTCCTGTCTGCGGGAAGAATATAGCAGGGTAAGGCAATGAGTAAAACAGCAAAGACGTTATGCAGCATTATAATAGCGACTGCGTGCGCTTCAGTCCCGCTTGCGGCGCAGGAAGGGGCAAGCTTTTTCGCTGACGAGGATGCCGCTTCCGGAACGGGAATGGGGAGTTTTTTCGGGGAAGAAGGAAGCCCTGCGGGCGGGGAAGGCAGCTCATCCCCACTCGCGATAGGCGGGGAAGTAAACAGCCAGGTCAGGTATTTCATAGACACGGAAAAGCCTGGCTCATCCGCGATTGAGGCATTTCCCGAGGTAAGGCTTGACCTTGATTATAACGCCCCGGGCTCGGCAATGACAGCGAAACTCATATTCAGCAGGGACAAAATCTACAGCGGAATTGAAGATATCATCGATGAGGCATATTCGACACTCTATTTCAACAGCTTCAACATTGAAACAGGCTTTATGAAGGTTGTATGGGGCAAGGGCGACGAACTCAAGGCGCTTGATATCCTAAACCCTCTTGACTATACAGACTTTTACAACAAGGACCTCCTCGAGAGGAAAAAATCGGTTTTCATGCTAAAGCTCAATAAAAATGTGGCGCTTAACGGGCTTATTGAGTTTGTGTACATCCCTTACTACACAATGCCGCAGTTTGACAGCACTGATGATGGCAGATGGGCGCCGTACAGCGCGAGGCAGCTTGCCTTTTTTGCCGGAGGAGGCGGAACAGTTGCCTATGATGACACAGACACTCTTGAGTATTCACAGGGCGCGGTACGCTTTACAAACTCGGCAGGAGGACTTGACTACGGGTTTCTGTACAGTTACGGGTTTAACACCCTCCCGGGAGCGGTATACGCGTCAGCATCATCTATTGAGGTAAAACCTGAAAGGGCCCACATATTCGGATTTGAGGCGGCTAAAGTCATTTTGGGACTAAACGCGAGAGGTGAGGCAGGATACTATCTTACTGAAGATATCAGGGGAAATGATATGGATATCCAGAACAACCGTATCATGTGGGTGGCAGGCTTTGACAAAGACCTCCCGCTAAGCTCGCTCAACTTCCTCATCGAAACACAGGGAACATATATTCTCGCAAACAGCGGCATCAAACAGTACGATGTTGACTACAGTGAAGACGACAATTATTCGCAGAACATAATCATAGTGAGGCTTAAGGACTCATGGATGCATGAGAAAATAGAGCCTCAGATTGCCGCGAGCGTCCACATTGAGGATCTGGACTTCATGATAAAACCATCTGTGACAATTACGCCAAAAGATGATTTTAAAATTGAATTCCTCTCTGCCATATTCGGCGGAAGCAATGACACTGTTTTCGGTGTTTATGATGACAACGATTTTGTGCAGATAAGGACTGTGTTTTCCTTTTGATATGGTTTGAATGAGTCATAAAGGGGTCATCCCCTTTATGTACTCTTTTTTATATTTACACTCCTTGGCAGCCATGCCGTTGGCATGGCTGCCATCTTTTTTCCGCGCGGGAGATATAAGTCCTGATCAGTTTTCCAGGTGCTTTCAAGTGAAAGAATAAAAACACTGGGTATCAAGAACAGGAAACCGGGTGGGGCAGTCTTCTGTTTCATGATTCCTGAAACCTGATAGTTTACTTTTTCAGCCAAATAGACTACATTCAAAAACATGAATATTCTTGTCAACGCTCCGGTACTGGTTAAAATACTGGTTTCACTTTCCGTGATACTTATCGCCGACAGGGTCCTCAACAACCTTGCCCTTTCCATGGCAGCAGGAACTGCGGTACTTGCCCTCTGGTCAGGTCACTCCCCTCTCGCCGTGCTTTTAATTACAAAAAATACTGTGCTGAAATCTGATTACATAATCCTCCTTGTAATGATGTTTCTCCTTATATGGCTGAGCAGCCAGATGAAGGAAACAAGGCTGATGGATGACCTTGTAAAGGGGCTTAAACAGAGGCTTTCAGGGAAAAGCCTTCTCGCTGTAGTTCCTGCGATCATAGGCCTTATTCCCATGCCTGGAGGCGCTCTCTTTTCAGCCCCGCTTGTTGACGACTGCGATGCGGATAAAACACTCAGCCCCTACCTCAAGACAAAGATCAACTACTGGTTCAGGCATCTCTGGGAATACTGGCTTCCACTCTATGCAGGTGTAATACTCGCACTTCAGATTACAGGGCTTGAAATCTGGCAGCTTGCCGCGATAAACATCCCGCTCACCATATTTTCCGCGTTTGGCGGTTATCTGCTCCTTCTGCGGAAAGCCGATACCGGCAAAACAGTAAAGAGCGGCGAAAAATCACCCCTTTTTATATACCTTCTGCCCATAATCATGATTGTGACAATATACACAATCCTCACCCTGGGCTTTCCTGCAATAAAGTCAGCGTCAAAATACCTGCCTATGGGAATAAGCATATTTGTCACAATGGTATTGATACAGGTTTCAAGGCCCATTCCTCCGGCAAAGTGGAGAAAAATCATTTTTTCAAAAAGCATCCTGGATATGGTTCTTGTGGTCGCTGTTATAAGCATTTACGGGGCCTTTATTGAGGCACAGCTTCCTGACGGCAGATACCTGATGGACATAATGAGGGAAGAGCTTTCGGCATCAGGAATACACCCGGCATTCCTGATAATGCTGCTGCCCCTTGTAAGCGGTTTTGCCACCGGCATCGCTGTCGGTTTTGTAGGAGCCAGCTTTCCCATAATCATAAGCATTCTAGGCAAAGAGCCGCTTCTCAAAGACCTTCTTTCAGCTG
>JADHEF010001482.1_pt1 | contig 14156 bp, 10 predicted proteins | sample 8952391 | NCBI WGS metagenome assembly JADHEF01 (sample SAMN16124439, study PRJNA663245) | bioreactor sludge metagenome | isolation source: sludge (nitrite) | place: India:Bengaluru | collected 2019-02-28
GGTGATGGACTCTTTAATCTGGCCGAATATGCGTTTGGGGGCGATCCTGAACAGCCTGATGGTGCTGGCTTGTGGCCCACTCCCGTCGTGCTGCGGGGAGAAGGTTTGGTTTTCCCGGTTCTATCTTATCGTCGCCGCAAGCCGGTTTCAGCACTCCCCGTAGTGGGGACAGAGGGCGTCAATCTGCAAGTGGACGGCGTTGTTTATCAGGTTCAAGAGGCGGTCGCTCTGGGAGCGGAAACAAGATGGGTGACGACCAATATGTTTGGGCCAACCGTGATGTCGATCGGAGAGCCTGACAATGACGATGGGAAGACGGTAAGGGTACGGGTTCGTACGGTTCAGCCCTTGTCGAACGGTCATGCCCCCTCTCGGTTCATGCGGGTAGGTCTGTGTGAACCGTAGTCTGGGCTGTAATAACAGGATCGGGTGTGGTTTAATAGCACAAATCTGATGCGAACAGAGTGGAAAGAACAGGCTGGCGTTTGGGGCTTTCGTCTCGGATGCTTTCTGGCGGACACGGTTGTCATGGCGGCAGCTTATCTGACTGCGTTTCTCCTGAGGTTTGATTTTCAAGAGCCGTGGTGGGGGTGGCGTCGCGTCGCGTTGTCGTTTGTTACGGTCTGGGTGGTGCAGGGCTTGGCGCTGGCGCTGTTCGGCTGCAACAGGTTGCTGTGGCGCTATGTGAGTCTTGGGGATGTTCCCCGGTTTGTCGGGGCGATCGGAACCTCGACGATGGCGCTGGTGGCTTTGCGGGTCGTGTTGCCTTGGCAGACGGGACTGCGCCCGCCGTATAGCATCACCTTCTTCAACAGTTTTCTGGTGACGGGCGGGTTGCTCGGCGTGCGGCTGCTGTGGCGGTTCTTGGTGGACGGCGAGTTTGCTTGGGATGCCGTGACGCGGGGACGCCTGAGGCGGGTGTTGTTGGTGGGCGCGGGGTCGGCGGGTAATCTGGTGGCGCGTGAGTTGCGGAGACAAGGCGCAAGGCGGCAGATGGTTGTCGGCTTTCTTGACGATGACCCGGCTAAACAGCATGCCAAGATTCAGGGACATGCCGTTCTGGGTCGAATTGATGACCTCCCCTCGCTCGTGCGCAAACACGCGGTGGAAGAGGTTATTGTTTCCATGGCTCGGGTGCCGCGTGATGTGATCCGCCGGGTGGTGCGGTTGTGTGAGCGGGCGCACGTGCCGGCGCGCATTGTGCCTGGATATTATGAGCTGATCGAGGGAAGCTTGACCGCGTCGAAGATCCGTAACATCGATGTGGCGGATCTGCTGGGGCGCGAAGAGACGACGTTGGATAGGCATGCGGTGATCGATTTGTTGGGGCGGAAGCGGGTGCTGGTGACCGGGGCTGGCGGGACGATCGGCAGCGAGTTGGTGCGGCAGATTTTACGTGCGGGGCCCGAGCAGTTGGTTTTGGTGGAGCGTTCCGAAAATGCTTTGTATGAGATCGAGCGCGAGGTCCGGAAATGCGGGCTGGAGACGCCGGTGGTGGCGCTGTTGGCGGATATCGGTGAGCGGCAGCGGATGTCGGCGATTCTCAGGCTGTATAAGCCGCAGATTGTGGTTCATGCCGCTGCGCACAAGCATGTGCCTCTGATGGAGCAGAATCCCGTCGAAGCGGTCAAAAACAATGTGCTGGCAACCCGAGGGTTGGGAGAGCTGGCCGTCGAACACAATGTGGAGCGTTTTGTTTTTATTTCTACGGACAAGGCGGTGAACCCCGTATCAGTGATGGGCATGACGAAACGGCTGGCCGAGATCGTTTTGCAGGATCTGAACCGGCTGAATAAAACGCGTTTCTCGGCGGTGCGGTTCGGGAACGTGCTGGACTCGTCGGGGTCCGTCGTTCCGCTTTTCCGGGAGCAGATCCGGAAAGGCGAAGCCGTGACGGTCACCCATCGCGAGATGAAGCGGTATTTTATGACGATCTCCGAAGCGGTGTCGCTGGTGTTGCAGGCTGCGGCTTTGGCGGACGGTGGTGAGATTTTTGTCCTGGATATGGGAGAGCCGGTGAAGATTGTCGAGTTGGCTGAAGAGATGATCGCGCTTTCCGGGTTGCGTCCGTATGAGGATATCCCGATCGTGTTCACGGGTATCCGCCCGGGAGAAAAGTTGTTTGAGGAATTGGATGTCAGTGAGCGTTCGGCTTATAAGACGGGTCACGCGCGGATCTTTGTGAGCAAAATCCGGGAGATTGGCGCAAAGGAAGTGGCGGGTATGCTGATCGCCTGTCGGCGGCTGAGCGAAGAGGGCTTGGAGCCGGAGAGGGCCCGGGCGGCGGTGCGTCACTTGCTGTCGGGTGTGTCTTTGCCGGATGAGAGTCAGAAAGAAGAGGGCGTTGGCGGGTGAAGCGGCGATTAGACATGTTGCGTTGGGTTGCGTTGATTTTGATGGCGGTGGCAGCCGGTTTCAACTACCGGTTTATGGTCAGTTATACGATGTGCATGTTTGCGTCGCCGTTGGAAGACATGTCGCATGGTTGGCTGGTGCCGTTCGTAAGTCTTTATGTGTTGTGGGCTCAGCGCAAGGCGTTCCGCGCGGCGGCGGGTCAGCCGTGCTGGAGCGGGGCGGTGTGGGTCGCGCTGTTTCTTGGGGTTGCATGGTTCGGTGGGCGTGGCGGACAGTCACGCTTGGAACAGGTTTCCTTCATCGGTCTGTTATGGGCGGTGCCGTTCGCCTTCTGGGGGCGCGGTGTGGAGCGCCTGATGCGTTTCCCGGCGGCGTATCTGGCGTTCACGATCCCCGTTTCGTCATTCATCGATTTCTTCACGATTCATCTGCGGATTCTGACCTCTTCGCTGGCAACGGGGCTCCTCAATGGGGTGGGAGTTGCGGTTGAACGTTCGGGAACGGCTCTGTTCTCCCGTGTGCCGGGCGCTCAGTTTAACGTGGATGTCGCTGATCCGTGTAGCGGAGTCCGGTCGCTGTTCGCGATGATGGCGCTGACGGCGGCGTACGCGTTCTTCACGCAGAAAACGGTCTTGCGTAAGGGGGTACTTTTTGTCTGCTCCCTGCCGATCGCCATGGTGGGGAATATGGTGCGGATCATGTCCATCTGTCTGGTGGCGACTTGGTTTGGGCAGGATGTGGCGACTGGCTATTATCACGATTATTCCGGCTATGTGGTCTTTCTCGTCGGCGTCATGCTGATGCTCCAGGCGGGCGAGTTGATCCAGAAATATGGGCCCAAGGTGGAACAAGTTCTGCCTTCTTTCGTTTGGCTTAGGAATCGGCAAGGCCAGCCTGGGATTTCTGGCGAAGCTGGATCGGTCGGGAAGTCTTACAGTGTGGTTGGCTGCGTAGGTGTGCTGACGGTCATGGTTTTCGCCGGCAATCGTTCGATGCCGGCACCCGTGTATGGGTCTGCCGCCTTTGTCGCCACCTCGCTGCCTGAAACCGTGGGTGAGTTCACGAGTGATGTGCCGTGGTTTTGTCAGAATCCGCAGTGTCTGGAAGTGGCGGAAGAGCGGGAGCTTGTCAAGGGCCGCCACAGGACGGAGGCCGGTTTTGTTTGTCCGTCCTGCGGCGGTAAACTGTCCGTGGCCTCGCTGGGCGAGGCCACGGATTTGCCGAAGGACACGGTGATTATCAAGAGAAACTACCGGGCCTCGGATGGGCTTGTTTATGCGACGAGTGTGGTGATTGGGGGAAGGAGCCGGGGCAGTATCCATCGTGCGGAGCTGTGTCTTCCGGCTCAGGGTTTTATGATGTTGGGTGCGGAGCGGATGCCCTTGCGGTTAGCCGGAGGCAAGTCGTTGAAAGTTCGCAAGATCGCGGCCAAAAGGGCGGGAGGTGCCATGTTAACTCTCGTTTACTGGTTTAGGAGTCAGGAGCGGGAGAGCTGTTCCCATTCGGAAAGGATCCTGCTGGATGTGTGGGATCGCTCGATTCATAACCGGATCAATCGCTGGGTGATGGTCGCCGTAAATGTGGCGTCGGAGTTGGATTCGCCGGAGAGCGTGGAGCGGTTTGAAAGCTTCTTGTCCGAGCTTTATCCGCAAATTATTCTTGGCCGATGAGAGGTGGGTATGACGGTTAACTGGGTCACAGAGCTGCTCGATTTCTCTGAGAATGTGCTCGTCCGGATGGCAACCGACGGCATGAAGTATGTCGCGGCCTTTCTCGGTGCGCTGGCGGTCTCGCTGGTGCTGACTCCGCTGTTCCGCGAGATGGCCCGAAAACTCGGCATGGTGGATATGCCGGATACGCGTCGGATCAACAAAGTGCCGATCCCGAGGGGGGGCGGACTGTCGATCTTTGTTGCGTTCCATCTGGTGCTCGCCGTGTTGGTGATAGCGATGGGTTTTCCGATCTGTCAGCAGTTCTCCTATCTCTGGCAAGGTCGTTTTCTGTTGGCATCGGGGTTGTTGGTGGTGCTCGGCTTGATCGACGACAAGCGCGGTATGAGGCCGATCGTGAAGTTGTCGGGTCAAATTGGGGTGGCGTTGATCCTTTACTTTTCCGGCGTGCATGTGGGGGGGATCATGGTCGCCTTTCCGCCTTGGCTGGACGGTCTGGTGACCGTGTTCTGGATTGTCGGAGCGGTCAATGCGTTCAATCTCATTGACGGGATGGACGGCCTGGCGACGGGGCTGGCGCTGATCGCTTCGGTGGGTTTGGTGGGAGCGTTGCTTTTCACCGGGAACACGGCATCGACGTTGCCGTATCTGGTGCTCGCGGGGGCCTGTTTGGGTTTCTTGCGTTATAATTTCCATCCAGCCTCGGTTTTTCTGGGGGATACGGGCAGCATGTTCTTGGGGCTCTGTGTTGCGACGTTGCCGCTGATGACCGGTTCGCGTAAAGAGCTGGTGGCTTCTTTGGGCATGCCGCTGTTGGCGATGGGGGTGCCCATTTTCGATACGCTGCTGGCGATCTGGCGACGCTCGGTGCGGGCGCTCTTACCGCAGGATGTGGCGAAGGTCTGCGGTCAGCTTCGGGTAATGCAGCCGGATAAAGACCATGTGCATCATCGGCTTTTGCGTGATACGATGAGCCAGCGGACGGCGGCGATCATTCTGTACGCGATTAGCGTGGGGTTAGTGACCATCGGGCTGCTCGGAACGCTTCTCAGGGGCCGCGCTCCGGGGCTGTTTCTGATTGCGTTCATCGTGGCGATTTATGTGGTGGTGCGGCATCTGGAGCGTGTTGAACTGTGGGATACGGGTCGGTTGCTCTCGGGCAAACGGGGGATGATCCGGCAGGGGCTTCTGATTCCGCTCCACATTGTTTTTGATGTTTGCGCCTTGTGCGGGGTCTGGATGTTCGCGCGGTGGGCGGCCGGTATGACGATGGAGCGAGAGGCTCTTCTTTCGAACCTGCCGCTGTTTGTGGTGCCGGTTTTTGTGATTCTGGTGGCAACGAAAACGTATTGGCGTGTCTGGTCGCGTGCGCAGATCCGTGATTTTGCGTTGTTGGGAGCTTCTGTTTGTGCGGGCACGGTGGCTGGAGTCGGTCTGGTGTGGTTGTTCGAGGAACAGGGTCCGAGCGTGATCCGGTTTTCGATTTTGTTCGGGACGTTGGCCGTTTTTCCGATCGCGGGTGCCCGCTTGTGGCGTGACAGCGTCCTCGGCATCATGCAGATTCTTGAGCGGCGCATCCTGCTCGATAAATCCGATACGATGCGTTTCCTTGCTTATGGCGGCGGTTTGCGGTTCCGTAGTTACCTGCGCGAACTGACCGAGCGCCCCGGCATGAATGATCGGGTGATCCAGGGCATCATCGATGATGACCTCTACCTGAGGGGGCGTATCATTGCTGGGCACAGCGTGCTGGGAGGGCGCGAAGAGCTTGCGCAGCTGGTGCTGGAGTACCGGATTGATGGGGTGATCATCACTTGTTTGATGGAGCCTGAAAAACGGGCCCAGGTGGCGGCGGAGTTGGAGAAAATGGGCGTGCTCGTCTCTGTCTGGGCCTGCGATGAAAAGGTTTTGGCGGACCCGAACCACCTGATGGCTGAAAAAGAGGTCGGCAAAGGGATCAAGTCGGACTAGAACGGCTGAAGGTCGAGAGCGGAGGGGGCGGTTGCGTATGAAGAACTTTCGTAAGGAGCTGTGGTTCAAAATCGGGAGCCGGAGGGCGTTCGTGAATATCACGCCAGAAGTTGAGGCCTGCCTGAAGGAGAGTGGGATTCGAGAGGGGCTCTGTCTGGTTAACGCGATGCATATTACCGCAAGTGTGTTTGTCAACGACGACGAAGGTGGGCTCCACGCGGATTTCGAGCGGTGGCTGGAAAAGCTTGCGCCTGAGAAACCATACAGCCAGTATGCGCACAACGGTGCGGAAGATAATGCGGACGCTCATTTGAAGCGGCAGCTCATGGGGCGCGAAGTTGTGGTGGCGGTGACGGGCGGGAATCTGGATTTCGGACCTTGGGAACAGATATTCTACGGTGAGTTTGACGGGCTGAGAAACAAGCGCGTGCTGGTCAAAATTATCGGGGATTGAGCCCGTGATCACGCGCTTTCTCCCGGCTTTCCGTGTGTGGATTTTCTTTTCGCGCTTGCGCAATGTGATTGTTTCTGATTAACTATGCTCATTTACGCGCAGAAGTGAGCACGAATGAGCGATGCTGTTTCCAGAGAGCTGGCGGAAGCCAGATGGCGTAAGCTGCGGGGCTTCCTCCGCGAGAGCGGTATTCTGCGTGTCGAGGAGCTCGCCTCGGAGCTGGGTGTGTCGGCCGCAACGGTGCGGCGTGATCTGGCCGCTTTGGAAACGGCGGGCGAACTGCGTCGCATCCATGGTGGGGCGGTTGTGGCTGACCGGTGCGATGAGGAGCCGCTTTTCGATGATAAGGCCTCCATGGCCGCGCCGCAGAAGGGACGCATTGCCGAAGCCGCTCTTAAGCTGATAGGCCCTCGCGATATTGTGTATCTCGATGGGGGCAGCACGATTCTGGCGCTCGCGCGCCTGTTGACCTCTCATACGCAGTTGACGGTTGTGACCAACTCGTTGAGGGTCGCGCAGGTCTTTAGCAACGGCGGGCCGCGCATGATTCTGACGGGCGGTGAGTGCCGGTTGCTGAGCCAGACGTTCGTGGGACCGTTGACGCGGGCCGTTCTGGAGCAGATGCATCTCGATATGGCTTTTATGGGTACGATTGGCGTCTCAGCCGAACAGGGCATGACCACAACCGACCCGGCTGAAGCCTTCACCAAGGAGCAGGCGATGGCACGCGCGTCTCGTTCCGTACTTTTAGCGGATAGCTCGAAATTCGGGAAGACGAGCTTTGTCCGCTTTGGGACGTTTTCAAATCTTTCCGTAGTCATTTCAGACAAAAACATGCCTGGCGCCCAAAAGAAGGCACTCCAGCGCGCTGGAGTCGAAACAGTTCTCGTGTGACATCAGGCTTGAGGGTTACAGAAGAAGACAAGGAGCACAACGAATGGCGACCAACAACTACCTCAGTACGCTGAGGCCAAGTTTCAAATCCACAACGTATAATCTCGGTAAAATTCCGGCCTACCAGTACAAAGGTACCCTGAAAGAAGAGCTTGCTGAAGGCAAGTTGACGGCTTCGCAAGCGGTTGATGTCCTGGAGGATATGTTGACGATCCGCGAGTTCGAAGAGATGATCGTCAAGTTGCGCACCGGCGCTTACGAGTCTTGTAAGGGTTATGAGTATCGCGGTCCCACGCACGTGTCGATCGGCCAGGAGGCTACGGCGGTCGGTTGCTGCGCGGCCATGAATTATGATGACTTTATCACCTCGACCCACCGCGGCCACGGCGACTCGCTGGCCAAGGGTTGTGTCGCAATCCGAGGCATGAGCGTCGAAGAGCTGAAGTCGCGCGTGCCCGATTGCACCGCGACCAAGAAGAAGGAGTTGATGGAAGCTGCTCTGGAAGGACACCTCTATCGCGCTATCGCCGAGTTGTTCGGCAAAGAGGACGGATACTGCAAGGGCCGTGGAGGCGGGATGCACATCGCTGACTTTAAGGCTGGCCACCTCGGCGCGAACGCAATCGTGGGTGGTGGCGTGCCCATCGCCACGGGTTCGGCCATGAGTTCCCGTTACTTCAAGACGGGCAAGGTGACGTGCTGTTTCGCAGGTGACGGCGCCTACGCCAACGGCGTGGTGCTGGAAGCGCTCAACTGGGCCGCCATGGGTCAGTTCACGGGCAAAGAGTATGCCAAGGCTCCCTTCGGGTTGCCGATCGTCTACTCCATCATCAACAACCATTACGGATTCACGGGCCGCGTAGATGGCGAAGTCGCGGGTGTCTGTACCGTCGCTCGTCGCGCGGCCGGTTTCGCGGACAATAACATGCATGCCGAAGTGGTTAACGGCATGGACATCTTGGCCTGCATGGATGCTATGCGCCGCGCCGCGGCGCTTTGCCGCAAGGGTGAGGGGCCTGTGTTGCTCGAGTTCGACACCTATCGTAATTATGGCCACTCGCTGGGCGATCCGCGTAATGAGTATCGCACAAAAGAAGAGGAGGCCGAGTGGAAGGCGGTTGATCCGATCGCGCAGTTCGAGAAGCAGTTGCTCGACGCGGGCTGCATCAGTGCCAAGAAGCTCGAAGTCCTCAAGGCGAAGGTGGCGGACCGCAACGCCCGCATGGCAGCCAAGGCTGCTTGGTCGAAGGATCCCGATCCGGCCGATGTCATCAAATACATGTACACCGATACCCGCGCGGATGTGGTGCCCGAGAAGTACGCCAACGTCAAGCCCGAGGGCGATCTGCCGGTGATCAAGCGCACCGAGGATGGTCAGATGACCTACAAGGACGCAATTAAAGAGGCGATGATCGAAGAGATGCTGCGCGATGGCCGCGTGGTACAGTGGGGCGAAGATATCGCCGAGTACGGTGGTGCGTTTAAGGTGACCAAAGGGCTGACCGAAGCCTTCGGCCGCGACCGTTGCTTCAACTCGCCGATCTCCGAAGCGTGCATCTGCGGGACCGCCGTGGGTGCCGCCATGACCGGTCAGCGTCCGGTGGTCGAGCTCATGTACATGGACTTCGGCCTGATGGCCTCCGACCAGATCTCCAACCAGGCGGCCAAATGGCATTACATGTCTGGCGCCAACATTGAGGTTCCGCTTGTCTACCGCGCGTCGGTCGGTGGAGGCAAGGGCTACGGCGGCCAGCATTCTCAGACGCTGGAGTCGATGTTTGCCCACATTCCCGGCCTGTACGTCGTTTATCCCGCGACGCCCGAGGATGCAAAAGGCATGCTGAAGAGTGCCATCCGCGATAACAATCCGGTGCTCTTTGTCGAATCGCAGATCATGTACAACGTCAAAGGCGTTGTGCCCAAAGAGGAATACCTGACGCCGCTCGGCAAGGCGGACATCAAGCGTGCGGGCGACCAAGTCTCGATCGTCACGTGGGGGCCGATGCTCTACGAGGCGCTCAAGGCCGCAGATCAGCTCGCCGCTGAAGGCGTCTCAGCCGAAGTGGTGGATATCCGGTCGCTGGTGCCGCTGGATATGGAAACCATTCTGGCGTCGGTGCGCAAGACCGGACGCTGCGTGGTGGCGAGCCACTGCGTGGGCATCGGAAGTTTCACAGGTGAGATCGCGTCGCGCATCATGGCCGAGGCGTTCGACTCGCTCGATGCTCCGGTGTTGCGTGTGGGCGCAAAGGACGGCATCGCGCCGCAGGCCTACTCGCTGGAGGACGCCTTTCTTCCGCATGACCGTGATATCGTGGCGGCTGTAAAACAGCTTCTCTAATCAGAAATTAACAGAATACGGACCTGTTTAGAGTTGAAGGGGGTGGCGGTTTATACCGCCACCCCCTTTTTTTACCCTCTGCCTTTTCTCGCCTTACAGCAGCGAGGCGCCGGAACTGGCGTTGCCGACCATGAGCGAGTAGCGGCGTAGCCAGCCGGAAAGACTGCGAGGCTGCCATTCGGGGGCGGCCACACGGCGGCGTGCGATTTCCGCCTCGTCGATCAGCGCCTCCAGTTTGCGTCCGGGGATGTCGATGCGGATACGGTCGCCGTCCTTCAGCAGGCCGATGAGGCCTCCCTCGGCTGCTTCGGGCGAGACGTGGCCGATGCAGGCGCCGCGCGTGCCGCCGGAGAAGCGGCCGTCGGTGATGAGCGCGACCGACTCGCCGAGCCCTGCACCCATAATGTACGAGGTAGGCGCGAGCATCTCCTGCATGCCGGGGCCTCCGCGCGGTCCTTCGTAACGGATGACTACCACGTGGCCGGCTTTGACCTTGCCCGCAAGGATGCCGTCGCACGCCTCTTCCTGTGAGTCGAAACAGATGGCCGCCCCTTCGAATGTGTGCATGGAGGGGGCCACGCCGGCCTTTTTGACGACGGCGCCCTCTGCCGCCAGGTTGCCGCGCAGGATCGTGAGGCCGCCATCCTTGGAGTAGGCGTTGTCAATCGTGCGGATGACCTGGTCATTCTTGATGCTCGAGAAGGCGATGACCTCGCCGATGGTCTTGCCGCTGACGGTCGGACAGGATTTGTCGAGGAGTCCCGGAATGTCGGCGATGCGTTTGAGGATAGCGGAGATGCCGCCCGCAGCGTCGACATCCTCCATGTGGTACGAGCAGGAGGGCGCGACCTTGCAGACGTTCGGGCATTTCTGCGAGATGGCGTTGATGCGGTCGAGGTCATAGGCGATGCCGGCCTCGTGGGCGATGGCAAGAGTGTGCAGGACCGTGTTCGAACTGCCTCCCATGGCCATGTCGAGCGCGAAGGCGTTGTCGATCGAGGCGAGGGTGATGAGGTCGCGCGGTTTGGGGCCTTCAGCCTTGGCCATTTCAACGGCGCGAAATGCGGCCTTTTTCCAAAGTTCACGGCGCGCGGGGTCGTTGGCGAGGATTGAGCCGTTGCCGGGTAGCGCAAGACCGATGGCCTCGCACAGGCAGTTCATGGAGTTGGCGGTGAACATTCCCGAGCAGGAGCCGCAGCCGGGACAAGCGGTGTCTTCGACGCGCTCGAGTTGCTTTTCGGTGATCTTCCCATTGTTGAATTGGGCGACGCCCTCGAAAACGGAAATAAGGTCGATGGCTTTGTCATCGAGTTTGCCAGCCTTCATGGGTCCGCCGCTGGCGAAGATGGTGGGAATATTGACACGGATCGCGCCGAGGATCATGCCCGGGGTGATTTTGTCACAGTTGGGGATGCAGACCATGGCGTCGAAGCAGTGGGCCTTGACCATCGACTCCACGCAGTCGGCGATCAGTTCGCGGCTGGGCAGAGAGTACTTCATGCCGCTGTGGCCCATGGCGATGCCGTCACAGATGCCGATCGTGTTGAACTCGAAGGGTACCCCGCCAGCCTCGCGGATGCACTGCTTGACCCACTCGCTGACCTTGTTGAGGTGGCAGTGGCCGGGAATAATGTCCGTGTAGGAGTTACAGACGCCGATAAAAGGTTTGCTGAAGTCTGAGCGCTGGACGCCGGTGGCCAAGAAGAGGCTGCGGTGAGGGGCGCGTTGAAAACCGGTTTTAACCTGATCGCTGTTCATGGGGTATCCTTGCTGGAGAGGTGGAGGAATCGTTGAGCGTTTGGAAAAATGAAGGTCGGAATGATGAAAGGACCGAAACGGTTGACGGCTTGGTTTAAGTATCCCCCAGTTCCGACTTTCTTTTAGAATTTCGCCGCAGTGGCGCGGGAGAGGTAGGTGCCTGTGGCAGTGTCCACGATGATGGACTCGCCGGCTTCAAGGTACTCGGGTACCTGCACGACCAGCCCTGTCTGGCATTTTGCGGGCTTGCTGCGGGCGGTCACTGAGGCACCTTTCATCACCGGGTCGCACGATTCGATTTTCAGCACCACTTTCTGAGGGACCTCGATGGTCAGCACTTTGCCGTCCGACATCAAAGCGAAGAGGCCTTCCATATCTTCCGAAAGGTATAGGATTTGCTCTTCGATATTCTCCTGCGGCAAGGAAAACTGAGAGAAGTCTTCAGCGTCCATAAACGTGTAGAGGTCCGCTTCCTTGTAGAGGTATTGGATCGGACGACGCTCGAAATCGATGTCGGCGAAAGGTTCCTCTCCTTTACAGGAGATATCCTGTTTGGTTTTTGTGACTAGGTTGCGGAAGCGGAAGTGGTAAATGGAGGCCGCTCCGCGCGCGCTGGGGGTTGAAACTTTTAGGGATTCTAGAACATGGGGCAATCCGTTGATTCCGATGAGGCTGCCCTTTTTTAGGTCACAAGCTTTTGCCATATGGTTTTTCTCCGAATGAAGCGTGTAGTTTAAAGTTTTGAGGCGGGTTCTGTCGAGCGCACGTGTGATTTCGGGTAAAGTTGCCGGTAAATGTCGAGGGTGGCGCAGGCTGCGGTATGCCACGAAAAGTGTGCGGCGCGGTCGAGACCCTTTTTGCGGTAGACGTCGTGCCAGTCCAGAGAGACGATGGCGGCGTGGATGGCGCGGCACCACTCCTGCCGGTCGGTGGGGTGAACAATCTTGGCAGCCCCCGCGGTGATCTCCTTGAGCACGTTGAGTGCGGAGCAGATCACGGGTGTGCCGCAGGCCATGGCTTCAAGCACGGGAAATCCAAATCCCTCGACAAGGCTGGGAAAAAGAAAAGCGTGCGCCGCACTGTAGAGGGCGGGGAGGTCTTCCTCGGGTATGATGTTGATCCACTGTACTTGCTGTTCGAGTCCGAGCTGTTCGGCTTCTTTGCGTAAGGGGCTGTCCTCGCTGTTGAAGCCGGCGATCACGAGGGGAATGGATGCGGTAGAGTCCATAAGCGCGAGTGCGTGAAACAGGGTAGTTAAGTTTTTATGCGGCTGGTCGGAGCCCACATACAGTAGAAATTTCTCGGGCAGGCGGTAGGTGTGGCGGATCGTGGCGACCTCTTCCGGCGGCTGGGGATGGAAGGCGGGGTCGATGCCGTGGTAGATCACAACGCTGCGTCGGGTGGACCGGGGACCAAAGAAGCGAACGCAGGCTTTGAGAGCGTCCTCCGAGACGCCGATGAGTTTGCGGCAGTGCCGTATGGCAAGACGTCCCGAGAATTTCCAGAAAAGACGCGTATACAGCGTGCTGAATTGGGGGTGGGAGAGCGGGATGACGTCATGAATGGTCAACACCATCTTGCCGGGGACCTGTACCGGTGTGAGAATATAGGGCGCGTGGTGGATCTGAGCCTTAATGCGGCGTGCTAACTTGAAGGTTTGCCAGTGGCTTTTGAAGGTCGAAACGGGCTTGTCTGTCGTGTACGTGGTGACGTTCGGTTGGTCGAGACACGGGATCGTGGTGTCCGGTGGCAGGATCACATGGAGGTGTTCGTCCGGGCGCAGTTCGGGAATCATCGCGGCAAGCAGCGAGCGGATGTACCGGTTGATGCCTGGATAAGCGAGGGTTGCCGTGCGGGCGTCAAAGAGTATCGTATGAATTCCGTCCATCGTCAGCCCTTGAAGGATTGAAATCCGTTCGTGACGAAACGGAATGGAAACGGTACTTTTATGGTGTCTTTAGTCATCTGGGGCTTCTCTGCTCGGTATTCCCCTTTTCGCGCAGAAAATTCCTTTATACCATAAATGGGGCTGGTTTCCAAGTACACACGGCGTACAATGAAACAGACGGCAAAGAACAGGATCGTGTTGATCACGGGTGAAGGCAAAGGAAAAACCACGGCTGCTCTGGGAATGGTCCTGCGCGCAGTGGGGCATGGTCAGCGTGTCTGCGTGCTGCAGTTCATCAAGCGGCGCAGCGACACGGGTGAGGCTCGCGCGCTTGCGATACTGCCAGAGGTTGAACTTCACTTGTGCGGTGAAGGCTTTGTTATGACGAAAGTCGGCCCGGTTTTCGAGGCGCACGTGCGTGCTGCCCAAGTCGGGTTGCGGCTGGCTGTCCAGAAATTGCAAGACACCTCGTTCAGTATGGTGGTGCTTGACGAGGTGTGTGGTGCCGTCGCGCAGGGTCTGCTGACGTCGCAAGCGGTGCGCGAGGCCGTGGAAGCTGCCGCGCCCGGAACAACCGTCGTGCTGACCGGTCGCGATGCTTGCCCCGAATTGATCAGGTTAGCCGACACGGTGAGCCGCATCGAATGCGTCAAACATGGTATGGCTGCCGGTTGGCCCGCTCAGAAGGGCGTGGAACTTTAGCGGGCGTATCGCCCAAACTGCGATGGTTAAGGCGGATGCGTTCAAGTACCGCTGGTTTGGCCGCATATTCCCATGCGCGGTGGCGCATCCTTGTTGCGTTGATAGGTTGGGACTGTTCCTGAG
>JADHEF010001483.1_pt1 | contig 14136 bp, 12 predicted proteins | sample 8952391 | NCBI WGS metagenome assembly JADHEF01 (sample SAMN16124439, study PRJNA663245) | bioreactor sludge metagenome | isolation source: sludge (nitrite) | place: India:Bengaluru | collected 2019-02-28
CAGCACAGGCCGCTCAAAATAGTCCACATAATCGTGCGGTCTACATAATCGGCCTGAGCAGCCGTACAGCCTGAGCCAGGGGAACGGCTTGTGTTCCGCGGTCAACGGACCTTCAGTCAAATGCGGCGGCCGGGGTCAGCTTTCCGATTTTTCGAACGCGGACACACGCCCCCTATGCGCAGTTTGAAACTATGTGCAGACAGGCTTTGAAACGCCGTATCTGGCGGCGTTGAGGCCAGCAGTCTGGTCGCCAAAAATGCTGAAATCGCCGTCAAGGAGATTCTTGATGCGATTGGAAGTGCAATAGGCCACAATGATTAAGTCGAATTTCGCGGTTTCGGGAGTTTTGGGTTCAGCTACCGACGGCCTCGCAACGGACGAAGCCGTAAAACGAGTGAATTGGTCGATGTTCCCGGTACGTACACCCCACACTTCAAGGCTGGCAAAGAAATGCGCGAACGGGTTGAACAGTTTTCTGCACACCCGCCCTTGAGGCGCGCCGCCTGAAGCGAATCGGCCAGCCTCCCGATCGAATGGCTTTGCTTCATCTTCCTGCGATGGGCGTGACGGACTGGTTTCTCAGGAAATGATGATTGGACTACACCGTTGCCATACGAAGACAACACAATCTCCGTCGGCGTCGTTCGTACCAGCTCTTCATTCGGTCTCATTTGACCGTACGGTGGTATCCTGTTTATCACTAACTGGACTCGCAACACTGTGACTTTCCAACTCCCCGCAATACCCTCGATCCGTCTTGATCACGTGCCCGATATCAGGCTCATCGCCTGCGATATGGATGGCACGCTATTGGACGATGACGATGCAATTCACGATGATTTTTGGCCATTGATCGATCAGCTACACGCTCGCGGTATTCTTTTTTGTCCGGCCAGCGGCCGGCAATACCATGGATTGCTCGAACGATTTAGGCCGATCGCCGATGAATTAGTCTTCGTGGCAGAAAATGGCGCCTACGTAGTGCAGAAGGGGATCGAAATCAGTTCCGACTACCTGCATCGCGAAGCGGTTCACGATCTGATTCCGATTTGCCGCGAGCTTGAAGCGGCCGAGACGGACATTGGAACCATTTTGTGCGGGAAGAAGGCCGCGTACTTCGATTCAAAGCACCCCGAGGTTATTGCGGAAGTCAGTAAAAGTCCCCTACGCCTGAAACGTGTCGAAGACCTTCTGGCGGTCGAGGACGATATATTCAGGGTCGCCGTGTTTAGCTTCCGGTCGTCCGAACAGGTGACCTACCCCGTGTTTGAGCGCTTCCGAAATATGCATCAGGTCGTTGCTTCGGGAGAACACTGGTTGGAAATCATGGCGCCGCAGGCGAACAAGGGAGTCGGCATTCGCCACATTCGGGAGAAACTAAATATCACACGCGATCAAACGATGGTGTTCGGGGATTTTTTGAACGACTTGGAGATGATGGACGAGGCAACCTATTCGTTCGCGATGGCCAATGCCCATCCGCTCCTGAAAGAAAGGGCCAACTTTCTATCTCCGAGAAACACGGACAACGGCGTGGTGCGTACGATTAAAGCGGTACTCGGAATCGATTAGGTGTCTGCGTAAGCAACAAACGACATTCGATCGGATGCGGCTGCCAAGATCGTGCGGCATATTTCTATGTTGAACTATCATCCCTGGCGTTGATTGACAGGTGCTCATCTGTCATCTAGGCGTTCAAGCGAATAGTCGTTCAAGAAAGAAGGGGCCTCGACTGAGGGTCGTTTATACGACCCTGGGTTAGCGCTTGTACTACGTGGTCGTCTCGTAAGCGCGGACGTGGCGCGATAACGGGCATCTGGAAAAGATCTCCGATGCCCTGCGCCAGAATACTTTGCGTTGCGGTAATGATTGCAGTGTGATCGCCACGCGCGCGATGTTCCTTGACAGAGGAAATCGCAGCTGTGGGCAGGCGCGGGCTGATCCGTTCAGCGATGAACGCATCGCGGATCGGCAGCCATTCCTTCAGCGACCGTGTTCGCAAAATGCCAAGGTGAAATTCGAGGTACTCGACGATGTCGAGCGCTTCGTTTGCGTACTGTATCCAGATACGTCGCCTGTGAGGCCCAGACTTCGGCATCGAGGTAGCCGCGGTCAATCAGGTAAAGCAGCCAGAGGGAGTTAGAGTCGCCGTCAAGCAGCGTGTGATCGAGGTCGAAAAGTGCAAGGGCCATGAAAAACACCACGAAGATCGGAGGCGCCGCGAGCATAGCGGCCCCCATCCGGTCCGACCATTCGATAATGTTAGGTCGAGTTTACTGATGTTCGAAGCCGAAAATTGCCAGTTGAATAGCGCCAAGTGCGGGCGAGGTCGCCCGCACCAGTAACAAGACCGTCCGCTAAGCTCGACGACGACAACGATTTGCGGTTTGAGTCGTCATTATTCCCCAAAGACCTCAATGTATATCTTGCGCTCTTGAGGTCCGTCGAATTCGCAGAGATAGACATCCTGCGCGGCACCTAGCATTATTTTTCCCTGATCCACAGGAAACATGCAGTTGTTCCCGGTCAGCATGCTTCGAAGGTGGCCTGTGGCGTTCGCGGAAGTGCGCCCATAGGTCGGTAACCAATGTGCGTGCACATATGGATAGTCGTCGGGAATCAGGCGCCGCAACGTATCCTCCATGTCGCTCTCTAAACAGTCCAAGCCTTCATTGACCGTAATGCCCGTCGTGGTATGAGCCGTAACGACACACACCATTCCCTGTTTGATTCCGGATGATTCAACCGCTCGATGGACGTAATCGGTGATCTTCTTGAACTGGAAGTGCTTGTCGGTAAGCACCATCTCGTAGGTCAGCTTCATCATTGCCCGTTCTCCTTCATTCCGAGAAATTGCCGCGCATTCTCACCTAGCACCTTTGACAGGGTGGATGGTCGTAACTGAAGCGATTCGACGGCCTCCTTCATGCGGGCTTGTTCGATCCGAGGGTAGTTGGAACCGAACATAACTTGGTTGAGAAGACTTCGGTCGATCCAGTGGGGCCCCATGTGGGTGTTGAAAGTCTGGTCGAAGAATTCTTTCGGCGAGTCGAAATACAGTAACGCCGTGTCGGCGTACAGATTCGGATACTTCAGCAGTAAGGCTGCTACGTCCTGAACCCATGGCCAGCCAAAATGAGCCAGACACATGCGCAGTGCTGGGTAGTCGATGGCGACGTCTTCGAAATTGAGCGGCTTTGAATACCTAGCCGGCGCATTGTTCTCCCATGCGATGCCGGCATGGAACATGATCGGCTTATCGTATTCGAGACATTTCTCGTAGATAGGTCGTAATGCGTCGTCTGTCGGGAAAAATCTCTGTGTCGACGGATTGAGATTGAGGCCGCTGAGCTTGAGATCCTTAAATGCCCGGTCTAGCACGACAAGCGCATCCTTGCGATGCGGATCGACCGATGCAAAACCTATGTACCTCGTTGGTGCTAGTTCGACGAGCTTGGCGATCTCCTCGTTGGAAACTACCGTATCCCCGTACAGAGTCGTAAGATCCTCGGGAAGTAGTACCGACTGATCGATACCCGCGGCATCCATCTGTTTGATAGACAGCTCCAACGGCCAGACATGCTGTTTGTATAGATAGAACCTTTCTCGTCGATATTCAACCCGCTTAGGATCTTCGGAAATTTCTCGGAAGAAACCAGGGTATGCGTGGATGTCGATAACCATTTGCTTCCTTTCTAGCCGTTTGATTTCATGAATGCCTCAACCTCTTCCCGGGTGGGAGCGCCCTCCATGGGGCCCTTCTTGAGTACGGACAAAGCACCGACCGCGTTGGCAAAACGGCCAGCCTCATACAGTGACTTCCCGTCGTTGAGGGCTGTGATGAATCCAGCACAGAACGAATCGCCTGCGCCGGTCGGGTCCACCTCGTTAACCTCATAGCTTGGAACCTCGATGGAGTTGTCGTCATGGAAAATCCGGCAGCCTTCGGCGCCGAGTTTCAGAACGACAAGCTTTCCCTGTTTGGCCCAGTAGCGGCATCCCTCGTCGTCAGTCGCCGTTCCGAGAAACATGGTCGCCTCAGTCCGGCTTGGGAAGACAATATCGGCGCGCTCGAGAACGGGGGCGCAGAGCCGACGAATTTCCTCAACCGTGATGACTTCCGGCCGAATATTCGGGTCGAAACTGAGTTTGGCGTCATTGGGGAGACTCTTCAGCAATTTGATAACTGCATCCCGACAGTTATCGTTGATGGACATCGTCACCCCGGTGACATGCGCCCATTTCACGTCCTTGAGCAAATCCGGTTGCACGTCATCGACAGAGATCATGCCCGCCGCCGCATTGCGCCAGTGGTAGATGAAGCGGCGACTGCCGTCACCGAAATAGGCTACAAAAGCGATACCCGTAGTCGCTTCGCGTACCGTCCTGATCATGGAGACATCTACACCGTCCGCCATTAATCGATTCGTCAGGCATTTTCCGAAATCATCGTCCCCGACACATCCGATCATGCCGCACTTGCCCCCTAGGCGCGCCGCGACAGAAATGAAGATAGGCACATCGCCGCTGGGAAACGGCCCAACAAGGTCGGCCGCGTAGTTGAACGGCTTATCAATCTCCTTGCGCATCATTTCGACCAACAATCCACCAATGGTGACAATCTCAATACTCATTTGACGACTCCAAAGCGATTCCATACGCGGGAAGGAGGAACATCTCTTCCTTCTTCCCTCTTAATCAAGAACGGGTTGAACCACCCAGCAACCTTTCTTGGAAAGCCCTTACTGAACGAGTCAATTTTATGAACGACAATAGATCAAGTCAACTAAAAATGTACTACAGTTTGATTAGTTGATTGTTTGACTCATACCAGGGAGGCAGAACCTGCCTGCTTGTCTTCCAGGACTTGTGCCAAAATGCGTAACCGGTCCGCAATGTGGACTCTCGTGCGGGGGCAACTTGAAAGTAACGCTGAAACAAATCGCGGAAAAAGCGGACGTATCTATCTCATTGGTTTCTAAGGTTTTGAATGGGAAAGAGGTCAGCGTCACGCAAGAGAAGAGGGAAAAAATCCTCCAGTTCGCGGAGCAACTCAAAGGGACTGGCCGCGAATCCGGGCGTTTGGCGCGTTCGCTCAGAACACCGAACGTTATTGCCCTAATTCAACCAAATATTCGCTTTGATTTTCTTGCAGATTTGACAGAAGAAGCCATCAACTGGGCCAATCAGCACGGTTACGATGTGGCGGTTCTGAATTCGGGTGAGGACATACAGAAAGAACGAGAACTCCTTGAAATCAGTCAACACCTGAACGTTAAGGGCTTGATCGTCAACGCATGCGACAACAGCAAGAATCTTGAGATATACCAACATTTAAAGAGGAGCGGCATGCCCCTCGTTTTCATGGACCGCTACCTTTCCAGCCTATCCTGCAGTTTCGTCGCGACGGATAATTTTTTCGGCGCGACCGAAATGACTCAAGACTTGATTCGTCGCGGCCATAGAAACATCTTGTTTGTCTTCCACGGCAAATCCATCTTTACGACAGTGCAGTTTGACCGGTTTGCCGGATACCAGAAAGCGATGGAAACCGCTGGCTTGGATTGCCACAAGGAATACATCTACTCTGAGCGCCCCTTGGCGCAACAACCGATCTACTCGGACTTTTCCAGCCTGAAAAAAATCGACGCCATCGTTCTGGCCTCAAGTTGGGATTTGCCTTGCATGCTTGAAATACTCGAGCAGCACGAGGAGTTGGTGTCACCTGACCTAGATATCGCTGCTTTCGACTATTTCTCTCTTCGATATCCGGTTTCGGAGAAAATTCGGCGTCTTGAAAAATACGCCTCTAACCTGATCATCATGGAACAGGACCACAAAACCATGGCGAGAAAGGCCGTGGATATGCTGTTGCGCCAGATCACCCGGCGTAGCAATGCCCCAGAAGAGCAACTACTCATCACACCCATACTGCGAACCTTTCCGATCAAAAACGGATAGCCAGCACCCCTTCTCGAACAGCCCCTTGAAGACACGTCTTGCCACGCGGGTTCGTGGCTAGGTGGCCTATTGCCCTTTGGTACAAAAGTCGAACAATCAAAGTTCGGACACATTTTTGATTTTTAAGTTGACTTCGGCGAACAGGTCGGATTAATCTAGTTTCACCGTCGAGCAGGCCAGAAACGAGGCATAAGACCTCGGGCTTCGTGTCGACGGCGATTGAAAACCAGAGGGAAATTCAAAAAGTGTAAAGGGGTTCAAGCAATGACAAGTCGCGGTGCCAAGCTTGATATGAACAATGACATTGCCCTCGAGATGCGCAACATCAGCAAGCACTTCTCCGGGGTCAAGGCGCTGGATGACGTTTCCATCAAGATCCACAGAGCCAAAGTAAACATTCTGGTCGGTGAAAACGGCGCTGGGAAATCCACGCTTATGAGAATTCTCGCTGGGGCAACTATTAAGGATTCTGGCGAAATCATCCTAGATGGCAATCCCATCGACTTGGGCAGCCCCGAAGCGTCGATCAATGCTGGTATTGCGATGATTTATCAGGAACTAAACCTGGTTCAGGATATGACGGTCGCGGAAAACATGGCGTTGGCCACAACGATGAAGCGTGGCCTGATTTTTGATCGAAAGAAGGCCGATCAGATAGCGCGTGAAATTCTTCAGCGTTATGGCATGGACATCGATCCATCGGTGCCTATGCGTGAACTCAGCATCGCGAGGCAGCAGCTCGTAGAGATCGCTAAGGCGCTTTCCCGGAACGCACAGATCATAGTCATGGACGAGCCCACTTCGTCGCTGTCCATTTCAGAAGTCGACCGCCTGTTGCGTTTGGTGGAGATGTTGAAGAACCAAGGCGTCACTATCGTCTATATCTCTCACCGCATGCAGGAAATTTTCCAGATCGGTGATTTTGTCACCGTGCTCTGTGATGGTAGAACCGTCGGCGGCTGGGATATGAGCGAACTAGATGAGAACAGGCTCATCGCCCATATGGTGGGTCGCGAAATCACACAGTTATACCCGAAGCAGAACGTCCCCATCGGGAAAACAGTGCTGGAAGTGCGCAATCTAACGTTGAAAGGCAAGTTCGAAGACATTTCGTTCGAGGTGAAAAGCGGTGAAATTCTCGGGATCGCCGGACTCGTCGGTGCTGGCCGCACGGAAATTTGCCTCTCTATCTTCGGCGCTTTGTCATTGGATGCAGGTAGCGTCAGCGTCCATGGCAAGGAGCTAAAAATACGCTGCCCAATGGATGCAATGAGCAACCGTATTGCCTATGTTCCAGAAGATCGAAAGACGTTAGGTGTAAACCTGGCGGCATCTATCCGAAACAACATCGGCATCACCAACGAAGACAAGATTTCCAGTCACGGGATCATAAGCCATTCCGCTGAGCAGTCTCTGATCGACCGGATGATAGAAAAACTAGGCATCAAATGCTCGTCCGGAAATCAGGCTGTGAGTGATTTGAGCGGCGGAAATCAACAGAAGGTCGTGCTGGCCAAATGGATTGCACGCGACATCGATGTCCTGATTCTTGACGAGCCGACGCGGGGCGTAGATATCGGTGCAAAGGAAGAAATCTATCGGTTGATTATCGACTTCGCGAGACAGGGTCTGGCGATCATCATCGTATCGTCCGAGCTTCCGGAAATACTGGGCATGTCCGACCGAATCATCGTGATTCATGAAGGAAAACTGGCCGGTCGCCTAGATGCTGCCACAGCCACTCAGGAGTCGGTAATGGGTTATGCGGCAGGCATGATGGCCGACTGACACGATAGAAAACGATCTGTGAAAACGAGGGAGTAATTGATGTTCATGATGCAAAAGCTATGGCTGAAACTGAATAAATATCCCCAGTTCAGCATCCTACTTTCATTCGTCTTGTTGCTCGCATATTTCGGCGTGGTGGCAGATGGTTTCCTTTCTGACCGAAACGTCATCGGGGTCCTTCGTCAATCAGTCGTTCCGATGTGTGTTGCAGCTGGCATGACCTTCGTTCTAATTGCTGGTGGTATCGACCTTTCGGTAGGTTCGGTGGCGTGCCTCGCCGGAACTGTCATGGCTAGCCTTATGGTTAAAGCTGGAGTGACACCATCCCTTGCGATCGTCTGCAGCCTGTTGGTAGGCATTCTCCTTGGAACCATCAACGGGATAGTCATTGCTTACATGAACATATCTTCCATCATCGTTACTTTGGCGATGATGATAACAGCCCGCGGATTGTCCCTTGTGTATTCGGGTGCTCGTCCCATCAACGAACTGCCCGACATCATCGTCTACCTCGGACGAGGCTACATATTCGGGATTCCCATCCCTGTATACATCGTGGCGCTACTACTCGTCGTCGCGGGCTTCATCCTCGTCAAGACAAATTTCGGCAGGCGCATCTTTGCATTGGGTGGTAATGAAGAATGTGCCCGGCTTTCGGGAATACACATCGCGCGAACCAAGATCGCAGTGTTCGCCATCAGTGGTCTTTGTGCGGGTATCGCTGGAATCATCCTGACCATGCGTCTCGCATCCAGCCAGCCGACGATGGGTGAAGGCTTGGAGATGGACGCTATATCGGCTGCTGTGCTCGGTGGCACGAGCATCAAGGGCGGCAAAGGCTATGTTGTTGGCACGATCATTGGCTGCTTATTTCTGGCATTTCTGACTAACGGGTTCAACGTTCTAAACGTCTCGTCGTTCTGGCAGCAGGTCTTTAAAGGCATCGTTTTGGTTCTAGCAGTAAGCCTTTATGAAAGGAGGAGGAAGTAAACCCGGCCGCTCGCGCCGGAAAAGAAAGGAGATGAAAAGCGGGCGAAATCCACCATCATGCAACACGTCGTATGACGTAGTCAATTATCAACCACTGTCTCAATAGGAGAAGGTCAATGAGGAACTCTGCTAAGAAAGTTGTCTCGGTATTGTGTATAGCCACCGCCATGGTGTTAAGCACTACGGCTCTCGCCGCGAACGAGGGAAAGAAACTAAAGATCGGCGTATCCCTCATGACTTACGAGCATGCTTTCATGCAAGACATGTTGGCGGCAGTCAAGAAAGCCAGCGCTGACAACGGAGTTACGCTTGTGGATGTCGACGGTGGAAATGATGTCTCTAAGCAACTATCAGGCATTGAGGATATGCTCAACGGTCAGAAGATCGACGGTCTTCTACTCAACCCGGTCGATACCGACGCTATCGCGCCTGCCGTCCTAGATGCAAACGGCTTCAAAGTCCCCGTTGTAACCATGGACGTCGGATCCTCCAAAGGCCAGGTTTACGCTCATGTGGCGTCTAATAACCTCAAAATCGGCAACCTGATCGGCGAGTACACCGTGAAATTACTCACTGCCAAGCACGGTTCGCCATCTGGAAATGTGGTGATCTTTGGATTCTCCAAGATCACCTCCATGCGTGATCGTGTTACCGGTTTTAAGACCGTTATGGATAAGTATCCTAAGATCAAGGTCAGCATCAAGGAGCCGGTCGTCCTGACTGTTGAGGATTGCCAGCGGCTTGCCGAAGATTCCTTTACGACCAATGGACAAAATACCGTTGACGTGTACTACGGCTCGAATGCCACAACCCTTGCCGGCTTGGTAGCCGCACAGGAATCTTCAGCGCGTAAGGACTTCCAGCTAGTTGGGGTGGACGACGACCCGGTCTTTATTTCTGCGCTGAAGAAGGACTCGAGCACCTTGGCAGCCTTCGTTGCGCAGACGCCTACAGAAATCGGCGAAAAGGCTGTGGGAATGGTGCTTAACGCCATCAACGGCAAGCCGAACAGCGAGAAGAATATCGCCACGACGGTTACCCTGGTCACCCGGGACAATGTCAATGACTACCTTTCAGTCGTTGCCAAGCGTGAAGCCTTGCTGAAACCGTACCGTGGGAAATAACGCGAATTGCGCGGGACCGGCGGTCCAATCAAAAGGTTGAATTGGTACTGCCTTCATGAGCATATCGAAGCATCGTTTGGCACTCTTTTCTGCCAAACGATGCTGCCACACTAGTCGGCGTTAGTCGGTCTGCAGACGCATTTGGATCGGCAGGCTATTTCGTAGCGTAGTCGTCAAAGATACTGCTGTCGGGGATTCGCGTGGTTCGGCCAGTGCCTGGATGCACGTCTACACAGTAACTTGAACAGCCTTTGCCGAGACTGCCAGCATGAAGACCGTAAGCGTCGTTTTGACGTCGGTTCTTAAAGTCGCAACGCAGAAGCAGCAGTGAAGTTTAGCCGCCGCGGATTAGATGCCATCGAAAATTACATCGGTAAGCAGGGCGGCCAAGTTGCTTTTGATGGTGGCTAACCGAGATCACACGGAATCACTAGTATTGCCTGAGCATTATGGTCCAAATACAGGCGATCCAAGGAAACAGTCATGATAGTCAAAGAAGTCACACCTTTTGGGCGTAAGTCAATCAGCCTAGAGAACGATAAAGTACGAACGATCATTGACGCGCTGGGTGGCATGATGCCTGAATTTAGCCTGAAACAAGGCGGCGGAGAGATTAACGCCCATTGGATTCCCGATTTTCGGGATACATCAGGCATACCTTACGATCCTGCAAAACATGAGAAGTTTTGGAAAGCCAGCCTGCTATACCTCATCGCCGGAGATTTTCCGTGCAGTCCGAACTTCGGCTGGCCTTGTACTGTCGATGGTGTTGAAATCCCTGCCCACGGCTGGGTGGCCAACAACGCTTGGACTGTCGGACAGTACGGTGTGTCAACTGAAGACGCCATAGCGTTCGCGCGTTTTTCCATGAAAAGTCCGGCTGCCGGAATGCCGCTCACCTGGGAAAAGTGTGACATGGTTCTGGATGGTCATACCGCCTACTACTCGGTTATGCGAATCAAGAATTCTGGGACGCACCCGATTTCTATCAATCTGACTCGGCATAATACGGTCGGAGCCCCGTTTTTCCAGGCAGGCTGCAAAATCAGTCTTTCCGCAGATCGCTTTAAAATTGCGCCGGAAGGAACTGAATTCGACCCCACGGGACGCTTGGTGCAAGGTGCGGAGTTTACCGACTTAAGCCGAGCCCCCCTTCGCTCAGGCGGAACCGTTGACTTGACCGAGGTACCGGGGATGATTGGTGCCACGGATTTTGTGACGGGCGCAATTCCGGCGAACTTGTCGTTGGGATGGAGTTGTGTAGTAAATCCAGCATTGGGGCTTGCCTATATTTGCTTCTTCCCGGGGGAGGCAAATCTCCCTGAGGGGGAGATTGCATTGAGTTTCAATGATCTTTGGCTGCAGTATGGTGGTCGCCGATCCACACCTTGGGCCTTAAGCGAAGAGGGTGACGACAGGACGTTTTGCTTAGGCACTGAGAATGGAATAGGTGCGTATGCTAACGGCTTGGAGTATTCGCGCCAGAATCCGGAGATTCTAGGTCGTCCAACGATGGTTACTATCCCTGCGGGTGGAGAGCGGAAGTTGTGCTATGGAACAGCGCTTGTCCAGTTGAGTCCTGCTTTGATTCAGGAAGGTGTGAAATCAATCGAGGCGGAAGATGGCGTTCTGGTTCTCAAAGGCTCGCAAACGATTCAGACGGTATCCTTGGACGCGCAATTTGGTCGAGTCAGGAGTTTTGAAAATCGCTGACGTTTCGTGCCAGTCCGGATTTGTGTTCGATCAGGGCTTTGGTTACGGCCGAAAGTCATGCACCTAGTACGAAATGGCAAAGTGAATCAGGTTGGGTGTGTGAGTTTGACGAATCAAGAAGCTGACGTTCAAGGCGATTTCTGGCTGAAGGGCAGCTGACCGGCGAATTCTGTTGAAAAAGTCGGTTTTTGATGGATTACGCTGAGGGGACCGGGGCGCCGAAATCGGTTGCTGATGTTTTTGACGACACGGTGGAGGAGTCCGGAGGGTCTCTACCCCCGCTATGCAGGTACCAAGCTTGCGTTATCCGTTGTGGGCATCACCCATTTCGCCATTCTTCGCAAATTCTGGGCGGTGGCAGCCAGCAAGAATTCATCATTTGCCCCGCTGAAGCCACGCAATCGCAGCTTGTCCAGTTTCAAAATGCGCTTGAGGTGGGCGAACAGCATCTCGACTTTTTTCCGCTCCCTGCATGACCGCTCATAAGCAGGGGTCGTGGCGATCTGCCGGGCTACGTTGCGGGCATCCTCGTGGATGCTGCGGTGGATCTTGCGAGAGGGCATTTTCGGGCAGCACTGGTTCTTCAGCGGGCATGCTGCGCAGTCGGGTTGGCGTGCGCGGTAGATGATCGTATCCGCCCGCGTAATATGCATGCGCGGATTGTTGAAGGAGCGCCACTCGGAACGCAGGGGCTTGCCTGCCGGGCAACAGTATTCATTGCTCTGCGCATGCCACGCAAACGCGCTGCCTGACAAGGTGCCGTCCTGACGTTCCGTCTTGTCACACACGGGCACATGGGGTTCGATCTGTTTCTCATCGACCAGCCAGCCGAGCAGTGCGGCCGATCCATAGTTGGTATCGCCAACCAGGCGTTCCGGCTTCAAGTCGAATCTGTCCTCTACCCTTTCAATCATCGTCCGCGTGGCCATGGCTTCGGCGGCCTTGCTGACGGCGGAAGGTTCAACGTCAACGATGATGCCCGCCTTCAGATCGATCAGGTAGTTGGTCGAATAGGCGAAAAAGGACGGCCCGCCGCGATTAGCCCAAGAGGCTGCAGGATCTGTCAGAGAAACGGCTTTGAACGGTGGCGGCGGATCATTGACCTCCGCCAGCGCCGCCAGATACTCGCGCACTGGCCGTGTGGCCTCGTCCGGGTTACCCCAGTCGATCGGCTCATTCCCCGGAACACGCTTGCTCACTCGCACATCGGCCTTGATGATACTGGCGTCGGTGGCAAATCCTTCCCCACGCACCAGCCCTTCGGCCATGCAACGAGCAAGCACGCCCTCGAACACCTGGCGGAAAGCGTCACTTTCGCGGAAGCGGCCATGCCGGTTCTTGGAGAAGGTAGAGTGGTTCGGCACCGGATCTTCCAGGCCCAGCCGGCAGAACCAGCGATAGGCGAGGTTGAGATGCACTTCCTCGCACAGACGTCGCTCCGAACGAATTCCGAAGCAGTAGCCGACGATCAGCATGCGAATCATCAGTTCCGGATTAACCGACGGTCGTCCAATGGGACTGTAGAAGGCTTCCATGTGCTGCCGGAAGGGGCGCAGATCAAGATACCGATGAATTCCCCGTAACAGATGATCTTCGGGAACATGGTCTTCCATGCTGAAGCTGTAGAACAGTTGCTCCCGACCCGTTGCTTGATGTCCCATCATGGCATCGCACCCGATCACACAATGTAATAATCACATTATATATGCCTATGTCATTGTGCGGGGTTCTTCAACAGAATTCGGCGCTTTGCTGACTGAGTCTGAGCGTAGACCCAAGGTCCGCTGTGGCCGAATAGTGCTCAGTCAATCTGTGCATGTACGACCGCTCCGTCCAGTACGCACCACCAACCTCAGCTGGGTAAAAGGTGAACAAGTTTTCTTCTCTGGCGGTAGTCATCGGAACGAATGGAGGGATTAAAGTCGGAACAGGTGGCGGTTTTGGGGCTGGAATCACTGGTGGTTTTCATCGTAATACGCACTTTTCCAGATTTGCACTTCGCGGCATGTGCCGCCAATGACTTCATTACGCGAGTACCCTAGCAGGCGCAGAAAGGACTCGTTTGCTTCGATGAAGATGCCGTCGGATAACCGAAAGACGACGATCGCTGTCGGGCTTGCTTCCGCAATGCGCTTGAAGCAAGGATCTGGAATCGAGGACGGTCCTGTATCCATGTTGGTCTTCTGCCCACCTAGAGAAACGAAGTTCGGATACTAGAACAATGTTTTCGTTTCGTATGTGAAATAGTTCCGCGTTGACAGTGTTCGCATGGTGCGAATACTATGCCAACGTGATCGGTACTTCATGGACGTCAACAGAGCGGAACCGTGAAGAATCTTGGCAAACTTGACCGTGAGGCAAGGACGCAAAGCACCCGGTCTCGGCCACCAGCGCCGAGAAAGCGGAGCCGCCCGGCAACCACAATCTCGTACTGATGGTTTTCTCAACTCATTTGGGAGAACTACTATGAAAGGCGTCTTTACCGCCCTGATTATGGGGGCTGCGCTAGGGAAGCGCTGAACAAATAGCGAGTTTTCAATCGCAAGCGTCGGTTGCTCAT
>JADHEF010001486.1_pt1 | contig 14110 bp, 8 predicted proteins | sample 8952391 | NCBI WGS metagenome assembly JADHEF01 (sample SAMN16124439, study PRJNA663245) | bioreactor sludge metagenome | isolation source: sludge (nitrite) | place: India:Bengaluru | collected 2019-02-28
TTCCATCAGGAATTTGGCGATAGACTTCTGCATGTTCTTTTAAATCTATAATCATCTCTACCAGTTCATCAGGAGTTTTCTGCTTGATCAGGCTCTTATATTCTCTGAAAAGCTTTTCGAGTTTGACAGTACTTTCCTTCTTAATTACCAAATAGCTATATAAGAAAAGCTCCATCGTTGACCGACGCATACGACCTGATGTTCTATCTGATGACCAGAACTCAATATCATCTTCATTAGCCTCAAATATTGAATACCAGTTTTCTTGATAGAGTTTTATAGATTTCTGATCATTTTTGAACAAGAAATTCTTTAGCAATTCCGCCGTGGTAAGTTTCACACCTTGAGAGTTAATCGTATCAAAAATTTCTTGAACATCATCTTTTTTGGATAATGCCATATGAATAACTGGTAGCTTTATAAGGATAGTCTGGACTAATTTTTTAATTAAATTATTTTGTTCCTCTTTATCCATATTTTTAGCAGCTAGATATTCACTTAATGTACTTCGGAAATACAGATAGCAACCTAAAACAGCTTTATGTTCTAATGTTTTATTGAAAAAATCATCCCATTGATCTTTTGGTAGGGCTGTTAAAGCCTCCCAATTTTCTTGATTATGCGTAGCATCAAATAATACAGCCTCAAAAAGCTCTACATCTTTACGACTATGAATAATGCGTGGACATAATTCAGCTTCACTATCAGTAAAGGTCACTAAGTTTTGAATCCAATTTTTAGTAGCATCTTTCTGTGCTAAATCTTGTAGAGCCTTTAATAGTAAACAAATCGTTGTTAACCGCTGTTGACCATCCACCAGATCATATTCTATAGCACCAATTTTCGTTGATTCTTTCTGCTGTACAATGATCGTACCAATAAAATGCTCAGATTCAGAGTCGTCCGAAACCTCGACTTGCTCAATCACACTTTCAATAAATTCTTGCCAATTTTCAACTTTCCATACATAAGGTCGTTGAAAAAATGGAATATGATATTGACTCCCTCCCATTAAAAATGACTGAATTTTCTCTTTATTTGCACTTAACATTTATTACCCTTTAATATGTTTTCAACATAAAAAAAGCACTAGCTACCTCTAGTGCTCTAAAACTTAAAACTTAAATATCCAACTTCGGCAATGACTTCACAATCTTCATTGTTTCAAGGCTGACTGTAATCACACGCAAGAACAATTCAAGCGGGTAAGCCGCGTTGTTCATCGTTTCAATTGCCCAATCGTTTGCATCGTTTACGATACCGCTGTCTTTGTGCGTAGAAACGCCCTGACGCTCCATTACCCACTCAAGTGCAGGCTTACCATTCACCACGTAGTTATACGCTTCTAATGGGATGTCCTTAATCGTAATACGCTTGTTATAAACAACCGTGCCTTTTTCACCTTTCTTGGCAAACTTCATCTTTTCGACATAGAAGTCATCATCACTCAGTTGGCTATACGCCGTGCTGCCGGTGTCTAAGGTGGCTTTGTACGGCTCTACAGTTTCGTAGTTAAGATGCCAGTGTGCTAGGTCACGTCCCGCTTTGCTGAATACCCAGAAGTCCTCGGCTTTCTTAACGCATGGGATACGTGGCAATTCTTTGGTCAGGTTGTCAGCATAGCGTTCGCGGTACTCTTCGCTATGAAGTAAACCGTACGTGTAGTAGAAAATGTCTTCTTTGCTGATCTGCTCGTTTGGATACGCCGTTTGGAAGTGTTGTAAGCCTTCGTCACTAATGCCATCTTTGCGCTCATACTTGGTTTCACTAATGGTTAAATCAAGCGATTCATCCAACAAGTCGCCTGAACCGACGCTTTTGTCTTGGGTAACTTCTTCGTAAATATAAAGAGGAAAACACTGAGTTCCTCCATCTGATTGTAGATCAGGTATTTCATTTACAATTAAAGCAAGTTGTCCAAATTTCCCCCAACGTTGTTTAACCATGATAAGTAAATTTTCTGAATTAGACCGTGGAAACAAAGCGGGAATTTTATAGATCATGTCGTTCAATGACTTATTGAAATAAACATGTTGTTTATAGAAAGGTCTATAAATGTATTGTCTAAATCCATCAGGCACTTTTGCGAGAACCTTTTGCTTATTTAAATCACTAAGTAGTCCTCTATTCCAACTAATCTGTGAGGTATCAAAATTAACTTCTCTATCTATACTATTTTTCAGTCTTTTTAATTCGCTGCTGTAAAAGTTTAAAGTTCTATCAATATTTTCCTCTAGCTTCTGTGAACTAGAGTTTACACACCAAGCATCTCGACCTGTTTTAAGGCCTGCTGAATACAAACCAAATACTGACTTAAGCTTTTCTTTTCCCTTATAGCCCATCAGTGGGAATGCTTCAAATGAAGTATCTCGTTGTCCCAACCAATCTCCATATTCGTCAATATTCAGTAATTCCCATAGATTTAGTGTTTCAATGTTACCAATACTATTAAGTTCTTTAATTTTATTTAGCTTATCTTCACGGTTTAAGTAATCACCAATATCTAAATATTGTACTTCGCAGCCTTCAGCACAACCTTCTTTTTTTATTAATATGGTTATGGCAACTCCCGTAATAATATTGAAAACGTTTTGCCCTTCTCTCTTGGCAGCATCTCCTGATTTTCCTCTTACATTTCCCCTTAAATTTAGAATATAAATTTTTGAAAACTCTTTACTTAGATTCTTTCTTAATTGGTCGGCAGTATTTGATTCAATGAACCCTGCATTTGTAATAAATCCAATTACACCATTTTTGTTTACTCGATCTGTTGCCCAACGCAATGCTCGAATATAAGAATTGTAAAGACCATTACTATTTGTTGCTCTTGAACCCTGCACGTAATTTATTCTTATCTGTTCATCCAATGCGGGATATTTCACATTTGCATTATTGTCATTTGCTGACTCTTGTCCTGCCGAGTATGGCGGATTGCCAATAATCACCTGAATATCGAGTGATTTTTGACGTTTACGGCGCGCGCTATTATCTACAAGGACTTGATCGACTAGGTCTTCTTTCTCATACATTTGGAAAGTATCAGTTAAACAGATACCTTCAAACGGCGTGTATTCATCAATAATCTCGTGATGGTAAACTGCTTCAATGTTAATTGCCGCAATATAGTAAGCGAGTAATACCAGCTCATTGGCATGGATTTCGTTCTTGTATTTATAGGTCAGCTTCTTCGGTGGAATTAAGCCACTTTGAAGTAAACGAGAAATGAACGTCCCCGTACCCGTGAATGGGTCTAGAACGTGCACACCTTTGTCAGCAAAGCTCTTTCCGAACTCTTGTTGAAGTACATCGTTAACGCTATGAATGATGAAATCCACCACTTCAATAGGCGTATAAACAATACCTAGACGCTCTGTCATACGAGGGAAGGCATTGCGGAAGAACTTGTCATATAACTCAACAATAATTTTTTGTTTACCTTCAGCACTATCAATGCCTGCTGCACGCATTTTTACACTTTCATAGAAACGTTCTAATGCCTGAGTTTCACTATCAATTTGATGTTGATCGAGTACATCCAACACTTTTTGCATCGCAACAGCCATCGGATTGTGTTTAGCAAAGCTGTATTCATCAAACAGGGCATCAAATACCGGCTTGGTAATTAAATGCTGAGCCAACATTTCAATAATTTCAGCATCAGATACAGCGTTATTTAAGTCATCTCGAATCTCAATTGCGAACTCTTCAAATACTGCACGTTCTTTGTCACATTCAGGACGCGCCAGAATGTCTGTAATCAGCTTGATATGGGTTTGTGCAATCTTGGCAATATCATTGGCCCAGTCTTCCCAATGGTGACGGTTACCGACCTTCTGCACCACTTTGGCAACAATGGCACGTTCAATCTCACCTGATTCAAAACTAAAGGATTGTTGTGCGTCCTCAAGCTCTTCTTTCTTGGTCTTTTTCTTGGCTGTACCAATCGTTGTACCGCCTTTACCCGCAGCTTTTTTCTTCGCTTTCGCAGCTACTTTGTCTGTGATAGCAATCACTTCCATTTTTGAGCGATCAATACCTGTTAAGTCCATTTTATTAATCATGGCATCAAAGCGGTCATCGTGCGAACGAAGTGCATTCAGCACTTGCCAAACTACTTTATAGGTCAGGTTGTCGTCTAATGCTTTGTTCGGGTCAACTCCTGGTGGAATCACGACAGGAAGAATCACATAACCACGCTTCTTGTTCGATGCAAGGCGCATCACACGACCAACCGACTGCACCACGTCCACTTGTGAGTTTCGAGGTGTGAGGAATAACACTGCATCAAGTGCAGGCACGTCCACACCTTCAGATAAACAACGCACGTTGCTGAGTACACGACAAATTGGACGTTCTACGCCGTTTTCATCAAACTGAGGTTCAGGCGTTGCTTTCAACCAATTGAGCTTCTGCTCTTTCTTATCCGCACCCATAGCACCATCGACGTGCTGTGCTTCGCAAATCAAGCGATGTGAGATTTCATTACCTTCTTTGGCTTCAGCTTCTTGGTAGGCTTCTACGACCGTTTGGAAGATGTTTGCAATACGTGTTGAGCTGACTTGGTGTTTACGTGCTTTCTCCGATTGCTCAATGACCTGACAGAATGCCAAGGCACGTTGCATCGGTGCTGTATCTTCTTCAACGTCCGAATGAATGCCTTGCTTCGACAAGGCTTTCCAACAACCGACAATACGTGCGGCATCGTCCACAACGATTTCACTGTTCTCGGTGATGGTACTACCGATCTTATTGATGATGGTGTCCGAATCAACCGTGAGGACAATCACTTTGTAATCGACCAATAGCCCACGTTTGACCGCTTCTGAGAAGTTAATGGTGTAAAGAGTCTCACCGAAAATATCAGAGTCTTCATCCATTGAATAAAATTTACGATCTTCATTCTCTTTCATTACCTCATCAGAGAAGATACGCGGTGTTGCCGTCATGTACAGACGCTTCTTACCAAGGACAAAACCGCCGTCGTGAATTTTTACGAAATTCGAATCTAACTCACTATCAGGCGTTGAACCCGTTGTACGATGGGCTTCGTCACAGATGATGAGATCAAACTCATGCATTTGATGATCATTTTGAGCATCACTGACCGTTTGAATAGAATGATACGTTGAGAACACCACTGTCATATGCTCGTCGTCGTGATGTTTCTCTACGTTTTCAGCTAGCTTCTTGGCATCTGTTGTCGCTGGATACTGCAATTCATGTTGAAGTGTCGTAACTGCATCAATCGCAGTAGCATTTTTCTTCTTGCCGACTTCTGTATCTGAACAGACCGCATAGCTATGCAATGGCATTGTAGATTCTTGCGTCCACTCTGTCAGCGTTTGGGAAAGCAAAGATAAACTTGGTACAAGGAATAACACGCGCTTACCTTTACCCGCACAGGCCTCGGCAATCTTCAAACTTGTAAAGGTTTTACCCGTACCACAAGCCATGATGAGCTTGCCACGTTCAAGCTTTTGCTCATACAAGCCAGCTTTCACATTAACAAGTGCAGCTTTTTGATGGTCGCGAAGCTCTTTTTTCGACTTGAATACAACTTCTTTCTTTTCCGCAAATAGCGTCCAATCAATCGCGCTTTGTTCTAATGTTTCAAGATCAATCTTGGTAACAACTGGGTCTTGGTTCTCTAAAGTCGCTAAAGCATTGTCTGACCATGCGTGTGTCGTGCTGACAATGATACGGCGTGCAAAGTAGGTTTTAGATGCCGCTGATAGGAAGCTGTCGATTTCTTTTTTAGAAACTGTACGATCTGCATCATACAGCTTGCATTGAATAGCGTGGAACTCGCCGTCTTTGGTCGTTGCGACAAGGTCAATGCCTGTATCTTTTCCCGACAAGCCTTGTTCTTTTGCCCATTCGGTATAGGTCTGTACCGCCGCGAATATGTCTGCATAGAAGGGTTCATTTTGGAAATATTTAATACAAAGTAGCTCGAAGTAAGTTCCTTTTTCTCGTTCTGATTTTGCTGTAGTTCTATATGTATTAATTAAGTCAAAAAAAGCAGACATAAGTCCCCAAACCTATAAATAATGTCTTATTGAATACAATGGATTCTACTGAATGTACCCATTAAAAACCATGAAAAGTAATATTCTATTTGCGGAACTATAAGTTATTTCTTATCTAGAAAAAGCAGTATCGATTAAATAAACCTCTATTCTTTTCAATAGTTAAATATTTAATATTTATGAAGTCTCTTCTTATTCAGAAATATTGGTGATTTTTGACTAAATAAATGTCATATTTTGCCAATTCAATTACCATTGAATTTTAGCTTGACAAAATCCTTCATGGGGTTATTTCCTGAAACAGCTAAAACAACCCTAAAAAATATATTAAATTATCTTTAAGTTATTGTATTTTAATAATTAAAAATAATTTATGGTTATTTTTTATATCGGAAATAGTCAAACATAATTTTGGCGCTATTTTTTGGAATTTTATGCCAATAAAAATAAAAAGTGCTTCACCTTACCTACTCAAATCCTCATATTGTATTGCTTATTATTTATACAATTTAATTCAAGATATTCCATGTCTGTAAAACATAGTGACTATTCAAATACGGCGCTCTGGATAGATAGAATGTGATAAAAATAGATGCTAATAATTAATTACAGCTAATTTTCACTTAGGTTAGCTATCTCAAATCTACAGATGTAAATAACAGATCACGCTGTAAAGACATTAAACCTCTTGCGAAAGTATCTTTTTACCTAGTTTTTGAATTGGCTAAAACCTTATAATATGTAGCTTTGGGCTGTTTAAATTTTGACTAAGGCAAGAAGTCTATTTTTAAATTCCTCAGAATGTCTATTTTTCATGGGTAACGTAGGTAACATGGGTAACATCCTTGCTATGACAGCGTTTCAGGGTGTTACCTATATTTTTTTGCTTGGGTAACGATGGGTAACATGGGTAACAAATGAGGGAAAATTTAGAACTTGTTACCTCTGTTACCTGTTACCATTTTCAATAGGTAACGCCTGTAAGCCTTTATTCATGCGGTTGTTACCTGTGTTACCTCTGTTACCTTCGTTTTTTACGCTTCCCAGCTAAAAATAGCCTCTTTAACGGCGTAAACCTTCACTGCGTTTTTCCGTGATGGGATTCTCGCTGTCTTGCTGGTCTTGCCTGTGTCATGCTCAAGTAGGTTGTAAGCTAGTAAGGCCCTTGCTGCTTTGCGACTGTCATAGCCTTTGCAGACTTCATTTTTAAACTGCTCAGGCAATACATAAAATATCTTTTCGCCGTTCTCTATTTTCCAGTAGCCGACACGGTTATTGATACGCTCGATATGATCGGGTGTAATGGCTTCAAAACGGCTTGATTCATTCGCCTCGAAAAAGGCCTTAACATGGGCCACAATTTCCCGATTCTCATAATCTCCGACCTGCTCAAAACTGCCCAGCCATTGATTAAATACCTTTTGTACGGCGTTAAACGCTGTGCCTGTTTTCCAGCCTGTAATATTGGCCTTTGTTGCCAGTTCCCCAGCCGTTGCCACCAATGCAAAGTAGTTAGCCACTCGGACAATATGCCCTTGCGACTGGTTCACGGTTAAGACTTGGCGATAATGGTCTAAAAGCTCTCTAGCTTCGTCCATATGCTCGCCTTTGTTGCTGGTCAGATACTCAAGCCATGCAATGCCAGCCACGCCGTAGCAGTCTGCCATGCGCTTACTCAGTTCAATTGCTTGTTTTGGTGCATCCTCTGCAAAGTCTATACTGTCAAAAATACCGTACTCAGACTGATCTATATCAATATCAGCCAAGCGTATTTCTTGTCCCAGCTTAGTCTTTTGGCCTTGCTCGCTCATAATGTCTTTAAGGCTTTTCTCCCCACTAGATAAAAATATAACTTTCCACTGGTGCATAGGCTTTGCTGTGATTTGCTTAGTCATGCGACCTTTGCCCATGCCATTTGCAAGCATATAAACAATGTTTCCTAGCTCTTTGGGATTCGCTATCTCTCCGATTTCATCCAGTACTAAAAAACCATCATTGTGCATATAGGCGGTATGCTCTAGGTTGTTGCCTGTTGCTCTCCATGTACGATAGAAGTTTTTAGGATTTCCCCACACGGAACTCGCAAGGTTTAAGGCTGTGCTTTTCCCTTTGGATGAACCGCCCTTGATATGAAAGCCACCGCCTTGCTGGTTAAGAGGGTCTAGCAGTTGTCCAGCAAAGGCCGTACACAATGAAAAAGCCAACAAGCTATGATTCTCTGCCAATTGCGCTACATTGCTTCGCCATTGCTCTAATGTGCCTTTGCTTTGATAACGGTTATCTAGGGCATTGTTAGCCTGATAAACAATTAAATCACTGCTGCTTTGTCCGATCTGCTTATGAGGCAGTACAAATACATCATCATGCCAGCCGACCCGATCCACACATAAGGCATATTGGCCAGTTTGATAGCTCATTAAGTAGCATTGAAATAGGTTTCTTGCTCGTTGGTCGGGGGCAATCATTACACCTTGATAGGACAATGCTTTGCGAAGGTCTGCGCCGTCAGTTTGGAATAGCTCCATAGATAGGGCCTGTGTATGCTCTATCTCGTTATCATCCTTCCACTTGAGCAATACACCCCAATTATTACTAGAATCATCTCTAGTCTTAGCAACGACCAATACAGGACTTGAGATAAAACGCTTTTGGCTTATGCCGTTCTTATCTTCCTCAACAAAATATAAGCCTGCCTCTGTAATGTGGAAATGTCCGTTTTCCCATTTCATCGGTTTAGCCAAGTGGCCTTTAGGCAAAATACTTTTTATCGGTAAAGCCTCTATAGCTTCCTCAATAAACGCCAGCACCTCACTTGCACTTTCATCCTGACTTAATCCAATCTCGAACTGATTTACACCGATTCTTAAATACTGGCATAGCAGCCTAACAGCCGTGTTTTGCTCCAGCTTTTGAAATGGCTCAAGGTGCATGTGCTCAATTCTGACAGGTAGATAAAGCTGCTTATAACCTGCCTGTGATAGCTGGTTAATAACAAACTGTATTTGATCAAAATCAAACGGCTTGAGTTCTGTTTTATGGCTGCTGCATAGGGTAGGCAATACGACCAATACAACGGCGTAGCCAGTCTGTGCGACTTTAAAGAATGCCTCTAGGCTGTACGTCATAATGACAGGCTGGGCATGGTCAAAATCACCATACATGGCAAAACCTTTAGCCAGTCCATCAGGCATGACAGCCACACGCTGCCCATCTTGCATGACAGCACATTGAACAAGCTCCATTTGCCCATCATAGATAGGCATAATCAAAGGCTGCTCATAGCTAACGCCGTTTATATCTACATTGGTTTGGTCAATATAAATTGGATGCTCAGGACTTCCGAAACGCTGTATTAATGGATGTGATGAATAAGCCTTATCAAACGATACAAGCCGTGTGCATTCGTTTAAAATGGCTTCGGGTGTTATTAGTTCTTTGGGGTGGTCATAATCAAGCATTGTGGCTACCCCGCATTATTATTTAATAAAGAAATACGCTCATTATGTTTTTTTTGCCATTTATCCCAAAACACACAAGAAACGACTTCCATTGCTTTATCGGTATGCAAAACTCCAGTAATAAAACCAAAATTAATATCTGGGTATTTTAACTGAGCGGCTTTTTTGAACTGATATGCATCTTCAAAAGAATAAAAAGGAATATTCCAATTACCTAAAGGATAAGAAATTTCACTATTTACCATGCCGATAGCAATATAAGAGCAATAACTTATGTCATCAGACATTGTCTTAATCCATGCTTGAATTCTTTCTTTTGATCGATATTCTGGATTAATTTGATTAGACATGAGAATGCGCTCCTAGTGAATTAATAGAAGCTCTGCCAATCACGACCAAATGAGGGTGGCAAAGCTGAAAAGGGTTGGTCGACAGGCTCACTAGGTTACCTGCACACCCGAAGGTGTCCCTCTCCAGCTCCGCCATAACATGCGAACACATAGAGATATAACGCACAAAAAAAGCCCTTTTGGACTGTGCGCCTAGTGAGAATTGATAGCCGACCAAAGCTAATTCATCTGCTTTTTGATGAACAGCATTAGAATAAGCGGAACGACTAGCGGTTGCAATAACAAAGCAATACACAACACAGCAAGTGCCCACAAATACACCCTTGAGTGATTCCAAAAGTATAATTTTCATTATGCTGCTACCTACTTAAGCTCATAACGTGCATGTGTACCAGTCCGCTTACTATTACGCTCACGATGAGTCACAATGTCATAGCCCTCTTTGCGTAAACGTTGAATGATGGGACTTAATCTCAGACATCCACAAAGCTCTAAGGCTTCGAGTGCTGTAATAGTTTTGAATTGCTTCAAATAATCTAAAACTTGTTGCAATTGGGTGTTGTTAGCCATATTCAACCACCTAATACTTCAAGACTTTTTTTCTTATTGTTATGCCATGCTATAAGCTCTGCATAGTCAAAATAAACTGGGGCTTGTTTGGTAACTCCCGTCTTTATTGGTCGGGGAAAGGACTCATCTGTACGAACGAGGTGACGCAATGATTCGCGGCTTATATCTAATAGTTCACAAGTTGTTTTAAATTGAATTCGGATTGGTTGGATAGTCATTTATGCACCTGTATAGCTAGATATTGTTAGTACATAAAAGCAAATTACTATATAGGTGCTGTAAGGTCAGCTAAGCAAAAAAATAGCCCACCCAAGCTAGGTAAGCTGCATTAAAATCAAATATTTAAATTTATTTAGTTCGCTGAGGATTCCAGTCTTTTAATGGGGTAGTTATCTCCCTCAACCTACTCCCTGATGATTTATTAACATCATAATTAGTATTTTTAGCTATCCATAAATTAGCTTTATTTGTGTGGCTATCTTCTTTAGTTGAGTCTAGATAAGCATGTTTCCAAAGCTGGATTGCTCTAGCTAGATCTAAAGCATAAAAAGGGTGCTGTTCATCTAATATCTGATTTAATAGATCATTTTGTTGGAATAATTGGAGTTCCCTTCTTAATAATTGTATTTCTACATCTTTTTCCTGTAACTCTGTTTTCAACTTATCATTGGGGATTTCTTGAACCGAAAGTATATGAGGTTTCTGAATAATACCTAAATTCATAATAGGCTGAAAATTATAAATATCCTGTTTACGCCATAAATGCATACTAACAGCAATTTTAGCTGAACTAATTTTTGCTTTTGTTTTCTCCTCACTCTCAAATGGTGTAAAAGAATCAAGTAGGTCAATAAATTTTCGAATAGATGTCTTATCAGATTCTTCTACTACACGGTAACAATAATCATGTTTATATAATGGCAACCTGGTTTCGAAGTCATAGTATCCTAAATATTTGGCTACATCGTCCCAATCACCATCAGCTTTACTATATAAAAGTTCAGCAATCTCCCAAACGTAGAAATAGTCACTTTTCAATGAATCTATTACTTTACCAATCAACACTATAAATGCCTCCCACAGCCCCCAATGAACTACTAAGCCAATCGGATTGGGTGACCGACTTTCGCCCCGTCAGGCTAGGCTTAGCAAATTGAATATAATCTATATAGCTTTAAATCTGTGCATATTTTGGCATTCTCCTGTCAGGCCTTAGAAATTGCCTTTTGCTAGTTTGTATCTAAAAAAAGCCTGAAATTAGAATCCAGGCTTAATGTCATAGGTAAAACAATCATTTTTTGCTACAAACATAATCAAATTTTCTAAACTACATGTTTCCTAATCATTTCTTGTAGCTCTTCTATCGTTAATGTTTTGTCTCGTTTCCTGTGCACTACTGCATGGCAGTTTGCACATAAGGGGACCAAGTCAGTTTCAGGATTTACTTTCTTTTCATCTGTTTCAAAAAGAGGTTCCACATGATGAATATGAATAAATCCTTTTGCATACTCCCCATAAAATGCTTCAAAATTAAAGCCACATGCAACACACGTACATCCATGAATCAAAACTGCATTTTTTCTAAGCGTCTGATCTCTCTCATATTTAGTACCAGTATACATAGATGCTTTTCCTTCAATCCCAGACTCAAAACTCTGATTATCATCCTTAGATAATACTGTTTTAGTTTCTGAAACAGGTCCTAAATTTGCTAGGTATAGAATCGCAGTGTAAGTATCTTCATCAATCTTTCTTACGCCGTCTCTCCAATAATTTGTTTTCTTAATTTCTGGAATTTTCTCTAAATATTCACCATCTTTTTGAAAATCGACAGCTTTCTCAAATGGCCTAAAATTAATAATTTCTGCTAACAACTCTTTGTCATTCTTAATAGAAATAACAGATCCAATTTCAGCAATGCCAAAATAATGGGGAGACTTACTTAAACGACTTGCCTCAAAACTTTTATCGTTCATCCTACCTTTGTAGTAAATAACTTTTTCACCCGGTAATAGTAATTCTCTATACCTTTTAGGAAAATGATAAACCTCCCCTGTTCGATCCTCCCATTGTGAAACATCATTTTCTACAATAATTGTTGGCATGTTTATTCCTAACTGCTGTATTTAAAAAATTATTAATCAAGTGCCCATCACATTCATTATTTGATGATCAATTATTACTTCATCAACTTTAGATATTTAAAATTTCTTACATTATCTTTTAGTAGTTGTTGTGAAAATTCACTCTGCTTTCTTAAACTTAATAATGCTCTGATCTGCGATTTGCTCTAAATAATTCGCATACCACTGCATCATCTGCTTACGGTCTTGCAAATATTGCGCCTTGTTATATACCCCTGCTACGCCATCTTTCACATGCGCCAAAGCAGACTCAATATGCCGTTCATCAAAACCACGATTATTTAATAACGTACTAGCAATATGCCTAAATCCATGCGGTGTCTGTCTACCCTCATACCCCATACGGCGTAAAGCCATAATAAAAACAGTATCAGATTTTGGCTTACTCTTATCAGACCGGCTTGGAAATAAATAATCAGAATTAGTTGTATAACTTTTTAATTCTTTTAGTAGCTCAATTGCTTGAATTGGCAATGGAACAACATGCTCACGGCGTTTTTTCATCCGTTGCTCAGGGATATTCCATAGACCTTGTTCTAGATCAAATTCATCCCATGTTGCTCCTCTTAACTCACTAGGACGACAAAACAACATGCTTAACAATTGCAATCCAATACGAATATCTAAAGTTGGGTAATTATTAATTGCTCGTAGCAATGCAGGGAGTTCACTCTCACTAACATGTGCCATATTCTCTTTTTTGCCTTGCTGTAAATACTTCTGCAATCCCTCTAAAGGATTGTAGTCAATACGGCCTGTGACTTTTGCATAATCGTATATGTCACGGCACATGGCACGAACTCGGTTTACCTGCTCATATATGCCCTGCTCTTGCTGAATACCTTTCAAATGATTCATCCATTCAATCGGTTTAATTGTGGTGTACAAGCGTTTACCAAAAACTGGGAATATATGTTTCTCTAATGCACCTTTATTTCGAGTCATGGTGTCGTTTACCCAAGCGTTTACTTTGGTATCCAGCCATTCACGAGCCAATACTTCAAAGGTGGCATTATTCTGCTCTAGTTCTTGTCGTTTTCTTTCCTGCTTGGTAATGATTGGATTGTCACCGTGTGAAATATCCTTAACTATCTCTCTGGCTTTTTTACGAGCGCCTGCTCCTGAAAGTTCAGGATAAGTTCCAATACCTAGCCATGACCATTTTCCATCTGCTTTTTTATATCTGAATAACCAAGCCTTTTTGCCATCAGGCTTTACACGAAAATATAAGCCTTCGCCGTCAAGCTCTCGGTATTCTTTTGATTCTGTTTCGAGATTGGCTAAAACGGTATCGGATAAAGGACGACGTTTTATATCGGTTCTTTTCATGAGCTTGTACACCCGTGAGTTCAATAAATTATGCAATGTACAAGGCAGTGTACACGGTGCATGTACACTATAGCTAGTTATATTTGGTTATGTTCAGGCAAGAAAAAAGGCCTGATTCCTTTAGAATCAAGCCTTTCCACTTTATATTTCGTCATGTTGAGTCATATAAAGTTAAGTATTTGGTGGAGGTGGCGGGAGTTGAACCCGCGTCCGCCAGCACTACGCTCGAG
>JADHEF010001489.1_pt1 | contig 14102 bp, 10 predicted proteins | sample 8952391 | NCBI WGS metagenome assembly JADHEF01 (sample SAMN16124439, study PRJNA663245) | bioreactor sludge metagenome | isolation source: sludge (nitrite) | place: India:Bengaluru | collected 2019-02-28
AGGGCTGAGGCTCCACATGAGAAAAAGCCGGGAGGAGGCGCTGTCCGCTGCCGCGTCATTGCTTGAGGATGTGCACATTCCGGGAGCAAGGGAGAGGGCTCTTGACTATCCTTTCCAGCTTTCAGGCGGCATGCTCCAGCGGGCAATGGTAGCCCAGGCGCTGGCATGCTCCCCTGACATTCTTCTCGCGGATGAGCCTACAACAGCGCTGGACGTCACTACACAGGCACAGATACTCGCCCTTCTGAAGGAAAAGGCGGAAGAAAAGGGGATGTCAATAATCTTTGTGACCCATGACCTAGCACTTGTGGAAAACTTCGCTGACAGGATTATAATACTCTATAACGGCAGAATAATGGAACAGGGCAGCTGCGCCGATGTTTTCGCCCACCCCGAGAATCCCTATACGGAAGATCTGCTGAAAGCTGTTCCGCGTCTTGGGATATTCAGGGATGAAAGCCTCCTCTATACGATAAAGGGTAAAACACCATCGCCAGAGGACATAATCCCTGGCTGCAGATACTCACCGCGGTGCGGAAGGTGCTTTGACCTCTGCCTGAGGGAGGAACCGGAGCTGATCAAAAAGGGAAACCAGTATACGAGGTGCCATCTTGCAGTCAATTAACCCAGACATGAAACAGGCGGAAACGAGCGTTTTTAAACCAGGCAGAAAAATCCTCTCGGCGCGGGATGTTGAGAAAAGGTTCCCGGTAAAGGCGGGAGGGTTCTCAGGCCAGTCAATGTATGTTCACGCGCTCAACTCTGTGTCATTCGACATATACGAAAACAGTACGCTCGGTCTTGTAGGCGAGTCAGGGAGCGGGAAGACAACAACGGCAAGGACAATACTGCGCGTGCATGAGCCTGACGGCGGGAAAATGTTTTTCAACATCCCGGATGAGCTTATGGAGAGGCAGCCTGATGACGCTGACTTTTTCAGGTATGACAGGGAAAAACTGAAAAGGGAAAGGGTCAGGATGCAGTATATCTTTCAGGACCCCTACCTTGCGCTCAACCCCAAAATGGAAATCAGGGACATAATAACAGAGCCTGCATCAGCCGCGGCATTATCAAAAAAGATGAGTGAAAGCGAAAAGGACAAACTTGCGCGCCATCTTCTTGATATCGTGGGGATTCCGGCATCTTCAGCGTCAAAATTCCCGCATGAGTTTTCGGGAGGGCAGAGGCAGAGAATATCAATCGCGAGGTCAATCTCCGTCAATCCCAAACTCATAATCTGCGATGAGCCTGTATCCTCGCTTGATGTGTCAATACAGTCACAGATACTGAACCTTCTTATTTCACTGCAGAAGGAATCAGGGATATCATACCTTTTTATTGCGCATAACCTCGCGGTTGTGTTTTACATGAGCGATTTTGTAGCTGTAATGTACGCCGGGAGGATTGTCGAGTACGCATCCTCTAAAGAACTCTATACGAGGCCGCTGCATCCCTATACCCTGCTGCTCAGAAGCGTTGTCCCCGAGATTGGGAAAGGCAAAAAGATTTATGATAAAAAATCACAGGGAGAGGTTCCATCCCTTGTAAACCTTCCGCCAGGCTGTCCGTTTTATAACCGCTGCCAGGCGAGGCTTGATATATGCTCCTCGGTACTTCCGCCTCTGAGGAATGTTTCAGGAAGCACAGAAGACGGGGGGCACCTATGCGCCTGCCACGCGGTATCTGCCCAGAGTTTTTAAAGCCGCATTATCCCGCCACTGCCTCTGTTTTAAGGTATGCAACCGATACCTTAAAAAGGCAACACCCGGCTCTGCATATCAAAAGAAAGTGCTATCCGCTTTTTGTCAGGGCCGGGGTTTGGGTCACAGGGATTCCCGCAAGGCCATTCTTCCTCAGTCAGCCGCCAGTCTGCCATACAGACAAGCCCCTGAAAACAACCCTTTCTGTATCAGTGTTCCTGAGCTCATGATAAAACCTCACCCCGTCAGTCCAGGCTGATGATTCTATCCCTGCCTCGGATGAAATCTCCTCGACAAATTCCGCGGTTATCTCAGAAAGGGAGTGCCCTTTCTGAAAAGCGTAAGGTACAGTATCCAGTACCCATCTGATATAACTGATGTTGTTGACATGCGAGTTTACATCAAAATCACTTGCCCTTACCTGAAAAAGTGTTGTGATTTTTTCCCCGTCTATTTTATCAACCTTTATCCTGAAATCACTTTCCATAACCGATTTCTCAACCATGACAAGGTCTTTGACAGTCTCATCAACCTTGCAGAGCCTTCTTGTCCGGGTATCAATCAGCATCCAGTTTGTGACAGACCTTGCCACCTCATCTCCATTTTCATCAGTTACCATGAAATCACGGAGCGCCCGGAGGCCTGTCTTGTTTCTGGGCCAGGTTTCGACAGTAACACTTTCCCTCCATGATGGAAATTTCGTGAATTTCACGTACTGCCTCGCCAGCATCCATGTAAGATTGTTTTTTGAGAGGTGTTCAATGCTTATTTTGTTATCCAGGCAGTACCTTGAGGCGCTTTCCTGCATCATCCCGAAAAGGACAACAGGCGTGACGCGGTTTGCCACATCCACCTGAAATGAATTAACTGTGAAAGTATCTGTATGTATCATAACGGGAAAGATAATAAATCTTTCCCGCGTTTCAAGTCAACCTTGGAAGGCTTTCAATAAAATGCTTTCGAAACCGCGCAGGAAGTGGATCATCCTCAACTGATCCCAGGACAGCATCCATCTCGCCGGGGCCGCTGAAAAGATTTCTTCGCAGAGGGTCGTCAAAATCCTTTTTTCTTGTCCTCTTTATTTCATTTTCAATTTTACAAAGAATATCAAGATAATCAGCTTTAAGTTTCTCAAGAAACCTGATATCCGGGGTTTCCTCCCCGTAAAGTGTCAAAGCGACCGATACCGCGTGTGAAAGCTTTCTCGATTCGTAAAGCTCATATTCATTTTCAAAAGCGTCATGGACCTCTTCCCATGAAGAGAGGACCTGCCCTGGCACGGCAGATGAAATCATTCTGATAATATGGGAAAGCGACTTTTCCGGGACAAGGTGGCCGCACATATTTACCCAGCCTTTTTCCCTCGCTGGAGAAAAACTGCCGTTAAGCATAAGGTCCAGGTTCCCGGGAGCTTTTGAGGTAAAAGAGAAGATAACGCTGCCGCAGTAAAAGACAAGCATTTCCCGGTAAGCCCTTTCAGCCTTGTCAACGCGCAGAATCTTTACCATCCTGTCAGACCCCTCAATGCCTGATGATGAAAGCTCGATGTTTATCGACCTGAACTCAGTCTCAATAACGCTTGCCTTCTTTCTTCTTTCCTCAATGAGTGAAACAGCGGAAAGCACCTCTTCGGCAGTGTCCGGCGCCATAAAATCAAGCTCTATCCCTTCCATTGCCTTTATTGAAGAGCTTCTGTCGCGGAATTTGAAATAATTCCTGAAAAGGGCATACATGTTGTAAAGCCACCAGTAGGCGGGGATTATCTCAAGGCAGTTTTCGGCAGGGTTGTTGCTGACAAGCGAAAACGGAAGCTTTATGTCAAGCTCATAGGGGAAATCAGATTTGGCCAGAAGGCAGAATGAGGCGAATTTTGAATTAAAACGGACTGATGAACAAAGCCCTGGCCAGAAACCCCTTCCAGCCCACATCTCGCAGTCATTCATTCTGCCGTTATGGTTTGAGCCCAGGGTTGCCCCGGCCGCTATGTTGCTCTGCCCCATTATGACAGAAGCTATAAGGAAAGAATTATTATGATGCTGCTCATGGCAGGGAAAGATAAAGCTGCTCTGCACCTCGCAGCATGATATGTTTGAACCGCTGCCGAGATATGAATGAAGGAACCTTGCGCCAAGCCTGAGAGCGCTTCCCGGGGCAAGCATAAAATCCTCTGCAACAGATCCGCTTTCTATTCTGCACCCTCCCCCGGCTATGCCGCGGCAGGCAATGGAATTATCAAGGATCGCCGAGGGGTTTCCAGCCGAAGAATTGACAGTAACCTCATCAACACGGCAGGCCCTGTCTATCCGGCAGCCCCTTCCAGTCATTGTGTTCCTGACAAGCTTAGTCCCTTTTATTACTGTATAATCATCAAAAAAACTATAGTATCCACATTCATTGTCAAAAGTGCGGAATGTCATTTCAGCGAGTTTTTCCGTAAAAGCCCTGTTTCCCCGGTATTTGACCCAGAGCAGAATGTCAGCCCCTGTCATTCCGCTGAAAAAAAGGACACTCCGGCCTCCCCTTTCGTTTACGATATTAACCTTTCTCACAGATTCAGGCCTGTCGCCTTTCCTGGGAACACAGTTCCCAAAACTGGCTTTTTCCGTAGTATAAATCTCGTTATTATCAGTCAGTATTACATAATCCCCCGTAATTACAGCTGATATATAGCTGTTGTTGTGTATCGCGCAGTAATTACCGATATCAGATGAGACAATCCGGCTTGATGAAATCCCGCACCTGTAGCTGCGCTCATTATCCTCAAGCAGTCCGCTTTCAATACAGCCGATCCTGACAACACCCTCGAAAACAGAGTCCTTAACAAGATCAGGATCAAAAGGGTCTATTACTGAAAGAAGTTTCCAGTCTTCCGCGCTGCACCTGTTGGCCTCAAGTTTTTTTATTTCATCAGCTGTTAACGGCCTTGAACCGTTATATCTTGTCCCAGACTGCTTTTTTCTTATTTCATCCAGGTTTTTTCCCGGAAATGCGCGATTTTCCCCGGCCGGAGTAGGGAAAAACCGGTGTTTTAGTCTTTCATTCATACTTTTTCCTGCCCTACTATATATTAACATGACAATCATTCCAATCAAATATTAAATTGACAAAAAAATAAGGCTCACATACAATACAGCTGTTATGCTTATAGTCATCGTCGGTGCAGACAGGGTTGGTTCAAGACTTGCAAGAAAACTTATCGAACAGAACTATGATGTCATTATCATTGAAAAAGATATTGAAAAGGCAAACAATGCGGCAAACAATCTTGACTGCCTTGTTCTTAACGCTGACGGGACAAACCTTGACGACCTGAAAAAAGCAGGAATAGGAAAGGCCGACTACTTTATCAGTGTTACAGGCTCTGATGAGCGGAACATGATTGCCTGCGGCCTTGTAAGCAGGGAATTCAATATACCCTACAAGATTGCCAGGGTAAGTAATATCTATTTTTCAAACGCTAACTTTCTTGAAAACGCTTTTCTGGGCATAGACTATATAGTAAATCCCTCAATGGAAGCGGCTAAAAACATAATAGCCGGTATAGACTACGGCGCGGTCAGCGATGTAATGCTTTTTCAGAACACCAAGTTCCAGATGAGAAACCTTCCGGTTACGGCAGGCTCAACATTTGAAAACAAGATGGTCAGCCAGCTCCATGGCATTATCGAGGAAAAATTTCTTATCTCCGTGATAATAAGGAACAACCAGTACATCATTCCGAAAGGCGACACTGTAATAAGGGATCTTGATAACCTTTATCTTGTCGGCACAGAGGATGCCCTTGATTCAATATTCTCTAAAATCGGGAAAAGAAAGATTGATTTCAAGAAGATTGTGATAATTGGCGGAAGCGACATAGGGCAGTTTGTGGCCGAACATTTTACCGACGCAAAAGCCCCGGGAAGCGGCAGCCTGATCTCAAAATTCACCGCCTTTTTCACAAAGATAAAGAATAAAAACCGGAGCATAACAATAATTGACAGGGATTATGAGAAATGCAAGCAGCTTTCAGCAAAATTCCCGGACATCAGCGTAATAAACGCTGATATCGCGGACGAAGGGATATTTGAGGAAGAAGGGCTTGTTGACAGCGACCTTATCATAACCTGCACATACAACCAGGAACTCAACATAGTCACCGCTGTATACGGAAAATCTCTCGGAATAAAAAGGTCAATAGCACTTGTCGGAAAAACAAGCTATATCGGAGTCGCCCTCAACCTCGGGATAGATGTGCCGATAAGCCTGAACAACAGCATGATCCAGGGAATACTCCGCTTTATTCGAAAAGACAAAATGCAGTCCTTCCACAGCATCTCGAGCAGCAATATAGAGGTAATACAGCTCAAGGTTTCAACCTCAAGCAGGCTGATGGGTAAAAAGATCAAGGAAATCAAGTTCCCGCATCATTCGCTGATTATCTCAGTCAGAAACGGGGAGAACGACATACTCCCGGACGGGGATTACATGATACAGGGAAACGATGCCGTAATAATGATAGCGCGAAAAGAATCTATCGAAAAAATAGAAAACATGTTTACAAACTGAAGACCTGGATGAATATACTGCTGATAATAAGGGTTATTTCAATACTGCTCATAATTGTCTCCGGGTTCATGCTTTTCCCTGTACTCTTCGCGGTTTATTATGGAGAGTTCCAGATAATAGAATTCTTCATTATTCCGATAGCTGTTGCAGTTGTGTTTTTTATATTAATGAAAGTCATCGCATCAGATATTCCAAGAAAAGACCTTTCAACCAGGGACGGTTTTCTGCTTGTGACATTAAGCTGGATAAGCTCATCATTTCTGGGCTGCCTTCCTTTCTATCTATCAGGGGCGATACCGTCCATCGCTGATGCTTTTTTTGAAACAATGTCAGGATTTACAACCACAGGGGCTTCAATCCTCCAAAACATAGAGATATTGCCGAAATCAATACTGTTCTGGCGGTCACTTACACACTGGCTGGGCGGTATGGGAATTGTAGTACTAACAGTAGCGATATTTCCCCTTCTCGGCATAGGGGGGCTTCAGCTTATTAAGGCTGAGGCGCCGGGCCCTTCTGTCGACAAGATTACCCCAAAGATCGCAGGTACTGCAAAAATTCTCTGGATGATCTACATATTCCTTACTGTCCTTCAGACAATACTGCTTATGGCAGGAGGGCTGGATCTTTTTGATGCCCTTACCCATACATTCGGAACGCTTGCGACCGGAGGGTTTTCACCCAAAAACACGTCAGCGGGATACTATAACTCCCCTTTTGTTGAATGGGTAATTACTGTTTTCATGCTGATGGCAGGTATGAACTTTATCCTCTATTTCAAGTTAATAACCGGACAGTTTCAGAACATAATAAAAAACAGCGAATTCAAGGCTTACCTTGGCATCTTCGCGGCAGCCACCCTTATTGCAAGCGTTAACCTTTATGGAAAATCATATATAACATTTGCAGACAGCGTCAGATATGCAGGATTCCAGGTCGCGTCGATACTCACGACAACAGGCTTTGCTACAGCTGATTATGAGAAATGGCCGATGCTGTCGCAGATAGTACTTTTCATAGTCATGTTTGTCGGAGGGTGTTCAGGCTCAACAGGCGGAGGCATAAAGGTAATACGTTTAACCACACTCTTCAAGCAGTGCATAAACGAAATGAAACTCCTTATCAAACCCCGCGGGATTTTCAGCATCAGGATTGACCAAAAGGTTGTAAGCAAGAAACTTGTTTATGCCATTTCAGGCTTTGTAATCCTCTACATCTTTCTCCTCCTCCTTACCACAGCTGTTGTGGCGTCCGGCGGACATGATATTGTCACATCCCTTACAACTGCGCTCGCGACTGTAGGAAATATCGGCCCGGGATTCGGACTTATCGGACCTACAGAGAACTACAGTTTTTTTCAGGATTATATAAAGTGGTTTCTAAGCTTTGCCATGATGGCAGGCAGGCTTGAAATCTATACAGTGCTTGTCCTTTTCCTTCCCGCGTTCTGGAAAAAATAGCTTTCCGGATTATCCGGCAGGCGTATTGTTTTTCAGTAATTACCCGGACAAAATGCCAAATCACATGGAACCAATCCAAAACACAGAATGATCGTGATATTTCAATATGCTTACCGGTGGATAAATTACGCAATGCGCCTTGTAATCAGGGTAAATTGCGCCCTGAAAAGGCCGATAATCTAATTAAGTGTACCTCTATAAACTCAGTAGTTTTTCGCTTGGGGAAAATTACTTCTTTACGCCATAAGCGACAGGAGCCTTGTTTGCCCCGTCGGGATCTGACGAACCGGACCGGACCGCAGGGACAGAGGGTACCTTAAATAATTATACAATCTCTACAGGAAGGTCAAATGTCTGAGAAAATAAAAGAAGGCGTCAGGATAAAAAACAGGATTGCAGTAGCTTCGGGAAAGGGAGGAGTCGGAAAATCCACAACATCGGTCAATCTCTCTGTTTATTACGCCGGAAAAGGGAAAAAAACACTGCTTGTCGATCTTGACCCGCTGTCGGATATCAAGACAATCATTGACCGTGAAGATCTTGCCGAAGGAGAAAAAAAACCTGTCCGCATTTTTGAGAACCTCTTTCTGCTGACCCCGTTTCAGAACGCCGGAAAAATATCTCCCGAAACTGTTCATAAGGGGATCGCGGAAGGCAGATATTTCGGAAACGACGATAAATTTGATATAATCATATTTGATCTGCCGGCAGGCTCTGATGAGACTGAAAACCTTGCCTTCCTTGATTTCGCAGACATTCTCCTTGTCGTAACAAACCCGGAACCAGCCGCGCATGTAGCATGCGGCTGGTATATCAAAAAAGCGGCACAGAGAAAAGAATCGCTTCCTGTCTTTATCTGGCACAACAGGTATGAAAAAAGGATAGACAGCGATTTCAACCAGGATGATGTCGCAGTCAACTACAACAAAAACGTCCCTGAAAATGAAAAACTGGAGCCATCCATGGCTCTTCGTTTTCTCAATGTGGCAAAAATACCAAAAGACAGCTCTCTTGACCTTCTTGGTTCAGATACTACCTTCGGAGCTGTCGCGCTCAGGAACATCATGATCCTGCTCGAGCTGCTTTACAGCGAAATGACCCTTCCTGTAATAAACAGGTACGCACCTGGCAGCAGAATTTCGGAACTGATAAACAGCTATATAAATACGAATAAAAAGATTGAGGATACTGATTCATTCACTGAAGGGCTCCTGAACTATATCAGCGTCTTTATCTCAAGGCTTGGTAAAAACCCGGACGCCAGAATCAATATCTCCTCGATGATTTCCGATAACGAGCGAAGCAGCATCAGGGAATGCCTTGAAAAAATAAGGGAAGACAAAAGGCTTTCCACTTTGAGAAAAGCAACGGCAGTTACAGGAGAAGCACTTCAGTCGCTCGAGAATTCATCCCGGCTTTTCTACGCAGATCTTAACCCTGACAAATTCAACACAGTTACCCGAGAGATTTCAGCAATCCTTAAGGGTATTGACAAAAGCGAACCGGAAGGAGAAAGCAATAATATTGCAGGAGTCCTTCTTTTTTACCTCGCTGTTTTCAGGATGATCAAAAAGGATGATTACCACAACGCGATGATTGATTTTCTGCCAAAGAAAAAAGACAAAAAAGGCAATGCAGTAAGGGACAGGAATTCGCAGATCAGGCAGCTTATTGAAAAAAGCAGCGAGTATCATAAAAAATATGTCAGCCTCGTAAAAATGCTCCATATTCCGCTGCTTGGCGAAATTGAGATAATTACAAAAGAACTTAAACTTTCAAATATTATCTTTACATCCGAAAAGAACGGGAGGATCAAGGTAAACAGCGCGGCATACGCCAAGCTTCTCGGCAATTACCTTCATGACTCACTCAACAGCGGCCTCAGCATAATCATAGGGTTTCCGTACAGGACCGCTTCCATTAGTTTCCACAAATCTGCAGAGCTTGTTCTGGGGCTTCTGAATGATTAGCCTTGTATTTGAAAAAGGCGGGTTTCTCATGTACCCCCTTCTTGCCTTTTCCGTGATTTCAGCGGCTGTAATAATCGAAAAAACAGCAGACCTGTTAAACGTCCTGATAAACGGAAAAGTGTTCTCTTCCGTCACGGAAATGGCGGCCAAAGGAGACCGCAAGGGAGTTATCCGCTATCTTGAAAAAAGTGCGCAAGTAAAAACCAACAGGGCGCTTCAGGTTCTGAAAAATACAGCATCAGGCCTTTACGGGACGGAAAACGGTTATAACCTTGCGATATCTCAGATAATGATGAAAAACTCTGAAAGGATTCATCTTCTCGATCTTGTCGGTAAAATTTCTCCCATGACTGGGCTTACAGGGACAGTAATCGGACTTGCAAGGGCTTTCCAGAGCGTCTCGTCATCAGGAAGGACAGGAGACGCGGCACTGCTTGCGGGCGGGATTTGGGAGGCAATGATTACGACAATAGCAGGCCTTCTTATAGCGATACCTGCGATAATAGCGGCGCACCTTCTCAGAAACAGCTTTAAAAAACACGCAGACAGGCTCAGGCACTGCTGCGACGCTGTATCAGCCACTTTGGAAACAGGTCATGCAATTGCAGAAAATTAATGATTTTTTCAGTGAACCTGACGATGGGCATCTCCCCGACCTTACCCCGCTGATAGATGTTATCTTCATCCTGATAGTCTTTTTTCTTCTGACTCCTTCAATACGGGAAGAATCAATTGACGTTAATCTCCCGTCATTTTCCTCAGGGGCAATTAATACAGGAAGAAATATCGTTATTGAGATCGACAGCAGCGACAATATTTATTTTCTCGGGAAAAAAACAGATACAGAAAGCATTCATGCAATGCTTCTTGATTTGAGGTCATCATCTTCCCCGGAGACAGTTCAGGAAGAAGTAACAATAAGAAGCGACAGAAAAAGCAGTTTCGGCACTGTTGTCGGATTGATGGACATCATCAAAGCTTCTGGTTTTGATTCAGTCTCTTTTTCAGTAACTGACAATCTCAGTCAGCTCTCTGGTCCTGAAGTGAAAAACTGACAGCTATTCTCAGCCTGTCATGAACAGCCTTTCCCATACAGCTTGCAGGGACAAATTCCGCATCCCTTACGCACTCGATGGCAGCCCTGTCAAGGATCCTGTATCCGCTAGACCTGTGGACAGTGACATTAAGGGGATTTCCCTCCATGCTGATATCAGCGTCAATCAGCACCTTTCCCTCAATTCCCTTCCTCACGGCATGGGGTGGATAAACAGGGACAAGATCATTCAGTGCACGCGCCTTGATAAAAAGCGCCTGCCCGCCTTCGCCCGATTCGCCGGAAGTGCCGGTTAACGCAGATGACACTCCCTCACTTCCTGCCTCTGAAATTCCGCCTGAGTGAGAATCGCTATTGTTTACGCTTTTTTTTTCAACTCTTTTGACTTCATTTTGCCTGACCATGTTACCTACTGCCTGTTCCAAAGACGTAAATGAATAATCCGCGCCGGAAAAATTTACCTTCAGTTTTTTCCCGTATCTGCCTGCCGCATCAGAGTCTCCGGAGGGATTCCCGGGCAGCAGCAGGGGAAGAAGCATAAAAAACGCGACATGCAGCAAAAGGGAAAAGGCAAGAGCCTTTCCCCCGATGCTGTTTAAAAGATGGTCAGTATGAGTACGAGGCGCCAATTTCCATTTCCCTCCCGCTCCCGGGGTAATAGGAGGAATAGTAAACAAGCTGGACATAATCATTGTCCATAACGTTTTTTATCCTCCCGTGGAGTGTTATGTCAGAGCTTCCGGACTTTAATCTGAGATCCCCTCCTGCGTTCCAGAGCACATATCCGTCAATCTCATCCTCTGCGTTGGCCGTATCCCCGCCCCTGTAGTATTTTCCCGAAAAGATTATTTCACTGTATATCCTGGACATTTTCATTATCTTGACTTCAGGTACTATTGAAAACCGGTGGACCGGAACCATCGGGACAGTATTGCCGTCATCGACCCCGTCCGTGAATTCCGCTGCGGTAAAACAATACGCTCCGGTAACCTTTGCGAAGGAAAGAGGTTTTACAGTCAGGGTAGACTCTATGCCGTACCTGAGTGTTTCGGAAAGGTTCTCATTCAGATATGTCACATTGTTATACGCTATTTCATCCTGCATTATCAGATAAAAGAAATTCACCCCGGCTGAAACCATCTTCCCAAAGCCGGTTTCAAACCCGGCGTCAAACGAATGCCCCTTTTCAGGGTCAAGGTCTTCCGTAAATCCGTCTGTTCCGTACCCTGAATAAACAATCTGCTCGTCAAGGAATGGATACCTGAATACCTTCTCGTATTTCAGGTAAACCTTGGCAGTGTCAGATATGATGTAATTGATCCCTGCTCCCCAGAGGAAAGGGGAATGCCTTTCATCATCTTCCCCTGAATCAAGATCAGAGCTGTAAAGTGCGCTGTCATATCTTCCGGAGAGTGATAAAACAAGGGACTCAAGGAGAAAAACCTCGCCCCTGGCATATCCCCCGAGGCTTTCCTTTCCGACAGTCCCTTTGAAGCTCCCCGCAGTCCTGTTTATGTCCGAATAACGCTTCACATCCATACTGTCTTTTATGAAATCAGCCCCGGCTGTTACAGACATTCCATACATAACGCCCGGGAATTCCACGCTGACTGATGGGTTCAGTGAAAGTGAATCAAGCTCCGTATCTGTATATGACGGATAAGAGACCATATCTGTAACTGCGCTTCTTGAATTGAACCCTGCCGCAAGCGAGACATCGAGGAGCTCTGTTATGCTCCAGCTGCCTGACGCCCTTATCAGGGCTGATTCAGTTTCAGCCTCATCATAAAGCTTGTTTGCTTTTTCAGGATCATCTTTATACTCGTCTTCCGTAAGGCCGCCAGGCATTTCATGCATTTCCCTTCCGAATGAAAGATACAGGGAGGCTTTGGCCTTCTCCCCGATAAGCGCTTCCATATCGGAGCTGAAAGTGGTTGCCTCAGCGCCTGTCCGCTTTCTCCATCCGCCGGTTTTGCTGTCCACTGCGTTGACTGATATCGAAAGGGTTTCACCTCCTGTTGAAGCGCTTACAGTTTTCTCAAGATATGAATTGCTTCCGCCCTTGAGAGATGTTTCCATGGAAAGCCCTTTTTCCGCTTTTTTTGGTATGATATTGATTACAGAGGCAACTGCGAAATCACCGTAAAGAGAGCTTGATCCGCCCCGTATAACCTCAACCCTTTCTATCTTTCCCCCGGGAAGAGCGAGCCAGTTAAACGCAGCCATGTCAGGGTTATTCATCCTGATCCCGTCAAAAAGTACAAGTGATCTTCCCTGACCGTTCTCTGTAAATCCTCTCGCTGATGGCTGCGAGAGTGCGGCAGATCCGTTAAACGACCTCATGTCTATTCCGGCGTAAAGCGCAAGGGCTTCCGGCAATGTCCTGTTCTCAAGCTGATCCGCCGTAATGACAGTTACCGAGGCGGGGACCTCGATATTCGGCTTTTCGCCCCTTGCGGCAGTAACCGAAACAGTAATGTCTGCCTCAACCTGAACTTCCTGACTGTCAGAAAGTTCCTCACTTTTTTCCCCGCCCCAGAGCGCGCATAGCAGTGACAGGCAGAGAAAAAACACCAGTAAAATTTTTTTCAAGATAAACTCCCTTCTCCACAGGAAAAAGAAGTCAGAGATAAGTCTGCCCATTAAAAAACCGTGATAATTATCCATAACAGGCAGTATTCGACCTATTCCAACCCAATCCGCGAAGTTTGAATAAAAATGTTTTCCGGTTCAAGTATTCTGACTTATGGTTTCAGGCATGTATTTTTCACGCAGCCTTGCCCCATCCTTCCCGGGTAATACGCCCAGTGGCAGCATAAAGCTTAAGGGGTTTGTCGCCAATTACAGCAGCGGGTCTGTGGAGGATTTGCACCTCACTTCCATGGAATCCGGCGGATTAATATTACACTTAAAGAAAAGATTGTTCAACTTATATTAACCCATCAATACCATCCTCCTTGACTACAGGGCGATCAGTGTGTCTAATAAAACTGTGAAACTGAGCAGGGTTAAAACAGGCATAACAATTCTCGCAGTATCTGCCTTCGCAGCCTTTCTGCTTGACCTTTCAAGCGGATCTGCCGGAATAACGCTTGCCGACATCATATCCGCAATACTTTTCCCTGAAAGCGGCAGCGCGGTGTGGAACACAATAATATTCGAGCTCCGCCTTCCGCGCGCCGCGGCAGCCGCGACAGGCGGAGGAGCGCTTGCCCTCTCAGGGCTGCTGCTCCAGACCTTTTTCAAAAACCCCCTTGCCGGGCCTGATGTGCTGGGCATAGCATCAGGCGCGGGACTCGGGGCGGCGCTTGCTATACTTGTCCTCCCTTTTGCCGGCAGCGGCAGCATATCGGCATCCGCCGCCGCTGTC
>JADHEF010001484.1_pt1 | contig 14081 bp, 16 predicted proteins | sample 8952391 | NCBI WGS metagenome assembly JADHEF01 (sample SAMN16124439, study PRJNA663245) | bioreactor sludge metagenome | isolation source: sludge (nitrite) | place: India:Bengaluru | collected 2019-02-28
CGCCTGCACGGGCCTCTTCGCGGCCAAGCCCGCCCCCACTGTTTAACCACCGCCCCTTGGCGGGTGCCATCCCTGTGGGAGCGGGCTTGCCCGCGAAGAGGCCGGAACTGGCTTACACCGAAAGCTCAGCCAAAGCCCGTTCCGCCTCATACAGCTCCAGCTCACTGAACACCCGCACCCCCGCCCGCCGCAGCAACGCCGTGGTCACCCCTTCCCCCGCCACCTTCACACCGCTGAACGTGCCGTCATAGGTCAACCGGTTGCCACACGAAGGGCTACCAGACTTGAGCACCGCCACGCGGATGCCATGCCGCCGCACCAGCTCCAGCGCCAACTGCGCACCAGCCAGAAACTCGCCACTGACATCTTCGCCCGTCACCGTCAGCACCTGCGCGCCGCCATCAAGCACCTCGCCACCTTGCCCGCCCGGAATCTCCGCTGGCGGGCGCGGCGTCGGCAAGCCACCTGCCACCTCCGGGCACAACGGCACCACGCGCCCTTCGGCCTGCCACTGCTGCAACAGGTTTGGGTGCCCACTGGCCCGGCCGTCATAGCGCACCGGTTGCCCCAGCAGGCAAGCGCTGACCAGAACCTTGGGCAAATCAGAACGGATCATTGCCACGGCGCCGGAACCAGCCCGTCAACGACAGCCGTTCTCGCCCGGCCGGCAGCACTTCGTGGGGCACCTCGCCCGACAGGAACACCACCAGGCAACCCGCAACCGGCTCAACGTCGTGCTCGACGCCATCGGCCAGAAACATGCGCAACTGGCCGCCGTCCTCAGGCTGCCAGCCTTCATTCAGGTACAGCACGGCCGACACCATACGCCGGTCATCGTCGCGGAAGCGGTCCAGGTGCCGGCGATAGAAGGCCCCCGGCGGATACAAGGCAAAATGGCACTCGAAATCCTCCAGGCCCAGGAACAGGCCCTGGTTGATGACCAGGCGCAACTGGTCCATGGCCGCCAGGTACTGGTCGCAGGCCTCGGCCTGGCCAGGGTCGATCCACTGGATCTGGTCGCCACGGATGGCCTCGCGCACCTCCTGGGCAACCCCGCGCCCAACCCCTGCTGGGTTAAGTTCGCCTTCGGCATCACGGCGCCGGCATTCGGCCGCCAGCGCGCGCACCAGGTCGGCAGGCAAAAACAGCGCCTGCTGGGACCAGCCATGGGTAGCCAGATCGTCGACGACGGCCGCAAGCATCGGGTGTTCGGGGGAGTTGTGCATGGCGCGCATCATATCCATTCGCCATGCCGGCGCACAGCGCCACTTGGCCGAGAAACACGCGGATATCTCGACAAACCGCCGCCGGGCCAAGGACAATAGCCACCTGCCGACAGGAGTCCTGAATGCGCCGTCTGTTTTCCCTGATTCTGCTGATGACGCCCACTTCAACGATGCCCTCACCGCCGCCCAGGCGCGCTACCGCAACAGTTTGCCCCCCGCCGTGTACCAGGCGCTGGTCAACAACAGCAACCAGCGCTTCCAGGCCCAGGCGGTGGACCGTCGCGCCCAGGCGCAGCTGCGCGCCACCCTGGCCAATCCGGCACCGGCCCTGGCCTTTTTCCAGTCGCCGCTGGGGCGCAAGGTGGTGGCCGCCGAGCTGAAGGCCACCCGCAAGGACGAACTGGCCAAGAATGCCAAAGGCCTGCCCAAGATCCAGGCCAGCGACGACCGCCTGCTGGTCATCGGCCACCTGGCGCAAGCCCTGCCAGCGCGTGAGGCCGGTGCCGAAGTCAGCCTGGCCATTGCTGGCGTGGCGGCCGACAGCCTCAGCTCGATGATCCCCGGCCTGTTCGGCGGCGGCCAGGCACAGGGCCTGCTCGACGGCCAGCGCCAGCGCCTGATGAACCAGATCGGCGAAGACCTCAACAACACCTTGCTGTATGTCTACCGCGACCTGTCCGATGCAGAGCTGGAAGAGTTCGCCACCTTTGCCGAATCACCCGACGGCAAAGCCTACTATCAGGCAGCGCTGGCGGCTGTGCGTGCGGGCCTGGCGGTTGGCCAGAGCAGCAACGACCTGAAGTGATCAGCCCAGGCGCTGGTCGATGAAGTCGAAGTAGCGCTGGCGAATGCCCGGCAGCTCGTTGGCCAGGTGGTGACGGGCCTCGGGCAGCATCAATATCTGTGGGTCGGTAAACTTGGCCTTTAGCACTTCGAGGTTGTAGGGCCAGTCCACCGTGCCATCGGCTTCCCCCTGCACGATCAACGGCCGCCGCGGACTGTGCGGCGCAGCCTCGATGCGTTTCACCCAGGCGATCAGTGCACCCACCCACGCGGTAGGCAGACGCCGCGGTTGCAGCGGGTCGGCCTCCAGGAATGGCTGGAAGCTCGGGTCATTGGTGTTTTCGCTGAAGCGCCGTTCGATGCCGTTCACGAAGTGACGCAGCACGCGATAGCTCAACTTCGACCAGCGCCAGGAACAGGGCCGTACCAGCGGCGCCAACAGGATCACCTGGCCATCGATGGGGCTGTTAGCGCCCTGATGCAGCAGATGATCCACGGCGATAGCGCCGCCCGTGCTCTGCCCGCACAAATGCCAAGGGCGCGGCAGTTGCAGCGTGCGCGCCTGATAGAACAAGGCTTCCAGCACCTGTTGATACACCGCGAAATCACTGATGCTGGCCCGTTCGCCACTGGACAGGCCGTGGCCGGGCAGGTCGCAGCTGACCACGGCGAAACCCTGCTTGAGCGCCCAGCCGATCACATGCCGATAGAGGCCCATGTGGTCGTAGTAACCGTGCAGCAGGAACAGTGTCGCGGTCGGCTGTTCGGGTAGCCACACCTGCCCGACCAGGTCGAACCCCGCCGCCTGAAAGCCGCCCAGCCAGCTCTGGGCTGACAAGTTCAGGCCATAGAAACGCTGGTAGTCCTGGGCCTGCGCGGACAACAGCTGGCGAGCGCTCAACGGCGCAAGGCTGGTGCGCAAGTGATCGGGGTGAAAAGCAACAGGCATCGGGTACATCCACGGCGAAGCAAGTATTGATCTGGGATATTCAGCTCTGGCCGGCGTCGTGGCAAGCTTGCTCACCTTCGAACAACCAGTACCGATGTTATTGTCGGATCAACTGCCTTGCTCAACACCTGAAAATTTGCGCGATCACTGTGGGAGCGGGCTTGCCCGCGAACACGGGCATAGCCCGTGCCATCCACCGCGCAGTCTGCTTCGCGGGCAAGCCCGCTCCCACAAAGGGCCACCGACGCTTCATGAGTAGCCGAATGATCAAACCATTGTGCACGGCGCTTGCTCTGTTGGTCGGCGCCTCCATCCTCTGGCAGGCCTACACCACCTTCCAGGCCCGCTACCTGCGCCCGTTCGACAACCAGGCCACGCTCAGTTGCAGCTCCCCGCCGAGCTGGCCGGCCCGGGCCCGATCCGCGTGGTGCACATCTGGGACCCGGCCTGCCCCTGCAACGTCGGCAACCAGCAACACCTGGGCGACCTGGTCAACCAGTTCGCAGCCCAGGGCGTGACCTTCCACGTCCTGCAAAAGCCCGGCAGCCACGGCCAACTACCCGCCAACCTCACCGCCCTCAAGCCCCTCGCCAGCCTGCCCGGCAGCGAACACCTGCCCGCCTCCCCGGCCGTGGCCATCTGGGACCGGCAAGGCCACCTGGCCTACTTCGGCCCCTACAGTGAAGGTGCGGTGTGCAACGCCAGCAACAGCTTCGTCGAGCCCATCCTCAAGGCACTACTCGACGGTCGTCAGGTGAGCGCGTCCAATACGTTGGCAGTGGGCTGCTACTGCCCCTGGGCTGGCTGACGCACCCGCGCCGGGTTACCCACCACCGTCGCCCCCGACGGCACATCCCGGGTCACCACGCTCCCGGCCCCCACCACGGCGTTATCCCCAATGGTCACCCCCGGCAGAATGATCGCCGCACCACCAATCCACACGTTATTGCCGATGATCACCGCCCGCCCACTCTCCAGCCCGCTGCGCCGCAGGTCAGGGTCGAGCGGGTGGTCTGCGGTGTAGATCTGCACGTTGGGGCCGATCTGGCAGTCATCACCGATGCGCACCGGCATCACGTCGAGGATCACGCAGTTGAAGTTCATGAAGGTATTGCGGCCAACGCTGATGTTGTAGCCGTAGTCGCAATAGAACGGCGGGCGGATCACCGCGCCTTCGCCAACCTGGCCGAAATGCTCCAGCAACAGCCCATGACGTCCGTCGTTGAGCAGTTCGACGCTGCTGTTGTAGCGGTGCATCCAGTGCTTGTTGGCGATCTGCTCGGCCTGCAGTTCGGGGCAGCCAGCGTGGTAGAGCTGGCCGGTAAGCATCTTCTGTTTTTCGCTGAGTGACATGGAATCTCCTTCCCGGGGCTATGCTCTGTTCGCGAATCCGCCGATGATCGGACCACATTTTCTGCTTTGACGCACAAGGAGCTTGCATGAAGCGCAGCCTGACCCTGTTGGCCGTGGTGGTTGCCGTGGCCGCCGGCGCCGGTTACTGGTACGTGCAGGGCAAGCTGCCGCAACGCGAGGGCGAGTTGGCCCTGGCTGGCTTGCAGGCGCCGGTCAGCGTGCGCTACGACGCTCGCGGCGTGCCGCACCTGCAGGCGCAAAACGAGGCAGACCTGTACCGCGCCATGGGCTACGTGCATGCCCAGGACCGGCTGTTCCAGATGGAAATCCTGCGCCGCCTGGCCCGAGGCGAGCTGGCCGAGGTGCTGGGCGACAAGCTGCTGCCCACCGATACCCTGTTTCGCAGCCTGCGCATTCGCGAACAGGCCGCGCTGATGGCCAAGCGTCAGGACCGCCAGGCACCGGCCTGGCAGGCCTTGCAAGCCTACCTCGACGGGGTGAACGCCTGGCAGGCCAGCCACCCCAAGCCCATGGAATTCGACCTGCTCGGCATCACCCCTCGTCCGTTCACCGCCGAAGATACCCTGAGCATTGCCGGCTACCTGGCCTACAGTTTTGCCGCCGCATTTCGCACCGAGCCCGCACTGACCTACATCCGCGACCAGCTTGGCCCCGATTACCTGAACATCTTCGACCTCGGCTGGAAACCCGAGGGGGCGCTGGGCACGCCACTGGCCGCTGCGGACTGGCAAAGCCTGGAAGCCCTCGCCCGCCTCAGCCACCAGGCGCTGGGTGACGCGGGCATCCCGCAGTTTGAAGGCAGCAACGCCTGGGCGGTGGCCGGCAGCCATACCCGCAGCGGCAAGCCGCTGCTGGCAGGCGACCCGCACATCGGTTTTGCAGTGCCGGCGGTGTGGTACGAGGCCGAACTGTCGGCACCCGGTTTCAACCTGTATGGCTACTTCCAGGCACTCAACCCCTTTGCCCTGCTTGGCCATAACCGCGACTTCGGCTGGAGCCTGACCATGTTCCAGAACGATGACGTCGACCTGATCGCGGAGCGCACCAACCCGGCCGACGCCAACCAGGTGATGGTCGATGGCAAATGGCAGGCGCTGGAAAAGACCGAGCAGCAGATCGCGGTCAAAGGCGAAGCTCCGGTCACACTCAGCCTGCGCCGCTCGCCCCATGGCCCGATCGTCAACGACGTGCTGGGCGCTACTGCCGGGCCTACGCCCATCGCCATGTGGTGGGCGTTTCTGGAAACCGAAAACCCGATCCTCGAAGGTTTCTACCAGCTCAACCGTGCCGACACCCTGGGCAAGATGCGCGAGGCTGCCGCCAAAGTCCATGCACCGGGGCTGAACTTTGTCTGGGCCAATGCCCGAGGTGACATCGGCTGGTGGGCGGCGGCAAAGCTACCGATACGCCCCGACGGCGTCGACCCGGCGTTCATCCTCGACGGCGCCAGCGCGCAGGCCGACAAGCTCGGGTTCTACCCCTTCAACGTCAACCCGCAGCAAGAGAACCCGGCGCGCGGCTATATCGTCTCGGCCAACTACCAGCCGCCAGCAGGGGTGCCGATACCGGGTTACTACAACCTGCCCGACCGAGGCCGCCAGCTCGACCGCCACCTGGCCAACCCCGAGGTGAAATGGGATACGCAGAACAGCCAGGCCCTGCAGCTGGATACCGCCAGTGACCACGGCCCGCGCACCCTTGCACCGCTGCTGGCAACCCTGCGCGCAGTGGCCGAAGGTGACGAGGAGAAGGAACTGGTCGAACAGCTGGCCGCCTGGCGCGGCGACTACCCGCTGGATTCGACCAGCGCCACGCTGTTCAACCAGTTCCTCTACGAACTGGCCTTCGCGGCCCTGCACGACGAACTGGGCGACACCTGGTTCCCGGTACTGATCAGCACCCGCGCCATCGACGCTGCCTTGCCACGCCTGGCGGCGGACGCCGACTCCCCTTGGTGGAACACCCGAGGTGGCAACCAGCGTACCGACCGTACCGCCATCGTACGCCTGGCCTGGCAGCACAGCCTGAAGCACCTGCGCGATACCTTGGGTAGCGACCCGGCCAGCTGGCAATGGGGCAAGGCCCATACCCTGACCCACAGCCACCCGCTTGGCGTGAAAAAGCCGCTGAACCTGCTGTTCAACGTTGGGCCGTTCGCCGCGCCCGGTACCCATGAGGTACCGAACAACCTTTCTGCGAAAATCGGCCCGGCGCCATGGCCGGTGACCTATGGGCCTTCAACGCGGCGGCTGATCGATTTTGCCGATGCCGGGCAGGCGCTGACCAGCAACCCGGTCGGGCAGAGTGGCGTGCCGTTTGACCGGTACTACTCGGATCAGGCTGAAGGGTATGTGCAGGGGCAGTACCAGAAGGCGCAGATGGGTGTGATTCCGGCACAGAGTACATTGCGGTTGGTGCCAGGGCCGTAAGGGCTGCTAGCAGCCAATAAAAACGCCGACGCAAAGGCGTCGGCGTTGGTCATACCAGGTACTTCAACCGCATCAGAACGCCGGCAGCACAGCACCTTGATACTTCTTGGCGATGAATGCCTTCACCTCAGGGCTGGTCAGGGCCTTGGCCAGTTTCTGGATGGCCTCGCTGTCCTTGTTGTCCGGGCGGGCAACCAGGAAGTTCACGTACGGCGAGTCGGCACCTTCGATCACCAGCGCATCCTTGGCCGGGTTCAGGCCGGCTTCCAGGGCGTAGTTGGTGTTGATCATGTCCAGGTCGACCTGGTCCAGCACACGCGGCAGCATGGCCGATTCAAGCTCGCGGAACTTCAGCTTCTTCGGGTTCTCGGCGATGTCTTTCGGTGTGGCCAAGGCGTTTTTCGGGTCTTTCAGGGTGATCAGGCCGGCCTTCTGCAGCAGGATCAGGGCGCGGCCGCTGTTGCTGCCTTCGTTAGGGATGGCAACGGTGGCGCCTTCCTTCAGCTCCGACAGGTTCTTGATCTTCTTCGAGTAACCACCGAAGGGTTCGACGTGCACGCCAATCACGGTTTCCAGGTGGGTGCCTTTACCTTCGTTGAAGCTCTTCAGGTACGGCAGGGTCTGGAAGTAGTTGGCGTCCAGGCGCTTCTGGTCAACCTGCACGTTTGGCTGCACATAGTCGGTGAAGACCTTGATCTGCAGGTCCACGCCTTCTTTGGCCAGGGTCGGCTTGATCAGCTCAAGGATTTCGGCGTGCGGTACCGGAGTAGCGGCAACCACCAGTTTCTCGGCAGCGGCGGCCAGGCCGGAGAACGACAGGGCAGCGGCCAGGGCAGTGGTCAGCAGGGTCTTCTTCATGGTGGTCCTTGTTCTGAATCTGGGCCATCAGCGATGGCGAATCGGGTGCCCAACCGGTTCACCAGCGGGCGTAGGCGGACAATACCTAGAATTTTTATTCCGTAACAATATCTTTTACTTAGCTGCTTATTCCAAAAACAAACTGCTATCAGTCACTTTGCTTATGAGCAATGTCTAGCGCGCGGGGTTGGCCAGGTCCAGCTCCTCTGGCTGCAGCTCTTCGCCGTCATTCACCAGCAAGGCGAAGTGGATGACGTTCTCCAGTTCACGGGTATTTCCGGGCCATGGATGGGCTTCCAGCACTTGCTGCGCCGCCTCGCTCACCAGCGGTACAGGCCGTTGCAAGCGCACGCTGTAGATGCCCACGAAGTACTCGGCCAGCGGCAGGATATCGCCGGGCCGCTCACGCAGCGGTGGCAGCTCCAGCGCGCCTTCGCGCAGGTACTGGTACAAGCGCTCGTTAAAGCGCCCTGCCCGTACCACCCGCGCCAGGTCGATGCTGGTCGCGGCCACCAGCCGCACATCCACCGGCTGCGGCTGCTGCGCGCCCACTCGGGTGACTTCGCGGTTTTCCAGGGCAGCCAGCAGCTTGCCCTGGATGGCCAGCGGCAAGTCGGCAATCTCGTCCAGGTACAACGTGCCGCCATTGGCCGAGCCGAACCAGCCGGCGCGGCTGCTGGCCGTACCGCCATGACTGCCGGCGCTGTAGCCGAACAGCTCGGCATCGGCATACGTGGGGCTGATGGCCGCGCAGTTGACCGACACGAACAGCCCGCCACGGTCACTGGCACGGTGGATTTGCCGGGCCAGCAACTCCTTGCCGGTGCCGGTCTCGCCACGGATCAGCACGGGCAAGGGTTGCGGCGCCAGGCGCTCAAGGTCTTCGCGCAGTTGCTGCGAACGTGGGTCGATGAACACCAGGGCCTTGGCGCGGATGCTCAGCGGGCTCTTGTCCAGCTCGGGGAAGGTCAGCAGCGGCTGACCAAAGGGGTTTTGAAACGTCATGACGAACTCCCGCCCCAGGCCTGCGTTGGCCGGGCGTCAGGTAAACGGTAAACAGTAAGGGCGATCAGGCGCGGCGCAGTGCGCGCTGCTCGACCCGGCTCTGTAGGCGATACAGGTAGGCGAAGCCTTGTTCCCAACGTTCATGGCCGGACTTGACGTTGATGTGCCCGGCATTGCTCAGCAAACCCGCCTCTGCACCCCAGGCCTGGGCCAGGTAAAGCGCCCGTGGCACGTTTACGGCCGGGTCGTTGTCCGAGCTGACCACCTGGCTGGGGAACGGCAGCGCTTCGGTCGGGATCGGCGCGAAGTTGCGCAAGGCTGGCGCGCAGGTGGGCCGCTCGACATCCGCTGGCGCCACCAGCAACGCGCCGCGCACCCGGCGCAGCAAGGCCGGGCTGGCCTGCGCGGCCCAGTGGGCGACGGTGATGCAACCCAGGCTGTGGGCAATCAGGATCACGGGCGAGTCTTCGGCGACGATCGCCTGCTCCAACGCCTGCACCCAGTCCTGCCGTTGCGGGGTCAGCCAGTCGTGCTGCTCGACCCGTGCACTGTTGGGCAGGGTGCGCTGCCAGTGACTTTGCCAATGGTTGTGTGGCGATCCTTGCCAGCCCGGCACAATCAGGTATCGAATCGACTCATTGCGCATGGGGACGCCTCCAGTAAGTTTGCGTGCTTGGAGACCAGTATAGGGAGGGAGTTATATTCGTAAAGGAATAAGAAGCTATTTATTAATAACCAAAATATTGATGCCTTGTGCGATCCCTGTGGGAGCGGGCATGCCCGCGAAGCAAGCACCGCGGTGTATGGCACGGGCTTCGCCCGTGTTCGCGGGCACGCCCGCTCCCACAGGGATCACGCAAAAAAAGAGGGCCAACCCCTGCCAAGAGATGTGGCCCATAAGCACTTGCCTGAAGAGGTTTGATGAGGGTTAGCGTGCGGTAATCACCGCCAGCTTGCTGATCCCCGCACGTTCGATGGCCGCCATCGCCCGCGCCACTTCGCCGTAGTTCACGCCGTCGTCGGCCTGAAGCTGCACGCGCACGTCCGCGTCCTTGTCCTTGGCGGCCTTGAGGCTGGTTTCCAGCAGGTCGGGCTGGATCTGGTCCTTGTTGATGAACAACTTGCCATCACCGTCGATGCTGACCACCAGCGGGTCCTTCTGCTCCACCGGGGCCACGGCCTCGGTCTTGGGCAGGTTGATGGGGATGGCGTTGGTCAGCAGCGGCGCGGTGACGATGAACACCACCAGCAGCACCAGCATGACGTCCACCAACGGCGTGACGTTGATTTCACTGAGGACTTCGTCGCTGTCCTGGGTCGAAAAAGCCATGTCAGGACGCCTCCTTCACGGGCTGGGTGAAACCGGCCTGTGGCTTGTGCACGGCGGGGTGCACCAGCACGCGGAAGGCACTCTTCTGCGCCAGGCTGTAGAAGTCGTGGGCAAAGTCGTCGAGGTCGGCAGCGGTGAGCTTGAGGCGGCGCAGGAAGTAGTTGTAAACCAGCACCGCCGGTACGGCGACGGCAATACCGACACCGGTTGCCACCAAGGCCGCACCGATTGGTCCCGCCACGGTTTCCAGGCTGGCAGAGCCGGCCGCGCTGATGCCCTTGAGCGCTTCCATGATGCCCCACACGGTGCCGAACAGGCCGATGAAGGGCGATGTGCTGCCGATACTGGCGACCACCGCCAGGCCGGTTTCCAGCGAGCGGCGCTCACGCACGATCTGCTGACGCAGGGCGCGCTCCAGGCGGTCCTGGTGGTTGATGGCGTGGCTCAAGTCATTGGCCTGGGTATCGCCGACGGCAATGGCGGCGTAGCCAGACTGGGCAACGCGGGCAGCCGGGCCGGGCAGCTCGTGGCTGAGTTCGGCGGCCGAGTCCAGGCTGGAGGCTGCCCAGAACTGCTGGTGGAAGCGCTTGTCCTGGTTCTTCAGCCGCACAAACTGCGCGACCTTGACCAGGGCCAGGCCCCAGGTGACGACAGAGAAACCAACCAGCAGCCAGATGACTGCGCTTTCAACGGATTCGAGGGGGGATGCCAGCAGGCTCATGATGATGTCTTCCTGTGTTCTGCGAAAAAGTTAGCGAAGCTTGAAATCGATCGGCACGCTGACCCAGCCGGTCTGGGCCACATCGCCCTGCTTGGCGGGCACGAAGCTCCAGCGCTTTACCGCGGCCAGCGCGGCGGCGTCGAGGGCATCACGGCCGCTGCTCTTCTGGACCTGGATCTGCCCTGGCTTGCCGCTGGGCAGCACCTCTACGCGCAACAGCACGGTGCCTTCCCAACCACGGCGCTGGGCCATCTGCGGGTATTCCGGCGCCGGGTTCTTCAGGTACGCGGCGTTGGCCGATGCCGGGGTTATCGGGGCCGGCGCAGGTGGTGCGGGCGCAGGTGGTGCCGGAGCGGCCACCGGGGCTGGCGGCGGTGCCTCGACCGGTTTTGGCTGTGGTTTGGGCGCTTGCTTGACCACAGGCTTGGGCACCGGCTTTGGCTTGGGTTTGGGCTTGGCGGCCAGTTCGTCGACGACCGGCGGCGGTGGCGGAGGCTCGACCACGGGCGGCGCCGGGGCTGGCGGTGGCGGCTCGACCACGGGCGGTGCCGGTGCGGCAAACTCGATGGTCATGGGCGGCACTTGCGGTGGCACCACGGGCAGCTCTGGCGTGGGTGCCTGGCTTACCCAGTACGCCGCAGCGCCGTGCAGGGCCAGCACCAGCAGGCCCAACACCAGCTTGTCGCGGCGCTTGAGCCCGCTGACGGGCGTGCGTTGCAGGCGCAGCTGGCCCAGCGGGAGGCGAAGCGTGCGTCCAAGCTCGACCAGGTCGCCCGGGGCCGGGCGCCATGGCTGGTCGTAGGCCCTGACGGCCGACTGGACATTACCCATTGATCAAACTCCTGGGGTCTCGATTCAGGTATGGCTGAATCATCGGGGCCAGAGGCTTATCTCTTAAAGTAATGTTTAAAATTATGGTTAGAACGTAAGTGAATATTGTTTTTGAAAGGTAGCGTGAAAGCCACGAACTGCGCGGCCTGTGGCTGATCAAGCAAAACTCGATGCTTTGTGGGCATGCAAAATATTCAGGCAAGGCATGGAATTGCAGGCATAAAAAACCCGGGACCATGCCCGGGTTCTCATTACCTGAAGAGGCTCAGATATCCGCCACCTTCTGCCATACCTTCGGCCGGAAGAACAACGTCTCTCCCCGCGCCAACCCGGTCAGGCTGTCATGGTCCTTCACCACCTCGGCCTCGATCAGCTCGCTCTGCCCTTCCACCTTCAAGGTCACCCGCGTGGTAGCCCCCAACGGCCGAATGTCCCGCACCTCGGCCGCATGGTGCCCTTCGGTCTCGTGCCGCGACAGCGACACTTCATGCGGGCGGAACAGCACATGGTGCCCTTCGCTCAGGGCCAGGCGGTTGGAGTCGCCCAGGAAGTGGTAGACAAAGTCGTTGGCCGGCTGCTCGTATACCTCGCCCGGCGAACCGATCTGCTCGATCACGCCCTTGTTCATCACCACGATGCGGTCGGCCACTTCCATGGCTTCTTCCTGGTCGTGGGTCACGAATACCGAGGTCAGGTTGATGTCTTCGTGCAGCCGCGCCAGCCAGCGACGCAGTTCCTTGCGCACCTTGGCATCCAGCGCACCGAACGGCTCGTCCAGCAGCAGTACCTTGGGCTCCACGGCCAAGGCGCGAGCCAGGGCGATACGTTGGCGCTGGCCGCCAGACAGCTGCTCGGGGTAACGGTCGGACAACCAGTCCAGCTGCACCATGTTCAGCAGCTCATGCACCTTCTCGGCGATCTTGCTCTCGCTCGGGCGCTCGCCCTTGGGCTTCATCCGCAGGCCGAAGGCGACGTTGTCGAACACACTCATGTGACGGAACAGCGCGTAGTGCTGGAACACGAAGCCCACGTTACGGTCACGCACGTCATGGCCGGACACATCCTCGCCATGGAACACGATGTTGCCCTGGTCCGGGGTTTCCAGGCCGGCAATGATGCGCAGCAAGGTGGTCTTGCCGCAGCCGGACGGGCCCAGCAGCGCCACCAACTCGCCGCTGTTGATGTCCAGGTTGATGCTGTTCAGGGCCTGGAAGCTGTTGAAGCGCTTGCTGACATTACGAACTTCGATCGACATGAATCATTCCTCCGCGGCGCTGTGGCGCAGGCGGTTAATACGGTTCTCGCTCCACTGCTTGAGCAGCAGGATGAAGAGCGCCAGGATCAGCAACAGGCTGGCCACGCTGAAGGCCGCGACGTGGTTGTACTCGTTGTAGAGGATCTCCACGTGCAGCGGCAAGGTGTTGGTCACGCCACGAATGTGGCCCGACACCACCGACACCGCGCCAAACTCGCCCATGGCCCGCGCCGTACACAGCACCACGCCATAGATCAGGCCCCATTTGATGTTGGGCAAGGTCACGTGCCAGAACATCTGCCAGCCGTTGGCGCCGAGCAGTCGCGCGGCCTCCTCTTCTTGCGTGCCCTGCTCCTGCATCAGCGGGATCAGTTCACGGGCCACGAACGGCACGGTGACGAAGATGGTCGCCAGGACGATGCCCGGCAGGGCGAAGACGATCTGGATGTCGTGGTCTTGCAGCCACGGCCCAAACAGGCCTTGCGCACCGAACATCAGCACGTAGACCAGACCGGCGATCACCGGCGACACCGAAAACGGCAGGTCGATCAGGGTGACCAGGATGCTCTTGCCACGGAAGGTGTACTTGCTGACGCACCAGGCGGCGCTGACGCCGAACACCAGGTTAAGCGGCACCGAGATGACGACTGCGAGCAGCGTCAGCTTCAGTGCCGACAAGGCGTCAGGTTCGAAGATCGCCTCGAAGAAGGTGCCAAAACCGTTCTTCAGCGCCTGCGACACCACGATCACCAGCGGCAGCAGCAGGAACAGGGCGAACACCAGCCAGCCAAGGCCGATCAGGATACGCCGCGAAGTGGCATTGCCACGGCGGGCGGCGTTGGCGGCCGCGCTTGCACTCAGGGATGAACTGGACATGCCGGCCTCCTTCAAGGGGTTTCGATGCGGCGCTGCAGCAAGTTGATCAGCAGCAGCAGGATGAAGGAAACCACCAGCATCAGCACGCCGATGGCGGTCGCGCCGGTGTAGTCGTACTGGTCGAGCTTGACCATGATCAGCAGCGGCAAAATCTCGGTCTTCATCGGCATGTTGCCGGCAATGAAGATCACCGAACCATACTCACCTACGCCACGGGCGAAGGCCAGGGCAAAACCGGTGAGCCAGGCAGGCAGCAAGGCCGGCGCCAGAATATGGCGGAACACCTGCAGCGGTTTGGCCCCCAGGCAGGCAGCGGCCTCTTCCACTTCACGCGGGATGTCGGCCAGTACCGGCTGCACCGTGCGCACCACGAACGGCAAGGTGACGAAGGTCAGCGCCAGGGTGATGCCCAGTGGGGTGTAGGCGATCTTGAAGCCCAGGTCG
>JADHEF010001493.1_pt1 | contig 14064 bp, 12 predicted proteins | sample 8952391 | NCBI WGS metagenome assembly JADHEF01 (sample SAMN16124439, study PRJNA663245) | bioreactor sludge metagenome | isolation source: sludge (nitrite) | place: India:Bengaluru | collected 2019-02-28
GGGTTACCTGAACCATCTGGAACAACGTCAGTCGGAAGAACCACAGGAAGCTGCTCTTCAGGTACTGGCACTTGACCACATGATGGACAGTTAATCATTGGAATTGGACAACCCCAATAACGCTGACGGGAAACCCCCCAGTCACGTAGACGGAATTGAACTTTAGAACTTGCTAGGCCTGTTGGTTCTAATTTAGCAAGGAATGCATCGTATGCACCTTGGAAATCTAGACCGTCAAATTCGGCTGAATTGACCAGTTTACCTTCTTTCGAGCCATACCATTCTTGCCATTGAGTCGCATCAAAGTCAGCATCATCTGCGCCTTTAGCATCAATCACTTGCTTGATGGTCAAGCCATATTTATTGGCAAATTCGAAGTCACGTTCATCGTGTGATGGAACTGCCATCACTGCACCTGAACCATAAGACATCAATACATAGTTGGCGATCCAAACCGGAACTTCTTCGCCAGTCACAGGATGCTTCACAGAAAGACCGGTTGCCATGCCTTTCTTCTCGGCAGTCGCAAGATCCGCTTCTGCCACAGAACCCATACGGCATTCTTCAATGAATGCAGCCAATTCTGGGTTTGTTTCAGCCGCTTTCAGCGCCATCGGGTGTTCTGCTGCAACTGCAACATACGTTACGCCCATCAAGGTATCGGCACGGGTAGTAAATACCGTTAAACCATCTGCATACACGTCAGGATTTGCTGAAGGGAAAGTGATGTCCATCCCTTGTGAGCGGCCAATCCAGTTACGCTGCATGGTCAACACTTGTTGTGGCCAGCCATCTTTAAGCGTGTCTAAATCGTCAAGTAACTCTTGCGCATAATCAGTGATGCGGAAGTAGTACATTGGAATATCACGCTTTTCTACCAATGCACCTGAACGCCAGCCACGACCATTTTCAACCTGTTCGTTGGCAAGAACAGTCTGATCGACCGGATCCCAATTCACGGTTGAAAGCTTACGGTAGATCAAGCCTTTTTTATAAAGCTGAACAAATAGCCATTGTTCCCAACGATAGTATTCAGGGGTACAGGTCGCAAATTCACGATCCCAATCTACGGCTAGACCGAGTTTTTTCAACTGGTCACGCATGTAAGCAATATTTTCAAATGTCCATTTTGCCGGTGCAACCTGGTGTGCAATCGCTGCGTTTTCAGCAGGCAGACCGAAAGCATCCCAACCCATCGGTTGCAGGACAGTTTCACCTTTTAAGCGATGGAAACGGCTGATCACGTCACCAATCGTATAGTTACGCACATGACCCATATGTAGCTTGCCACTTGGGTAAGGGAACATCGAGAGAATATAACGACGTGGACCTTCTACTTTGTCGGCAACTTTAAAGGCTTTGCGAGATTCCCAATCCTGTTGGACTTGAGGCTCAATCGCACTGGCTTGATATTCGGAATCAATGTGAGTAGTCATAAACGTATCAGTGAATTACGGTGAAAAAAGTCTGTTGCACAGCATAGCGCAAAATGCACCTAAAAGTGAATTTTGCGCCGGCATTTCCCGAAGAAAAAACACGCTGTTCTATATAGAGGTGTCTTATAAAGCAACTGCACGATTTTTAGATTGCTGCAAGGCTTCGTTGGCTTCACGTTGTTGCTGGTCCTGATTCGCAGGAACTTGAGGGGCTTGTTGCTGTTGTTCTTGAGGTGTGTTCTCGGTTTGAACTTCAGTTTCAGCTGTTCTTGGAGATGCCGGTGCTGAATTTTTCCAGCCATAAGTATCCACTGTGGTGGCTTTTTTCGCAGATTTTGGTGGTGGCGTCTTGGTATAATGCGTGACACCTTTCGCATCGACCCATTTATGATACTGGATCGCGGAAGCGCTGGTGCTACAGATGCTCAAAACAACTGCGCAACTCAAACTGAAGGCGGTTAAAAAAGATATTTTCATTGTTCTTGGGCCTCGGCTTGCTAGGCATGGAATACTGCAATTATTGTAGTGATATTTTCAGTAAAAGTGATGGATTTTTATCTGCTTTATTCGATGTTAATCACTTAAACAAACCCACTCTAGCGTGTAAGAAATCAGAGATAAATCTTCGTATACAAAATTTATTGATAAACAATTTCCTTTCATTTAATAAAAATTCATTCATTTTTTTTATATAAGACATATTAAAAATTTATAAAATTAAACCATTAACCCTATGAATTTTATTGGATTAGATTAAGAAAGAAGAGAGTCAATGCATGGCTGTAAACTGATATTGCTGTAAAAAACAGCAGATCTAGGCGCTATAATCGTAGATTGTCTGTTTTTTAAACTTGACTTTAAAGCCTGAAAACACAAGAATGCTGCAATAGTTTTATATGCCTTAGATCGATCACCCTTCGACTAAGTGTCATTTCATGCAATGGGCGATTTCTCTAGCCGAGAAATTGAACAAAGCTAAGCAAAATATGTTTATCCCAACATGTTTTAGATCCCGTATTGCTCGAACAGCGAAGAGATCAGATTTTTTTCCTATTGCTTTGAAAACTATGAAATTTGTGTGCTATAACAGTGCAGACAGTTAACAAATGAAACACTGCAAATGCCTCCCATTTGTGCAGTGAATAATATTAGGGTGAATCACGTTGGAACTTCTATCTGGTGGTGAAATGCTTGTTCGCGCATTAGCGGACGAAGGCGTTGAACATGTTTTTGGATACCCAGGCGGCGCAGTTCTTCATATTTATGATGCGCTATTTCAACAAGACAAAATCAATCATTATCTCGTACGTCACGAACAGGCTGCCGGTCACATGGCAGATGCTTACTCACGCGTGACAGGCAAGACCGGTGTTGTGCTGGTGACCTCAGGTCCGGGCGCAACCAACACGGTGACCCCAATTGCAACAGCCTATATGGACTCAATCCCGATGGTGATTTTGTCAGGTCAGGTTGCGAGTCATCTGATTGGTGAAGATGCATTCCAGGAAACCGATATGGTCGGTATTTCACGTCCAATCGTGAAACATAGTTTCCAGGTGCGTCATGCCAGCGAAATTCCTGCGATTATCAAAAAAGCCTTCTATATCGCGTCTTCAGGCCGTCCAGGCCCTGTAGTGATCGATATTCCAAAGGATGCAACCAATCCTGCAGAGAAATTTGCTTACGAATACCCAGAAAAAGTGAAGATGCGTTCGTATCAGCCACCGTTCCGTGGTCACTCAGGTCAAATTCGTAAAGCGATTGAAGAACTGATCCATGCTAAACGCCCAGTTATTTACTCAGGCGGTGGTGTGGTTCAAGGCAATGCTTCAGCACAGTTGACAGAGCTTGCGCATCTATTGGGTTATCCAGTGACCAATACCTTGATGGGTCTTGGCGCATTCCCGGGTGATGATGAACAGTTTATCGGTATGTTGGGTATGCACGGTACTTATGAAGCTAACATGACCATGCACAATGCAGATGTAATTCTGTGTGTGGGTGCGCGTTTCGATGACCGTGTGACCAACAATCCTGCAAAATTCTGTCCAAATGCTAAAGTCATTCATATAGATATCGACCCAGCGACAATCTCAAAAACCATTATGGCGCACATTCCAATTGTCGGTGCTGTAGAGCCTGTACTGAATGAGATGTTGAACCAGTTGAAACAGCTTAATGTTTCTAAGCCAAATCCTGAAGCGATTGCGGCATGGTGGAAACAGATCAATGAATGGCGCAAGGTTCATGGTGGTCGTTTTGAAGCGGGTGTTGATGGCGTGATGAAGCCACAACAAGTGGTTCAGGCATTGGATAAAGTGACCAATGGCGAAGCGATCATTACTTCTGATGTCGGTCAGCATCAGATGTTTGGTGCGATGTATTACAAATACAAACGTCCACGTCAATGGATCAACTCAGGTGGTCTAGGTACCATGGGTGTAGGCTTGCCGTATGCAATGGCTGCGAAGCTTGCATACCCGGAACAGCAAGTGGTGTGTATCACCGGTGAAGCATCGATTCAGATGTGTATCCAGGAACTGTCGACCTGTAAGCAATATGGCCTGAATGTAAAAATCCTGTGCCTGAATAACCAGTCTTTAGGGATGGTGAAGCAGTGGCAAGATATGAACTATGAAGGACGTCATTCAAGTTCTTATGTAGATTCATTGCCTGATTTTGCCAAACTGATGGAAGCCTATGGTCATGTCGGTATTCAGATTAATCATGCCGATGAGCTAGAGTCGAAGCTTGCAGAAGCGATGGCGATTAACGACAAGTGCGTATTTATTAACGTTATGGTAGATCGTACCGAGCACGTTTATCCGATGTTGATTGCGGGTCAGTCGATGCAGGATATGTGGTTGGCTAAAGGGGAGCGCACGAAATGAGACATATTATCTCTGTACTCGTAGAAAACGAATCAGGCGCGCTTTCCCGTTTAGTGGGTTTGTTCTCACAGCGTGGCTACAATATCGAAACATTGAATGTTGCTCCGACTGAAGATCCAACGCTTTCACGTTTGACATTGACCACTTATGGTGATGATCACAAGATTGAGCAAATTACCAAACAGCTTAACAAGTTGGTTGAAGTGGTGAAAGTGGTTGACCTGTCTGAAGGTGCACATATTGAGCGTGAATTGATGCTGATTAAAGTCAAAGCATTGGGTTCATCGCGTGACGAAATCAAACGTACGGCAGATATTTTCCGTGGTCAGATTGTCGATGTAACACCAACGACCTATACCATTCAAATCGCGGGTACCACTGAAAAAGTGGATGCGTTTATTGATGCACTTGCAGAACACACGATTTTAGAAGTGGTTCGTTCAGGTGTATCAGGTATCGCACGCGGCGAAAAAGTACTCACCATCTAAATTTTAAGTATTTCCTCATCTGAATAAGAAGAGGGTATCAGGCAATGTAAATTTAAGGGTCATTGCCTGATTTAACGGACAAACAAGCATTTAAGCGGAGACAGCAATGCAAATTTTTTACGATAAAGACTGTGACTTATCTATCATCCAATCTAAGAAAGTAGCGATCATTGGTTACGGTTCACAAGGCCACGCGCATGCGCTTAACCTGAAAGATTCTGGTGTTGACGTAACTGTAGGTTTACGTGCGAACTCTGCTTCTTGGAAGAAAGCTGAAAATTCAGGTCTTAAAGTTGCTGAAGTTCCTGCTGCTGTAGCACAAGCTGACGTAGTGATGATTTTGACTCCAGATGAGTTCCAATCTCAACTTTACCGTGACGTAATTGAGCCAAACATCAAGCAAGGCGCTACTTTAGCATTTGCTCATGGTTTCTCGATTCTTTATAACCAAGTTGTTCCACGTGCTGACTTAGACGTAATCATGGTTGCACCTAAAGCTCCTGGTCACACCGTACGTTCTGAATACCAACGTGGTTCAGGTGTTCCTGACCTTATCGCGATTCACCAAGATGCTTCTGGTAATGCGCGTAACGTTGCTCTTTCTTACGCTTCAGGCGTAGGTGGCGGCCGTACAGGTATCATCGAAACTTCATTCCGTGAAGAAACTGAAACTGACCTTTTCGGTGAGCAAGCAGTTCTTTGTGGTGGTGCTGTTGAATTGGTTAAAATGGGCTTCGAAACTCTGGTTGAAGCTGGTTATGCACCAGAAATGGCGTATTTCGAATGTCTACACGAACTTAAATTGATCGTTGACTTAATGTTCGAAGGCGGTATCGCGGACATGAACTACTCAGTGTCAAACAACGCTGAATACGGCGAATATGTAACGGGTACTGAAGTAATCAACGAACAGTCTCGTGAAGCAATGCGTAATGCGCTTAAACGTATTCAATCTGGCGAATACGCGAAGATGTTTATTCAAGAAGGTGCGTTGAACTACCCATCTATGACTGCCCGTCGTCGTCAAAATGCTGCTCATGGTATCGAAGTTACTGGTAACAAGTTGCGTGCGATGATGCCTTGGATTCAAGCGAACAAAATCGTAGATAAAGAGAAAAACTAATTTCTCGAATCAATTGATTTGAATGCGAAAACCCACTTAATTTGAGTGGGTTTTTTATTTCTATGTTTACGTGGCTCAAAAATGGAAGCACTGCTTCCATTTTTTTCGTATCTTAGATTCAAGTGAACAAAACTGTAAATAAGGAAAAGAACTAAAGTTACGTGCCTTGCAAAAAAAACAGGAAAGCAGTTTTTTCCTCTTTTTTTTGTAGCATGTATTCAAGCAGAATAATTCTAATCAAGAATCAAGTTGATTTTTTTAATTTAAAAATATTAATAATGAATAAATAGTTTATCAGAAGAAGGATTTCTTATTTATTAAATATGGTTTCTATATAAAGAGTTATTAAGCCTAAATTCTACTAATAATCTTTGTGAGAAATTCAAGTGAGAATATCTAAATTATTTTAAGTCTTTAATTTTTAAAAATTTAAAATTTAAACTGAACTAAATAGTTGAAATGAAATAATTTATTTGTTAATTAAGTATTTATAAAGCTTATTTGAATAATAAAGTTATTTATTCGGTTATATTTAAATTAATAACTATATTTAATTTTACTAAGGAAATAATGTGAGTAATTTTTTAATAAAATTGCAAAATAAGTTTTTAAATATTTATTTTTATTTAAAAATATACAAGCCATTGTTTTAAATATTTTATTTAGAAAAAATTTAATGGTCAAAATTGAATATAATTATCGCTATGTAGTAAAAATAACGAAAAAAAACGGAATAAATCACATTTTTTTATGCACTGATAAGGAAATTGTAAGACTTTGTGAAAATTATTGTTTTAATAAAATAGATTTTAATAATTTTATTTTAATCAGTAACTTAATGTTTTTATTTTTTTAGTAAAAAATGGTAAGAATAGAGAGAACTCCAAGATGTTCGGATTTGTAATGTTATGTGATTTTATATAAGTATTTATTATATAAATAAAAAAATCTTATTTGAAACAAAAAAATATATTGTGAATAATAACATTTTTGATTTTTTTTTAAATAATCATAATAGAATTGCCTCAGCGCTTATAACTTAAGTGCTCATAATAATAAAGAGAACTTTAATATAAGCGTAAAACTAATAGATAGACATCTTCTTTAAAAAAAGAAATGGAGAAAGACATGAAAAAAATGACTCAAGCAGCATTGGCAGCATTAGTGATGAGCTTTGGCTGTGGTTCAACATTAGTTTATGCAGATGCAGAAATTGCAGGCAAGCCAGGTCCCAAACCAACAAAACCACATAAGCCAGGAAAGCATGGATGTGGGGATAAATGTGATGGGAAAATTAAAATTAATTTGAAAGTCGATAAACATTGTGATGTAGATATGGGTGATACCGTATTAAACCTTGCTCGTTCTACAGCAGGCGGTGGTGAAGTATGGACGGATTCAACATCATTTAGTGTAGATACCAATTCATTCTTTAGAGTGAATTATGTAGCACCTACACAATTAAATGGTGCTGGAGGTTCTGTTCCAGTAACAGTCGCAACTTTGGCAAATGGTGCAAGTTATTCAACTGGAGATCTATTGGAAACTACTTCAGCTACATTTGATGTTACTGCTACTGTAGCGGGTAGTGATTATCGTGATGCACGTGCCGGTGACTATAGTAACGTATATACTTTTGCAGTAGCATTCTAAAAATTATAAATGACTTAATAGTAGGAGATGTTTAATACATCTCCTATTTTAATATTATTTTTTAATAAAAATATTAAGCTAAAATATGGGATTTTGTTATGAATGGGAAGATTTTAAGCTTTTTTATATTATTTCTTTGTGGTTTTTATGCATCAGCAGGAATAAAATTTACACCTGTCCAGATGAATATAGATGATTTCAAAAGGCAGAAAAGTACAACTGTAAATATTGAAAGTACGGGGATATCTACTTCCAAAATATATGAAATTAATGCATTTAAGTGGGAACAAAATGATAAAGGGGAAGATGTTCTAGTAAAGGATGATACATTGTTATTTAACCCAAAAATTTTTGAATTAAAACCAGAGAGTAAACAATTGGTTCGGATGGGTTTTAGTCAATCCCCAGCAAACTTAAAAAAAGAACAAGCATGGCGAATTATTTTTGAAGAAATTACGCCTGTTGTAGATAAATCTAACTTAACTTTTCTATTTAATTTTTCTTTACCATTATTTGCTGGTAAACAAGTATCTCCTAAGCTGGATGTAAATATTCAAAAAACGAGTAATACATCTTATTTAAACATTAATAATGTGGCTGATTCTCATGCAAAGCTTATAGAAATAATTGTTTTAGATCAGAATAATAAAGAAATAGTTAAAAAAAATATAGTTCAATATATTTTAAGTGGTAAAAAGGTTGTGGTTGATCTGGGTGATATTAATGTAAATGGGAAGTTGAAGCTTAAAATAAAATTAGAGGACCAAGCAGAATATCTTGAATTTCCTATTAAAGTATAGTTATTAAATAATAAAAAGTAAAAGGATAATACTATGAGATCCACAAAAGTCCTTCTTATGATTGTATGTGGGATGGGATTGTCAAATATCAATGCAGAAATAATTCAAGGAATAACAAAGCCAGAAAACCCAGAAATACTTATCGTTAATATTTGGGTGAATGGCTTAGATTATAACACGGAAACAGTAACTTTTTTTGAGGGGGATAAGAGATTTGTTGAATGTAAGGCTTTGGAAAATATTGGAATTCGTGTAGAGAAAACACCTCGGCATACAATTAAGAAGGATTTTTGTCTTATTACTCAACCGGGAATTAAAGTCGAAGATGATTATAGTTTGCAAGCAATAAAAATATTTTTCCCTGTCGATTATTTTGTGGGAACTGACTATGATCTGCAAATAGAAATTCCTGAAAAAGCAAACTTTGGAGGTTTTGTTAATTATAATTTATTTTATAATAGAGATGATGAAGACCAAGATTTTAATACGTTTTCAGAATTTGGCATATTTAAAGATTATTGGTTATTTAAAAATGCTTTTTTATATCGAAAAGAGCCTGATGAGTTTGAAGGAAATTTGTTAAGAGTAAATAGCACTCTAGATATTGAATTTCCAGAAAAGTATTTAAGATTAACTATAGGAGATACTACAAGTACTTATAATTCATTAAATAGTTCTTTTCGTTTCGGAGGATTAAGTTTTGGAACAAATTATACAGATCGACCAGATTTTATCTACTGGAACACTCCTAACTTAACAGGAAGTGCAAGCCTACCTTCAACTGTAGACTTATTCATTAATGGTGTAAGACTTTATAGGGACTCAGTTGCTCCGGGATATTATAACCTTCCAGCTGGAGGTGTTTTAAGTCAAGCTGGGAATGCTCAAATAGTAGTTGAAGATATTTTAGGTAATCGTACTGTAAGAAGTTTTCCTGTTTTTATTAATAGTCGATTACTTAAACCAAAACTAAATGAATATAATATCTCATTCGGTAAGCTGCGTTATAATTATGATTCTGTAGATGATGATTACCGTGACTTTTTTTCTAAGTTTTATTTCCGTCGTGGTATTAACTCTTTTACTACTTTAGGTTTCGATCTTTTATATAACCAGGATGTTAGTAATCTTGATTTATTGTGGACGCAAGGTATAAGTAAATATTTTTTAATTGATAGTGCTTTTTCAGCTAGTCAAATTAAAGATGGAGATCAAGGTTATGCTGCTAAAATTAGTCTGACTCGAAATTTAAGAAATTGGTCTGTAGGATTAAATGGTAAGTATTTCTCTGAAGAATACGAATATCTGGGAAATAATTTATATGAATCTAATCTAAAATATTCGGGGATGTTCTATTTTAATTTTTCTAATCTAAAATTTATTGATAATTTGGGTTTTAATTATATATATCAATCTTACTACAATAATAATGGATTATTAAGCGAAGACCGTAAATTTTTTGATATTAGAGCATCTAAGGCTTTAACAAATAATTTATATACTAATTTTGGTTTTTATAAGGACTATAGTGATGAGGATGATCAAGGATTTAATATTGCTCTTTATTATAATTGGGGAGCAAATAAACGAATTTCCCTAGACCATGATACGGCCGATAATGAAACAGCTTTAAGTTTTAGTCGAACCACCTCAACCCAAAATGGTTTCGATTATGTAATAGGCGTAAACCAAGCTGATGATGAACTTCATTACAATGCTTATGGTTTATGGAAAACCAGTGTTGGCAATTTGCAGCTTTCTCATGATGAATATGAGGATCGTCGCAATTCACAGCTTAGTTTTGATGGTGCTTTAGTCTGGCTAGGGAGTAAAGTAGCGCTGACTAAATATGCAGATAATGCGTTTGCACTTGTGCACGTGGATCAGCACCCAGACTTAGATATTTACCGTTCGGCTGGACTGGTGGGGAGTACCAATAAAAATGGTTATATGTTCGTTCATAATCTGATTCCTTATATTCATTATGATATTTCTTTTGATCATAATCAGTTAGGCTTAGATGAAACTTTCGAACAATCTTCAAAAAAAATAATTGGACTTGAACAGCGAGGATATCGGTTAAATTTTCCTGTTCACAAAACTAAGCGTATAGCCCTTAGACTCAAAGATATTAAACAAAATAATTTATCACCAGGCTCTGAAGTGGTTGTAGAAGGCATAACTGCAGAACCTTTTTTTGTGGATAGTCAGGGAATGGTTTATTTATACCTCTTCAAAGCCGGTTCATATAGCCTCAAAGTCCAGACTCAAGGAGGCCAACAGTGCCAAGTTCAGTTCACACTTAATGAAAATCAATTCCAGAACTTAGATAAACAAATGCTAGAAGCAATATGCAGATAGGAGTACAAAAAAATGAAAAAACTCTTCATATTTATAACTACCTTACTAATGAGTGGAATCGCGGCAGCTCAGTATTGTTCTATTGATGGATTTACTGATTCAGAATTGCGTCTGGCAAGTTATCAACGTAGCCAAGCTGCAACCTCTTTTAATGTTTCTTGTGATAAAGGTTACTCTATCTTATTCAGTAGCCAAAACTTGATAAATCCGGATGGTACAAGTTATGTATCGAATGGTCCTTATAAATTACGAACCAAATTAAATTTAAGTGGGGCTAACAGTAATCTATGGGGGGTAAAACTTGATCAAAATTCTGGAAAAAGACAAAAATATATTATTTCTGTTCAACTAGTTGATAATCCTTATAGTGGTGTGCCTGCAGGAGACTATCAGGACCAGATCTCAGTCGATATCGATTTTTAAAAATAAAATTTTAAATATCAAAAAGCCTATAATGATAATAAATAATTGAAAATATTTGAAAGTATTGAAGGGGAGTGTGTAGTAAGTGAATATCTGTTAAACAAGCAGATATTCACTTACTTTTAAGTCGAATGGAGAAGTGGTAAGCATTGTTGTGGAGTTGTATTTAAGCTTCATGATTCATCAAATAGTCATGAGATCTTTCTATACTGGGTGAAAAATATAAGCGAATAGGTGCGAGATGCAACAAATTTCCATCTCAGAATTATTAGAGCAAAGACCTGTTATTCACAAAATCCAGTTTGATTTAAAAGAACAACGTAAACAGGCCATTCATGACAAAATAGTCCTAGAAGATCTGACACGGTCCCGTTTAAAAATTGCCATCGTTACCGAAACCTGGCCTCCTGAAATCAATGGTGTTGCCCATGCTTTATTGCAACTTTGTAAAGGATTGCAAAAACAGGGACATAAGATTTTATTAATACGTCCAGAACAACGACAAGCCTGTAACGATTTTAAACCACATAGTGAATGTCTGGTTAAAGCGCATTGCCTTCCTAAATATAGCAATTTGCAGTTTGGTAGATCGCAATTTCTAAAAATCCATCAAGCTGTTGAAATTTTTACACCTGATATTATTCACATTGTGACCGAAGGCCCTTTGGGTCTGGTAGCTCAACAGCTTGCAAAATTCCATAAAATTCCAGTCTCTAGCGGTTTCCACTCATCATTTCAGGAATTTAGTCGGTTTTTTGATTTGGCTTTTTTACTGAAGCCAATTCAAGGCTATTTAAAGTGGTTTCATAATAATACTGATTTGACCTGTGTTCCGAGTCGAGGCACGGCTCAAGCCTTAAATCAGTTTGGTGTGATTTGTCCCTTGGCAGTTGTGGGCAGAGGCGTCGATCCAGATACATTTTCACCAAAGTGGCGATCACCAGATTTGCGCTATGCTTGGGGAGTTTCAAACGAGACCCGGGTGATGTTGTATGTCGGACGGCTTTCTCCTGAAAAGGAAATTGACGTGCTGATCAAAACCTATTTTGTGCTGCGCCAAGTTCGTCAGCAAGATATACGTTTGGTGGTGGTTGGAGATGGGCCGGATCGCACTCGACTGCAACAACTGAATCAGGATGGCAGTATTGTTTTTACCGGTAGCTTGACAGGAGAAAAACTGTCAGCGGCGTATGCCAGTGCAGATGTCTTCTGTTTTGCCAGTCAGGTTGAAACCTTTGGAAATGTGGTATTGGAAGCGATGGCAAGTGGCTTGCCAGTGATTGCTTATGATTATGCTTGTGCAAACTTGCATGTGCAGCATGGTGAAACGGGATGGTTGAGTAGACTTGGACATCAGCAGGGGTTGATCCAGCAGATGCTCGGATTGCCTGATCAGCAAAAATTGCAGCAGATGGGTGCGCAAGCACGTAAAAAAGCCGAAAAAGTAGGCTGGCAATATCCGGTCCGGCAATTTGAACAGGCACTGTATTCACTGGTACAGCATCAGGAATACAGGATATAAAACAAGAAAGGAGCACCAGTGTGAAACTCCAGAATGTAAAGATTAAATTTTTAGAAATCGATTTGAAAGGCTGTGTTTATCTGAATCATTTTTCGCATTCAGTCCGTATTGCCACTTTTTTTAAAATGATTAGCCGCTTAGGAAATGGTGCATTTTGGTATTTCATGCTGATACTGGTTTGGATCATGCAAGGCTTGATCTATACCGTGCAGATTGTTTATCTGATTTTGGGAAGTACTATAGGTACTATGATTTACAAGGTGCTTAAAATCAAAACTGTACGACCACGTCCTTATCAGGTACATCAAGTGATCCGTTTGGGTGAGCATCCACTGGATCATTTCAGTTTTCCTTCCGGGCATACCTTGCATGCCGTGATGGCAACCACCGTTTTAGGTTATGTCGCACCTTTATTACTGATGCTGATGTTGCCTTTTACGGTTCTGGTCGCAGTGTCCCGAATGGTGCTGGGATTGCATTATCCAAGTGATGTGGCAGTTGGCGCAATTCTGGGTGGCATGATGGCAATTGCCATTGTCCTGACCGCGCCTTATCTGAATATTGTGCTGTAAAAATAAGTGAAAGCCGGAGCAAAGGCTCGCAGATTTTCACAGATTTGTTAAAGTACAGCATCAAAGCAATTATGGTGAGAAATAGAGATGGGTTTACGTTGGACTGACACGCTCGATATCGCGATTGAACTCTATGAAGCGCATCCAGATGTGGACCCGCAGTGGATTCGTTTTACTGATTTACATGCCTGGGTGTGTGCTTTGCCTGAGTTTGAAGATGATCCAACCAAGTCGACTGAAGGTTTGCTTGAAGCCATTCAAATGGCATGGATTGACGAGGCACGCTAAGGCCTCATCTTAAAAAAGCATTTTTTTACAGATGAAAAGCAGAAAAATGCGCATTATCTCGGTATAATGCGCCAAATTTTCATGTCAACAATTGACTTAAGGAGCCTATCATGGCTATCGAACGTACTTTATCTATCGTTAAACCAGACGCAGTTGCTAAAAACCACATCGGCGACATCTTTGCTCGTTTCGAAAAAGCTGGTCTTCAAATCGTTGCAACTAAAATGAAACACTTGACTCAAGCTGAAGCTGAAGGCTTCTATGCTGAGCACAAAGAACGTGGTTTCTTTGCTGACCTAGTTGCATTTATGACTTCTGGTCCAGTTGTTGTTTCAGTTCTTGAAGGCGAAAACGCTGTTCTTGCTCACCGTGACATCCTTGGTGCGACGAATCCTAAAGAAGCTGCTCCTGGTACTATCCGTGCAGATTTCGCTGTAAGCATCGATGAAAACGCTGCTCACGGTTCTGACTCTGTAGCATCTGCTGATCGTGAAGTTAACTACTTCT
>JADHEF010001494.1_pt1 | contig 14061 bp, 14 predicted proteins | sample 8952391 | NCBI WGS metagenome assembly JADHEF01 (sample SAMN16124439, study PRJNA663245) | bioreactor sludge metagenome | isolation source: sludge (nitrite) | place: India:Bengaluru | collected 2019-02-28
CCCGTCGGATTCCGGTCGCACTACACTGCCGCCGACTTCTCCCGCTCGATCTTGGCGGTCTTAAGCCGCCGAGCCTCGCGGAGCCGAGCTCCGAAGAAGTTGATCGCCAATATCGCGATGATTATTATCCCCCACATGGCCTGCACGAAGAACGGATCCATACGCAGGAGGTTCACGCCCGTGGAAACGAGCTGCAGGATGATCACCGCCAGCACCATGCCGGAAGTCTTTCCCGAACCGCCGAACGGATCGAGTCCGCCGAGGAAGCACGCGAGAACGGCCACCAGAAGGTACGATTCGGCGTAATTGGCTTTCACCGAATTAAGCTGGCCCATCATCACGAAGCTGGTGAACGCCGCGAAAAGGGATGAGAGCATGTATTCGCGGATGAAGATCGATCGAACCTTCAGGTTGGAATACTTGGCGGCCGTCGGATTCGATCCCAGAAGATAAAGGGCCGTACCGAACACAGTCCGGTTGAGCGCGAACGATAGAATCGCCGCGGCCAAGAGGAACAAGATGAAGGGGTTTGGAATACCGAGAGTCATGCCGTTGCCGATGGCGAGGATGGCCGGAGGAAACCCCGTCCAGGTATACCCTTTGGTGATCACGATGTTCACGCCGTTGAGGAGGGTACCTATTCCCAATGTCGCGAGGAAAGCGGGTATCTCAAGGTACGCCACCATCAGTCCGCAGATGAGCCCGATGAGCAGCGCCGCGCCGAGACCTCCGGCAACGGCGAGGATGGTGACCCCGAGGGAGGCATTCGCCGTCGCTTCGCCCGCCATCGCGCGAAGCAGGAGTATCGTGACGATCCCCGTAAAATTGGTCGTGGAAATTATCGCCAGATTGATGCCGCCGGTCAGAACGGTGACCATCATACCCATCGCGAGGAAACCTATGATGGGGACCTGGTAGGACATGGAGATCAGATTGCCGAAAGTCGGGAACCGCTGCGGGTTGAGTATCGTCATGAGCGCCACGATGGATACCAGCATGACGACGAGAGAACGATTGACCGAAGGTTTTCGCACGAGGGTCGACATTATCCGCTACTCCTCTATCTTTACGTTGACGCGCGTATTCCGCTGATGCAGCGTCTGCCAAGCGCTTACCGAGATGGCCACGGTGATGATCACTCCGATAGTGACGCTGTACCAATACGACGAGATATTGAGCAGGGTCAGGCCGTTGTTCAGGATCGCGAACAGCAGCACGCCCAGGAAGGTCCCCCAGATGGAGCCGACTCCGCCGAATACGCTTGCGCCGCCTATGACCACCGCGGCGATGACTTCGAGCTCCTTCCCGACGATGATGTTCGGAACGACCGACTGGACGATGGAGACGTGCACCACGGCCGCGATGCCGGAAAGCAGACCGACGAATCCGAATACGAACAATCGGACCCACAGCGTCTTGATTCCGATGCGCTCAACCGCGATCTCGTTCCCTCCGAGGGCGTAGATCGAGCGGCCGAGGAAAGTCCGCCGCAGGATGAACCAGCCGACGGCCAAAGCGGCCAGCCAGATAAGCGGCATGAGGGACAGCCCGTAGGTACCTCCGATCGCGCTCTTCGTGGGGAAAAGCAATACATTGCCGAAGTCCTTGTAGAACTGCGGTATCGAATTGATGAGCTTCCCCTGCGTTATGACGTACATCAGGCCGAAGAAGATATTGAATGTAGCGATCGATACGATGATGACGGGAACCCGAAAATAATGCACCACCAGGCCATTGAACAATCCCATGACCACACCCATCAGCGCGGCCAAAAGCAGAGCCACGAAGATGTTGCCGCCGACGGACAAGGTCGCGACGACGATCGCATACTCCACGACCTGCGCTATCGCCGTGAACGACACATCGGTGCCTCCGATGATGAGGACGAAGAGAGTGCCGACAGCCATGATGCCGACCATGGAATAGCTCTTGAGGACGCCCGAGATATTCTCGAAAGTCAGGAACGCGGGGTTGGCGATATTGATCAGAGCGCCCAGCACGATAATGAGAAGAAACACATACGTTTCGTTCTGTCGAAACAGTTTGGCAAGCATACCCACTCCATTGAAGGAATTTAAGAAAGCGGCTTCAGTTCTTCCCGCTCGCGATGAGTTTTTCCAGCTCTTCCAGCAGGACATCCTCAGATTTGAATTCCGATACGATCCGGCCGGCGCGCATCAGAAGGAGCCTGTTGCTATTGTTGACGACTTCAGGGAGCTCATCGGATATTAGAATGACGCTCATCCCATTATTCGCCAGTTCACGGATCTTCTCATGGATGGAATTCTTGGCCATGACGTCGATGCCGACCGTCGGTCCGTCCAGGATCAGGATCTTGGGCTCCGCCGCAAGGCATTTGCCGATGACTACTTTTTGCTGATTTCCGCCGGAGAGGGTCTGCACCGCCACCGCCGGGTCCGATACCTTCACCATTAAATTGGAGACCCAAGTCTTGATCTGCTCTTCTCGGCGCTTCTTGTTGATGAACCCGAACCGGTTCACGAGGGACTTGAGTATAGCGGCAACCACGTTGTCGCCGACCGACTGACGGAGAAAAAGCCCCTGAACCAGCCGGTTCTCCGGCACATAGGCGATGCCCGCGGCGACCGCATCCTGAACGGTCCGGATCCGGACGTTCGCGCCGCCGACTATGATCTTCCCCGAATCCGCGGGAGCGACCCCATAGAGAGCGTTCGCAAGCTCGGTGCGGCCTGCGCCTATGAGCCCGGTGATGCCCAGGATCTCTCCGGCGCGCAGCTTGAAGCTGATATCCTTGAAATTGTATTTTTTGGAAAGGCCCTGCACCTCCAGCACGACGGTCGAGTCTTCCCTTGCTTGCTTGAATCTTGTTTCCTTCACTTCCCGCCCGGTCATCAGGCTGACGAGCTTGTCGTTGTCCAATTCCTTGCTGGGCAGACAGGCCACGGTTGATCCGTCACGGATGATGGTGATCCGTTCAGCGACGTCGAAAACCTCGTCCAGCTTATGGCTGACGAAAAGGATGGCGATGCCTTGCTTCTGCAGATCGTGGATGACCTTCAGCAGATTGTCGATGTCGGCCTTGGTGAGCGAGGCGGTCGGCTCGTCCAATATCAGCATCTTCACATCGCCCCTGATCAGGGCGCGGCAGATAGCGACCAGCTGCTGACTCCCGATAGGCAGGTCGCCCACGCGAGCCTGGAGATCGATGTCCACCTTGATGCGTTCCATCGCCTTGCGGGCGATATCGTCGATCACCTTCCAATCGATGACGGCGGATTTCCTTTCCTTCACCTCGCTGAACGCGATATTCTCGGCCACCGTAAGGTTGGGGAATAGGGATAAATCCTGATAGATAACCTGAATGCCCCGAGCTACCGTCTCGGCGGAGTCGGAGCGCTCCAATTCTTTCCCGTTCAGGAAGATACGGCCGCTGTCGGGCTTGAGGACGCCGGAAATGATCTTGATGAGGGTGGATTTGCCCGAACCGTTTTCTCCGACGACGCAGAGGATCTCGCCGGCGTCGATGGAAAAATCCACGCCCTTGAGCGCATATACGCCGACAAAGCTTTTGTGGATGCCGCTTAAGCGCAAGAACTCTGCCATGTATCAAACCTCTAAAAACAAAGGTCCGGCGGCATGACGCCGCCGGATCCCGAGTAGCAACTCTTACGACCTGTCGAACTTAGAAGTTCGCGTACTGGTCCACGTTGTCCTTGGTGACGATGAGCGGGCGATCGAACACCAGGGTATTGCCCGTGAACACGAGCGGCTTGCCGAGGGTCGGAATTTCGAAGTCTTTGGTGATGGAGGCCTTCTTGCCGTCGAGAACGGTCTTGGCGAGGTAAGCGGCGGCATATCCGGCTTCAGCGGGATCCCAAAGGATGGAGGCGCTCATGGAGCTGTCCTTCAGGAACTGAGAAGCCTGGCTGGGAGCGGTGGTCCCGATGATGGACATCTTTCCGGCCAATCCCTTCTCGCGGGCGGCCTGAGCGGCGCCGGGAGCTCCCTGGCTTCCGAACGCGAGGACGCCCTTCACTTTCGGATTGGCGGTGATGATGTCGAGAGTAGCCTGCCGAGCGGCGTTCTGATCCTCGGAGACGGGGAATTTCTGACCGACCATCTTGAGGTTGGGATATTTGGTCTTGGCGTAGGCGATCGCCGCATCGGCCCAGATGTTGTGGGCAGGAACGGTCAAAGAACCGACGAACACGACATATTCGCCTTCGGTGGAACCCATATTCTTGACCAGCAGGTCCATGGCCTTCTCACCAAACGCCTTGTTGTCGATCATCTCCACGTCGAAATCAGCGTTCTTCTGATTGGGAGACTCGTGGGTGATGGTCACGATTTTTTGAGCCTGGGCGCGGGCGAAGGCGGGCTCGATGGACTGAGCGTTGTTCGGAACGACGTAGATCGCGTTGTTTCCCTGATTGATCGCGTCCTCGATGAGGCGGACCTGCTGGGCTTCATCGGCGGCGGCCGGAGCTTGCTGGCTGACATCCATGCCGAAATCGACGCCGGCTTTCTTGAGTCCGACTTCCATGCGATCGAACCAGGTAGCCCGGAGCTTGGGAACGGACAGCATAACGTACTTCTTCGATCCGCCGTCTTTCTTGCCTTCGGCGAACAGCAGAGCGGAACCGGACACCATCGCGAACGCAGCCGCGAGCAAAGCCGCCTTTCCGATTTTCTTCATGTTCATAGCACTTCCTCCATTCCGTGCAAATAAAACATCAATGCGCCAAAGCGCATTATTTCGATATTGATAGACTGGGCTCTTTAGAAGCCAGAATTATCAAATGCGATAATATTATCGCACCTCTTCTCGTAAATGTCAAAATAATTCTATCAATATCAACACAACGATGAAAACGAGCTTATAATTCTAGGGAAATCGATAAGCAATTCCGACAAGTACGACATTTTATTGACCGTCTTCATGTTCCCTGTATATACTATCTGACAAATTCTCGTACCACACAGGAGCGGATGCAAGTCCCCCGAGTAAAGAAGGTTAATTTTGTCCAGCCCTGAGAATCCAGGAAAGAAAGAAGCCCGGCATCGCAGGATCCAAGTTCTGCTTATAGACGCGAATATGATGCGCGTGCAGGAACTCTGCGAGGAGCTCGGATGCAGCGAAGCCACGCTGCGGAATGATCTTCGGGAACTCGAGGCAAAGGGATTGGTGAAGCGGACTTTCGGAGGCGTGCTGTCGACAGGCAACACGCTCGGCACCACATCAGACCATCAGAAGCTGCATAGGCGCGAGAAGAACGCCATAGCGCGCTATGTCGTCTCGAACATACTCAAAAACGGCCAGACGATCATTCTGGACATGGGAACCACCGCGCTCATGCTGGCGCAGAACATCGCCCATTCCAATCTTCGACTCGATGTCGTCACCAATTCCCTGGCGGCCGTAAACACGCTGGCGTACAACGACCAAATCACCCTGCACGTTCCCGGCGGCACCTATGATCGGAACAATGACACCTTCGACGTCAGCTCCACGATCGAGTACTATAGGAACATACATGCAGACTATTTCTTCATGGTCTTCAACGGCATTTCCCTGGAGGCGGGATTCACGGTTCCCACTCCCAACTGGGCGGCCCTGAAGGCTGTGCTCATCAAGCAATCCCGGAAGACTATCGCGCTCGCGGACCATTCAAAAGTGAACAAGCTGGCATTCAGGAAAGTGTGCGACTTCTCGGATGTGGATATGCTCATCGTCGACGGCGGATGTTCCGACGAAGAGCGCGAATACCTGCAGCAGACGAAAATGGACATCAGGTACGCCCCCCTGGAAGATTAGGCGGACGCGCCGCCGTTCATTCCAAATTCGCGTGGAATCTCCAAAGCCCGCTCATATCGAGATTCTTTTCCTGTATCACCATTTTGGCCGTGATGTCGCCGAATAGCAGCAACGACTGCTCGAAAAGACTCGTCATCGGCTGCCGGGATTCGATAGCCCCGGGAACGGGTTTCTTGCCAGCCACCGGAATGCGGACGAAGACGTCCGTGATATCAGAGAGGCTGCTGGAGGGATTGCTCCCGATGTGCGCGATCTTCGCGCCGACAGCCTTCGCTTTGCGGGCGATGCCGACCGGGAAAAGCGTTTCGCCGCTACCGGACCCCACGACGAGAAGATCCGCCGGCGTGATGGCCGGTTCGGTGATTTGGCCTACCACGACAGCCTGTATTCCCAGGTGCGCGTAGCGTTTGGCGATCGACTCCAACGAAAGGAGCACCCTTCCGACGCCCACGAAGAAGACTTTCTCCGCTCCGTAGAGCGCGTCAAGATAGAGCCTGACCTGCACCGGATCCATCGCCCGAACGGCCTTCGCGCATTCCTCGAGCACGAGTTCGGAGACCGCCGAAAAATCGGCAGGAGAGAAGGCATCTCGTCCGCTCATCGGAGGCACTCCCGGAGGCGCGCGCCGTTGTCCGACAGGGAGGCGCCGGACCGGAATAAGCTGGAGGATCCCACCACGAATAGGTCCGCGCCCTTGGCGCGCATCCGAACGGCGTTGTCGAAGCTGACATTGCCGTCCACCATGACGTTCACAGCCTCATAGCCGGCTTCGTCCAGCATCGCCCGGAGGCGGCGGATCTTGTCCAGGGTGGATTCCACGAGGCTCTGCCCCGCGAAACCAGGATTCACCGTCATCACAAGCACCGCGTCCGTGTAAGGCAACAAATCCTCGAGCACCGCGAGGGGCGTACCGGGATTGATCGCAAGGCCTGCCTTCGCGCCGGACTTCCTGATAAGGTCCAACACTCGCTGGATGTGCGGAGTAGCCTCGTAGTGGACGCTCACGATTTCGTTCTCGGAGTAGGGGGCCATCAGAGGCACCAGCGCTTCGGGCTTGTAGGTCATGAGGTGGATATCGAGCGGCAAGGCGGTCGCCTTCCGCAGCGCTTTCACAAAATCCGGGCTCAGCGTGATATTCGGAACAAAGTGAAAATCCATGATATCGACATGGAGATAGTCGATGCCGACAGCCTCCAATTCCCGCAGGGACCGCTCGACGTTCAAAAGGTCAACGCACATCAAGGACGCGGCTATCTTGCTTTCCATACTCTACTTGCTCCCCGTGGACATTGTTCCGCGCTCCGCGAGGAATGCGTCGACTTCAGCGGCGGTCGGAATGGAAGGCAGCGCGCCCTTCCGGGAAACGCAGATGGACGCGGCGGCCTGAGCCCTAATCAGGGCGTCTTCCATGGACGCGCCGCCGCAGAGCGCTACGCCGAGCGCCGCGTTGAACGTATCGCCGGCAGCCGTCGAGTCGATCGCCTCGACGTCGAAGGTCGGCAGCATCCTTGCGTTCGCTCCGTCGTACAAAAACGCGCCTCGACTTCCCATTTTAAGGATCACGTACTTGGGCGAGACCCTACCGTACAGAAGCTTAGCGGCTTCGAGTGCGGCCTCTTCGGTATCCACGGGAAAGCCCACCAGCGCCTCCGTCTCCGCTTCGTTCGGGCTCAAGATGAAGATCCCTTTCAGCCGATCGAGATCCACAGGGGCAGGCGGGCCAGCGTCCAAAAAGACCGGAATGCCCCGCGCGGCCGCCAATTCGTAGGTTCGGTAGACCGTCTCGAGCGGCATCTCAAGCTGCATCATCACCATATCGAATGATTCCGCACGAAGTGCGCGGTCCACCGCGTCGCCGGAGAGCCGCATATTGGCGCCGAGAGCGCAGTAGGAAACATACCGCCCCGCCTTTTCGACGCAGATGATAGCGAGCCCCGTGCGGGCGGACTTATCGAATACGAGAAAGCGCGTATCCACAGAAGCGCTTTCGAGGTCTGAGGCGAGCGTACGCCCGTATTCGTCGTCTCCGAGACACCCGACCATGGAAGAGCGAGCACCTAGCCGCGATACGGCGAAAGCTTGATTCGATCCTTTCCCTCCGGGAAAGAACGCGTAGGACTCACAGGACAGCGATTCGCCGTACCCCGGCAGCTTGGGTACGCCGTAGACCATCAAATCCATATTCATGCTGCCGACGACCAGTATTTTAGGTTCCTTCATGCAAGTTCCCCGCTTCTATTCCAGATTCGCGTGCCGCTTGAACATAGTCTCCGCCGTCAAATTCATTTTGTCCATGATTTCCATAATCATTTCGTCCAGACTAAGGAGCAGACACTGCTCGAAAAGCGAACCCATAGGCTGGATCGAAATAAAGCCGGCATCGACATTCGCCTTCGGAGTCGGAGCGGGGAGCTGAAGACATATGTCGGCGGCCTTTCCGAGAGAGGAGTCGGGCACGGTCGTGATCGTCAGTATGGAGAGACCGATTTTCTTGGCTTTCGCGGCATAGGCCTTGAGGCTCTCGGTTTCTCCGGAACCGGTACCGAGCACAAGCGTATCGCCGGCGCGAGAACCGGGAGTCGAACTATCGCCGATGAAATGAGCGTTGAGCCCGCAATGCATCAGGCGAACGGTGAACGCGCGCATCATATAGCCGGAACGGCCGACGCCGGCACAATAAATGCGCGGCGAAGCGGCCAGACGCGCGGCCATCGCATCGACCTTGGCGGCATCTACGCCTCCGAGAAGCGCGCCGATTTCCCGAACCATGCCCTCATAGCGCTCTTTTGCCTTCATGGGTTCCTCCTGGATCCGACTACGCGAGAGCCTTGCGGATCGCGGCGGCGGCGGCGGCGATATCGGGCTGGCTCGTGATTCCGCCGCCCACGATGACGATTTCCGGTTTGTACGGCAACACCTTGCCGACCGACTTGACGCTGATGCCGCCAGCGATCGCCGCGTGCGCAGAGCCTACGGCTTTCTGCACCACCACGAGCTCCTCATACGGATCGCTGGTCGATTGGACATCGACCGCGGTATGGACGCATACATACCGCGCCCCCAGCTCGACGATCCGCTTCGCCCGCGCGGCCATATCGGGGACGCACATCATGTCGGCCAATATTTCGCCTCCGGCCTTCTTAGCGCTCTCCACGGCCCCGGCTATGGTTTCGTCGTGGGAAAAACCCATGACCGAAACGATGTCCGCTCCGGCATCGAACGCCATCTTCGCCTCATAGGCGCCGGCATCCATGATCTTGGTGTCGGCGAGCACGCACAACCCGGGGAACCGGGCCTTGACGGCACGCACCGGCTCCATCCCATATTCGATGATCATCGGAGTACCGATTTCTACTATATTGATCGATTCGACGGTCTTCTCAATTATCCTCAGAGCAGTCTGAATATCGACAGTATCCAACGACAATTGAAGCTTCATAGCCTTCCCCCTTCAACATAGTTATCGACTCTAACAAGATATTGACACATATATCCAAAAAAGACAAATTTTCAATCGATTGTGCCTGGAATATTAAATATTTCGACAATAATATTATTGATTTCAATAAATACATGGTACACTATGTCATTAATTACGCTTTTTACTGCTAACCAGCGTATCCAGCTATAATATCTCGGTGGGGCGAATGAGATGCGAACACCCCGCCAATGGAACGACAAGGAGATTCGGTATGAGCGAAAGCCGATATACTCTCGGCATCGATTTCGGAACGGATTCCGTCCGCGCCGTAGTGGTCGACGCGACGAACGGCAAACAGCTGGGCGGGGGCGTCTCCGCCTACCGGCGATGGGCGGAGGGCCGCTTTTGCGACGCGAGGAAGAACCGTTTCAGGCAGCACCCCGACGACTATACGGAGAGCATGACCGAAGCGGTAGCCGGAGCGATCAGCCAGGCGGGGCGGGAAGCCGCGAGCAAAATCGAGGGGATCACCGTCGACGCGACATGCTCCACGCCTTGCTTCGTGGACGAGACGGGAACGCCTCTGGCATGCCTTCCCGAGTTCGCCGAAGAGCCCGACGCGATGTTCATTCTGTGGAAGGACCACACATCCGTCGCTCAAGCCGAGAGAATCAATGCCCTCGCGCGCGGATGGAAAGGCGGAGACTTCACCGCATACGAGGGCGGCGTCTATTCATCCGAATGGTTCTGGGCTAAAGCGCTTCGGGTGGCCGAGACTAATCCCCGCGTCGCATCCCGCGCGGCTTCGCTCGTAGAGCATGTCGATTGGATGCCCGCGCTGCTTGCCGGAGTGAAGGATTTCCGAAAAATAGTGCGAGGACGCGGTCCAGCAGGCCACAAAGCGATGTGGCACCCCTCTTGGGGAGGATATCCCCCCGCCGATTTCCTCGCCGCCCTCCACCCCCGGCTCGCGGAACTGAGGAAGGAACTCCCCTCAGAAACATTCACGACGAACACCAGAGTAGGACTTCTCTGTCCTGAATGGGCTTCACGCCTCGGCCTCAAGGAGTCCGTAGTCGTCTCCGCCGGCATCATGGATGCGCAGAGCGGAGCCGTCGGCGGGTGCGTCTCCCCGGGAACCATGCTCAAAATCATGGGGACGAGCACGTGCGACCTGCTCATCGGCCCGAAGAGCGAGGGCCAGGAAAGGCTCGTCAAGGGAATCTGCGGTCAAGTCGACGGGTCCGTAGTCCCCGGATGGATCGGGTACGAGGCTGGCCAGTCGGCCTACGGCGACATCTTCGCTTGGTTCAGATCCATACTGGCATGGCCGCTCAAGGCGTTGCCGGAATTGGCCGACCGCAAAGAAGCCGAGAGCCGGATCATTCCTGCGATCGAAGCGGCGGCGGCCATGATCGAACCGGGGGAATCCGGGCTCATCGCCCTCGATTGGCTCAACGGCAGACGCACTCCGTTCGCCGACCAATCCCTGAAAGGCGCGATCGTCGGCCTCACGCTCGGAACAGATGCTCCCATGATGTATAGAGCGCTCGTCGAGGCGGCGGCTTTCGGGTCGCGAGCCATTGCCGAACGGCTGCGGGAGGAGGGCGTGCCTATCGACCGAATAGTCGCAGTTGGCGGCGTCTCCCGAAAAAGCCCTCTCGTCATGCAGATCAGCGCGGATGTATTGGGAATGGAGATAGGAGTCTCCGCCGCCGATCAGTCGTGCGCCCTCGGAGCGGCCATGTACGCCTCCGTAGCCGCCGGAATCCATCCCGACGTCGACTCCGCCCAGAGCGCGATGGGGTGCGGTACGGAAATGGTCTACAAGCCCGATCCGAAGCGTCGAAAAATATACGACGAACTCTACAGGCAATACCTGAAGCTCGGTTCGATGATCGAATCCGAGCGGATAATAATCTAGTGCAGCATTCCTCAAGGAGAGACACATGCAGCGATTGACGTTCCTGGACAAGAAAGTCGACCAGATCGGCTTCGTGGTGAAAGACATCGACGAAGCGGTGGAACAGTACTACAAGAGGTTCGGCGTGGGTGACTGGAAGATCTATACCTACGGGCCGCCCCTGCTCTCTTATATGACCCGCAACGGAAAACCCTTCACCTACAAGGCGCGCATCGCGCTTTCCTATTTCGGCGAAAGCCGCATCGAGCTCATCCAGAACCTCGAGGGCGACACGGTCTACAGCGAGTTCACCGAGCGGCACGGCTACGGGGTGCACCACCTGGGCATCTACGTGCCGGACATCCAGGCGTCACTCGCGGAAGTCCGGGAGGCCGGCATCGCCGTCACCATGGAAGGAGCAGGCTTCGGATTGGACGGGGACGGATACTTCGCCTATCTGGACACGGACGACCTGCTGGGCACCACCTACGAGCTCATCCAGCGGCCCAAGCGCCGGCACGAGCCCGAGGCGGTCTATCCCGCCCTTTGATCGGCATGCGCGGATCCCCTGAGGACTCGGTCGCCCGCGCCGCCGATCTGATCGCCGGCAGCGGGCATCTGGTCGCCTTCACGGGGGCGGGAGTCTCCGTCGAGAGCGGGATCCCGCCGTTCCGGGGCCCCGGAGGACTCTGGGAGCGCTACGATCCGGCTATCCTGGACATCGACCATTTCCACCGGAACTGCGAAGAATCCTGGCGGGCGATCAAGGCGCTCTTCTACGATCATTGGGGCGCCTGCCGGCCGAACGCGGCCCACCGTATCCTCGCGGAGTGGGAACAGCGCGGACTGCTCCGGTACACGATCACCCAAAACATCGACGGGCTCCATACCCGCGCGGGATGCCGGAACGTCAGCGAATACCACGGTTCGCTCCGGGAGCTCTTCTGCGAACGCTGCGGGAACCGGCTCGAGGCGAGCCGCGAGGTCCTGGCCTCCGTGCCGCCCCGATGTCCCGAGTGCGGCCGCCCGTTGAAGCCGGATTTCGTCTTCTTCGGCGAGGGGATACCGGAAAAAGCGGCGCGGGAAGCGGAACGGGCCGTCCTCGAATGCGACTGCATGCTCATAATCGGGACGAGCGGGGAAGTATTCCCGGCAGCGGCCCTCCCCCCCCTGGCCAAGCGGCGCGGAGCCTCGATCATCGAGGTGAATCCGGAGCCATCCTCGTACACCGGCACCATCGGGGATGTCAGGATCCCCCTCGGAGCGGCCGAGGGACTGGAAGCGCTCGAAAAACTCCTTTCGCCGGAACGGCGCTGAGAACGGGTTCCGGAACTCCGATTTCTGGCAATCCCCAAAGGGATGAATTATAGTTTTCCCCATACAACTTCTGACGGACCTCCCATCGTTAAACCGCAGCGAACATCCGAGGATCGGTAATGGCCGGACCGCTTCAGCCGAACGCAGGATCCCCCGTGATCATCTCCCGCAAGGCAGTCACCGCGGCGGTGATCGGGTTCTGGACAACGCTCGTCCTCATCGCCTTCGCTTTTCTGGAAATGAACTACGCGCGCGCCGCCGAGTTCCACGCGCGATCGGACGCGCTCTCCGCGTTTACGCGGGACGTGCTGTTCCGGACTTGGGCCTCCCGGCAGGGAGGAGTCTACGTGCCGGTCACCGAAACGATGCAGCCCAATCCTTACCTCAAGGTACCGGACCGGGACATCGAGACGACGACGGGACTCAGGCTGACCTTGGTGAATCCCGCGTATATGACCCGGCTGGTCCACGAGCTGGGGCAGGAGTTCAACGGCGCGCGGGGACACATCACGAGCCTCAGGCCCACGCGGCCGGGAAATGCCCCGGACGCGTGGGAAGAGCGGGCCCTCCTCGATTTCGAGCGGGGAGTTCCGGAGAAGACGGGAGTGGAGAGCATCGACGGCACGAGGTACTTCCGATTCATGAAACCCTTCATCTCCGAAGAATCCTGCCTCAAGTGCCATGGATCGGAGGGCTATAAAGTCGGCGATGTCCGGGGGGGAATCAGCATTTCGATCCCCTTCGCGCCCTTCGAATCCGAAGCGCGCCAGAACGACCGATTGCTCATCGGGTCCTTCCTCCTCGTCTGGGCCGCGGGATGCGCGGCGATCCTGTTCTCGTCGCGCCGGATCTGCGCGGATATGGAAGCCCGCAGGGAGACGGCGGCGCTGCTCGAACAGACGAACGAGCGGCTGCTCAAGGAGAAGACGGCCTCCGACTCGAGCCTCGCCAAGATCGAGAAAAGGCTCGCGCGCAGGGAGAAGAACGTGCAGGAGCTGGTCGGAGAACTGCGCGGCGCCCAGGAGCGTCTGATCGAGCAGGAAAAGCTGGCGGCCCTCGGACGTCTGGTGTCCGGGGTCGCCCACCAGATCAATTCTCCCCTCGGAAGCATCGCATCGTCGTCGGCATCCATCGATCTGATGGCTCAGCGGATTTTCGAAGACTGGAGCGCCGGCGGCCTCTTCATGGATCAGGAAGAGCGGCGGCTGGTGGTGGGACTCATCCAGCGGTGCCGCAGCGCGATGATCGAGCACGGGCTCGACTGGGAAGACAAAGGCGCGGAAAGGCGGATCGCGGATTTTCTCTCCGGGCACGGCCTGATCCTTCCGCAGAGGACCGTCGCCGATTTGGCGGAATTCCCCTCCTTCGATCTGAACCCGTTCCTGCCCCTATTCAGAAGCGAACGGGCCGACCGCCTGGTGTCGACGGCGGTTTCGATCGCGGCGATCGTGCGGAGCAACGCGCTCATCGCCATGGCCACGGAGACGGCAAGCCGGAACATCAAGGCGCTGACCATGTATACCGGAGAGACTCAGGAGGAGCCGGAACGGTGCATGGTTCCCGCGCTCATGGTCCGCGCCGCGGCCTCGATCGCGGCGCGGCCAGCGTCGTCCGGCTGATCGC
>JADHEF010001496.1_pt1 | contig 14045 bp, 12 predicted proteins | sample 8952391 | NCBI WGS metagenome assembly JADHEF01 (sample SAMN16124439, study PRJNA663245) | bioreactor sludge metagenome | isolation source: sludge (nitrite) | place: India:Bengaluru | collected 2019-02-28
CGGGTGATGATGCGTTCGGACTTGAACAGGCCCTGGGCGCGGATCGCGTCCAGTTCGTCGGCGTAGAGGCTGTTAGGCGAGGTGTCGGTCATGGCGGCGATGCGGCAAGGAGATGCCGGATTCTAACCGGCCGCATGGCACGGCCGCCGGCTACATGCGCGATTGCCATGAGCAAGGGCGCAGACGTCATTTCTCCATGCGGAGGCGGGCAGGCACGATGCCGCCTCGACATGAATTGGGAGCTCTCCGCCTTTGCGGAGATCGCAGCCGATGACCGACCGCCACCGACGGCGCTTTTTGCATCCGCGCCCGGCATGCAGCCTGCCGGCCATCGCGCGGGCGTGGGCACGATCGTCGCGCACGCCCACGCTTGGACAATTGCAGCAGCGTCCGGAAATGCTCGGGCGAAGGCTTGGTGGCACGGCGATGCAGGCAGGCGATGCATGGGCACCCGATGGCTTGGCCGGTCCGGACCAGCGTCTGCGGGCGATCGAGCAGCGGCCGGAAATCCGGATCGCGGCGCGGCAGAAGGTGGTCATGCCGACGGTGCAGGCCACGCTGTGCAACAAGGCATGGCAGGCCACGGCCAGCCACGCGCCGAGTGGCGCGGATGCCGGCCAGCACGGGCTTGTCTCGGTCTTCGCACCCCCGCGTGCCCGGCGCAAAGGGCTTGGGGGCATGAGAGCCGGCAGGACGGTATGGCGTGCCAAGGTCGGACGACATGCCGATGCCTCGGCACGCCGCATCGCGGCCTGGATGACGGGCGTCAGCTGGCATCTCGCCGGCAACCTGGAGTGGGTGCCCGATTGCACGCAAGTCCGTTTCGACGGTGCCGCCGCCGTCGGCACGGGTCGCGAAAAAGAGAAAACGCTCTTCTCGCGGCTGCAGGTATCCTGCCGAACATGGAGAAAACGATGAACGCGACATCCGCATTTCCGCGTGCGTCATGGCGCTGGCTGGCCGCCGCACTGCTTGTCGTGGCGGTGGCCGGCCCGGCCACGGCGCGCGACGTGCAATTGCTCAACGTGTCCTACGACCCCACCCGCGAGTTGTACAAGGACTACAACGCCGCCTTTGCCAGGCACTGGAAGGCCATGCACGGCGACAGCGTCACGGTGGAAACCTCGCACGGCGGTTCGGGCAAGCAGGCACGTTCGGTGATCGACGGCATCGAGGCCGACGTGGTGACGTTGGCACTGGCCTACGACGTGGACGCGATCGCCGAGAAAGGCAAACTGATCAAGCCCGACTGGGAACAGCGTCTGCCCGACAACAGTGCGCCTTACACCTCGACCATCGTGTTCCTGGTGCGCAAGGGCAACCCCAAGGGCATCAAGGACTGGCCGGACCTGTTGAAGGCCGGCGTGTCGGTGGTGACGCCCAACCCGAAGACCTCCGGCGGCGCGCGCTGGAACTATCTGGCCGCGTGGGCGTATTTCGACAGGATATTCAAGGGCGACCGGGCCAAGGTGCGACGCAGCATGATCGCGTTGTTCCGCAACGTGCCGGTGCTCGACACCGGTGCGCGCGGCGCCACCACCACCTTCGTCCAGCGCGGCATCGGCGACGTGCTGCTGGCGTGGGAGAACGAGGCCTTCCTCGCGCAGGAGGAGCTGGGCCCGGACAAGTTCGAGATCGTGGTGCCGAAGCTGTCGATCCTTGCCGAGCCATCGGTGGCCGTGGTCGACAAAAACGTGGACAGGCACGGCACCCGCGCGGTGGCCGAGGAGTACCTCAAGTACCTGTATTCACCCGAAGGGCAGAAGATCGCCTCCCGGCATTACTACCGTCCGCGCAATCCCGGGTTCGCCGATCCGGCCGATGTCGCGCGCTTCCCGAAGGTGGAGCTGGTGACCATCAGGCAGGCTTTCGGTTCGTGGAAGAAGGCGCAGGCCGAGCACTTCGCCGACGGCGGCTTCTTCGACCAGATCCAGGCGGGCAAGTAACCGATGGCGGTACCGGCATCGCCAAGGGCGCGCACGCGCCGCCGCGTGATCCCCGGGTTCGGTCTGAGCCTGGGGATCACGCTTGCGTGGCTGGGCCTGATCGTCCTGATCCCGCTGTTGGGCGTGTTCGCCAAGGCCGGCAGCTTGGGCTGGTCGGGCCTGTGGCATGCATGGGTCGAGCCGCGGGTGCTGTCGGCGCTGATGGTGAGTTTCGGCACCGCGCTGGCGGCCGCCGCGTTCAATGCGCTGGCGGGCACGTGGGTGGCGTGGGTGTTCGTGCGTTATCCGTTCCCAGGCAAGCGCTTGTTCGACGCGATGAGCGATTTGCCGTTCGCCTTGCCCACGGCGGTGGCCGGCATCGCGCTGACTGCGTTGTACGGGCCCAACGGCTGGATCGGCCGGTGGCTGGAACCGCTGGGCATCAAGGTGGCCTATACCCAGCTGGGCATCGTGGTGGCGCTGGTGTTCGTCGGTTTGCCGTTCGTGGTGCGGGTGGTGGAGCCGGTGCTGGCCGAGAGCGAACGCGAGCTGGAAGAAGCGGCGGCCACGCTCGGCGCCGGTCGTTGGCACACGGTGATGCGGGTGGTGCTGCCGGGCTTGTGGCCGGCGGTGCTGACGGGGTTCGCGCTGGCTTTTGCCCGCGGCGTGGGCGAGTACGGCTCGGTGATCTTCATCGCCGGCAACCTGCCCAATGCCACCGAGATCGCGCCCTTGTTGATCACCATCCGGCTGGAGGAGTTCGATTACGCCGGTGCCACCGCGATCGCCGCGGCGATGCTGTTGCTGTCCTTCGGCGTGTTGCTGTCCGCGAACCTGTGGCAAGGCCGGATGCTGCGGCGTGGCCGGGAGTAGGGCAGGATGAGCCAGAGCGTCTCCTCTTCCCTGGCAGTGCCGCTTCGCCGCGCCCGCGATGTCGCTTCCGCCACCACCGAGCCGCGCTGGGCGCGCATGGTGTTGATCGTCGGCGCGCTGGGTTTCCTGCTGTACTTCCTGTTGCTGCCGTTGCTGCTGGTGTTCGCCGAGGCATTGCGCGGCGGCGTTACGGTGTTCTGGAAGGCATTGTCCGATCCGGACGCGCTGGCGGCGATCCGCCTGAGCCTGCTGGTCACCGCCATCGTGATCCCGCTGAACCTGGTGTTCGGCGTGGCTGCGGCCTGGCTGGTCAGCAAGCATCGCTTCCCCGGCCGGCGTCTGCTGGCGAGCCTGATCGACCTGCCGTTTTCGGTGTCGCCGGTGGTGGCCGGGTTGGTGTTCTTGTTGATCTTCGGCCGCCAGGGCTGGGCTTGGCCGTTGGTGGACGAAGGCTGGGCCGTGCATCTGCCGTGGCTGGGCGAGGTGGTGCTGAAGCTGCCGAAGATCGTGTTCGCCCTGCCGGGCATCGTGCTGGCCACCACGTTCGTCACGTTCCCGTTCATCGCGCGCGAATTGATGCCCTTGATGGAGCAGCAGGGCAGCGACGAGGAACTGGCCGCGCTGAGCCTCGGTGCCAGCGGCTGGCAGACCTTCTGGCGGGTGACGCTGCCGAACATCCGCTGGGGCCTGCTGTACGGCGTGCTGCTGTGCGGGGCGCGCTCGATGGGCGAGTTCGGTGCGGTGTCGGTGGTGTCCGGGCACATCCGCGGGCGCACCAACACGCTGCCGCTGCACGTGGAAATCCTCTACAACGAATACGCCTACAGCGCCGCGTTCGCCTGCGCATCGCTGCTTGCGCTCGGTGCCTTGCTGACGCTGGCGCTGAAGGCCTGGCTGGAATGGCGCCACGGCGACGCACTCGCCGCCGGGCGCAGGCATTGAGGGAGAGCGAAGATGGGCATCGACATCCGCAACGTCGGCAAGCGTTTCGACCAGTTCGTTGCGCTGGACGACATCAATCTTTCTATTCACGACGGCGAACTGGTCGCCCTGCTCGGTCCATCCGGTTCGGGCAAGACCACGTTGCTGCGGGTGATCGCCGGGCTGGAGCAGGCCGATGCCGGCCACGTGTCGTTCGACGGCGTGGATGCCAGCGGGCTGGACATCCAGTCGCGTCGCGCCGGCTTCGTGTTCCAGCATTACGCCTTGTTCAAGCACATGACGGTGGGCGACAACATCGGTTTCGGCCTGCGCGTGCGCAAGAGGAGCGAACGCCCGCCGGAAGCGAAAATCCGCGTGCGCGTGCGCGAACTGCTCGATCTGGTGCAGCTGTCCGGGCTTGAACGGCGCTATCCGGCGCAGTTGTCCGGCGGCCAGCGCCAGCGCGTGGCCCTGGCGCGCGCGCTGGCCATCGAGCCGCGCGTGCTGCTGCTGGACGAGCCCTTCGGCGCACTCGATGCGCAGGTACGCCGTGACCTGCGCCGCTGGCTGCGCGAGATCCACCACCAGACCGGCCTGACCACGGTGTTCGTCACCCACGATCAGGAAGAGGCGCTGGAGCTGGCCGACCGCGTGGCCATCCTCGACCGCGGCCGGATCGGCCAGGTCGGCGCGCCGGCGGACATCTACGAGCGACCGGCATCGCCGTCCATCTATGCCTTCATCGGCGAGATCAACCGCATCCGCGCCACCGTGGCCGGGCCGGCCCTGCGGGTGGCCGGGCTGGAACTGCCGTTGCCGGAACATGCCGGCGTCATGGCGGGCGAGGCCGAGGTGTTCATCCGGCCGGAAGACGTGCAGATCGATGGCGACGCGCCGGGCTGGGAGGCCGTGGTCATGTCCGGCCGGCAGACCGGGGCACGCCACCGCCTGCGCGCGCGTTTGCTGGAAACCGGCGATGAGCTGGACATCGACTTGTCGGCGCAGGCCGTGCGTTCCGGGCTGCCGGCCGAGGGTGCGTCGATCCGGCTGGCCCCCGTGCGCTACGGAGTTTTCCCTGTCGGGGATTGAATTCCCGCAGGTTTCTTCCGCCATGGATTTCTCCGGGGCGATATTCTCCTGCCGGGTGGGTAGGGGACGGGATTGGGCGGGTAGGTTGCCAGCACGCGGACGATGGGTTAGAAATCCGTTAACACTGTGACACATGCCCGTTTCGGGCCCCTCCCCCGCCACTCGCCACAGGAGTTCATCGGATGAAGACACGCAAGCTGGGTATCGCCTTGGTTGCCGCCATGCTGGCCGCCGCATCGTTCGCTTCGTTTGCCCAGGAGGCGGAGGACGACTACAAGCCCTTCAGCGGCACGCTTGGCGCCACCACCGATTACGTCTGGCGCGGCATTTCCCAGACCAACGAAGATCCGGCGTTCCAGGCGGGCATCACCTACACCTCCAAGATCGGCATCTATGCCGGTGCGTGGACGTCGAACGTGGATTTCGGCGCGGGCGACCCGGACTGGGAGCGCGACTACAACATCGGCTACAACACCGACTTCGGCGAGCACGTCAATTTCGACGTGATGGTCAACCGCTACACCTACGGCGGTGCCAGCGACCTGAACTGGAACGAGCTGATCACCAAGACCACGTTCTACAAGACCTACTACCTCACGCTGACCTATTCGAACGATTCCTGGGCCACCGACGAAAACGGCTACTACGCCGGCGTCGGCGGCAACTGGTCGTTGCCGCACGATTTCACCGTCGGTGCCAGCTATGGCCGCAGCATGTTCAGCAACAAGGCCGGCATCGAGGATTACTCGGACTACTCGGTCAGCTTGGGCAAGACTTTCGGCCCGCTGTCCTTGTCGCTGGCCTACATCGATACCGACAAGGCCGGCGAGCGCGTCGGCGGCAGCAACGCGGGCGACCGCGTGGTGTTCACCGCCACCGTCGGGCTCTGATCCGGCCGGCCGCGATGCGGCCCTGGCAAGACCGAAGAAGGGCGCCCTCGCGGCGCCCTTCGCTTTGCGGCCGTCAGTACCAGCTCAGCACGATCTTGCCGGACTTGCCCTGTTCCATCAGGTCGAAGCCCTGCTGGAAATCCTCGATCGGCAACTGGTGGGTCAGTGCCTTGCCGAGCGGGAAGCCGGACAGCACCAGTTGCGTCATCTTGTACCAGGTTTCGTACATCTTGCGGCCATAGATGCCCTGCACGGTGAGGCCCTTGAAGATGATCCTGTCCCAGTCGATGCCGGTGCCCTTGGGCAGGATGCCGAGCAGGGCGATCTTGCCGCCGTGGTACATGCAGTCGAGCATGTCGGCAAAGGCGCGCGGGTTGCCGCTCATCTCCAGGCCCACGTCGAAGCCTTCCATCTGCAGGTCGGCCATCACTTCCTTGAGCGAGGTCTTGGACACGTTGACCACGCGAGTGGCGCCCATGTCGGCGGCCAGCGCCAGGCGGTAGTCGTTGACGTCGGTGACCACCACGTTGCGTGCGCCGACGTGCTTGCAGATGCCGGCGGCGATGATGCCGATCGGGCCGGCGCCGGTGATCAGCACGTCTTCGCCGATCACGTCGAATTCAAGCGCGCAGTGCGCGGCATTGCCGTAGGGGTCGAAGAAAGCGGCCAGTTCGGACGGGATCTGGTCCGGAATCGGCCACAGGTTGCTGGCCGGCATCACCATGTACTCGGCGAACGCGCCGTTGACGTTGACGCCGATGCCCACGGTGTTGGGGCACAGGTGCGGACGTCCGCCGCGGCAGTTGCGGCAATGGCCGCAGACGATGTGGCCTTCGGCCGAGACGCGCTGGCCGAGCTTGTAGCCGATCACGCCGGGGCCGAGTCCGGCGATGCGGCCGACGAATTCGTGGCCGATGGTCAGGCCCGGGCGGATGGTGCGCTGCGCCCATTCGTCCCACAAGTAGATGTGCAGATCGGTGCCGCAGATGGCGGTCTTTTCGACCTTGATCAGCACCTCGTTGGGTCCGGGCACGGGCACGGGGACTTCTTCCAGCCAGATGCCCTTGGCGGCTTCGCGCTTGACCAGCGCTCTCATCGTCGTGTCCATCGTGGCCCTGCCCGTGTTCGGAGCGTCCATTATATGGTTGCGAAGGCAACTTTTCTGCCGCATGCCTTGGTTCCATGACTCAAGGCATGCGGCGGGGGAGTTTGCCACCGCTAGAATTGTTACTTAATTACAAAATGGAGATGTGCCCGTGCGCATGACGCCGCTGAGTTTTTCCATCCTGGCCGGCCTGGCCGTCGCATCGGCGGCCCACGCAGGCGAGGGCATGTGGGTGCCGCAGCAGTTGCAGCAGATCGCCGGGCCGCTGAAGCAGGCCGGCCTGCAGTTGCCGGCCGAGCAGCTTGCCAACCTGACCGGTGACCCGATGAGTGCGGTGGTGGCACTGGGCGGCTGCACCGCCAGCTTCGTCTCGCCCAATGGCCTGGTGGTGACCAACCACCACTGTGCCTACGGCGCGATCCAGCTCAATTCAACGCCGCAGAAGAACCTGATCAAGGACGGCTTCAACGCCCCGACCACGGCGGACGAGCTGAGCGCCGGCCCGAATGCGCGCGTCTACGTGCTCGATGCCATCACCGACGTCACCGCGCCGGCCAAGGCCGCGATGGCCGCGGCCGGTGACGATCCGCTCAAGCGCAGCGATGCGCTTGAGGACTTCCGCAAACAGCAGATCGCCGCCTGCGAAGCCGAACCGGGCTATCGCTGCCAGTTCTTCAGTTTTGCCGGAGGCAATACCTATCGCCTGTTCAAGAACATCGAGATCAAGGACGTGCGGCTGGCCTACGCGCCGCCGGCCAGCGTGGGCAAGTTCGGCGGCGATGTCGACAACTGGATGTGGCCGCGCCACACCGGCGATTTCTCGTTCTACCGTGCCTACGTGGGCAAGGACGGCAAGCCGGCGGCGTATTCCAGGGACAACGTGCCCTACCGGCCGCGGCACTGGTTGAAGTTTGCCGACCAGCCGCTGGGTGCGGGCGATTTCGTGATGGTGGCCGGTTACCCGGGCCGGACCAACCGCTATGCGCTGGTGGGTGAATTCGAGAACACGGCCAACTGGACGTATCCGACGGTGGCCAAGGCCTACGAGGACGTGATTGCCTTGGTAGGGGCCGCAGGCAGGCAGAACCCGGACGTGCAGGTGAAGTACGCCAGCGCGATGGCAAGCTGGAACAATGCCAGCAAGAACTATCGCGGCCAGCTGGAAGGCTTCAAGCGCATCGATGCGTTGGGCCAGAAGCAGGCAGAGGAAGCGGCCGTGCTGGCTTGGCTCAAGCAGCAGGGCACGGCGGGCAAGCCGGCGCTGGCCGCGCACGATGCGCTGGTGACACTGGTCGAGCAGGGCAAGGCCACCCAACAGCGCGATTTCGTGCTGGGTCAGTTCGACCGCACCGGCGCGATCGACGCGGCCATCACGCTGTACCGGCTGTCGATCGAGCGCGCCAAGCCCGATGTCGAGCGCGAAAGCGGCTACCAGCAGCGCGACCTGCCGGGCATCGAGGGCGCGATGAAGCAGATGGAGCGCCGCTACGTGCCGGCGATGGATGCGCAGCTGCAGCGGTTCTGGCTGGACCGCTACACGGCCTTGCCTGCCACGCAGCGGCTCAAGGCGGTGGATGCGTGGCTGGGCGGCGACGATGCGGCGGCGGTGAAGTCGGCGGTCGATCGTCTGGCCGGTACCCGCCTCGGCGATGGCGGCGAGCGCATGAAGTGGTTGGACGCCGACCGCGCCGCGTTCGAGGCCAGCGACGACCCGGCCATCCGCTATGCGGTGGCGGTGATGCCGGCGCTGCTGGAGATCGAGCGGCAGGACAAGATCAAGACCGGCGAGCAGCTCAAGTACCGCCCAATCTATCTGCAGGCGCTGGCCGACTACAAGAAGAGCCATGGCGAATTCGTCTATCCGGACGCCAACCTGTCCTTGCGCATCACCTTCGGCAACGTCAAGGGCTACGCGCCCAGGGACGGCGTGGAATACGTGCCGTTCACCACGGTCGAAGGCGTGGCCGCCAAGGAGACCGGCGCCGAACCGTTCGACTCGCCCAAGGCCCTGCTCGATGCGGTCAAGGCCAAGCGTTACGCCGGGCTGGCCGACAAGCGCCTGGGCACGGTGCCGGTGGATTTCCTGTCCGACTTGGACATCACCGGCGGCAACTCCGGCTCGCCGGTGATGGACGCGCACGGCAAGCTGGTCGGCCTGGCTTTCGACGGCAACTGGGAATCGGTGAGCAGCAACTGGGTGTTCGACCCGAGGACGACCCGGATGATCGCGGTGGACAGCCGCTATCTGGAATGGATCATGCGCGAAGTGGCGCCGGCGCCGCAGTTGCTGAAGGAACTGGGCCTGCCACAGCAACGCTGAGTATCGCCGGGAAGTTCCGGAGGAAACCGACGGGAGCGGGTATCATGCCGCTCCCGTCGCCGCATCCGGCCCCGGCTTGTGCGGCGCGGGGCAGCCACGAACCACCGCAGGAATCCCCACATGCGCATCCTCCTTGCCCGTCACGGCGAAACGCCGTGGAACGCCGAAGGCCGGTACCAGGGCCAGATCGACATTCCGCTTTCGCCGGTCGGCGAAGCCCAGGCCAGGGCCTTGGGCGAACGCCTGAAGGACGTGCGCATCGACCGCGCGGTGGCCTCGCCGCTGTCGCGTGCGCAGGCCACCGCCCGCTTCGCGCTGGGCCCGGCCCGCGAGAGCCTGCTGCTGACCGAGCCGGACCTGCAGGAAATCGCCCACGGCGAGTGGGAGGGCCTGCTGGCCAGCGAGATCCAGGAGAAGGACCCGGCCCGCCTGCGCGCCTGGCGCGAGGAGCCGGACACGGTGCTGATGCCCGGCGGTGAATCGCTGCGGCAGGTGCTGGACCGTTCCTGGCGCGGGCTCGGCACGGCGATGGCCGGTCTCGGCGACGAGGACACCTTGCTGGTGGTGGCCCACGACGCGGTCAACCGGGTGATCCTGTGCCGCATCCTCGGCCTGCCGATCGGCAAGCTGTGGACCTTCCGCCAGGCACCGACCACGCTGAACCTGCTTGAAGGCGAAAGCCCGGACACGCTGGAAGTGGTGCGTCTGAACGATTGCGCCCATCACACGCCGTTCTTCGGCGAAGCCAAGCACCGCGCACTCTGATCAAGCCGCTTGCGGCCCCTTGCCGCGCTTTCCGGCGGACGTGCCTGTGCGGCGCGACATGCATGGCCGCATGCTCCCCGGCAGCGTTGCCTTGCACGCGACAGTGCGTGGACAGGTGCTCGCTGCCATCGTGCCCGCCGCGCGATGGCGGCGTATCGTGACGACCCCATGGTGGATGCACGCATGAACTTGCAGGATTGGCTGGCCCGGATCGAGGGCCGGCACCCCGCTGGCGCGATCGCGCTCGGCCTTGATCGCGTGTGCGAGGTGGCCGGGCGCATGCGCCTGGGCGCACCGGCGAAGAAGACGATCATCGTCGGCGGCACCAACGGCAAGGGCTCGACGGTAGCCTTCATCGAAGCCATTGCCCGGGCTGCCGGGCGCCGCGTCGGCGCGTACACCTCTCCGCACCTGTTTCGCTACAACGAGCGAGTGCGCATCGATGGCGAGGATGCCGAAGACGCCGCGCTCGTGGCCGGTTTCGAGGCCGTGGAAGCCGCGCGCGGCGACACGCCGCTGACCTATTTCGAATACGGCACGTTGGCCGCGCTGTGGCTGTTTTCGCAACGCAAACTCGACCTGGCCGTGCTGGAGGTGGGCTTGGGCGGCCGGCTGGATGCGGTCAACATCGTCGAGCCGGACGTGTCGGTGATCACCACCGTGGACATCGACCACGTCGAATGGCTGGGCCCGGACCGCGAGAGCATCGGTGCCGAGAAGGCCGGCATCGCCCGCGCGTGGAAGCCGCTGATTCTCGGCGACATCGACCCGCCGTCCAGCGTGCTGCGCCATGCCTACCTGATCGGTGCGCAAGCCAACCGCTACGGCAGCGATTTCTTTGCCGACGTGCTGCCGGACGATCCCGAACACTGGCGCTGGCGCGAGGTCGGCACCGCCATGCTTCTGCCCCATACGCAACTGGCCGCGCCGGTGCAGCGGGTCAACGCGGCGGTTGCCATCGCCGCGCTGCGCGCAGCGCACGTGCCGGTGACGCGCGCGGCCATCGCCGAAGGCATGGCGTCGGCGCGCGTGGCCGGGCGGTTGCAGCGTTTCGAGCGCGACGGCGTGGAGATCGTGGTCGATGTCGGGCACAACCCGCAGGCCGCCCGGCAGCTGGCCGACTGGCTGGCCGTAAGCCCGACGAGCGGGCGCACGCTTGCGGTCTTCGCCGCGCTGGCCGACAAGGATGCGCCGGGCGTGGTCGAGGCCGTGGCCACGCGCATCGATGGCTGGTGGCTGGCCGGGCTGGAAGACGCCGGTGCGCGCGGGCAGGGCGTGGACGCCTTCGCCGCACGTCTGGCCGGGACCGCGGCAGCAACGGGCGAGCGCCATGCCGGCGTGATCGGCGCGCTGGCGGCGGCACGGGCCAGCGCGCGGGCGGGCGACCGCATCCTCGTGTTCGGTTCCTTCCACACCGCCAGCGCCGCACTCGACGCCTTGCGTTCAGACCGGTGAGGCCGCCGCCGCGGGCGGCTCCGTATAATCGGCCGGCAATCCGCAGGCTTCGATCCAGATCCTCCCGTGGAAACCTCTCTCAAACACCGTTTGATCGGTGCCGGCGTGCTGGTGGCGCTGGCGGTGATCTTCCTGCCGATGCTGGTCAAGGGGCCTGCCCCGGACAGCGGCGCCCAGGACGTCTCGCTGCATGTGCCGGAGGCGCCGCAGGACGGCTTCGAGACCCGCGAGCTGCCGCTGGTGGGCGATGCCGGCCCGGCCACTCCGGCGCCGGTGCAGCCCGCGCCGGGCGCGTCGGTCACGGCGCCGGACGCCAATGCCCAGGCGTCGGCGGGCAATCCCGATGCCGCCGATCTTGCCGTGCCGGCTCCGGCCGTCGCGGCTGGCAATTACGCGGTCACGTTCGGCGCCTATGCCTCGGCCGGCGATGCCGACAAGGTGATCGCGCGGCTCAAGCAGTCCGGCTTGCCCGGCTTCAGCACGCAGGACACCATCAACGGCCGGCCGGCCTGGCGCGTGCGCGTGGGGCCGTATGCCGAGCAGGCGCAGGCCGAGGCGGCGCGCCTGTCGGCGACGAAGATCCGCAGTGACGTGAAGCTGCAGGTCATCGCGCTGGATGCGGCGCCACGGGGCGCACCTGCGGCAACGGTCAGCACGCCCGCGCCGATGCCGGCCACCGAGGTCCCGCGTTCCGCGGTGACGACGGCTCCGGCCAGCACACCGGCGGCGCGCGTCGAACAGGCCAAGCCGTCCACGCCGGCGATGGCCGATGCCGTCAAACCGGCTCCGGCCAAACCTGCAGCGACCAAGCCCGAGCAGGCCAAGGTCGAAGCTCCCAAACCGGCACCTGCGAAGGCCGAACCGGCCAAGCCTGCCGTGGTCACGCCCAAGGCGCCGGCCGCCAGTGGCGTGGGCTTTGCCGTGCAGCTCGGCGCATTCGGGGCCGCCGCCGATGCCAACGCACTGCGCGACAAGGCGCGTGCGGCCGGGTTCAGTGCGTTCGTCGAGCAGGTCAATACCGACACGGGCCCGCTGAACCGTGTCCGCATCGGCCCGGTGGCTACCCGCGACGAGGCCGAGAAGCTCAAGGCGTCCGTTGCCGCCAAGCTCGGCGTCAGCGGCATGGTGCGCCCGCATCCGTGACCGACGCGCCGACGCCTGACGCCGGGGCTGCGGCGTGACGTCGCTCGATCTGGTCCTGCTGGCCATCGTTGCGGTTTCGGCCCTGTTCGGGCTGATGCGCGGCTTGGTGGGCACCGTGGTGTCGCTGCTGGCGTGGGGATTGGCCGGGTGGGTGGCCTTCCATCACGGCGGCGACATTGCCCTGCTGATGGCCCGGCGCGGCGCACCGACGCCTGCCGACCTGCTGGCCGGGCATGCGCTGGCGTTCATCGGCGTGCTGGTGCTGGTGGGCGCAGTCGGCTGGCTGGTGCGCTGGTTGTTGCGCGCCATTGGCTTGTCCGGGCTGGACCGTCTGCTCGGCATGGCCCTGGGCATCGTCCGCGGCGGGCTGGTGGCCTGCATGCTGGTGCTGGTGCTGGGGTTCACCCGCTTGCCGCAGGGCGAGGCATGGGCGCATTCGCGTTGTCTGCCCGTGCTGATGCCCGGCGTGGCCCTGATGGCGCGCTGGTTGCCTGAATGGGCCGCCAGCGAATTGGACCTCGGACGCGGCCCCGTTTTTGGCAACGGCGCGCCGGCAGGCGATAATGCACGCAGACCAGAACACGATCCGAAGGGCGACGCGGCAGGCGCGTTGCCCGCTCCCGTGGGCGAAGGCGACGGACCGGTGCTTTCCCGGCCCGCGCGCTGAATCCGGCGCCGCTTTCCGCTTCATCCGTCATTCCATCCAGCTCCGGCCCGCGCCGGAGGGAGTACGCACCATGTGTGGCATCGTCGGCATCGTCGGCACCCAGAACGTCGCGGCCCAGCTCTATGACGGGCTGACCGTGTTGCAGCATCGCGGCCAGGATGCCGCCGGCATCGCCACCGCGGACGGCACGCGCCTGCGCCTGCACAAGGGCAATGGCCTGGTGCGCGACGTGTTCAACGCCCGGGTGATGAGCCCGCTGGAAGGTCGCGTCGGCATCGCCCATTGCCGCTACCCGACCGCCGGTTCGGAAGGCATGGACGAGGCGCAGCCGTTCTACGTCAACTCGCCCTACGGCATCGCGCTGGCGCACAACGGCAACCTGATCAACACCGATGCATTGCGCAAGCAGGTGTTCGAGGCCGATCGCCGCAACATCAACACCGACTCGGACAGCGAAGTGCTGCTGAACGTGTTCGCCTACGAGCTGGACGCGCAGCGCATGCTCACGCCGGAAGCGGCGATCCGCGCGGTGGCCGGCGTGCACCGCCGCTGCAAGGGCGGCTACGCGGTGGTCAGCGTGGTGCTGGGGCTGGGGCTGGTGGCCTTCCGCGACCCGCACGGCATCCGTCCGCTGGTGCTGGGCAAGCGCGACAGCGCCGAGGGCATCGAGTACATCGTGGCGTCCGAATCGGCGGCGCTGGACATCCTCGGGTTCCAGCGCGTGCGCGACGTGCTGCCGGGCGAAGCGGTGGTCATCACCGCGCGCGGCGAGCTGTTCTCCGAAGTGTGCGCCTCGCCGACCGACCATGCGCCGTGCATCTTCGAATACGTTTACTTCGCCCGCCCGGATTCGATGATCGACAACGTCTCGGTGCACAAGGCGCGCATGCGC
>JADHEF010001498.1_pt1 | contig 14037 bp, 13 predicted proteins | sample 8952391 | NCBI WGS metagenome assembly JADHEF01 (sample SAMN16124439, study PRJNA663245) | bioreactor sludge metagenome | isolation source: sludge (nitrite) | place: India:Bengaluru | collected 2019-02-28
AGCTATACAGCACTGGATTCCATGGAAAGGGATCAGTTTATATTCACCTAAATAATGCATTGCTTAGGTAAAAATGTGATGAGAATTGGTTGGATTTGTATAGGTCGTAGGCATAATTTTATTGGTTAAGCAGCCTTATTATGATTTTGCGAACTATTATTTTTTATTCATGATTATACGTATAAAAAATGGCTATTAATCACTGGGATCAATAGCCATTAGAGCTGAGAGCTTTAAAAGCTTAGTTGGGTACTTCCGGCAAATCAAACCAGATCACTTGCGCATCTTCGCTTGCTTTAATTTCTGTGTCATCCAGAAAAGCAATTGCGCCGCCAGCTTCAACCTTATGTTCAGCGATCTGGATAGCGCCAGAAATGACATGGACATAATTAATATGCTGGGTCGCTTTCACTTCCAGACTTTGGCCTTGGTGAATCACCGCAGTTTTGACTTCGGCATTCTGACGAATATGCATCGGTGCATTGTCATTCGGACCACAAATCAAATGCCACTGGTTCGGTTGCTCATGTGGATCCAGACGGATTTGCTGATAGTTCGGCTTGGCATCACGTTCATTTGGAATAATCCAGATTTGCAGTAAATGGACCTGTTCGTCGCCTTGGTTCATTTCACTGTGTCGCACACCGGTTCCTGCACTCATCAGTTGCCATTCACCCGCAGCGATTCCGCCATGATTGCCCATGCTATCCTGATGGGTAATGGTTCCTTTCAGCACACAGGTCAGGATTTCCATATTGTCATGTGGATGTGTTCCAAAACCCTGATGTCCATCAATTAGATCATCATTAATAACGCGTAAAGCACTGACACCCATATACTTGGGGTTATACCAGTTACCAAATGAGAAGCTGTGTTTAGACTCCAGCCAGCCCATTTTTACATAACCACGATTTTCGCTAGGATGTAGAAAAGCATTCATGATTTTATCTCGACATTATTTTTAACTTGAGATCATCATACTGTCGTTTTATAACTGAAAAAATCTCAAATAGGCGACAGATCATTGCATTTTTGCAACGACAGAGCTGAAAGTAAACATAAGGAATAAAAAAGCCCGCTCAAAAGCAGGCTGTTTTATTTAAATCGTTAGACCGGTCATCATTCTAAGAAACGAACCGTTACGCCAGATTTGACTTTACGGCCAAGATCATTGGCATCCCAGTTAGTTAAACGAATACAACCATGTGACGCTGTTTTCGAAATGGTAGATGGATTTGGTGTCCCGTGAATACCGAATGATTTCTTGCTTAAACCAATCCAGATATTCCCGACAGGACCGTTAGGACCCGGTGGTAAAGACAGTGGTTTTAAGTTTTTACCTTGTACAAAGTTAGACGGTGAGTAGCTGTACCAAGGGTTTGGTGCAACACCTGTTACTTTATAGGTTCCGGTCGGAGATGGTGTATCCGCACTACCAATGGTGGCAGGGAATGACGCGATCATTTGATTTTTACTGTTAAATAAGTACAGTTGTTTCGCACCTTTATGTGCAACAATCAAGTGAATACCTTCAGGCAAGTCATTACGTACATTACTGACCAGTAATTTTTCCCCAACTTTATTAAAGTTAGCATTTGGATTGAGTTTCTTTAAGAAATTCTCATCCATATGGAATTTTTCACTCAACATTTCACTGACACGTGTGTAGTACAAGCCTTTCATTTTCGCCTGTAACGCATAATCTGAAGGAATAGACTTGGCAAATGGGCCTGCCAGATCTTTTTCAGTAATGGTGTATTCAACAAAGGCTGGCTTAGAACCCTGACGTGCAACTAGTTTATCCCAGGTTTCCTGAGTCAAAACACCTGTCGGTTTAATGCCATTCATTTGCTGGAAAGATGCAATGGCTTTTAGTGTATTTTTACCGCTGGTTCCGTCAATCGCCCCCGGTGATGCATGGGCATTATTCAGCATGACATGTGCACGTGCGTAAACTGGGAATTGACCTGCACCGATATTTTCATACCACTGGGCATTATTTAAGCCGTCTAAAGTCCACGAAGCTTTGGTCGCTGCAGAGTTAGTCGATGCTTTGGTATTTGGTGCTGCGCCAATAGAAGCAGTCTGATCTTCGGTATCCTGTAGCTCATTCAGCGCTTCAGATGCCTGTTTTAAGTCTTGTTGTTCTTGTGCGGTAATTTGCGCTTCTGCAGGTGCTGCTTGGGCCGCTGAAGCTTCAGTTGCTAATGGATCAATCGGATCTTGCACTGCAACATCAGTAGTCACCACTTGGGGTTTTAATGGTTGTTCAGCAGTAGACGCGGCAAAAACTTGACCTGCGAAAATGCAACCTAGACTCACAGCGAGCATTGTGCGAACGAACATGTAACTCAACCTTAAGAATTATTTCTTTAACTATGTGAAAAAACACTATAAGTATTACAGAAAAAATGTGGAGATGCAGTAGTTGTTTTGTGTAAATCACTAGGTTGCCGTTCAATCCGATCGGTTTTTAAAGTTGCCAGAAGTTATTAAAACTGTGGCCTTTTTGCTATGATGTTGGCAATGTCAAAGAAAGATGGGAATGTGAATGACGACCTTAAAAAATGATCGTTTTCTGCGCGCATTGTTGCGTGAGCCTGTAGATGCTACGCCAGTATGGATGATGCGTCAGGCTGGCCGTTATTTGCCTGAGTACCGCGAAACGCGTACCAAGGCAGGAGATTTCCTTTCGCTTTGCAAGAATACTGAACTGGCCTGTGAAGTAACTTTGCAGCCTTTACGCCGTTATGATCTTGATGCCGCGATTTTATTCTCGGATATCTTGACGGTTCCGGATGCTTTGGGACTGGGGCTGTATTTTGAAGCCGGTGAAGGCCCGAAATTTCACAAGACCATCCGTACCGAACAGGATGTCGCCAACCTGCCTGCATTTAATGCCAAGTCGGATCTGGATTATGTGATGAATGCCGTTTCGACCATTCGTTCAGCCTTGGGCGGTCAGGTTCCTCTGATTGGTTTCTCGGGCAGTCCATGGACTCTGGCAACGTATATGGTCGAAGGCGGTTCAAGCAAGGATTTCCGTTTTACCAAACAGATGATGTATGCGCAGCCTGAAGTTTTGCATGCTTTACTGGATCGTCTGGCTGATGCAGTGACTGAATATTTGAATGCGCAGATTGATGCGGGTGCACAAGCGGTACAGATCTTTGATAGTTGGGGTGGGGCATTAGCACATCGTGAATATATCGAGTTCTCGCTGAACTATATGCAGAAGATTGTCGCTGGTTTGCAACGTGAGAAAGACGGCCGCAAGATTCCGGTAATTCTGTTTACCAAAGGTGGCGGTCAATGGTTGGAACCGATGATTACGACAGGCGCAGATGCATTTGGTCTGGACTGGACCACGCCATTGAATGTCGCTCGTCAAACGGTTGCTGGTCGTGCAGCACTTCAGGGTAACCTGGATCCTGCAACTTTATATGGTTCATCAGACACCATCATTAAAGCGACAAAAGCCATGCTGGATGATGCCTATGCCAATGGCGAGAAAACCGGTTATGTTGCCAATTTAGGTCATGGTATTACCCAGTGGGTTGATCCGGCGAATCCAAAAGCATTTATTGATACCGTACATGAGTATAGTGCCAAATATCTTTAGGATGTAAACCTTGATCGATCTATTCAAATCAGGGTTTGAATTTACTTATAAGGCAGCTTCGGCTGCCTTATTTGGGATTTTACTCCTGCTCGCTTTTGCGCTGACTGCTTCTATGGGCAGCGATCTCTTCTTTGGTTTTTACCGGTATGACTATCTGCTTTTTTTTGCTTTGCTGATTCAGGTGATATTGCTCTATACCAAACTGGAATCCTGGGCTGAAGCCAAAGTGATTGCGTTATTTCATCTCATGGCCATGGTGATGGAAATCTTCCTGACCCATCCGGCAATTGCTTCCTGGCATTACCCTCAACCCGCAATATTTAAAATCCTGACCGTGCCTTTATTTGCCGGTTTTATGTATTCTGCGGTCGGCAGTTTTTTTGCGCGCTCTTTACGTCTATATCAGGTTTCATTTGAAAAATTGCCGCGTTTTAGCCATATGCTGACATTGGCTGTCTTGTCTTATATCAACTTTATGAGCAAGTTTTTTATTCCCGATTATCGGGTGATTTTATTTGTCTGGAGCGTGCTGATGTTCTGGAAAACCAGAATTCGCTTTCAGCTGAATCGGCATACTTTTCAGTTGCCGATGTTACCCGTACTGCTGATTCTGGCGTTTATTATCTGGATTGCCGAGAACATCAGTACCTTTTACCAGATCTGGCTCTATCCAAGCCAGATTGAGCAATGGCATATGGTGGGATGGGGCAAACTGGGCTCCTGGTATTTGTTGTTATTGCTGAGTCTGGTGTTAGTACTGAAAATCTTGGGACAGCGTAATTCACAAGGCGATTGGGCGCTCAAGGAACAGTAAAATCAATCAGGTTATGTTTATGTAAAGCATACATTTTTTCAATTGCGCCAAACTTGACTTGTCGCTACTCTGCTGAGTATGTAATTTAAATTACATTATTAGAGTAATAACAAAGATTGCATGAGAATAATTGGAGAATAACTATGTTGAAAAAAATTATGCTGGCGGCGGTATTGGCGACTGGTTCAAGCATGGCGATGGCTGACCGAGATGTCGGTTGTGGTATCGGAAGCCAGGTGTGGGCGGGTCAGTCTGGTATTATTCCTAAACTCTTTGCAGGTACGACCAACGTTCTGTTCACGAATCAGTGGCTCGGGATCACTTTTGGTACTTTAGGTTGTAGCCAGGGCGGTACCGTAACCGCTCAAGTGGTGACCTTTACCAATGAAAACGCTGAAGCATTGGCGCGTGATATGGCAGTTGGAGAGGGTGAAAGCCTGAATGTTCTGGCTGAACTTTTGAATATTAAATCTGAAGATAAAGCTCGTTTCTTTAGCGTTTCCAAGCAGAATTTCTCTGAAATTTATTCCGAAGAAAACCAGAATACATTACAAGTTTTAAGCACCTTACAAACTGTGATGGCCAAAGATGAAGTATTGAAATCCTACATCTGATCCGCACCCTAAAAACCCTGCTGTTCTGGCAGGGTTTTCTTATGACTAAAAGAAATTGATGAGAATAAGTTAACTGAATGAAATATGCGTTCTTCATGTTGGGCCTGACTTTCAGCCCTTTAAGTTTTTCTAGCGAAATTAATCCAGATATCCAGCATTACATCGCTCAGGCCGAAACCCAGCGTCTGGATCAGAGTACCACCTGGCAGCGTCTGATGTATGCCAATCCCCAAGGTCATAGCGAGGTTAACTATTCGGGCTATTTCCTGGCAGAGCAGGGAAAAACTGATCTAAAAAAAGAAATGCAGCATAACATTCAGGCTTTATTCCTGAGCGCAGAGCCGAATCAGTCCGTCCGCTGTAAGTTTCCTGCACGCAGCAGCTGGTTAATGCAGCAATTGAATATTTCCGAGCAACAATTGCCTGCGGTCAGTTGTCCGGATCTGGATAAATGGATTGGTGAGGTCAAACCTTATCAGGCAACCCTGATTTATGCCACGGATTTTATGGGCAATCCCAGCTCGATGTTTGGTCATACCTTGTTGCGGCTGGACCCTAAAGACCAGCAACAACTCAATCTGATTTCCTATGCAGTCAACTATGCCGCAACGGTCGATGGCAATGACAACTGGTCCTTTGCCTGGAAAGGACTGACCGGACAATATCCGGGTGAATATTCCCTGATGCCGTATTATCGCAAGGTCAAAGAATATGGTGACTTTGAAAGCCGGGATTTATGGGAATACGAATTAAACTTAAGCCCGCAAGAGACCAAGTTTTTAGTACAGCATCTCTGGGAAATGCAAAATGTAAGTTTCCCTTATTATTTTATCAGTGATAATTGCGCTTATCGCCTACTGGGACTGTTTGATCTGGTGCGTCCCGAGTTAAATCTACAGAAACAGTTTAATTCGACTGCGATTCCGATTGAAACACTAAAAGTAGTAGAACAGCAGGGCTTGATCAAACAGAAAGTTTACCGTCCGGCGCTTGAAACTCAATTGCTGGCACAGTCCAGACAGCATGGTAAAGCGCTGGCAAAAACTTCACATCAGCTGGCGTATGCAGAAGCAAGTGTGATGTCTTCAATCTTGCAGCCTTATCCGGCAGAAGATCAGGCCAAAATTCTGGAAATGGCCTATGATCATTTGTATCTGGACTTTCTCCGACAAACAGTCGATAAATCATTTTCCCAGCCACGTTTTCGCAAGTTATTAGGCTTAAGAAGTCAGCTGAATATCGAGAAGCAGCGTAAAGCGCCTGAACGTCCAAAAATAGACCCGGTACAAAGCCATCATGCACGGAATATCAGTCTTCAGGCCGGACAGGTTCAGGGTGAATCCTTTGTCCAGCTAGGGCATCGGCAAGCCTATCATGATCTCATCGACCCGCAAGGCGGTTTTCGAACCGGCACACAATTGCTGTTTCTGGATGGGGCTTTGCAATATCGTGACAGTGAACTCAAACTGGAGCATCTGGATCTATTGACTGTCAATTCCTATAACCCCGTCAATCCGTTTAATACGCCATTGTCCTGGGGTTTTAATCTGGGCTGGCAACAGGAAGCACTGAATGCGCATGGCCAGTTTAGTGAAGATGAGCAGCATGGCGTTGCCAGCTTAAAAACTCAGGTCGGTTATAGCTGGGCAAATGTCAGCCGTGAACATCTATGTTATGCACAAATGCAAACTCAGCTACAGGCAGGCAAGACACTTGATCAAGGCTGGCGCGTAGGTGCAGGCCCCACCGTGGGTTGTCAGAATATCTGGAGCGATCAGATTAACAGTCTGGTGCAGGTGGAACTGCCTTATTGGGAAGATTCGCATCGCTGGCAGCTGAAACTGAATACTGAACTCCAATATGCATTCAATCCACAACATGCACTTCGGCTGTCTTGGGAATATCAGCAACAACAGTCCAAAGACTGGGATCAATGGAGTCTTGGTTTGATCCGGTATTTTTAAGATTGAGTCAAAACTGATTAACACTATTCATAAATTGCTGTGTATCCATGAGGCTACTGTTCGGTTTTCCCGTGTATAAAAAGATTGGCTGGGTTGGGTACAAATAATCTGGTCGATATTTTAGGAAAAATACCTGATATTTGTTATATTTATCACATAATGTGAGTGCAAATTGCAAGGTTTTGGGGAACAGACAGTATGAATAATGAATGCATGGCAAGACTGGCCGAGCAATGGGAACAGATCTGTCAAAATTATTCATCTGATGACTTATTGCATGCCTTTCATTTTATTCAAGATCATTCCCTGATTCTGGTGGAAGAATTCTATAAAAACATGCTCATTGAAAAGGAATCTGCAGAATTCTTTTCCGATGACTTGATTCAACAGCGCTTGCACGACACCTTAAATGCCTGGCTGCTTGAAAGCTTTAGTGTGGGGATTAATAAACGCTATGCCGATGCCGTGCAGAAACAGGCGATGGTGGGGCATGTGCATGCGCGTGTCGGAATTCCATCCTGGCTGATCATGCGCGGTGTACGTGAAATTGAGCGTAAAATGTTTGAACTGCTGGATGAAAATCCTCACCACAGTATGTTGACTACCTGCAGTTATATTGTCCAGATCATGGGGTTTGCCACAGAAGTCATGTGCCGATCTTATGAAGCCAAAACAGCCATGAATCAGGAAATTAAACACAGTTATCGTGTTTTTTCAGCGATGCAGGATGTGGCCGTACAAAAAGATAAACAGCGCAGCTCATTGCTGGACTGGGAAAATGAGCTCATGTTCAAGGTCTTTTCTGAGCATGAGAAATTGAATCATCCGATGCTGTCCAAGTCGGAGTTTGGTTTATGGTTTATCCATAAAGCCTCTTATGCTTTTAACGGCTCTGACCAGGTCGATTTAATCATTGAACGAATTTATCAAGTCGATGAACTTAATCAAGAGATCATGGACTGTACGGACAAAAACAATATGCTGGGACTGATCCAGCGGATCCGTGACTTAAACCGTGAGATTCAGTTGTTGGTGGACCAGTTATTTCAGGTGGCCGAATATATTGAATCAGGTAATGATTCATTGACCCAGTTATTGAATCGTCGTTATTTGAATACGATTATTTCACGTGAAATCACTTTTTCCCGTAAGAATCATACGCCTTTGTCTTTACTTGCTATTGATGCCGATTATTTCAAAAGTATTAATGACAAATTCGGACATGCAGCAGGTGATCTGGCTCTTAAGTTCCTGGCCGAAGCATTGCAAAAATACAGTCAGGGCAGTGATTATGCTTTCCGGGTCGGCGGTGAAGAGTTTTTGCTGTTACTGGTGGATACTGATGAAAAACGTGCCCTGAATATTGCCGAAAGTGTGCGTAAATATATTGAAAATGGCATGATTAATTCGGCACAAGGCCAGCAGTTTAAATTTACGGTCAGTATTGGTTGTGTGCTTTATGATGGACATCCGGATTATCAGCGCTTCCTGAATGCGGCAGATTCTGCCTTGTATATGGCGAAGAACAACGGGCGTAACAGAATCTATATGGCTCATCAGTCCTTGAACCCTGTCGCACAGCCACTCTCAGTTTAAATGAAAGGTTTTTAGCCAGTTGCAGACTGCTGCTCTATAAATTTCTGAAATTTCTGTTTTTGCTGGAGATATTCGGGATGATTTTTAGCTTCATCCCATTTCTGTTTAAAGATTTTGGCAGCAGCGGCTTTAACCGGATCTTCATGATTACGTGGTAGCTCGGAACGGCCATGCGCACCACTCAAGCCTTTTTTATCCTCCGGAACAGGGCCATCGTATTTTTTGCCACCTTTATGATTGGCATAACGTCGGGCACGGGTGAAACCCATCTGTAAAAACTTGCGTGCCATGTCCGCACCGATAAAATCTTCTTGCTTTAAATAGTCTAGAAAAAGCTGATAGATTTTCTCGCTACTGGCTTGTGCTTTTTCTTCATCTGCAAAGCGCCAGTGCGGCAGGATTTCTGATTTATAAGGCTCAACCAGTAATACACCTTGTTCACCACGGCCAATCCGGTAGAGCTCCGGTCGTTTGCGGAAATTAACCTTTGCAAAGTCCAGAGAATAATCAAAACTATTCGAAACTACACGTGACGGACGTTTTGGTGGCGCTACTTTGGCAGATGGCTTCATATTCGGCCTTTTCTGAAATTTAAAATTGCTCAATATTTCAGCTAATACAAATTATAAAAATAAAGGGGCAGGATACAGAAAAGCCCCTGTCTTCTAGAGCTAGGGGCTTTTATTTTACTTCGATTTTTTCGAACTGGTCTTCGAGGTTTTAGCCGTGGTTGACTTGCTCTTAGAGGAGCTGCTCGACTGCTTTTTAGCAGGCGCCGATTTTTTTGAAGAAGACTTTTTCACTTTAGTGTCGTCTTTACTCTTGTTGCTGCTTTTCGCTTTAGCCGGTTTTTTCGCGGAAGAGGTCTTTTGGTCTTTCGCTTTATCACTGGCTTTTGAGCTTGAATTTTTCTTCGCCTTCACTTTTTCATCTTTGCTGGCATTGTCTTTTTTAGAAGATGCCGCTTTAGATTTACTGCTCGCCGCTTTTTTAGTGACTTTGCGATCACTGTCTTTGTCACTGCTTTTATTCGACTTTTTCAGTTTCTCATCTTGAGTCTTTTTAGCAGTTTTTGCTGATTTTTTGCTGTCTTTCGCCTGGTTATTTTTGCTATTCGCCATGGTTACTTTCCTTATCATTAAAAATCAATCAGAAAGATATAAAGCGCTTTGCTGTATATCAACTTCAAATTACTTTAAGGGGAGAGCGGCAGGATTAAAACTTTATCGTGTATCCAAGTGTAGGCTTGTTGCAAACACAAGCAGGAATTGTTCGAGTTCCAGACTAAAATATAGCAAGTTTTGGGACAGGTCTTTAAACCCTGTTACCAGATGTCATTTATAGCAAGTGAGCTTTGGAGTTAAGTATTGATGTTCTATTTCTCCAAAAGCAAAAAACCCCGAATGATCGGGGTTTTGGAATAACTTATTTTTAAGCTTAAATAATTAATAGCTTTCTGGAACCGCACTTAAAAATTCACGGCGCGTTTCTTTGTCGGTTTTAAAATCACCAATAAACGATACTGTACGTGTGGTTGATTCCTGCTTGCCTACACCGCGCATCATCATGCACATATGCGCAGAATCAATGACTACGGCAACACCACGTGCTTTGGTGACTTCAGCCACTGCTTCTGCAATTTGCTGAGTCAGATTTTCCTGAATCTGCAAACGGCGTGCAAACATTTCAGTAATGCGGGCAAATTTAGACAGGCCTAAAACATGACCTTCCGGCAAATAGGCAATATGAACACGGCCATAAAATGGCAATAAATGATGCTCACATAGCGAATAAAATTCGATATTTTTGACCAAGACCATTTCACGGTTATCGGAAGGGAAGACCGCCTTGTTGGTCACTTCTTCAAGTGTCTGGCTATAACCCGAGGTTAAATATGAAAATGCTTTCGCAGCGCGCACAGGCGTATCTTTGAGACCAGGGCGATTTAGATCTTCGCCAACGGCAGTAAGAATGTTTGCGTAGGATTGCTGCATAGTCATATGACGTATTCACTTAAACTGAGAATGAACAAGGACGGCATTGTAGCAGAAAACTTTTACAATGCCTTGTTTTGAGGCTAAAACCGTTTACTGTTTGAACTTTGGATTCTTTTCTGCACGTTTGAGCAGAACCAATACTGCACCGGTACCGCCTTGCTTTTCAGGTGCACTGACAAAAGCCAAAACATCACGGTGCTGACGCAACCAGCCGTTCACATAGGTTTTTAAAATCGCTTCCGGGCCTTTGCCATGTACAATTTTAATCACGTTCTGGTTTTCATCTTTGGCGATCTGGATAATTTGCAGCACGGCTTGACGCGCTTCTTCCACGGTACAGCCATGCAGATCCACAGCTTCAAACCAGCGCAAGTTACCGGCTTTCAAGTCTTCAAACACTTTATGCTGCAAGGTGGCGATGCGATAGCTCAAGTTGGCCTGACTGCCGACAGGATTGAGCATGGCCTGAGTATCTGATAAAGCCATTGCCTCTGTTTCCAGCGGGCCAGTAGCCGCTGCACGCTTTGCCAAGATTTGTGCATCCGGCTTTTTCTTGCGTGGTTTGTCCAGTTGAACCGTATTTCCCGATTCAATTTTTTGTACGCCCTGCATTTGCTTGCGGAATAATTCCAGTTCTTCTAACGCTTCTTGCTCGACAGTCTTTTCAACAGGTGCAGCAACGACCGCAGGCGTTTGCGGCTGTGTAATTTGCTTCTTAAAAGATTTCAGCAGGTTGTACTGATCTTTAGATAATGAAGAATCGTGTTTACTCATAATGTAAAAACAAGGGAGATGCGGAATTTACAAGAATTATAGTCTGAAAATAGACAAAGGAGAACTGAATTGCGTTCATGACATTGCTGAGGATTTTAAATACGCTCGAGAATCTATGATCTACTTTTCAATATTGAAAATAAAAAAGCCCAATCCTGAGATTGGGCTTTTTTAATGCTTAGGTGAGCATTTACATCTTAAACCGCTTCAGGCTCACCAAATAGATCACGGAAAGCGTGGTCTGGACGTGGCTGTTTCATGAAGCTTTCGCCGACCAAGAAGGCGTGAATATCATTTTCCTGCATCATCGCGACATCCGCGGGAGTAGCAATACCGCTTTCAGTCACCAGCAGGCGTGAAGGGTCCAGTAATTTTTTCAAACGTAATGATGTGTTTAAATCGACATCAAAGGTTTTTAAATTACGGTTATTCACGCCGAGCAGACAACGATCAGAAAGCTTTAAAGCACGTGATAGTTCTTCTTCATCATGAACTTCAACCAGTACATCCAGATGATGTTCAAATGCAGTTTTGGACATTTCTTCTAACTGCTGGTCAGACAGGCAAGCTACAATCAGCAAGATACAGTCTGCATGCAGAGCACGTGCTTCAATGACCCCATAAGGATCAATCAGAAAGTCTTTACGCAGCGCAGGCAGGTCGCAATGTGAACGGGCAATCTGAATATTGTCATCATGACCCTGGAAAAAGTCTACATCGGTCAGCACCGATAAACAGGCTGCACCTGCCTCCTGATACTGTGCTGCAATTTCCGCAGGGTTAAAGTTCTCGCGAATAATGCCCTTAGATGGCGAAGCTTTCTTAATTTCAGCAATGACACCCGGACGTTTCGACACTAAAGACTGGGCAAAACCACGCACAGGTGATGCACCTTGTGCCAGTTCTTCCAGATCTTTATAGCTTTTCTGCTTTAAACGTAGGGCAAATTCTTCTTTTTTACGGTCAACAATCTTGCCTAAAATTGTGTTTGCGATATTCACCATGATCAAAATCCCTGACCGAATTAAGCTTCGTAATGTTTAATAGTTTTGGTAAATTCAGACAGTACACTCATTTTCTCAAGTGCCTGACCGCCGTAAATAATGTCATGTGCCAGCGCAACACCTTGCTTATAGCTGCTGGTTAAACCGGAGACATAAATACCTGCGCCGGCATTCAGCGCGATCATGTTGGCTGCTTTATCACCGATGTCTGATTTTTTCTTGCCCAGCGCGTCTTTGATCAAAGCCAGACTTTGCGCAGAATCTTCCACAATCAGTCCGGTCAGAGTTTGCGACTCAATATCGACCGATTCAGGAATAATGTCCCATTCGGTAACTTCGCCATTTTTCAGTTCAGCAACATGAGTTGAGGAGGCAATACTGATTTCATCCAGCCCATCACGTGAATGTACCACCATCACATGTTCAGCACCGAGCTGTTTCATGACTTCTGCAATCGGACGGCAGAGTTCATTGGAAAATACGCCAATCACTAAACGATTTACTCCGGCCGGATTCGTAAGCGGGCCAAGTAAATTGAAAATGCTACGAATCCCTAGTTCTTTACGTGGGCCGATTGCATATTTCATGGCTTGATGATGATTCGGTGCAAACAGGAAACCGACACCAACGTCACGGATGCAGCGTTCAGTCTGCTGCATATTCAGGTCAAGATTAATCCCGGCCTGTTCCAGTAAATCTGACGAACCTGATTTGGTCGAAACGCCGCGGTTACCATGTTTGGCAATGGTTGCGCCCGCTGCTGCAATTACAAATGCAGAAGCAGTAGAAACATTAAACAGGTTCTGGCCATCACCGCCTGTACCCACGATGTCCACTAAATATGGAATATCACTGACATCAATTTTGGTAGCCAGTTCACGCATAACACGTGCAGCTGCAGTAATCTCATCAATGCTTTCGCCTTTTAGGCGTAAGCCCATCAGCAGGGCACCAATCTGGGCATCGGTCGCTTCCCCTGACATGATGGCACGCATCACGTCTTGCATTTGATCCTGAGTCAGGTGAATGTTTTTAGTAATATTGCTTAAAGCTTGTTGAATATTCATAAGATGTTCTTAGGCATAAATTTCGAGAAAGTTTTTAAAGATTTGATGACCATGCTGGCTCAGAATCGATTCAGGATGGAACTGCACGCCTTCGACCGGCAATGTCTTATGTTTCACACCCATAATTTCTTCCATAGAGCCATCCGCTTCATTGGTCCAGCAGGTGACTTCCAGACATTCGGGCAAGGTGGCTTGATCAATCACCAGTGAATGATAGCGCGTTGCAGGAAATGGAGAAGGAAGATTGCTGAAAATCCCGGTATCACTGTGGTACATATCAGACAGACGGCCATGCATGACACGTTTGGCACGCACGATATCACCGCCAAATGCCTGCCCAATACTTTGATGACCAAGACAAACGCCCAGTAAAGGAATTTTGCCAGCAAAATGCTGAATGGCAGGAATAGAAATTCCTGCCTCACTTGGCGAGCACGGGCCGGGGCCAATCACTAAATACTTAGGTTGCCATCGCTCTATATCTTCCAATGTCACGGCATCATTACGGACTACTTTTACTTCTTGATTCAGTTCGCCAAAATATTGGACGATGTTATAAGTAAAGGAGTCATAGTTGTCGATCAT
>JADHEF010001499.1_pt1 | contig 14034 bp, 8 predicted proteins | sample 8952391 | NCBI WGS metagenome assembly JADHEF01 (sample SAMN16124439, study PRJNA663245) | bioreactor sludge metagenome | isolation source: sludge (nitrite) | place: India:Bengaluru | collected 2019-02-28
TTTCTAGAGGACTTTTACAAAAATGAGAACTTTAAAACCTTTAAAAAATACAAATATACTAACTATTGACAGATCACTAACAAGACCTACCCAACAATAAAAATCTAATGAAAGAATTCAGAGGCATAAAAATGAAGCCACAACAAATTCATCAAACTACTGAAAATCCCAAAGGGATTTTCATAATTACGAAAATCACAGATTTTCGGTAATAGAAAAATCATTCGAAGTACTAAAAAACAAACTATACCTCGAAAACATAAGCAGATACACAAAAATAGCAGTCCAACAAGACTACCACTCCCAAATACTAACACAAAACATAATACAAGACATAAAAAACAAAGCCAACCAAATACTAAAAGAAAAACAAAAAAAATCCAAAAAAAATCCAAAAAAATTAAAAGACCACAAACAACAAAAAAATTATGAAAAAAAATTATATTACAATCATTAAAATAAAAAAAACTTAAATACAACTAATTAATGTAATTACAAATAAAATAAAAAAATATTTAGACCATAACAATTATATATAATAAAAAAAATAATAAATAGTATATTCAGTAAGTCGAAAAATATTATTATTTTATCGTGGAGGTTGAAATAATGGCAAAAGAAATTGAACCCACACCAACACTAGATTTGGAAGATACAAAAGAATTCTTAGAAAAATTGGAAACACCCATCTCTAATGAAGAAAAAAAATTCATAAATGACATTTTACAAAGTTAATAATATTATAAATAATCATATTACTTTTTAGATTTAATTCTATTCAAATCATAAAACATGGGAATTGTTATATTATCCGCCCTATTATTATTTTTTAATTTAAGATTTTTATATTCATTTAACTTATTCTCAACTTTATCATTACTTAAAGTATGCTTACAATAACACTTTTCATAAAACTTATAAGAAGTTATATGCGCATCAATACTAATAAATCTTAAACCTATTGTTTCAGATAACTCAACTCCATGCTTAAACACCTTTTTTAATAAAAAAGTCCCTATTCCATTTTTAGCATAATTTTGATTCACCCCTAATCTACCTAATTTTAAAGCAGGAAATATCCGATAACTAATATTCTTATTTGCAAATTTTCCTTTATACTCCTCTCCCAAAATTTTAGTCTGAATCGCATCTGCAAGTATTGTATAATAACCCAAAATTTCATTATTATAATATGCTATATAAGTCGTATTTAACATATGCTCCTGTTGCTCAAGAGCATCATCTTTCAAAAAATTAGATATATCATCTATTTTACAATCAAAATTAGACACATTATCATCACCACAATGAATACTAATCTTAATTTTTTCAAAATCTATTCTAATCATTAATTCATATCCAAATAATATATCTTTCCAAATAAAAACACAATTAAAAACTTCAAAAAACAAAAAAATAATTTAATCAAAGCACTTAAAATAAACAAGACAATAAAAACATTATACCTTCCAAAATAAAAACTATAAACAATATTAAAACCTATTTAAAATATTACTCACCTACAAACTATTTATCTCTCATTATTTAAATAACCATTGGTAAACAACATAAAAATACCATCCATAAAACTTCAACATATATAACCCATTATGAAAAAAATCATGTTTTAAAAAGTAATAAAAAAGAAAGAAAAGATAAAATAATCTCAAATATCATAAAAACACAAAATAAACCCCTCGAACAAGTCCTAATCTTAAGATCAAGAGTTCAAATCCCTCCAAGCCCGTTTGTTATTTTATCCAAATAATTATATTTTAATTTTATTTTTTAATAATAAACTATAAGTTCATTATATAATAAATAAGTTTAGTTAAATTATTTATTAAAGAATATTGATTGTAAAATAGTTTAAATAATCTTAGTTTTTGATTTAGAGGATTAAATTCTTACATTAATAATTATATGGAATGCTAGACTGTTTAATGAATTCTATAAATATTTTATATAATTTTTCCCAATCCGTATTGTAGTTTATCATTTCAAGGAATTTAGGAATATTTCCTAAAAAATAATACCATGAACATATAAAGTCATAATCATGACCCCATTTTGCAAATAAAGACATATGAATAATATCTAAGCATTTTTCTCTTAATTCTTTCTTATCAAAGTGTTCATAGAATATTATATTTGAAAATCCGTGATGCCATCCATCAGCATATTTAGCAATTACTTCGGGTTTAATGTTGTTATTTTTTATGTATTTCAAATCTTCTTTTGATATATAACCATTTTCAAAAGGTTTTCGATTTTTATTATTTTTTTCATCTGAATCTTCTGAAATAGAAAATCCATAATAATCTATAAGATCTAATATCGGTTTTTTATATTTTGATTTTAAAGCATTTCCTATATCATCACTATATATATTCTTACCATAAAAATGGTACTGGAAAATTTCATCCATTCTCTTATCAATATCATCTAAATTAAAATAATCTAATCTAGGAGGATCTAGCTGAAAAATATTCAATAAATTTTTATTCAATTCATTATTTTCAATTAACAATTGAGTAAATTCAGGTTCTTTAGCATTAATATAGTTTAATAATAAATTTCTTATTCCCTTTTCAGATTGTTTCATTAAAGATTCGATTAATTTGATAGAATCCGAATAACTTAAATGACCATCATTTTCAAATGTTATCAATGCATTATATATATTAATTACTGTATAATCTTTTCTAAAGATATACATTGTATAATATCTGCTTAATTCAAAAATATTAAAATCTTGATTTAAATAATTCTTCAATCTAATATAGCTTTTTACATAATCACTTACTTCAAACGAACCTTTAGGAGCTATTTCATCAATAATTTCCTTTAAATTATTTTTTAAAAAAATATTATCTTCTTTTATAACATTTAACTCCATTAATTTTAACTTTACATTAGGCATGATCCTATTTAAGTCATATGCAATAATTCCATATTTTTTTAGCGGTTTAACATATTTGTTCAATATTTTTTTAATAGCAGGATCTTTTTCATTCTTTAAATATTTATCAGTTAATTGATAAAATACAGAATTTTCATGTTTATTTAACCAAATTAATATAATAAAATCAACTAAACATGTTATTGCATTTTCATAAACGTTATTTGGTGAATTATCAAGATATTTTTCTAATTTAACTTCATTAACATCTTTTTCAAAAATATCAAAAAATTCATATTCTCTATTCCACAAATAGAAAGTTTCACCTAAATCTGTGTCAAAATGGTTATCACTTAGCATTTTTTTATAATGTCTTTCATTTCTATGGATTAAGCATAAAAAAGTTTTCCATAAGTAACTATTACTAAATATATTTTTTTCATCGAGTTTTTTTCTTTTCATGTATTTAATTACTTGATAATTCAAAGAATCATCATGAAATTGATAATTTATTCTTCCAACTATCAATAAAATTAATATAAATGAATAATACTGATAAATATCAAATAAATTAGGATAATTTTCTAAAATTAATTGTAGTTTTTGATAAAAATTTTCAATGGATTCCAAATCAAAATTTTTATTACATAAATTTTTAAAGAGTTTAATATTAGAGTATTTTAAAAGAATTTTTTCAATAAACTCATTATTAAATTTAAACCCATCAAATCTTGCCAAATATCTAATTTCTTCATTTTCAATACTTTCTTTTATTTTAGACAAAATTTTATTTTTTAAAGCCAAAAAATATCCTGTATTTTTGTTTTTTTCTCTAAGAAAAGTATTTAAACTGTCATGTATTAATGAAATTCTATTTAAAATTATATTGAATAAATACGGATATTTTGCAATAAATTCTTTTATAGGGTCACTTATTAATACATCTTCAAGTAAAATGTCTATTTCCTCTTCTAAAAAGAAATAATCATTAAGTAAAAATATACTAAGACGCTTTGTATCTTTATCTTTTATTAATTTTTCATAATAATTTGATATTTCAGTAGTTGGAGTTGAAATTGGAATTTTTCCATGTAATTTGTAATGTTCAGCTAAAAAATTGGTTATAATGGGATAACCATCTGACAAATCGTAAATTTGACGAATTAATTTATATTTGTTTATGGAATGCCCATCAGTCAGATATTTTTCTGTTTCTTTAAAGTTCCAATTATCAAGAATTTTTTCCCTCCACTTAAGGTCTTTTTTCAATGGTCTTGATAAAACTAAAACTTTAGCTTTTGAAATTTTATCAATAAAATCAATAAAATTCTCAAGTTCCTGATGATTATGGTTTTCAACATGATCTAAACCATCAATCACGACAAATAACTTGTCTGAATTAATTTTATCAATTAAATCTTGTGTTTTAAAATCTTTCGGTGTTTTAAATACTTTACTACCCAAATCTCTCAAAAAATTTTTAAAAACTCGTCGATCTCTAATATATTTATCTTGAGAATTTACCCAAAATCTATATATAATATCGATAGGGATTTCTTCTTGCAATTCATTTACAAAATGACTTTTTCCCACACCTGGTTTTCCAGTTACAAGATTTATCCCTTGATTAAAAATAATACTATCTCTTATAAATTGAGTATTTTCATTTAAGTTTATTGAAAATGTAAAAAGCTTCGGTAAATCATTTAAAGTAACTTTAAAAATACTGTTTATAGTAGTCTCATAAGCAAATTTAATTATCATATTTATTCTTTTATCATCATCATACATCTCATCTACAATTTTTTGAGTTTTATTGGGTGTTAGTGGAACTATATAAATACTATCCAATTTGCTAGCAGGAAATCCCAATACTTCAGTGTTAGTTTCTATCTTATTAGTATTTAAAATCAAAATATTATTATTGTCTTTTTTATAAGATATTTTTGTATATGAAGGCAATATGACTTCTTCATCAGTAACTGTAATCTCATCTAAAGATATCATTTCCCCTTTTCTATTTTTTTCATTTTTTACTTGAAAATAATATTTTTTTGAATTTGATTCTAAATAACAATCATCAAAATTATGAGAAAGATCTTTTTCAACCTCTATAGAACATATATTTCTATTAACATCCATTTGTGATATCAATAACCAATATATAAAGTGTTGATACGTGTAACCCTTAAATGCTGCTCTTGTTACTGATGACATAGTATCTCCTTAATTAGTAAAAATTGAATATCCATTTCAAAAAATTATTTTCCTTTTTATATATCATTTGTTAAATTCCTTTTATATATTCTTAATTTAATAATTATTCTATACAATTATAAACATTATTTTAATATTATAATTTTCCATATTGATTCTAGAATAATAAAGAATAATACTTGAATAATTTATTAAAAAAGTAATATTAAAGATATAGTCTAAAAAAAGTAAATAATAAAATTAATAAAAATAAAAAAACTTAAGATAAATAATTTTATTTTTAAAGACTCAAATAGTGCCAAAATTAATCTAATATTCCAATAAATTTTTTCAATGCAAATTCAGTTTTCTCATCAATATTTTCATCATTATTCAAAATATTTTCAATTCTTTCTGCATATTCTGATTTTTCTAAATAATTATTGATTGATTCATCAAATTTGTAGAAAGAGCCATTGTATTCAATACCGAAATGTTTAGTTGAGTTAGATGCAAAAGAAGATATAATATTTATTAATCCTTTATCAGATTCATCATTCCTATTTATAAAATCAATGGCACTTTCTTTATCCAAGCCTAACCAAATGTTAAGAATTGAATCCAAATTAGTATCATTGATTATATCATTATTCTTATCAAAACATTTCATTCCATCAATCGCTAATTGCCTCAAATAATCTAGCTGTTCTGAAGATAAAAAATTATCTCTTTCTTTTTCATTTTCACGATATAACCCATTTAAAAAAATAGAAAAGGTCATTATAGAATTTTTCGAATCTTCAAACGACTTTTTTAGTATTTTGAATCTAATCTCATTATTCTCGAGAAGCATTAACAAATACAAAATATTATCTACAAAATAATATAAGTTATAGTTATCATTTTGAAAAATATAGTCGCCAATTTCAAACAAACTAGTTAAAATATTTTCAAAATCTGAATTATTAAAATTAGTTTCTTCATTATTATAGATATATGACTTAAACTTATCTAAAAATAAGGATAATCTGTCTGATTTATATAATTCGATTAATTTATCATTAAACCCTTCTTTAGAAACTTTCAAAGAAATTATCTTATTAAAATCTTTATTAGATAATTCATCCTCTGAAAGATTAAGTTCAAAATATTTATCAAAATGTTTAAAGCTACATATCTTTAATTTTCTCTCCCATTTTCTTTCCCAATGAATACCTGAATACCCTTTGTTTAATTGAGGAAAAAGTTGTCTGATTAAAGAGAATATATTATCATGTCTAACATGTTTAAGATTTCTAATTATAAATTTATTAACAATGTTTTCTTTTTCTTCAATAAACTCATTCTGAGTTTTTCCATCTAATCCAAAAGTTTCTAATGATAATAATGCTTCTTTATTTTCGATTATGTTTTTAAATACATCTGGTTCAAATACTTTTATTGCCGTTAATAACATGAAATCATGAGAATTGACTTCACCCTTAACATTACCATAATCAAAATTTAAAACATCACAATACCTATTAACATCCCTTACATTTCGAAAAAAAGATTTAAATTCCATTAAATTCCTAAAATGAAGAAAATAATCTTCATTTAGTGGAATAATTGGGTTAATCCTTTTGTATAATATTTTATTTAAATCATTTTTAGAAATTTTAGGTATGTCTAGTGGAATTTGAATAATTTTTTCTAAATATTCATGTCCTTTTTCATGCTGGGTTCTATTAAGAGAATCTGAGACAACTTTTTTATCATATGCCATCAAATATATAGTACGATTAAAATCAGCTACTAATTTAACAAGTTTAAAAATTTGTTCAGACTCAATATCAGATAATCTATCTATATCATCAATAATAAAAAGAATTCTAAGTTTTTCTTCTTCAATATAATTATTAATTTTTTCTTTTAGCTCTTTCAAACTTTTATCTGAATTATATGCATCCATAAAATTATTAAACTTTGGTAATATATAAGGAAGTGATTTTATAGAATTCCTTAGAAATTCATTTTCGTTTAAAGATAATATTGAAGAAACAGTTGATTTATCAATAAGAGAATTATAATAATCTTTAAATGAATTAATAAGGTCATTTTCATTGATTTTATTTAAAACTCCTTTATTTTCAGATAAACTAATCATTATTACTTTAAAAAATTCATCAATCAATTCCTTTTGGTTAGAAAAATACCAAGGATTAAATTCTATCAATATCAACTCATCAGGATATTTTTTTTCAAATGTTTCAATAACCATATTTAGTATTGAAGTTTTTCCTGATCCCCATTCTCCCGAAAGACCAATCACTAAACTTTTCTTATTTTTATAATTAAATATTTTTGATGAAAGCTGTTCAACATATTTAACTCTATGTAAACCATCTTCTTCTTTTTTATTAATTGAAATATCATTTATAAAATCATTGGACACTTAAAACACCAAATATTTAATATTTGTTCTATACATTATATTTATTTTTTATTACTGTAATTTTCTATATTAACCCACAATAATATAGAATAAGTGAATAATCTATTAAAAAAGTAAAAAATAACAAAAATTTAGTTAATATGTATTCAAATTCAATCTAAAATATTAATGATAAAAATACTTCATAAAATAAATAATTTTTATTTAGATTAAATACAATCTTCTTTAAATTCATAAAAATTAACATTTAATAAAATTAAAAAATTATTTTATCTTTTTAGAAGATTTTTTTATTAATTATCTATCTTTATATTTTAAGTATTAAATTATAATTAAAAATATATTAATATTCAAATTTATAATAATTAAATAATTTCGCATTTTTGTAGTACTCAATTAGAATCATTCTTTTATTTAAATCTATTTCATAATATACTCCTAAAATATATCCACAAACATTTTCAGGAAATCTTGTTCCATTTATTCTCGTCATAGTTTCATCTAATGGTCGTGTCATCTCCTGCAATCTAAATTTATCTTTTTCTTTTTCTTTTTTTTCCCTGTAACTTTTTTTCATTTCTAAAGTAATTAAATTATCTTTATTTTCTATTTCTCCCCTACTATGCACTATCAAATCACAAGTAATCTCAATATTTATGTTTTCAGGACCATTAATTGTTTTTTTTACTCCACCATAATTCCTATTATATTCAACATCAACATAATATTCATGATATTTTGAGTTTTTTAAATTATTTAATATTGTTTGAGATAAACTAGCACAAATACACCTTTCACTAGCTTTATTTTCTAAAATAATCATATTTTTATCAATGAATTCTTTATTTGAGTATTCAAAAATATTAATTAAATTTTTAAAATCATCCATGTTTTCCCAACTTTTGCAATAATAAAATAATATAGTGTCATTTTTAAAATCAGTAAATTTAATTTATCTTTTAATTAATAAAATTATTAGTTACATTAATCAAATTATATTTATCCTATACAATTATATGCATTTTTTATTATTATAATTTTCTATATTAATCCTTCAATAATAAACACTAAATAATACAATAATTACCAACCACCCCAACTTTTTCAAACCCACCAAAAAGTAATCTTTATTAATATAGTTTAATAAAAATTAAAAAAGAAGTTTAAAACCTAATTTTATATTTAATGAATTGATTAAAAATTCTATATTTAAACAAGATTGAAAATGAATATTGAAAATCATAGTATAACTAATAAATAGACGAAATATTGATTCATATGGAACGATTAGCTATAGATAAGTTTAAAAATGATATTAGATTCAGACATAAAATAGCTCATATAGAAAAAATACCCGGTAAAGAAGCTATTTATATGGATTTGGATAACTTAAACCCAAAGATAGCTAAATATCTTGAAAAAAACAACATTAGTTTATATAAACATCAAGCTATTGCTTATAAAAAAATTCAAAATAAAAAGAATATTATCATTACAACTCCTACAGCTTCAGGAAAAACATTAGCATTTAACCTACCAATACTTGAAACAATGCTTAATGATAAAAAAGCTACTGCAATGTATATTTATCCTGCAAAAGCTTTATCTAATGACCAGCTAAACATTCTTAAAAATCTTGAAAAAAATTTAGATCTTGAAATAAAACCAGCTACTTATGATGGAGATACTCCAAAAAATAAGAAATATGGTATTAGACAGAATTCAAGAATAGTTTTAACAAACCCTTACCAAATACACCATATATTATCTTGGCATCATCAATGGAAACGTTTCTATAGTAATCTAAAATATATTGTTATTGATGAAGCACATTATTATAAAGGTATTTTTGGATCAAATGTTGCTTATTTAATAAGAAGACTTAAAAGAATAGCTAATTTTTATGGTTCATCTCCTCAATTTATACTATCTTCTGCAACATTAGCAAATCCTGTTGAGTTAGCTAATAAGCTTGTTGGAGAGGATTTCAGTCTTATTGATAATGATACTTCTCCAAGTGGTGATAAAGATTTTATTTTTTACAATCCTTTTTATAAAAATTTGAAAAAAAATAAAGGAAGTAATAGTTTAGAAAATGATTCTGAAAGTCTTGGAAATATTAAAGATTTTGAAGATAAATTTATTGAAGATACAATAGCTAATAATAGGGATGATAATTGGACTAAAATAACAGATGGATTGTCAATTCATCAAGAAACAGAAATGATATTTTTATATCTTCTTTTAAAAGATATTCAAACTCTTTGTTTTACAGTATCTCGTAAAATCGCAGAGCTTATAGCTATGTGGACTAAAAAGGATATGTTAACTTATAAAAAACCTTTAGCAGAAAAAATCACTGCATATAGAGCTGGTTATTTAGCTAGTGAAAGAAGAGAAATTGAAGAAGGTTTAAAAAATAGGAAATATTTAGGAGTTACATGTACCAATGCTCTTGAACTTGGAATAAATATTGGTTCTCTTGATGCAGTTATAATCTCAGGATATCCTGGAACAATGATTTCTACATGGCAACAGGCAGGAAGAGCTGGAAGAGGAAATCAAAAATCAGTAGTTATATTATTAGCTTTTGAAAACCAATTAGACCAGTATTTTATGAAAAATCCAGAATTTTTCTTTGATAAACCACATGAAAATGCTATTGTAGATTTAAATAATAAGATGATTATTAAATCCCATATTCTATGTGCAGCTAATGAATTACCAATTACTGCTGATGAAGCAAAAGAGCTATTTAACTGTGATGAATCAATATTAAATGAGTCAGTTGAAAATTTTGATTTAATTAAAAACAAACGAGAACAATATATTTATTCTCATGACGACGAAGCCTCATTTAAACATTCTTTAGATCAATTATCTAATGATTCATTTAAAGTAATGTCTATCAATGGAAATAATAATTCTAACAATAATAATACGGATAATTCTAATAATTCTAATAATAATTATTCTAAAAATGAAAATATTGATAATTATAATAATTCTAATAATTATTCTAATAATAATTATTCTAACAGATACAATCAAACCTTACTCGAAAATATGGAATTAGGGCAAGTTTATAGAGAAGCTCATGAAGGAGCTGTTTTAATAAATAAGGGAGAAACATATATCGTAGATAGTGTTAATCTAAAATCAAGATATGTTAATGTTTATAAACAAGCTGTTGAATATCATACTATTGTTTTAAAAGATGTTGATATTTCAATAAAATCTAAAATAAAAAAGGAAAAAATTGGAAATTTTACAGTTCATTTTGGTGAATTAGAAGTATCTGAAGATTTTCATAAATATAAGAAATTACATTTTTCCAAAACTCTTGGTACTTTTAATTTAGACTTACCTCCATTAACATTTAAAACAAAAGGAATATGGTTTACAATACCTAATGAAATAAAAAAATGCTTAGAAGATAGGTATAATCAGGATGATGTTTTTGCTGGAGGTTTACATGGTGTTGAACATGGATTAATTGGTTTATTCCCATTACATGTAATGTGTGATAGGTTTGATATTGGTGGATTATCAACTAATTATCATGAAGATACACAAGAAGCAACTATATTTATTTATGATGCTTATGAAGGTGGAATTGGTATTTGTGAAAAAGCTATTGAAGTTTTTAATCAATTGGTCCAATCAACCAAAGATCTAATTGATAATTGCCAATGCGAATCTGGATGTCCATCATGCATATATTCTCCAAAATGTGGAAATGAAAATAAACCTCTTCATAAAGATGCTACAAGAAACATTCTTAGCTATATCAAAAACGAAATAGACATCGCTGAAAAAGAAGAAATCTTAAATAAAATAAATTCAGAAAATCATTCTTATGATTTAAAAAATAATATTAAAAACAATAATAATTCTAAAAATAATAATACAAACAAAAATAAAACTAATAACAATACAATAAACAAGAATAATACAAAAAATAATATAAAAACTAAAAATAATATAAAAACTAAAAATAATACTATAAACACTAAAAAAAAAGAAAATAATATAAAAAATAATACAAAAACAAAAAACAACACAATAAATAGCACCAAAAACAATGCAAAAAAGGAAAATAATAATAATAGTAAAAATAATTCTAATTCAGAAAATGTGCAAGATATGCTTAAAGAAGCATTGAAATTATATAAAGAGAAAAATTACACATTTGCAAAAGATTTACTAATAAATATATTAGATAATGATAAAAAAAATTCTGATTCTTGGTACTTGTTAGGAGCTATATTAAATGATCAAGGAGATTCAAATGGAGCTATTAAATTTTTAAAAAAATCAATTAGCATAGATCCAGCTAATGAAAAAGCTCATGAATTAATAGACATTATCAAAAGTCAGCCATAATCTATTATATTATATCTCAACTATTTTATCATGTGAAATATATTATATAAAAATTTTAGCTATAATTATAAAAATAGCTATATAAGCAAAAAATAAAAAAGCTATTAATAACATAATTATTAATATAAAGAAAATCAAAAATTTATAAGTGAAAAATTAGTGTAATAAAAATAAATGATAATATGTCTACTAATGAAAAAACAAAAATAAAGTTTGATATTCTAAATAAAATTAATGAAATTTTAGAGCAAAATCAAATCCAAAAAATTGATAAATTAACCACTGTAAATTCCTCTATAAATACATCTTATTTAGGAAATATTCAAGTTTTCGATGAAAATAAACTGGAATCAATTAGCTCAAAATTAGATGAAATTTTTAATGAATATGGAACTTGTTCACTTAGAACAGAAGAGGTTACCTCTTGTTGTAAGCCACCATATAAAAATCTTAGTTTTAAAATCAATATCTCAAATAAAAATTAATATTATCATTCTTAAAGACTAATTTCAATATTTTAAATAAAAATTAATTATTCATATTCTTAAAAATTAAATTTTATATCTAAAATAAAAATTATTATTAATATTCTTAAAAATTATTATTATTATTAATATTTTTAAAAATTATTATTATTATTAATATACATAAAAATTAAATTTTATATCTCAAAAAAATAATATTAATATCCTAAATAAAAATTAATATTATCATTCTTAAAAATTAATATTAATATCTTTAAAGATTAATATTAATATCTCAAATAAAAATTAATAGGTTGTAAAGATACAGATGAAATCAGAAAGATATGAAAATCATGAAAAAGATATGTTAAAATCAATCCTATCACGATCTTTAACTTCAAAAGCACCTTCTGAAGAGACTATAGCTAAAGCTCATGAAAATTCTGGAGTAAATTCTAATGATCCTCTAATAAAATTAAAATATACATTGTTGGACCAATATCAAGGCCAAAAATTAGAGGATATTGAAGGTAGTGAAGTTATAGAAAATAGTTCTGGAGAAACTTTAAAAATTACAAAAAAAGAAAAAATTGACTTTTCCATAGACAGAGCAGAATTTGAAAAAGAATTAGCTTGTGATTTAAAATTAGTTCCTAAAATTGGTCCTGCTACTGAAAAAAAACTTAAAGAAGAAGGTTATGCTGATATAAAGTCTCTTTTAGACCATGAAAAATATGGTGAATATGCAGAAGAAATTATTGAAAAAATAGAGACTGGAAATCATATTGATAAATTCAATTTAATAAGAAAAAATTGTAATAATAAAGGTAAGATGCTTAAATGTGCTGGAGATCTTGATTACGACAGTTTTAAATTTATGGATATTGAAACCTTAGGACTTTCTAATGTTCCAATTATTCTTATTGGAATAGCTGAAATGGATAAAAAAGGTAAATCAATCACTTCAACACAATATGTACTTAGAGATAAAGTAGAAGAGTCAGCTGTTTTAGAAGGTTATCTATCCCATCTTGATGATGATTCAACACTTGTTACATATAATGGTGCTAGTTTTGATGTTCCATTTATAAAAAATAGATGTAATTATTACCAAATGGAAAATGAAACTCGTCCTTTCCATTATGATTTAATATACTATGCAAGAACTCTTTGGAAAGATAAATTACCAAATTGTAAATTAACAACTATAGAAAAACATATTTTCAATATTAATCGTATTGATGATGTTCCAGGATCACATATCCCTGATTTTTATGATACTTATCTAAAAGAAAACAATATTGGACCTTTAGTTCCTATAATTGAACATAATCGTTTTGATATAGTCTCATTAGCAAAATTCTTAAATAGAATGTGTGAAAAATTTTAATACAAATTTTTAATTAAAAAATTGATAAATTTATAGTTAATAATATTAAATTATATTAAAAATATTAATAAATATTAAAGTTTTTTGTTCTATTAATTTAGATAAAATATTTAATTTAAAACATTTAATTAAAGTTTTAATAGCTTAAGATTCATTTTTTAAACTTATAGCTAATTAAACTTTATTAAAATCATTAAAAAAATAGATAAAATTAAAAAAATTAAAAAAATTAAAAAAATTAAAAAAATTAAAAAAATTAAAA
>JADHEF010001504.1_pt1 | contig 13954 bp, 10 predicted proteins | sample 8952391 | NCBI WGS metagenome assembly JADHEF01 (sample SAMN16124439, study PRJNA663245) | bioreactor sludge metagenome | isolation source: sludge (nitrite) | place: India:Bengaluru | collected 2019-02-28
CTCACTTTGCAGATAGTCTCTCGTGAATTACGCAATCAACGTAGATTGCATCCAGACCTATTGCCAGACTCCCATCTTTAAAATTAGTTAAAAATATATAATCATCTATATCATATAATTTCTTAGATACCTTGCCCGTGTTTGGAAGGTATCTACAAAATAATCCAGCCGCTTTAATATTATTTACGATCCGGGATATATCTAAATGGTCATTGGTATCATTGTAATTCTTCACTATTGGCAATATTCCATAGATCTTCCCAGGTCGGCGTTCTTCCTCAGGTAGATCCATTTGTTCTGGATTTCGACCCGCGAAGGATACATGTCTGGGTTTATCAATTAGATTGTTGATTCTCGCATAGCCAAAAACTCTTTTTGATACCTCTTCAACCTTTTTATGGTGCTCTTCAGGGACCATTTTTATAAATTGCTTTTTTGAGAAAACATCCATATTCGCCCAACGCATTAGGAAAAACGCATTATATGTGCCGAATTTATTATTTGTTGAATCATAATACGCGATATCGATCCCATTGCCTCTAAAACCACTAAGCTCATCCATCAGTTCGAGCAATTCAGATTTCGTGGATTTCTCCAGATATCCTACACTATCTCTAATTTTTTCGCTATCCATCACTACATCCGCAAAATAGTGCTCTCGAATAAGTTCTAAGCCACAGCTGAAATAATTGTCTCTTTTATCAGAGGGCAAACCTCCTGTTAATGGTGGGAACTTATGATCATTTCGTATGCTTTTTGCCTCATCTACACCAATGCCATATGCATTTTTATAGATATATTCATATGCTTCAAGATATCCGTATCTCCAACGGAAATTGCCCTCAATTTTAGGGTCATTCATGGTCTTTCTAAGGTTCTCCTCTAATTGCTGGCGGGATAGTCTTTCAAAATTCTTAAAATGGTCCACTACGCCCGATGGCGCAAAACATATTGACTTATACTCCACTCCGTGGATAGGATTTCTAAGCCTTCCAAATCGCTGCAAGAATTCGCTAACATTATGGCCAGAAAAAACTAAACGCTGAATAGCAGAATCGCCTTTAAAATCAATTCCTACTTCTACGGCTTTGTTTCCAACCAAAACATCAAAGGTGTCGGCCATAGAGTCTCTTCTGAGACCACTGCGTTCGCAGACGTTCCAGCAAGTCTCTTTGCGAAGTTCATCACTTAGGAGAGTAACCTCATGAGCACTATCAAAAATAATAGCCATCCGGTTGTTGCCTTTGAATTTATGAAGCAAATTTAGATCGGCTAATAGCATCTCTCCAGCCATGAAACGAGGTGCATGGCGAAATTCAAGATCAATCCTTGGCATAATGGACTTTTCATCTACAATTTTGCTGTTGATAGTGCTTTTTTCAGTATCAACAAGTGTCCCTCCAAGAACGTTTTTTATTTTTGATTCTATATTTTCATTGGGTGTTGCACTCAGAAAAATGAATTTCCGCATAGCTGTGCCTTCTGTGCAAAGGATATCGTGCAACATGAAAAGAATTATGTCTGATTGACGCATGTCGTACAGGTGAAACTCATCGAAGACTACTGTATTAATTAGGCCCTTGAAGACTGAATTGATATATTTATCATAATAATATCCTTTTAGTGCGTATATAAAAATATCTGGGTTTGTTACGATGATACCTCCGCTCTTGTGGGCCATTTTATGCACTATGTCAGTCAGAATCTCGCCTTTGGTCATCCTGTAAGATCGCTTATCTTTCATTAGGCCCAACGTTTCCGCAGTTACAAATTCTATTTGCTTGTTGGATTTCAAGGAGTCTTTGAGATTTTTGAGGGATCGATATTGGTCTTCAGCCAGTGCATTTGTCGGATAAAGAGCGATTACGACGCCCAAGTCGTTCTCCTTCAAAGCAGGGACTGCCCAAGCATCCGTTTTCCCGGAACCTGTTGGTGACGTTATAAAAAGAAAGAACTCCTCATAATTGCGTATCGTGTCCCTTGCAATGATCTGATGTTTAAACGGCAAATGATCGCCAATCAATGGTTCGTCATCATATCGAGGAATGGAAAGTTCATCGATAATCAATTTCGCATCCTCCTAAGAAAACGCACATTTATTGGCAGCACATCTTTAGAACTTAATTTTATATATTTTCCGGAGAAACATCCTTTCTGGAGGACATCAAATGGTTGAATCCTCTTGAATGATATATCTCTTAAAGGAATTGATTCAAGGTCATCGATGAGTACAGGGTGTGTTGTTCTGTATTCACCTTCTGAAATGGATGCAACTACTTCTTCCCACTCTACCAGTGCTTTGCACCTTTTTTTGCCAAGTCGCATATATGAAGGCATATCCGGCTTGGATCCATCGAAGGTCAGCACGTAGAATAGGAACCTTGCTCCCGGTTGAATTTGCTTCCTGGCGCTATAGCGTCCTGTGGGTGTGTTGACATCAGAATCTGAATTTGATAGGTTGTTGGATTGCACATAGTCATCACTCCGCGAGTTATTTAATTCGGTCGTGAATTCTGGTTTATTGATTACTTTCGCAGGGGTCACATAGACCGTCTCAAAGAGTGACTCTGTATCGACAATGTATGTCGGATTTTGTTTTACTGAACCACGACCCTTTTTTGCAGGAAAATTTATATAATTTCCTTTGGCGTATCCAAGAGCATAGTATAACGCAGTGTTAAGGATAATCGGCTCAGTTGTGAAGTTATCTCCTGGTTCCACTGATGCAAAGAATAGCTCGCTCATAAGCTCTAGCGTACCTTTAAACGCTCGAATCACATTTTTATGTGGTAGTAGGCTACTACTACCACTTCTGTATTTCGGATTGGCACATGAAGACATTTTAATCTCTCTAAGCGCTTAAAAATGTGCCTATCTTTGCGATTTGGTCCGACAGTATTGATTGAATCACCTTATCGTCGCGAATATCTTCAAGAATTTTCGAACTCTGGGCTTCATCAAATTTTAAATAATCGATCCGTTGTTTGTTAGAAAGCGATTCAAATACCTTTGTTGCCACAGCCTTAATCTCATCCATAGGCAACGTATCTCGATACATGACTTCTTTCAGCCGTTCATCAATATTTTTGCTATAGTTAGTGTCCTTTTCATCGAGTCCCTGCTTAGCAAGTGTGAGGGCAATCTCTCTGGCTACCTCCAGGCTTGAAGGACCTTCTCGATGGCCAGCGTAAATGCCAAGTATATGATTCCGAGTCTTTCCGAAACGTGTTGTAGTTGCTCCATAGCGCGAATTTCTGTCGGTTACATTTAGGAAGAATAATACCTCTTCAACGGTTACATCTTTAAGCGTGACCACGCAAGGGAATAGAGTACCTTCCTTAAAGAAATCTGGTTCACGAATCGCAGAAGTAGCTTCTTTCGCATAATCATCTCCGGGTGCATTCTGGAAAAACTCATCTACAATTGCACTCAGCGCCCTTATGGTGTATGCCTCATCATACATAACTCGGGAAGTTATGCTCATGCCTCCCTCCGAGGCAGCACTCCCGAATAGTGCACACTCTGGGCATCTCTGGCACATTTCGTTTACTTTCATAGTGCAGCCTTTCCAACCATTTTTGTCCATGACCTTACCCATTTCATCTGAGATTAGCGTGCGCTGCAACGCTTTAGCCTTTCTTCGGTCGCTGGCCACCTGTTTGCGGCCAAATAGCTTTCCTACGGTTTCTTCAATGCCTCCGACACGGACCACTGCGGAATTAGCTTCTATTCCGTCAGTGGTAAAACGGGCTGCACTTTTTAGTTCTCTTAATATCAATACGCTTACGTAATTCTCTTTCGGTTTCTTTTCCGGGTTTTCCAGTGTGAATGGCTTTAATGCGTTTTTAAATTCAGTTAAGCTCATTTTCTTAGTTTCACTCATGTTTTGCCTCCAGTCCTCTCAATGATTCAACTTCGGCTTTTGCGGCTTTAAAAGCAGCATCTCTCTGGTAAAGGGTAGCTGCATAAAATCCATCTGAAAGATCATTGGACTTCTGCTTCAGTTTCCCTGGTTGGCCATCAGCTATTTTATAAAAAGCCAGGTCTACAAATGATTCAGCAAATCTTAATGTCCTCTCTGGATGATACATTCCCGATTTATAGTAAAATTGATCATCACCAGCACGCCTCATCATCTTCAATAGACTTCCTGCCACAGCATCAACATAATCTTCTCTCTTGAAGTCACCATGTTTTTTAGCTTTAATTGCCTTAACTGACTCCCTAAACAGACGTTCTATTCGATGAGGTTCGTAGCCTTTTGGTATTGCAACTTTTAAACCAAGATCTGCAAGTTCGTGAATCGAATTCGCTGTCATCTCATTGCCTCCTAATCTATCCATTTTTATCGCTTGATCTATTAGGCCAATTGGAGCATTTTCATCCTCTTCTGAGACTCCTTTTGCTTTTTTTATGAAAATGCCGTCCTTATTGCCTTTTTGGTACTTACGTTGTATCTCTTTCAAAATGGCACTGCCTGGAAATAGCTTTGTTCTTATTTTTTGTAGATGCTTTGGCATTAGTCCATCGTCAAGCTCATACTCGTAACCTAAGCTTATGACCAGAGATGCCAAAGCAATTGCATTTTGAAGTTCTGACAAACTAATGCGATCTCCAAATATCCGTTTAACAGATGCGTAAGGTGATTCTAATTTTATAAATTCTTTGAATTCTTCTCCATTTGTCATACAGATTGGGTTCTCACCAACAATAATACGGCATCCGGTTGCTGCTGCAAGTATCATGCCCAGGTATGCACCCATAAACCAATATTCCGTATCATTTTTTCGTGATTTGTTGAAAATTATGTCGTACGTCGAAAATAGGCCCTTGAAACCCTTTCCGGAATATCTTAGCATTTTCTGGCCATAATCTGATACAAGGTCCTTAGTTAGAATTTGGTACATTGGAACTTCTGAGGAAATCATATTTCGCGCGATAGCTCTAATATTAGTTTGGGAATCTCCATCAAACATTCCAAGAACCTCTGAAAAGATCTCACTGAGAAGCGGCGTATAGAAATGATCTGGTATAAGTTTATAATATATTTTTTTGTCGCCACCTTTTACCGCATGTCCCATGCGCCTGAGTCCGAGTTCGATTACTACTGGTTCTGAGACTTCGAGTTTTGGTTTTGTCTGTGGCGGGCCTATAGGTAATCGATTTGAGTAAGTGTAAACTAACATGCTTAAAGGTTGAGATGGAATGCTCGGAGACTTTGAATCGTAAATGGTGTCGTTACTTAACTTGCATATGCCAGTGCCTTTTAAATATGCATCAAATTTATTTTGTTTATTTTCAAATGCACCATATGCCATAGACCCATTGAATTCGAGGTTTTCTGAGATCCAAACAAGCATCTTCTCTTTATACGGATATAAATACATTGATTCCAATTTATTCCAATATTCGACAGGAACTTTACTCTTGTAAATATCTATTAACCCATCAAGATATTTTATTTTATCTAAGTTGGGAGTAATATTTTTGAAAGCCACGCCGTTTACATCACGATCAAGAAGGTCACGAGCAATTGCATAAGAATAATTCCAGAAGCCCCCAACTTTGTGATGATCATCATCAGTTTTCTCTGAGTATTTGGATAGTCTCTCAGTCAATTCGCTATTCAATCCAAACAATTTGCAGGTTTCTGTTACTGCGTTTTCAGTTTCTAATGCATGCAGTTTAATTAAAGGTTCGATGAACTGCATTCGTATGCCCGAAATGGCTCTCGAATACGGTATTATCTCTCCGCTCCAGCCAATATCAATACCAAAATCCTCATTTATATGGTGTCTGTATCCAACCTGACTTGTCATCAAGCCCGTTCCATTAATTTCAATTTTCGAATAATTCACTCTCACGCCATCAATTTCTATCTTTTGAGGCAAAAGCGTGTGCTTTCCTTCTTTTCGTTCTGCACTTGAACAATGAATTACCACATCCCCAACCTTAATCTCTTTATCATCAGCTTTTAAGCTCTTGATAGCATCTGAAGGAATATGGATAAGCTTGGCAGGCGGATATTGCATATCAGGCTCATTAACATCAATTGTAATTGTATTATTTTTAGCATCAATTAAAACTTTGCGATTTTTTGTATCTTCTTCAATCACAGCCGATGCCACGAATGCTGAGAGAACACCATTTAATCCTGAATAGAAGAAATTAACGTTATCAAATTTATACAATCCTTTGCTGCCTTGTACAGTTTTATTTCTTTGAAGCTCTTTGGGATCTGAAATTGCAGTATGAGCTTCATTCAGTTTTCCCTTAAAATGATTATAAATATTTTCGATATCCTGCGCAGACTCCAGTTTGCATAACGTTCCTTCCTGTCCTATATAGATAATCCCTCGTTCAAATATCAGAAGCGGAATTAAACCTTGCTCTCTTGTCCAAGACGAGACACCTGTGTGTACAAGATTAGAAAGTATTCCGGTAGATTCATTAAATTTGTGATAATAAAAATCAAGTCCATCTGTTATTTGATCTAATTGCTTTTGCATGGATTCTGTGGCACATGGCGCTTCAATGCTCGCGAGGGTATCTGCGATATCAGTCCACGGTTTTAATTTCATGAATTCAGGCGATAGATTCGAATGAAATCCTATACTTCTATGTTGTCCTACAGCTACTGATTGATAATCATGCGCATTTAGCCCAGGCGCAAAATCAAATAGTCCAAATTTGTTGGCCCACTCAGAGGCTTCTTCTTGAGAGATATCAAATTGCTCCTTCCAGTTCTTCTTCGTAAATTTATGAAGTTCGTGTGCAACGAAGAGCGCAACTGCTTCTTTCAATACTGATTTGTCCAATGGATATAAGTTGAGTTTATCAAGTGCTTCATTCAGTTCTATGATCGCCCAAACACCGTTTCTGATGTGACTAACCATAGGCTGGTCTACTTTTCCCATCTCAACACTCTTTGCTGGCAGGTAAGCAACCCCTGAATCCAGCAATTTGGGATCGACCTGCTCGTAGTATTCTACAAGAACATCGTATGAATTGGATACTTTAATTGTTGGCGACGATTCCCTATGCGTTCTAATTTCTTCTGCAGATATTGTTGGTTCTGGTCGTCTGATCTTCATCTCCTCACACCTCCCCCACTTCCACCTTCACCGCTCCGCACCCGCGCGCGACTGCGCTGCCGACGCCGCTATATTCTGCGAATTTCGCCAGGGTGATGATCCCGTTCTTGAAGCCCTCCGGCGCGCCCCTGGCGAAGGTGTACTGGCAGCACCCGGAAAATCCCTGCCTCATGATCGGCCTGGCATGCCCTTTGATCTTATCGAAGACGGTGTTGACCACCACACTGTGCGTCTCGTAGGCCAGCGGCTTTTCAATCATGAAGCGGGCCATATCATCCCGGTCTATGCTCATCTTCAGCTCTTCAGGGCAGACTGCATTCCACTTGGAGAGCAGTGAGTGAAAAACCGCCATACGGTGCGGGAACATCTCCGTGACCTTGGTATTCTTGTACTGAATCGATGTTGTGGACCTGAACTGAAAATCAAGACACGGCTCTTTGATCTTCCCGGCAGAGGATACCATATCCTCAAAGCTCTCCGTAGAGCTGGACAGCTCCTCCACCCGCAGCTCTCCCTTCTCCATGGCCAGATTTCCCTCTCTCAAAACCAGCGGCGCAATTATGGCCCGGAAGATCTCAATTTCCTTGGGATCGGTTATGCCCACCGTCAGATTGTATTTTTCCGCAGTGTCTACCGCCTTATGCATGGCCCGCTTGCCGGAGAGAAAACGCCCCTCTAGGGGGCCCAGGGATATGGAGTTGATGGGCGAGTCGTGCGTCTGCCCGGCTGCAGCAGGATCAGCTTCCTTCATCACGCCCAGCAGCGCCGAGTAGAGTTGGTAGCCCTCGCTGGAAGGCATCTCGAATGACGACACTGGCCGGAGGATCATCCTTATCTTTTGCGGCATCACTACTGCCTTACATTCGATTCCATTTAAACTTGTCGACTAATGCAATAATTTCATTATTTTGCATTCTAAAGTTTAAGAAATCTAATCTCTGCAATGGAAAAGATAATATGCTTATATCGCAGATTATCAGTAATGAAAACATATATCTCCCTCTCCGGATTTGATTCATCACAAATTGTCTCCTTGATTGTGAAGTATGGAATAGAAGGGGGTGATACCATTGTTCTTATCCGTCCCATCGAAGAAAAAGACCCCCGTGGAGAACAGACCGTCCAGGCTATTCGAGATCTCTCTCGCCAGATTGACAGTTCCATAGATTTGAAGATATACCGCGTCAATCATCAAGATTTTGAAGGAATGGTATCCTCCTTAAAAGATCTGATAGAAAAGGCGGAAGGAGAGATTATAGTGAACCTGTCCGGAGGCCCCCGAGAAATCTTTCTCCCTTTCACCATTGCATCTATCGCATGTTCAAATAAAATCTCAAGAGCCACCAATTATAGCGATATTGATAGACGCCTGAACGAGTTCGTTCTTCCGAACATAAGTGCAGAGATTGAAGAAAAGCAAAAGCAGATTTTATTGGATATAATGAATAATCAACCTACGAATATCGGTGATATCGCACAACGCCTTTCTATCTCGGAGAGCACCATATCCCGGCAGGTGAGCCGGCTTGTTGACTTAAAGGCTCTGTGCATCGTACCCAAGGGCAAGACGAAAGAGATTAGCATGACTTTGACCGGGAGACTGCTGATATAGCCTTTTTTATTTTATCGTAATACCCCGATGCTCGCATCGGGGATAAAGGGCATGCGTACTAAACTTAGGTTTGGATCAGAATTACCTGGTCCGCTTTTATACGGCGGCGCCTTGGATGCCCCTTCTGCGTGCAGCGCGGTGCGCCGCCGCCGATTCGCTCGAAGTCCATGTATGGGCTTAATCAAGGTTTTTCGAGTGGTTCAAGAACTCTTCCTTGGTCTTAAAAGTCTTGACTAAACCAGCATCGGCTTTTGATGCTCCTACGAACTCCGGCTCCAAATTCCTTCACGGCTGCCTCGTTGGCATCCTGGATAGCCACATTCTCACTCGCACCGGCCATGGATAAATACTCCTCGCTGATGAGTTATGAGGATTGCGAAAAGGTGGGCAGTTATAACGAGGCCCCTCAGAGTTCGTGATATCCTCCGGCCTGCCAGCATAACTGGCCTACAGATAATTATATCTCATCTGCTGCCCTTTTATTTTAATGTCATTTTTTGGCCGCAATTATGTAAACCAGATCCATATACTTTCCCGCCCCTCCTTCCATGGCTTTCCGGTCGCCGATGGCATATTCATTGTTGCACGCCAGCCAGTCGTCCCAGCATTCATAGAAGCCTTCCAGCTCCCCCACCGCTTCAAGCTCCAATAGTTGCGACCTTGAGAAGAGCTTTCTCCACCATTCGGGGCTGCGGAGGGTCTCGATATCTTCCGGATTCCATGATAGAAGCATCTCAGGAGGAATGTTGTCATGGATGTCTTTTATCAAGCCTGGCACCACAATTGCCAGCTTGCCTCCCTTTTTCAATAGCGGCGCAATTTTCTCGTCCGCAACCCCCTCCTCCCTGCCGAAATATTGGTAGGAATCGATGCTTATGATGGCATCAAAATATTCGTCTGCATAGGGCAGATCTGCCACATCGGCATGAATCGGTATGATCCTCTGCTCCAAACCGGCCTCTTTGAAGCGAGCATAATTTTCGCTAGCTGCAATCCACAGGTCCGTGGCAAACACCTGCACGCCGAACTCTTTGGCCAGAAAGATGGACGTAAGACCTCTGCCGCAGCCCAGATCCAGAACCCGCATTTGGGGCTTCAGTTCGAACATCCCCGGCAGCAGAGTCAATTCCTCCAGGATCTTTATGGCATTGGGGCCCATCATGTTGTCTAAAAGAAACTGTCTATCGTATGTCTGTGATTTAGTGTATTCCATCGCTAAGGCTCCTAATCTGTCTCTTTATCTCTCTTTCTCCCTTTTTAGTATTCCCGTCTCCTCGGGCATGCAGTACTGGACAGTGCTGCATTTTTCGCACTTGTTGGGATTATCGGCAAAGTCAGGATGCGATCGATAGCGATATCGCACAACGCCTTTCTATCTCGGAGAGCACCATATCCCGGCAGATGAGCCGGCTTTTTGACCTCAGGGCTCTTTGCATAGTGCCCAAGGGCAAGACGAAAGAGATTAGCATAACCTTGACCGGTAGAATGCTGATTTAGCCTTTTTAATTTACGCGCAAATAAAACAGCCGTCTGGTTTTGATCAAGCATGAATTGATTGGCTTGGGGATTTAGGCATAGAATCCTGGCGTGGTTGTAGCTGCAGGTGCATCTCCATGCTTAAAAAGGACACTCCCAAATAAATGGATTTGTCTCCCCTGCATTTTTTCCTCTTGCATCAAGACATCTCTGCATACCGGATAGAAGGGGTTCGTATGATACCTACATGAAAGCTAGCCTTTAATAATTGGCTCCCAGCTTTGTTTTAGTGGAGGTCAGATCTATGGTCTGTAGAAGGGTTGTAATCAAGGCAATCAGACAGGGACTGTCTGTTTTGTTATTGGGAATTCTGATAGCATCGGTGTCGGCACATGAGAGAATAGACGGTTTTGGACATCCGCCTGTGGCAGGCTATGTCCATGGCTTCGGCTATCATGATTTGCTCGCTCCAGGAGATTTTGTATTCAACCCTGTCCCGGTGCTGGAACATCCTCCTCTTTATCCGGCACCGATTGTCGAGCCCCCCTATTATCCTGAGCCGGCAGAGGGGGGATGCTGCAATCCTTGCGATGACTGTAATCCCTGTACCGAAGACACATGCACACCGGACGGCTGCGTGAATATCCCGGTCAATTGCGACGACTGCAATCCCTGCACCGTTGACTCCTGCGGTCCAAACGGCTGCCTGAATATCCCGGTCAATTGCGATGACTGCAATCCCTGCACCGTTGACTCCTGCGGCCCGGACGGCTGCGTGAATATCCCGGTCAACTGCGATGACGGCAATCCCTGCACCGTTGACTCCTGCGGTCCAAACGGCTGCACCCATTCGCCTGTAGTCTCTCCCGTTGATCCTCTTCCTGAATCTAAATGCTGTGAGAAGTCAAAGCCCCACATCGTTAAAGAGGTCCGTCCGGCCGTTGAAGCCTGGAGAAGCACATACTGGTACAGTGATATTGCCATGCCCAAATGGCCGCAGCTAACCGAAACCGGTGTCGAGGCAAAATCCTATCCTTGGACCGGCAGGCATCTGGGAGTTGACGCCTGGTATGGCACATTCTGGTATACCAAGATATTCACCCCCAAATGGCCTCAGTTCTAGATCGGGCAAAAACGCAGGTGGGCGCTTCAATCTGATCGGAGCAGCAGGCATTGGCTAAAGCACCAAATGGAGCACATATTTGTCCCGTTGTGGTATACTCCCAGTAGATTGAAGATTATCAAGCGAAAGCTGCAATAAATGAATCAGCCGCTGGAGAGAGGGCGATAAGGTGCCCAATGTCCATCTATGAGCGCGAAAGTGGATCAAGAGGCAGCCATACAGAAGGCGAATAAGATGAAGGTGGAGGCCTTAGGGCTCTGGGCCCAAGGCTAAAAGGAGAATGCAGTGGGAACAGATGGCTCTTCAATATGTGGAAAAGCACGGAGAAATATCACGGGCGGAAGTTGCACAGCTGTGCCATATATCAGGGCCGCAGGCCTACAGGCTGCTGAAGAAACTGGAGCAGAAAGGGCATCTCACTCCTATTGGGACAAAGGGACGAAGCGTGAAGTACAAGAGGAAAACCAGAGAAAATGCACGGTAAACGCACGGCGCTAAATTTTAATGCACTCGTGCATTTCTGAGATGCTTTTTGTCCGTTCAGAGGGTTCGCTCCAATCACATTTCAGCGCACTGCTGCCGCCATTGGTTCACTACTCACCTTCAGCGGGCCGGGATGCCTCGCGAATTTATACAAGAGCAAGATCCATGGCCTTTAGCCTGTGGGCCTTGGTCTCCGCTGGGATGGACCAGGACGATAATGCTGAGGTCCTAGAGGCCAAAGCCGGCTCGCTCGCCGGTCCTGCCCTGGAGGATTACTGAGCCGCAAGAGGTTCATGCCCCCTGGAAGGAAGCAAGCCAAGGCCAGGTCCTGTATATGTCCGCCTTTCGAGTATCTCCCGCCCGGATGGTTCCAGTATCCAAGCCCTCCTGCGTTGAGGGCGGTAGCGCGCACACCTGCTCGGTCCCCCGGAAGAAGAAGATGCAGCTCCAAAACACCAGGCAGCTCCTGTGAGCTTGGCAAAGCTCTCCTCATAAAGGTCCGAGGTAGAAAAGTAAATATGTAGCCCCTTATGATTATGGCAGGCGTCTACTTCCACCTGGTTTTGGTCAGGCTGAGGACCCAAGGCCAACGCTTAAATATTGATACGCACTTATGTATTGCTAAGTGAGTAAGTCCCTCTCGAACGGATGATGCTGCTTATTAGCAGGTGGGACAATTAGAGAGGGGTTCACTAATTTTCATTTATTTGATTCAAAGAACTCAAGGGCCATAATTATCTTGTGCTGAATCTTATTATAATATAAATAGTCATTCTCTCTATATTTGCGGGCTATGGCTCCGGCAATGAAGTCTGTAGCCTGAAGACAGGGACATTGTTTAGAATCCAGATGGGACACGTTTATGCTTCTCATCAAGCCGTCTGCCAGGTAATTATCAAATCTTTCCTGAGCAGCCCCATACAGGAATCTGTCTATAACGATCTCTATGGCTTCTTGAGGGAATTCGTACTCGTGGATGACCCCATACAATAATTGCTTATAGAGGTCGTTGTACAGTACCTGAGGCTCTATTCCGTGGTAATGAGACAGAAATGCCGCCTGATCCTTGCGTAAAAATATATAGGCAATATTACTATTCGTCTTTGCCACGCACTCCAGGATACGCCGCTTGCTTGGATCACTTGATCGGTTGAACTTAAGCTCGGACAATACTCTGTGCTTCTTCTTAAGGGTCTGCCTGACATCCCTTATGCACCTTTTTATGGGAAGATCCTCCTCAGTTATTAATGCAGCAAGTATGAAGTATGGATCCTCCTCCGAGACCTTAGACCCCAGGCCGCCTAAGTTGCCGGACTCATCGATGTAGACCTTCACTTCAATCGCCTTGCATGGCAAATCGGTGTATATAACACAGGTGTTTTCTCTAAGAGTTGACTGAAGACAGTTGATGCCATCAAATAGCCATCAAATGAAATGCCTGTGGTCGTAGCAAGCTGAAATTCAATCCCGCAGCAGTTTCTGTGCATCCTCGTGCATGCTGGCCAGCTTCTTGGTGATGGGGTGCTCTAGCCCGTACTCCTGCTCCGCTAGACCCTTGATCCGCCAGATCTCGGATAGGAGCTTGCCGATCTCCTTGGTGACATATCTGCGATTCTGCTCGGTCATGGTTTATGCGGCTCCATCCTCTGGAAGGTCCTCTTTCATTTTACCTTTTTCCTCATCGCTCACCTGCTGGCGGTCTCTCCAGTATGTGAAGGCTTATGGGAAGATCACACGCAAGCAGGCAGCAGAGTTATGCAAGATCTCTCAACACAGCACGCGAACTCTTAAGCCGACTGGTTGATAAAAAAAGGCATTCTGGAAATGTATGGCAGCAAGAAAGGAGCCTATTATGCGGATGCGTCTAAAAATATGGATGAATCCAAATGGGATTTGAATGCCGCTAAAAAAGATTATATAATTACTCAACCTTACAATTTTTCCAAAAATTATAATATAGCTTCAATATATATAATAATGAGTAGGAGAAGACCACCATCACCTTCCCGGAGGTCAACACAGAAATGAAGAGATTGAGGGCGGGAAGGCATGTGCTGGGCCATGTCGCCTATTCAGTCTGTACCTCCGAAGTTCCAATGAGAAGAACTCATTCTAGTGTCGCGTCAATAATTAAGTGTCGTAAAGCATAAGACATATTAGCTTCAT
>JADHEF010001505.1_pt1 | contig 13948 bp, 12 predicted proteins | sample 8952391 | NCBI WGS metagenome assembly JADHEF01 (sample SAMN16124439, study PRJNA663245) | bioreactor sludge metagenome | isolation source: sludge (nitrite) | place: India:Bengaluru | collected 2019-02-28
GGCCGGCATGCCTTCGCTGACGAGCTTGAAGCGCTTGTTGGTACGAAATGCATCGCCCTCGCCCGCGAACATGCGGGTCGGGTCTTCGCCTTCGCGCTTGAACGCGAACACGCCCGCGGTGTACGGATACGAGCCCGGCACGTTTTCGAGCAGCAGCCATTTGAGCTGTTCGCCTTCGTCCTCGAATCGCGGCAGCACCACCTTGCGGATCTTGGTGCCCGACAGCGAAGTGTTGACGAGCTTGGTGCGGATCTCCTTGTCGCGGATCTTCACCACGTATTCATCGCCCGCGTAGGCTTGCTGCAGATCGGGCCACATCGCGAGCAGCTTCTTGGAATGCGCGTCGAGCTTGGCGTCGCGGTCGGCTTCGAGGGCGGTGAGCGGCGCGACGAGTTCCGTCGGCGCCACGGCGGCGCCGGCCGCCTTGCCTTCGGCCGCGACCAGCGCGCGCGCCGTGCGCAAGGCCTGGCGTTCACGCGCGAGCCGGCTTTGCGCGAGCGCATGCCGCTTGTAGCCGCGCACCGTCTCGGCGATCTCGGCCAGATAACGCGTGCGCTGCGCCGGGATGATGGGCACTTGATGCGTCGAATGCCGGGTATGCACGCGCGGCAGGCGCGATTCGCCGGTCTTGAGGCCCAGCACGCGCAAGCGTTCGAGCATGGCCTGGTACAACGCGGTCACGCCGTCGTCGTTGAAGCGCGCGGCCATGGTGCCGAACACCGGCATGTCTTCGGGGCGTTTGTCGAAGGCTTCCTTGTTGCGCTGGACTTGCTTGGCCACATCGCGCAGCGCGTCGGCCGCGCCTTTGCGGTCGAATTTGTTGATCGCGACAAAATCGGCGAAATCGAGCATGTCGATTTTTTCGAGCTGGCTCGCCGCGCCGTATTCGGGCGTCATCACATACAGCGACACATCCACATGCGGCACGATGGCCGCGTCGCCCTGGCCGATGCCCGAGGTTTCGACGATCACGAGATCGAAGCCCGCGACCTTGCAAGCCGCGATCACCTCAGGCAGCGCGGCCGAAATTTCGCTGCCCGTATCGCGCGTCGCAAGCGAGCGCATGAACACCTTGTGCCCCTGGCGCCACGGGCCGATCGCATTCATGCGGATGCGGTCGCCGAGCAAGGCGCCGCCGCTTTTGCGCCGCGACGGATCGATCGAGACCACGGCGATGTTGAGCGCATCGTCCTGGTCCAGGCGCAGACGGCGGATGAGTTCATCGGTCAGCGACGACTTGCCCGCGCCGCCGGTGCCGGTGATGCCGATGACCGGCGTCGTGAGTGCGTCGGCGCGCGCGTGCAAAGCCCGGTGCAATTCGGGCGTAGCCGGGTTGCCGGGCACAGTCTCGGCGCTGCCGGCCGCGGTTTCGAGCGCGGTGATGCATTGCGCAAGCGGGCGGTGGTCGGCGACGGTCAAAGCTTCCAGGCTCGCGGGCGCATGGGCCGACAAATCCTGATCGCATTCGGCGATCATCCAGCCGATCATGCCTTGCAGCCCCAGGCGCTGGCCGTCTTCGGGGCTGAAAATCTTGGCCACGCCATAGGCTTCGAGTTCGGCGATCTCGGCCGGCACGATGACCCCGCCGCCGCCGCCAAACACCTTGATGTGCGCCCCGCCCTGTTCGCGCAAGCGGTCGATCATGTACTTGAAGAATTCGACATGGCCGCCCTGGTAGCTCGACACCGCGATGCCTTGCGCATCTTCGTTGAGCGCCGCGGTCACGATTTCGTCGACCGAGCGGTTGTGCCCGAGGTGGATGACCTCGGCGCCCATGCTTTGCAGAATGCGCCGCATGATGTTGATCGACGCGTCATGGCCGTCGAACAGGCTGGCGGCGGTCACGAATCGGACCTTGTTGGCCGGGCGCACGGCCGCGAATTGCTGGCTGACGGAAAGGTCGGTCATGCTGTCTCCTCGATGCACGGGGCGGCCGCGAGTTCTGGCTCTTGTGTGCGGCCGGCTTAGCCTACGACGCCCGCGCGCGCCCGACTAGGGGCGGCAGGGGAATCGAGCGGCCGACAGTACGTGACGTTTACGTAAACGTCAACGTGATGAGCGCCCAACGGATCGAGGCCGATCTTGGCGGCGCGCAAGACCGCGCCGCGGGCGCGGTCTTGCGCTCAACGCACGAGTTGATTGATTTCGATGATGGGCAGCAGGACCGCGAGCACGATGATGAGCACCACGACCGCCATCGAGACGATGAGGGCGGGTTCGAGCAGGCTGGTCAAGAGCATGGTGCGCCGCGTGAGCTCGTCGCCCTGGCCTTGGGCCGCGCGGCGCAGCATCTCGGGCAGATTGCCGGTCTGTTCGCCCGAGGCGATCAGGTGGATGAGTACCGGCGGAAAGCTGCCGCGCGCCCGGCCGTCGCGGCCCGGCTCGGCACCCGCGGCCAGCGCCCGCGCGAGCCCGGCGCCTTCGCGCACCCGCACGATGGCCGCATCGACATCGCGGCGCATCGCGCTGTTGCCGATGGTGCGCGCGCCAGCTTCGAGCGCTTTGAGGATCGGCACGCCGCCGCCGACCAAAATGGCGAGCGTGCTCGCGAAGCGCGCGGTATTGAGGCTTTGCACGATGCGCCCGATCACCGGCAGCTTGAGCATGCGCTGGTCCCAGGCCAGGCGGAAGGCCTCGCCTTTGAGCGCGGCGCGCAAGGCATAGACGCCGGCCGCGATCGCGATCAGCAGCAGCCAGCCGTAGCTGCGCAGAAAATCGCTGAGGCCGATCAACATCACGGTCAACAAGGGCAGTTTCTGCTTGGTCTGATCGAATACCGAGACGACCTGCGGCACCACATACGTCACGAGGCCGGTGACCACCAGCAGCGCGACCACCGTGACGATGGCCGGATAGGTGAAGGCGAGCATGACCTTGGAGGTGAGCGTGTTGCGCTCTTCGATGTAGCTCGCGAGCCGGTCCATCACCAGGCCCAGATCGCCCGATTGCTCACCGGCCGCCACCAGGGCGCGATAGATGTCGGGGAAATCGCGCCGATGGCGTTCGAGCGCCGAGGCCAGCGAATTGCCCGCGAGCACATCGGTGCGCACCGCGGCCAGCACATCGCGCACATGGGCGCGCTCGGCCTGGTCGATCAAGGCCGACATCGCACGTTCGAGCGGCAGTCCGGCCGCGAGCAGGCTCGCCAAGTGGCGGGTGGCGAGCGCCAATTCGGCGTTGCGCAACTTGCCGCGCCGGCGCGCCTGCGGCGCGCCGCCTTCGGCCGCGGCCGCCGCGTCGCCCGCGATCGCTTCGACCGACACCGGCGCCAGGCCGCGCGCGCGCACCAGGGCGCGCGCCTGGCGCGGCGAATCGGCTTCGATCACGCCGCGCTCGGACTTGCCGGCATCGGTCAGGGCTTCGTAACGGTAGGCCGCCATCTCAATCGCGGGTGGCGCGCACGACTTCCTCGGGCGAGGTCGTGCCGTTCTCGATCCAGCGCAACCCGTCGTCGCGCATCGAACGCATGCCATGGCGCGCGCCGCTGCGGCGGATGTCGAGTTCGTTCGCGCCGTTATGGATCAGGTGGCGCATTTCTTCGTCGACGACCAGCAATTCATAGATGCCGGTGCGGCCGACATACCCGGTGTTGCCGCATTTGTCGCAGCCGACCGCGCGCCAGACCTGGGTCGCCTTGGCCCCGGCCAATTCGCGCGCCGGCGAGACCGCGCGCAAATCGGCGCCGGTTTCGGCGCTATCGGCGCGCCGGCAATGCGGACAGAGCTTGCGCACCAAGCGCTGGGCCAGCACGCCGAGCACCGAGGAACTGAGCAAGAAGGGCTCGACGCCCATGTCGGTCAGACGCGTGATCGCGCTGGCCGCGTCGTTGGTGTGCAGCGTGGCGAGCACCAAATGGCCGGTGAGGGAAGCCTGGACCGCGATCTGCGCGGTTTCGAGGTCGCGGATTTCGCCGATCATGATCACGTCCGGGTCCTGGCGCAGGATGGCGCGCAAGGCCTTGCCGAAGGTCATGTCGATGCGCGCATTGACCTGGGTCTGGCCGATGCCGGGCAGGTCGTATTCGATCGGGTCCTCGACCGTCATGATGTTGGTCGTGGCCGAATCGAGGCGCTGCATCGCCGCGTACAGCGTGGTGGTCTTGCCCGAACCGGTCGGCCCGGTCACGAGCAGGATGCCGTGCGGCTGGCCGATCAGCCGGTCGAAGGTCACGAGACTGTCGGCGGCCATGCCGAGTTTGGCGAGGTCGAGGCGCCCGGCTTCTTTTTCGAGCAGGCGCAACACCGCGCGTTCGCCATGGCCGGTGGGCAAGGTGCTGACCCGCACATCGACCGGCTTGCCGGCCACCTTGAGCGTGATGCGGCCGTCTTGCGGCAGGCGTTTTTCGGCGATGTCGAGCTGGGCCATGATCTTGATGCGGCTGATCAGCGCCGCATGCAAGGCCTTCTTGGGTCGGGCGATGTCGCGCAACGTGCCATCGACGCGAAAGCGCACCACCGAATGGGTCTCGAAGGCTTCGATGTGGATGTCGGACGCGCCATCGCGCGCGGCCTGGGTGAGCAGCGCGTTGATCATGCGGATGATGGGCGCGTCGTCCTCGACTTCGAGCAGGTCTTCGATCTCGGGGATGTCCTGCATCAAGCGCGAAATATCGACATCGGCCTCGGCCTCATCGACGATGCGCGCCGCCGCGCCGTCGGCTTGAGCATAGGCCAGGCGCAGACCTTCATCGACTTCCTCGGCCGATTTCCATTGCGTGGCCAGCCGCCCGAACCGGCGCGCGAGTTCGGCCAAGGCATCGGGGTCGGTCTGCTCGCAGATCCAGACCTGGGCCGCGCCCGCGTCCTGGCCCGCGAACACCAATTTGGCGTCGCGCGCGAAGGCATAAGGAACGAGACGGGCGCTGTCGGGATCGATCCGCATGGCAGTCATGAGGCGCTCAGGCTCGCGGGCACCGGCGGGCGCTCAGTTCTGGAGCTTGTCGGGGTTCGCCACATCGTTCTTCTGCTCGGCGGCCGGCATGGCCGGCGCGATCAGCGACTTGGGCGGCTTGACCGTGCCTTGCTGGTCGAGCGGCGACAGATCCGGGGTCTGCATGTTGGGCAGCAGCCAATGATCCTTGGGCGCGTTCTCGTGCCCGACCGCGCGCATGTAGTCGTACCGGTCCATGACGATCGAACTCGCCGACGAAGCGTCGCGGATCACATACGGGCGCAGGAAGACCATCAGATTGGTCTTGGTGCGCTGACGCTTTTCCGAACGGAACAGACTGCCGACCACCGGGATATCGCCGAGCAAAGGCACTTTGTCGATGCCGTTGGTGGCTTTGTCTTCGACCAGGCCGCCGAGCACGATGATCTGGCCGTCATCGACGATGACATTGGTTTCGAGCGAGCGCTTGTTGGTGATGAGACCCGCGCTCAGCGACGAATCGGCCACGCTCGACACCTCCTGATAGATCTGGAGCTTGACCGCGCCGCCTTCCGAGACTTGCGGCTTGACCTTGAGCGTGATGCCGACGTCCTTGCGCTCCACGGTCTGGAACGGATTGACCGTCGAGGAGGTCGAGCCGGTATTGGTGTACGAACCGGTCACGAAGGGTACGTTCTGGCCGACCACTGCCTTCGCCTCTTCGTTGTCGAGGGTCATGATGTTCGGCGTCGAGAGGATGTTCGCGTTGCCGGTGCTTTCGAGCGCGCGCGCGAGGAAGCCGAGGTTGGTCACCTCGCCGATGCCGGGCAGGGTGATCGTGCCGCGCACCACGCCGATGTTCAGGCCCGAACTGATGGTGCTCATGTCCTGGGCCGCGCCGACGATGCTGGTGCCGGCGTTGTTGAAGATCTGCCCGCCGATCACGCTGTTGCCCGAACTGTTGGCCAGGCCGCCGAGGTTCAGCCATTGCACGCCGAACTGGGCGGCGGTGTCGGACGAGACCTCGACGATCAGGGTTTCGATGAAGACCTGGGCGCGGCGCACATCGAGCTTCTCGATGATGTCGCGGATGTTGCGATAGACCGGCTCAGGCGCGGTGATGATCAGCGAATTGGTCGCCGGATCGGCCTGGATCATGCCGCCGGTCGAGCCCGACGACGACGTGTTGCTGGTGCTGCCGCCCAGCGTGGTGCTGGCGGCCGAACCGGCGGTCAGGTTGGTGCTCGCGCCGGTATTGCCGCTCGAACCGCCCGACGACAACGATGTCGTGGCGGAGGCCTGAGATTGCGAAGTGTCGGCGGTCAGGATCGAGCGCAGCAATTGGGCGAGCTTGGTCGCCTCGGCGTTCTTCAAATACACGATGTTGACATTGCCGCCGCGCTGGGTCGGCTGGTCGAGGCGCTCGATCAAGGACTTGGCCTGTTCGGCGCGCAAACGGCTCGCGGCGCGCAGCAACAGCGAGTTGGTGCGCTGGTCGGCCAGCAAGGTCACGCGTTGGCCGGCCGGCGAGCCTTGCGTGCGGCCGTCTTCGAGCAAACGCGTGACCAGGGTCGCCATGTCGATCGCGGTCGCATGCTTGAGCGGGATGATTTCCAGATCGACCGCGCCCGGCACATCGACGGTCGCGATGATGCGGCCGATGCGGCGCAGGTTGTCGGCGTAATCGGTGATGACCAGGGTGTTGTTGGCGTCGTAGGCGCTGATCGTGTTGTTGGGCGAGATCAACGGACGCAGCACCGGCACCAGATTGGCGGCCGATTCGTAATTGAGGCGGAACACCTGGGTCACGATCTGATCGCCGCGCGCACCGGCGCCGCCCGCATCGACGCGGCCGTTCTGCAGCTTGGCATCGGACTCGGGCACGACCTTGGCGAACTTGCCGTCTTCGACCACCGCGAAGCCTTGCAGCCGCAACACCGACAACAGCATGCGGTAGGCCTCTTCGCGCGGCACCGGCTTGGGCGTCGCCAGCGTGATCTGGCCGCGTACCCGCGGGTCGATGATGAAGGTGCGGTTGGTCATCTGGCCGATCGCACCGACCACCGCGTCGAGATCGACCGCGACGAAGTTCAGCGTGACCAGATCGCCGCTCTGGCCGGCCTGCCCTTTGGCGGCCGGCGTGGCGGCCGGTTCGGCCGGCGCATTGGGTTTGGGTTGCAGGCCGCGCAGATCGAGCGCGGGCGGCTGGCCGCCGTCGGGCGGGGTCTGGGCGAATGCGACCGCGCCGGCCAGCGTGGCCAAGGCGGCGGCGCCGGCGAGCAGGTGGCGCATCGCAAGCGCCGATCGAGCGTGCATGGTCATGATCCGAATCGCAATTCCGCCCCGTTCGCACTCGGGCGTCCCAACAGGCCGATCAATGGGCCGAGTTCAGTCCGTACTGTGGGCTCGGCCTTTGCCTCGCCATGAAATTGCAGGCGCGATGGCGTCCAGAGTCCGTTGCCCGACAACAACAACGGCCCTTTGATCGTCGCCAATTCGAAGCCGATCTGGGTGCCGCTGCCCCTGGCCGTCAAGCGATAACTGCCCAACGGCGCCACCGGTGACAACGCAGATCGCGCATCGCTCCAGTCCAGCGTCAGCGTACCGTCCAGGCCCGCGCCTGCCGTGCCGAAGCGCGCGGACAGTGTATCCCACGACATCGACAAGTCACCACCCGGGCGCAGCGTATTGAACGGCGCGCCGGCCGCTTCGATGAGGTCGGCCGGTAAACGGATGTTGCCCGGCTCGACCTTCGCGTGTTGCAACCCGACCTCGATCCGAAACGGCTGGCCGATGATCTTTTCGCCCGATAGGCGCAGCGCCACGCGCGGCGGCATGAGGCCGAAATCGTCGAACCGCCAGGCGATGTTGCCGGGCAACGGGGTATAGCGCTTGCCGTCGATCTTGCCGCCGGTCACGAGCACCGGCTGGGCCTCGCCCGACCAGACGCTGCCTTGCGCCTGGGCCAGCAGCACCCGGCCGTCACTGGCGTTCTCGACCCAGCGCGCGAGATAACTCGCGGGCACGAACGGCAGCGTTCCGGCGGCCACGCCGATCAGTCCGAGCAGCACGCAGACGATGACGAACAGGGCTTTGCGCATGCGGTCCCGGGCCGGTTTCAGCGCTTGAACACGAACTCGGCGTTGACGCGTCCACCCTCGCCCGCCGTACCGACCGTGGCCGATTCGATCTGCGCGCCAGCCTCGCGTGCGGCCTTGAACGCCCAGGCCGCGACCGCGTTGTAGGGCAACTTGTCGCACTTGACGACGACCGCGCCGCCGTCGCGCGCGTTCACTTCGGCCTTGAGTCCGGCCACCTGCAAGGACGCTTCCAGCACCGCTTGCAGCGTGCCGCCCGCCACCGGCTTGGGCAGCCGCGCCGCGCCGGCCGCGATGCCCGACATTTCGGCCGCGTCGGCGCGCAGCTTCGGTAGATCGCGTTGCAATTTGGCGCGGCCCGACAACGCCGGATCGAGCAAGAGCAGATAGACGAGGGCCAGACCGACCGCGCCCAGCATGGCCACCACCATGCGCCGTTCACGCCGGGTCCAGGTTTCCCAGCGCTGTTGCCAGGCATCGATCAGCGCCTTCATGCCGCCTTCCTCCGCAACACCACGACCGCGCCGCCGTCGGGGCCGGCGGTTTCGGCATTGGCCTCGATGTCGGCCGCGCGCGCGCGCTCGACCACCTTGGCCGCATCGACGCCCGGCGCCAGTTTCGCGCGCAGGCTGCCGCCGCGATATTCGAGGCTGCGGACCAAGGCCGAAGATCCGGCCGGCGCATCGAGCCCTTGGGCCAGCGCGGTGGTCAACCGGAAATAGGTTTCCTCGCGCCCGCCGACCGCCAGCGCCACCTGGCGCCTGGCTTGGCCCAACGGGTCGATGGATAGATTGAGGGTCGGGAACGCCGCTTTGGCATCGGCTTGCAAGCGCGCCTGCAATGCGTTGCGCTCGCTGGCGAGCTTCCACCAATCGAGGTTCAAGCCGACGATGGCCGCCACCAGGCAAGCGCCGGCCAGGGCCAGCGGCCAGCGCCATGCGCGCCAGGATTCGCCGCCGCTGCGCATCCCGCGCGCATATTCGAATTGCAGCAAGGACCAGCTCGGATCGACCGGCGCGGCTTCGACCCAGGTCCAGCTCGACCCGGCCAATGGCACGCCGAGGGTCTTGGCCCAATGCGCAGCCAGTTCCGGTCCGAGACCGCCGGTCTCGATCGGCCCGTCGCCGAACAGGCCGCGCGCCAGGCGCAACTCGGCCGGGACGTCCAGCCCGCCCCGCAGCGCGAAGGGCAGCACCCCTTTGGCATGGCGCAGATAGCCGCGCTGGCCTTGCACCCAGAGGAAGGGCGTATAGGGCGCCAGCATGGCTTCGGAGATCACGCAGGCGCTGCGCGCGCGGCGCAATTGCACGATGCGTTGGGCCAGGCGCATCCAGGCCCGATCGACGACCGCGATGTCGCGCAGACCGTCGGCCGCCAGGCCGGGCAGCGGCACCAGATGGCAATCGGCGATGTCGCCGACCACGCTGTCCTCGACCAGATTGGGCAGGACCCGGCGCAAAGCCGGTCCGGTCACGCGCGGCAGTTTGACGCGCACGATGCGCACCGCCGCGGCAGGCAGCAGGATTTCGAGCGCGGTGGCGGTCGGCATGTCGCCCAGGGCGGCGGTCGCGCGCAAGGCGCCCGGGCCGCGGCCGATGCTCGCGTATCCGAACGCATGCGCGAGCAAGGCCGCGTCGGCGTCGAAGGCGGCGAGGTCGAGATCGGCATCGAGCTGGATGCGCAACAAGCTCATCGAATCAATACTCCTGGTGCCAGAGCACGCTGGTTTTGGATGAGCCCGAACGATAGACCAAGGCTTCCAGGCTGACGAGCGCGCGATCGTAGCGAATCCGCCCTTTCACGCGAAAAAACGACGTTGCGATGTCGGTGCGGCCCAGGTCCGAGGTCTCGACGGTGGCGCCGACCGCCTTGGCGCGGGTCACCAGATCGCCGGTGTTGTTGAAGTACTCCCCGGCCTGATCGCGCCGCGCGACCAGGGCCTGGGCCTGCTGCAAACTCAGGACCGGTACCACGGCATGCATCACTTCCGGGCCCGCGGTGTTCAGGTTGATCTTGACCACATCGTTCCCGTTGCGCGGCAAGAAGGTGATGTAGTCGCGCAAACGATCGATCATGCCGGCCTCGACGCCCGCGACCCGCAACAGATCGTCGGGCAGCATCATCGGCAAGGCCTTGGGCAGACCGCTTTCGCTGTCGGCCGAAATCTGGGTGTCGGCGACCGCCTGGGCGATCGGGCGTGCATAGCCTTGCTCAAGCCCGAGGACTTCGAGCAAGGCGCCGAAATGCGCGAGTTCGACTTCGTCGATCTCGCCTTTGAGCGCAAGGTTGAGGACGTTGTACTTGCCTTGTTCGTCGGTGATCCGGCCCGACAGATAGCCTTCGCGCAAACCGCCGTCTTCGGCATCGGCGACCTTCGTATCGGACATCGGCACCGCCCAGAATTCGCCGTTGTGATCGACGCTGGATTTGCGCGCGTCGTACAACAACATGGTGCGCGCCCAATCGACCGCGCCACGCGCCAGCCAGCGGGTCTCGGCCAGGCTGATCTGGTTCTCGACCGAACGCGCCTGCACTTGCTGGCGCCACATCACGCCGGTCACGGCGAGCGTGGCCAGCGCCACGATCAGCAAGGCCGTGACCACGGCCACCCCGGCGATGCGGCGGCGAAGCCCGAAGTTGGAGCGCGGTCGGCGCATGTCGGTCAGACCCGCAACAGCAAGGCGCGCACGAATTGCTCGCCGTCGTTCAGGGTGAGCCGCACTTCGATGCCGGCGCCGACCAGGGTGCTGCTGGTCATCTCGGTCACCAGGCTCGCGGCGGTCATCAGCGAGGCCACATTCTCGGCGGTGGGCTGGGCCCAGCCTTGCGCGGTCCAGACCCGCAGGCGCAACTCGCCGACCCCGCGCGCCAGCACCTGCTCGACCGCGTCGGGCCAATCGGGGCTGGCGAGCACTTGCTGGATTTCGGCCGGGGTCGCGACCACCCGGCTGATGCGCACCAGCACCCCGTCGCGCACCCGGTAGCGCACCAGTTGATAGCGCAAAGCGCCGGTCTCGACCGCGGGCGCCTGGCGCAGCACGATCAGTTCGCCTTCATCGATGAGCAGGCCCGGCAATTGGGTATTGGCGGCCGGATCGCGCGCGGCGAACCGCAGATCGCCATCGAACTGGGCGAACACGGTCTGCAGACTGCGCTGGCCGGCGATCTCGGCCGAGACCGCTTCGCGCGAGCGCGCGACCGCGTCGAGCCCGCGCCAGGAAATGAGGGCGATGATGCCGAGGATCGTGATCGCGACCAGCATCTCGATCAGGGTGAAACCGCGGCCGGATCGCCAATCAGCGCGCATTGCCGAGCACCGTCGCGAGCATGACCAGCCGCCAGGCATGGCTCGCGTCGGCATAGACGCTCACCTCGATGCGGCGGAAATTGGTATTGGCCGTGGTCTTGACCTCTTCGACACAGGCCAGCGCCACCTTGCCTTGCGGGCAATCGAATTCGCGCCGGCCGAGGTCGGGCATGCTGCCGGCCAGGCGGGCCTCGGCCAGCCGGTTTTCGGCGCTCCAGGTCGCGTACAGCTTCATGCGCAAGGCTTCGCTGTTGGCGACCATCGCGCCCGAGGCGCGCATGGTCGCGGCCAGCGCAACGCCAACGATGGCCAGCGCCACCAGCACTTCGATCAGGGTGAAACCACGGATGCGGGCGCTCATGGCGTCTCGACCGTGAAATTACCCAGGCCGTCGCCGCGCACCACCGCGCGCGCCGCGTTGTAGCGCAGCTCGACCGCGAACGGGTCCTGGGCCACACCGCGCGTGAAGGCGACGCGCACCGTGGCACCGGCGCTCGCGTCGCTTTGCGCGCCGAGCCGGGTCACTTGAATCGGTGACACGTCCCAGCGGCGCGCGCGCAACAGATTGTCGTCGGTGACCGGGACCAGTTCGCTGCCATCGCGCGCCAGAAAGCGGAACGCGTTGCCGTCGGCTTCCCAGACCAAGGGCGTGACACGGATCTGGGCTTCGTCATGGGCGATGGTCCAGAGCTGGGCCAGCCGGTCGGCCTCGGTGCGCAGCTTGGCGCCGTCGTCCGGGAAAGCCGTGACCGCGACGGTGGCGAGCAGCACGCCCATCAGGACCACCACCACCATCACTTCGATGAGCGTGAAGCCGCGCGCGCGCGCGGCCGCCCGCCTCAAGCCGGACTCACAGGTCCCACGAAGCGATGTCGGCATCGTAGTCAGTGCCGCCGGACTTGCCGTCCGCACCGAAGGACAGTACGTCCACATCGCCCTTGATGCCGGGGTTGGCGTACTGGTACGGGCTCTTCCAGGGATCGACCGGCACCTTGGGCAGATAGCCGCCGGTGCGCCAGTTGGGCGGGATCGGATCGATGGTCGGTTTGGTCACGAGCGCCTGCAGGCCTTGCTCGGCGGTCGGGTAGCGGCTGTTGTCGAGCTTGTACAGATTGAGCGCCTGCATGATCTGCGCGATGTCCTGCCTGGCCGCGGTCACGCGCGCGTCGTCGGCGCGGCTCATGACCTTGGGCACCACCAGCGCGGCGAGGATGCCGAGGATGACGACCACGACCATGATTTCGATCAGCGTGAACCCGCGGGCACGGTGCGGCGCGCGAAGACTCGGAAGTTGGCACTTCATGAACGGACGATCCTATAAGGGTTGAATCGCTCGGGCCGCAACGCGAAACGCGCGCCGCCGAACGTAGCGCAAAAGCGCCGGTCGGCCGGGCCGACGGGCGCGCCGAGTTTGACCGAAGGCCCTGGTGAACGCAAACCCCGACACATCTTGGCGCAGCTCGCCGACCAGCGGCCTATGACATACTGTGCCGCATCATGTGGGCACGACGTACCGTCTCGTTGATCCTGTTCATCCTCCTGTGCGCGATCTGCGCCTACTGGGTCATGCAGTTGCGCGCCCCGACACCGGTGGTCGCGCCGGCCGCCGCCGCAATCCCGCCTCCGCCCAGCCTCGACACCGCCTTGCACGCGCGCTTGTTCGGCGGCCCGGTGCAAGCGAGCACCGCCAGCACCATCCGGGTGACGGGCGTGGTCGCCCCAACATTGGCAAATGCCGCCGGCATCGCCTTGCTGGCGGTCGAAGACCGACCGCCGCAAGCGTTCAGCACCGGCCAGACCCTGGCCAACGGCGCCATCCTGCGCGAGGTGCATGTCGATCGTGTGGTGATCGATCAGGGTGGCGCGGTCACCGAACTCAGCGTGCCCCAGGCTCGCGCGGGCAGCGCGACCTCGCAAGGCGCGACCCCGCCCGGCATGCCGGCGCCGCAGCCCAATACCGGCGTCATCCTGCCGCCGCGGCGCTGAACCCGCGTTCCTTCAGGCGCGCAAGCGCAGATTCGCCCGGTACAAACGCTCGCCCGGCAGCATGATGCCGGGCGCGGTCGGCGGGCGCGCGGCCAGTTGCGCGTACAACGGGGTGAAATCGGGCGCGGTCGCTTCGAACAATTGCGCGAAGCTGTCGATGACGAAATAAGTGTCTTGAAACGCATCGATGCGGTAGCGGCTCGTCATCGCGCGTTCGAGCGCGAAACCGACCCGCGCCGGCGCGATCGCATACAAGGCGTGCGCGGGCTCGGCATCGCTCGACAAAATGCCCGCGCCGTAAATGCGCAAGCCGCGCTCGGTCTGGATCAAGCCGAATTCGACGGTGTGCCAATACAGGCGCGCCATCATTTCGAGCGCGTGGCCGTACAACGCCGGATCGGTGCGCGCGAGCGCCTGGGCCTTGACCCCGCCCGCGCCGAAGGCCTGCATGTAATCGGCAAATACCGGGTTGAACAACAACGGCACATGCCCGAAGAAGTCGTGGAAGACATCGGGCTCGACGATGTAATCGAACTCGTCTTCCTCGCGCAGCCAGACCGTGATCGGAAACCGCCGCGCGGCCAGCAAGGCGAAGAAAGCGTCTTCGGGAATCAGGCCGGGCACCGGCGCCAATTCCCAGCCCGTGGCGCGGCGCAACCGTTCGCTGACCACGTCGAAGCGCGGAATC
>JADHEF010001506.1_pt1 | contig 13943 bp, 12 predicted proteins | sample 8952391 | NCBI WGS metagenome assembly JADHEF01 (sample SAMN16124439, study PRJNA663245) | bioreactor sludge metagenome | isolation source: sludge (nitrite) | place: India:Bengaluru | collected 2019-02-28
CCCCCGGCAGCAAGAACGAGAGGCATGAGAAGTATCATTACAAGTGTGCAACAGCGAATATGTCTCAACACTTCCTCACAGATAATATAAAAGGTTGCAATAAATACCTTACTGCAATAATATACCAATTAAGGGTCTTTGTTTACCAATGAAAAGATACTTGCTGCTTTTTTTTACATCCATTTTGCTGGTTCTCCCTCATGTACCGCTCTTTTCCGGCGAAAAAGCGAAAAAAAACGCGGCAGGTGTTGAAATAACACTTGCGGGAAGATATCAGGGCTTTGATGATCCCTATTCCATGCCTGCGGGTATTGGTTTATTTTACGAATATATCCTGCCGGGAAAATATCCGCTATTTCTTGGCGCTGACTGTGAATGGTACGGTTTCTCCCCTCTTGAAGATGAATATGATTATTCATGGATGATTATCCCTGCGGCAAGTTTCGGGTACAGCTTCAGAAGGAATTTTACCGGAAGTTCATCTCTTGCTTTTTCCCCGTTTATCGCGGTCGGGCAGTATTTCAGAACCTTTACATGGAACAGCAAGCAATATTCGGGATCCCGGCCGCATATCAAAACAGGTTTTGATTTTGCACTAGTAACAGAAAAACACTATATCTTTACGGTATGTTTTTTTTACGCTTTTTTTATGGATGAAACAGGTATTTCAATGCCTGGCTTCAGAAACAGGGCAGGATATGTATTCTAATCAATTCTGCAAAACTGTAAAAAAAATATTTCTTTCTCTCTTTCTCTCTTTTTTTCTTTGCAGCGCTTCTGCTGATGAAAAAGAAGGAACAAACCTGTTCCTGATTACAGTACCATATAAAGCTGAAATAAGCATAAACGGAACTGTCATGGCGGAAAAATCACCGGTTCTCCTTAAAAACACGGAGCCGGGAGAATACCGGATAGTATTAAGCAAGAGCGGTTACCACAGTTTTGAAAAAAGCATTCTTGTAAAACCCGGCGAAAACAATATCTTCCGCCTGACTCTCGTCCCTGACTATTTAAAAATTGAACTGCCTGATGAGGATAAAATATCAGTCAACGGGAACACCGAAGGTGACAGAAAATCGTTTATCCTTGAAAAAGGTGTATATACAGTCGCAAAGGAAGATAAAACCGCATCAATCAGACCTCAATACAAATACCAGCATCTCATAGACAGCCTCAATATTGTCATCCCTGTCTTTACTGGCTTCGCGGGAGCCCTTACCTTTAATGAATTAAACAATCCCCATTATTCAGATTATCCATTATCTCCTTTCACGCTTTCCGTGTACGCGGTCAATACCCTGCTTGTCGGGACAGATATACTGCTTCATTTCAACAGGGCAAAACACAATGAGAAATTATTCCATTTTGATACTGCGGCCGCAGAGAATAATGCGGAAAAAACCATGGAAGAGGCTGACAAACTGTTTGACGAATCAGATATTGACGCTGCGCTTGCGAAATATCTTGAGGTTATCAGCCAAAACGATGACAGCCCTTTTTATCCTCCTGCCCTGTACAGAGCGGCAGTTATCAGCATGATGAAAAACAGCCATGATGATGCAAGCCTTTTCCTTGAAACAATAATCAACAGTTATCCCCTGCCGGAACTGTATGACAAGTCGCTGAAAAATCTGGCAGAAATATCATTCATAAGGGGAGAGGCGGAAAAAGCGGTAAAGCTCCTTCAGGAAATTGTGTTTGTTACCGACCTCTATTCAAGGGAAGAGATATACCAGAGGATTAACGAAATAAATTCAGCCGGCAATCAGACCAATGAGGCTGAAAATGTGATAAAACTACCTTAAATCCTGATTATTATTGTATATTTTCTTTACAGTTTCCAGATTATCCAGAAAAAGCTTCAGAATTGCAGGATCAAAGTGCTTTCCATACTGCGTTTCCATGTATTCCACAGCTTTCCCGATCGGCCACGGCTCCTTGTACGGTCTTGAGGTAGTCAGGGCATCAAATACATCAGCGATCGCGACAATCCTCCCGGGAAGAGGTATTTCTTCCCCTTTAAGCCCTTTCGGGTAACCTGTCCCGTCATATTTTTCATGATGGGAGATAGCTATCTCCGCGCCTGCCTTCAGGTACTTGCTTCTTGTGTTGTTCAGTATGTTGTAGGCTATTGTTGTGTGTGTCTTGATTATTTCAAATTCGCTTTCTGTGAGTTTTGCAGGTTTCAGGAGTATGGCGTCAGGGATCCCAATCTTCCCTATATCATGCAGCGGTGAGGCATAATAAATGATATCCAGGTTTTCATCATCTACCCCAAGGAACGATGCAAGCATTTTTGAATAATGGGCTACCCGCGCGATATGGGCACCGGTTTCAGGGTCCTTATAGTCTGATGTGCGGCTTAAAACATTCAATGTTTCAAGCTCCCTCAGTGAAATCTCCCGGTTTGCGGCTGCTTCCCTGATCGCGATTGTTTTAAGCCGCGTATAGGATTTTACAAGCCGTCTGTTCATCTTGTTGAATTCAAATGCCAGCTTACCTATCTCATCCGGATAAACTATCTCAATCTCGCTTGAAATATCATCAATGCTTTTTATGCTTGTTATTTTATCCGCAATTTTTTTAATCGGGTTTGTAAGATAATTTATAAAGATGACTATCACAATACCGGAAATCAGAATACTTAATGCATTAATCAATGTCTGCTGACGGCCGGCCTTGTTCATCATTGAGTAAAAATTTGATTTCTTTTCAAGAATAAAGACATACCAGTCAAGGGGCTGATAATAAAACACGTAACCAACCCATGCCTGGCCGCCAAGATTAATACCTACCCAGCCTTCTTTTTTTTCATGTATAATTTTTTCCAGTTCTTTCTTTTCATCAGGTTTAATGTCCAGTTTTTCAGTTGAGATATCAATTACCGCATCACCTGTTACTGAAAGCACTGCCTCAGACCCTTCCTCCGCCATTCCCATGGAATAGGAAAGAACAGCCTGCCTCATCGCGTTTAGATAAACCTGGTCCTTATCAAACTTGTTTTCGAGGAGAAAACCCCACTGCATATCTGCGTATTTTCTGAGTTGCCCGGTTTTATATGCCATAAACTGCATTCCGGCATTGTTCAGTGTTTTTTCAAACGCGTCTTTTGCAAGATAATTGCTTATCACAAGGCTCGAAACTATTACCGGCAGAATAATCATCAACGCCTTTGTCCTGAGGCTGACTTTTTTATACATGTAATTATCAGGTTTCAACTGCAATTCAATTCCATCCAATTTCAATAAACTTTAATTTCAGGATTGGCTGATATTATACTATACTATAAGTAATAATTTTTTTAAACTTTATATTCAGGTACCGGCAAGATTATGAATGATAAAATTATTTCAGAAAAAACCGAGTCAGACATAATAGATGAAATAAGTAATGATATTTTCAATGATGAGTCCCTGGACAAACCTGATTATATATTCAGGTCAAAAAAAAGCGGCCTGATGTTTCCGGCAGCCATCATGTTTCTTATCTTCACGGTAACATTGGTTTTACTGAATTACTCAGATTCATTTTTCATTGCTGAATCAAATATAGAAAATACGGACAGAGACAGGCTAATATCTGCGGAAAGCGAGGTTTTAGCCGCGCTCAGGATCAAGTCAGACAGGCTTTTAAAACAGAAAGATATTGAAATATCAGGATTCAAGGTAAAAATCAGCGAGTATGATGAAAAAATCAGCATGCTTAAAAACCTTCTTGAGATAAAATCCTCCGGAAAAACCATTGAAAATGGTGAAAATGAATACCAGGAATATTCAGGACTGGGGATAACTGAACTTGAGCAGCAGATAAAAAAAATGGAACGGGAAAAGCTTGAGACCAGCAGAAAACTGGAGGAAGAATACAGGAAGAAAGAGGAAATTCTTGATGAGCTTGAAAAAAAGGAAAAAGACGTCCTGGGAGATGTGGTTCTTGCCGCTGAAACATCAGATGCCCTTTCAAGCCTTACTGAATTTAACGCTATACTTGAGCAGCAGAACATAGTTCAGGATCAGCTTATGACACTGCAGAAAAAAGTCCTCTACGATATCAATAATAAACGTTATGCAGAAGCTGAAAATGACATTTCCGGGATAAAAAGAATACTTACGCTTGATTCAAACAGCAGCCTGCCGGCGTTAATGAAAAGAAAGCAGCTTGAGCTTGAATACGCTGATTTTCTTGAGAACCATGTTAAAGCGATTAAGAACCCCAAAATATATGAAGAATACATGAATCAGAACCTGATATACCAGATTGAAACAGCCATGGATGCCATAAAGTACGCTGACGTACATTTCAGCGCAGGAAATATTGATAATGCCGAAAGACTATACAGGGAAGGGATGAAATCAATCCCTTTTATAAATAATGCGGATACAAAACTGAGAAGCATTGAAAAAAAGAATCAGGATTCATCCGATAAACAAGGCAAAGCCGAAGATAAAACAGCTGTTTATGCTGATATAGTATCTGAAACCAGATTATTCGGCCTTGTGGCTGCCGTAAATTCCAGATTACTGACAATAGAGCCTTTTAAGGGGAACACTGCAAAAACAGGACAGCCTTTTATAATAAAAACGGCAGGGAAACCAGACACCTCAACTGAAACCGGCAGGGGCATGATTCTTGAATCAAACAAAACCTCCGCGAAAGGGGAAATCACTATACTTAAAAACCCTGATCAAAAAATAGAGATAAACAGCCTGATTTACCTCTATTGAAACGGTTGTCAGTAAGACCCCCTGCTCCCCTTGTATCCTTCCTGCCTTAATGTCTTTGCCTCTTCCTTCTGAATGGCAAGGCCGCTGCTTTTCTCGCATTTCCAGAACCACTGCCGTGCCTCTTTTCTGTTGCCCAGAATATCGTAAAGCTTGCCCATTTCAAGCGTAATCTCTGTATATGTGTAATTGCTCAGCTTCTCAGCCTCAACAGCAACACTGTAAAGTTTCAGGGCTTCGGTGTAATTTCCCTTCGCGTTGTAAAGGTTCCCCTTCATCTGGGTATTCCTGGCCGCCCATTTTCCTTTCAGAAGATACGGTTCCGAGGCAGAGGCTTCAAGCAGTTTTTCCGCCTTCTCAAGCTCTCCCATGCGGAGAAGAATGTCAATTTTATAAAACCGCGCGGAAAGGTTATCAGGGAATTCCACAAGAAACTCGTCTGTGATATCAAGCGCTCTCTGGTATTTCTTTTCAATATAAATGCAGGATGAAATATAATATATTTTAGCCTCCTGCCTTGTCAGTAATCCCTTTTCCATTGCTGTCTCAATCATCGAAAGGCTTTCAAGCCTTTCCGGATTAAAATCAAAGAGCTTCATCGCGGGGCGGAAACTGCCGGGCGCCAGGGATGATGAGTAATCCTGCTCTCCGATAATGAAATAAAGGTCAGGGATGTTCCTGATCTCTTTTTTAAGCTCAAGCGCCACAGACCTGGCCTTTGCCGCGTGAGAAAATGAACCTGCCCAGTTCTGCGAAAGGGCCAGGCTTTTCATCAGATAGTAATCCGTAAAGCATTGAAAAAACCTGTTCTCTGAAGAATTGTTTTTTTTGCAGGCTTCATCTGCCCTTATCTCCAGGTCTTTTAAATGGCTGATTATTGTTTCAATGTTTTTCTCATCAGGGTCCTGATTGATTATGAGAAAATCATAAATAATCCGCCCAGCGTACCCATCAAGGTTTTCGGGATTCTTTTTTATGAATTCCTCAAGCAGCCTGCCTGATTCGGCGAATTTGAAGTTGTATGCATTCCTGACAGCATCAAGCACGTCCATGTTGAACTCAGCAAAGATAGCGGCAGGCGACAGAAGCACGGCAAACAAAAAGCAGCAAAATTGTTTTTTCATTCAGTTTTTTCCCATTCCTTTTTTACAGTGAATTTATCACCATAGTTTTTATTGAATTCCATTTTTATGACAATCATCATAACGAATATGATTAAAACCAGAGCTGCAAAAGCTGCCACAAGTATTTTATTGCTTTTTTTCATTCCCGCCTCCTCTGCAGAAAAGATCAAACAGTTTTTCAAATTCATCCGCTGTCAGGCCGATAAGCTGCATGCTTCTGAAAACACAGGGAAGATCAGTTTTTACAAAATCGTCTTTCTTCCATTTTTTTGCCCGCTCAATTCCGTCAGGGGAAATAAAATACCCTATGCCCCGCCTGTTCTGGATTATCTCCTTTTCCTGCAGAAATCCGTAGGCCCGCGCGACAGTGTTCGGGTTTACCCCCATATCTGAAGCAGTGTCTCGTATCGATGGAAGTTTTTCATCCTGCTTCAGCTCGCCTGATAAAATTCTCTCAATGAAATATTCGGATATCTGGAAATATATTCCACGCGATTCCTTAAATTCCATCACGCACCTCAACCTCTTTAAGCTTGAGATATGACACAAACCACAGGAGGGGCGCGAGCAGTGCGTAATAGAGTATTTCAAGAACATCAGCAATAACCTTAAATGTCTTTCCAGTATTATAATCCGCAAATGACATATTTACAGAGCCAAAATTCATCTCAAGATGATACTGGAAAAACTCACCAATCTCCCTGCTGAAGACAAACCTTGCTGAAAGGCCGGCAATAATGACAAGTGAGATCAATATTGCAAAGACAGATACAATGGTTTTGAAAAAATGCATCTTCCTGAAATGGGCAGCCCCCAGGAAAAAGATACTGGAATTGATGATGTATACCGGTATCCCGGAATAAAGCTGGCGGCTGAACGGGTTAAAAAGTGCAGTATTTATCCCGAAAAGAAGTTTATTCAGGATAACTGCTGCGTATGAACACAGGGTATAAACTGCAATCGAGAAAATAATCCAGAGCACTGTTGATGAAATCAGCCTCTGCAGAAATTTCTCAAAGGCAGACGCCGGGAGGAGAATCCAGGCAGTGTTTTTATCACGCTGGTGTATTTCCCTGAAACATCCGGCAGTAAAAACAAATCCGCCTGCGAAAAGAAATGTTAGAAATGTCTGATTATGATCCATCCCGCTGCTGCTGAAGTTTCCTACAACGGAAAGGAAAAGAACTACACCCAGTACAGCTGCCGCAACGACAAGTGATGATCTCAGGCTCTCCCTGAAATCCCTTTTAAATAAAAGAAAAAGCCTGTAAAGGCTGATATTCGGCTTATTCATTTTCATTGTCCTTTCCGCTTAAAATATTGTCAATCACCTGATGTTTCTGTATTACCGCGTTAAAAAGCACTTCAAGGTCAATCGCGCTGCCATCGGAATACCCGTCCCCCCTGGAGATAACAGCCCACCCGCCTACAACCTTTTCAGCATGAATGACAGCGCTTCCGGAAGGCTGCTGGAGGGAAAAACTGTATTTAAGTTTTCCCGATATTTCATCCATGCCGCGGTTGAAGATTATTATTCCGTTATCCACTATTACGACTGGATCTATTAGCCCCTCCATGTCCCGCACCTGATGGGTTGATATCATGATGCACCTCTCATCAGAGACCGCGGATGAAACCAGGCGCCTGAACTGGCTCTTTGAGGGAATATCAAGCCCGTTGGTAGGTTCATCAAGAAGCATTACTCCTGCGCCGGATGCGAGCCCAAAAGCTATCAGAAACTTTTTTTTCTGTCCGTATGAAAAAGAGGTGAGAAGCTTGCTGTTATCAAGCTCAAACTCATTTACATGGCTTTTGAATTTATCCTTGTCAAATCCGGGATAAAATGGCGAATATATTTCCTCATACTCGCTTCCCTTTATTCCCGGGATATAGAATTCCTCAGGAAGGTAAAAAAGATTTGACAGGTATTCAGGTTCCCTATTTTCAGGCGCGAAGCCCATGACCTCGCACCTGCCTTTCCCGGCAAACAGAAGCCCGGAGAGTATTTTAAGAAGGGTGCTTTTGCCTGCGCCGTTTTTCCCCAGAAGACCGTAGAGGCCCGGGCCGAGAGAGAGGTTCAGCTCTTTAAAAAGCCCTTTTTTCCCATAACCGAATGAAAGGGCGTCAACCTTGATCATAAACGCTCCTATGACATATTTAGTGTACTACTCAACTATTACAGTATGAATATATAATCACAATCTGTCAATACCGGACAGAACCTTTTTTTTTCATATCTTATGACTGATCATGAGAGGGAATATCAATCAGGCTTTCTCAAGCTCATTATTATGCAGGATGCCGCCCTGTACGCGCTTGAAAAGCATCCCTGCAGCATATACCCTCCGGTAGGGGCTTCCCAGTCAACCATTTCGCCTGTAACATAAAAACCGGGAATGCTTTTCAGCATCAGATTGCTGTCTACTGAGTCAATGCTCACCCCCCCTGATGTTGAAATTGCCTCTTCAAGAGGCCTGGTTTTAAGAAGGGGAAGCTTCAGGGATTTAAGGATTTCAGGGCTGGTTTTAATCATGGCGGAGAGGTCGCGCCCGGGGAGAAGCTCTTTCAAAAGTGAGTATTTCACACCCGGCATCCTGAATGTTTTTCTCAGGTAATTGGAGATGGTATTCTTTCCGGCAGGTTTATTATCGATCCTTTTTCGTATCTCTTCCGCTGAGAGGTCAGGCAAAAGATCAATCTCCACAATGGTTTTTCCGCTGGACTCTATGGCATCCCGTACCGAAGACGCGAGCATGTAGATGCCGCTTCCTTCAATTCCGTATGCCTTGATAACCAGCTCTCCCCTGGATGTCTTACCGTTATGCGTCATTTTAATATTCTTGAGCGGCTCATCCGCATTCCTGGCTTTAAAGGCCTCGCTCCATCCTGTCTCAAACCCGCAGTTTGCCGGCCTGAAAGGAATGACAGTTATCCCTGCCCGGCTGAACACACCGCTCCACCTGCCGTCCGAACCGGTCGCAGGCCAGCTGGCGCCGCCGAGAGCGAATACAGCGAAGTCTGTTTTTACAGTTTTCCTTTTTCCCTCCGCAGTCTCGAATACAAGAGTTTTATCCTGCAGGATTTCCAAGAGGCGGTGATTGCCGTAAAAACTAAATATTCCGGAAGAGTCAAGGATTGATTTCCACTTATCAACAATAAGATCAGCGCCTGGTGTTTTGGCAAAAACCCTGCCTGCGTTTCCTGTGAATGTCTCAACACCTAAGCTGTTATACCATTTAACAAGATCTGAAGGTGAAAAAGAGAGAAGAAGCTGCCTGAAAAGGCTTTCATCCTTTCCATACCTTGAGACAAACTGCTCAAAATTCTCGCTGTTGGTTATGTTAAGTCCGCTTACGCCTGCGAGGATGAATTTCCTTCCTGGTTTTTCCATCTGGTCGTAAAGATCGACAGTAATACCTGCCTTGACAAGGCAGTAGGCGCAGAAAAGCCCGGCCGGGCCTCCTCCCGCAATTATCACCCTTTTTTCAGGCCTGATTTTATCTGCTGCCATATTATCCCCGGTTACGGAAAGCTATACTATCACAAACATGATGCAGGCACGACAATATTGGAAAGTGACTGACAGGAACCTGAAATCAGGTCTCCCTCATCTGTTTTTATGAACCTATCATCAGAAGAGAAAAAAAAGCAAGCCCGGATAAGGGGGGACACCAAAACGCGCCCCCCTTGATTTAACCATATGATCCTGATGCAATAGTCAGAATATTTTACAGGGATCCGCCAATGTCATACTGCGATGTGGAAATTATCGCTCTGTTTGAGGCAAGTATCCTTTCAAGTACATTTTTGTCAAGCTCATTGTCAATCTGAATATTGGCGCAGGCCCCCTCAGCGCCGCTGAAGATTACATTCTGCATGCTCTCGACATTAATATTGCTGTCCCTGATTATGTCAAGCACACCTGCAAGCACACCTACCCTGTTGATATGATGCACACAGAGCATGTATTTGGCTGGCGTTTTTTCCAGAAGGTTAACACAGTTCCTGACCCTTCCTGTCGAGATATAGTCCCTGATTATTTTTATCGCTTCGTCGGAAATCGCGTCCTGGGCCTGCTGGGTAGAGGCCCCGATATGGTGTGTACAGTACACATTGGGAAGCCCTGCCAGGGTATTTTTGATTTCCCCTGTACCAGATGACGGCTCACCGTTAAAAACATCAAGCCCTGCTTTTATACCCTTAAGCGTCACTGCCTCATACAGGGCATCCTCATCCACAACCTCGGCCCTTGAGGTATTTATAAAAAAGGCTCCTTTTTTCATGGCATTGAAAAAGTCTTTGCCAAATAGCCCTCTTGTATCCCCGGTCAGGGCAAGATGAACGCTTACAATGTCCGATTTTCCCGCCAGATCAATCACGTCCCTGCAGTATTCAACATCCATATCCTCGGCCTTTTCCGGTGTCAGCGACCTGCTCCATGCCGCCACTTTCAGGCCGAAAGCCCTTGCGCGGGTTATAACTTCGGACCCGATCATTCCAGTCCCGGCGATGCCTATGGTTTTCCCGAAAAGGCCGTCAGCTTTGGAATATTTTTCCTTGTTCCACACCCCGGAGCGCATATCAATAACGTTATCCGGTATTTTCCTGTCCAGGCCCAGGATGAGCCCGAACGCAAGCTCTGCGACAGCAATGGAATTCTTGCCGGGGCAGTTGGCGACATATACGCTGCTCGCCGACGCAGCTGTTATATCTATTGTATTGAACCCGGCGCCTGCCCTGATAACAAGATTCAGCCTGGGGTTTGCCGTTATGACATCTTTCCCCACTTTCGTAGACCTGACAACAATCACATCCGGAAGCTCCCTGCTCACCGCGCTGGTAAGGGAAGCCTCTTTCAATCCCGGATCATAAACAACAATGCAGCCCAGCGAAGTAAGTTCCCTGATTTTATTTTCCGGGAATTTATCCGCGACCAGAATTTTGAGTCCCATGACCAATCCTCCTGTAAGTTATTTTCAGGAGCTTCAACCCCTTGAATAATTGAAGTTCCCTGGATAATTATAGCCCGCTTTTCCCTTTTTTTCATTCCAAAATTTCATTCAGCGCAGAAAGGAGGACAGATACCTTATACGGCTTTTGAAGAAAGCCCATAATTCCTTCATCCAGAATCTGTTTCATCTCATTTTCAAGCCCGAATCCGCTTGAAATCATTGCCCTTACAGCCGGATTAATCATTTTCATCTGCCTGAACACCTCAAGCCCGTTCATCCCAGGCATAATCATGTCAAGGACCACTGCATCCACACCCTGCCAGTTGTCCCGGTAGAATTCCAGCGCATCAGACCCCCCGCTGAAAGAGATAACGTTATGCCTCTCTTTTTTTAATATATCACCAAGCAGGTTACGCAGGATCTCTTCATCATCCACGATCAGGATTGAGTACTGCTTTCCCGTAAGCCTTGACTCTCCTGAATCAGGCGGGCTGCCGCTGCCTGCGGAACTGTCAACAGGAAGAAAGATATTAAAAACCGAACCGGTACCGACCTCGCTGCGCAGCGTTATAAAACCCCTGTGCTCCTCAACAGTCCCGTAAACTGCCGAAAGCCCGAGACCAGTTCCCTTGCCCGCTTCTTTGGTTGTAAAAAAAGGCTCAAATATCCGGCTTCGTATATTCTCCGGTATTCCCTTTCCGGTATCGCTTACAGAGATTCTGACATACTCTCCAGGCTTGATGCTTTTACCTGTTTCAGAAAGAGTCATTTCCTTTATATTCACAGATTCTGTTGAAATCTCAAGATCACCTCCGTCAGGCATGGCATCACGCGCGTTAATCGCCAGATTAAGTATGACATTCTGCAGCTGGCTCAGGTCGCCGGTGACCACAGGGCAGGAGGCGTCAAGCCTGTGCCTCAGGTTTATTTTTCTGTCAATGCTCCGCCTTATGATTGACTCAACCTCAGAGAGCATGCCGTGAATATCCACGGGAAGTGCGACCTGCTGCCCTTTCCTTGCGAAAAAAAGAAGCTGCCTTATGAGGTCTGCCGCATGCTGCGAGCAGGCAAGGACATAATCGGAGTATTTTATAAGCCTCTCGTCTGTCAGGCTGTTTTTTATCAGATCAGTGTACCCGATTATCCCGGCAAGCTGGTTATTGAAATCGTGCGCAACACCTCCGGCAAGCTGTCCGATGGCATTCATTTTTTCAGACTGACGGAGCTGTTCCTCAAGCTGCCTCCGTTTTGTTGTATCCTGAAAAATACCGTAAATATGGCGTATGCTTCCGTCGCTGTTCCTGAGGACACGCCCTTCAAACGAGGCGTAGAGCACAGAACCATCCTTTTTCCTGAGCCGTAGTTCACTGTCATGTATATCGCCTAACTTTTTAAGCATATTGGCGCTCTCTTCCATCAATTTCACATCATCATCAATGATAAATTCCCCGAAAAAATGGCCTATCACCTCCTCGCGGGTATATCCCATCGCGCTGAGCCATGTTTCATTGATGTCGGTAAATATTCCGCTTTCATCCACTGCCTGATATCCCAGTGGCGCCTTGTTGAAAAGTGTCTCAAACCTGGTTTCGCTTTCCCCGAGGGCAGCCCTTGTATTTTCAAGCTCGGCAATCTGGGATTCCAGCGCGGCAGTTCTCTGGTTTACTATCTTCTGCAGATGTCTGTTCTGAAAGGATACAGCTGCGATAATGAGAAGGAGTATCAGGGAAAGGGCGGAGGTAAGTATCGCGGTGTTGCGTATAAGGTTTTTCCGCGACTTGATGTTGCTCATGTAAATAAAATCACCCACCTCTTTTTTTAAAAGTTCGGCCTGTTCCAGAAGTGTGGTGCACCTTACCATCAGGATACTGGATATCTCAGCTGCCTTCAGCTGATTGTTTCTTTCGATATAATACTGGAGCAGAAGAGCGGAATCCGAGGTTACGGCAGTGTAGGTTGATATATCGACAATCAGGTAATAGATATTCCGGGGGAGATGGAATTTTTCTATCTCATTAAGCTTCTTTTTTGCCAGGCTAAGGTTCTCCCGTATCCGGTATGCGGATAGCTCATACTCGTCAATATACCTGTAGAGCTCTGTCCTGGCGTTTGCGAAATCGATTGAAATTTCAGAGAGAGTGCTTACAGAAGGGAGAAGAACCTCTGAAAGGTTTCTGAATGTCCTGTTTATTGTGACAAGGCTTAAGACTGACGCTGTAGCGACAATCAAAATAATAAAAACTATCACAGAATAGATTATTATTATTTTCCTGCTTTTAATCCTTTTCCCTTCAGTCATCTGACAGGCTCTCCCGCCTTTTCCACCATCTCATTCGTGAAAAGATCCGACAATTCTATCCTGCCGGGAATGATTTTGTTTTTCACCAGGTTATTCATGACAAATTCTGTCTGCTTTGGAGAGTGATACCCAAGCGGCAAATTCCCGTATTTTATAAGGCGTATTATCTCATTCAGCTGAACCACCTCATGCCTTTTGACAAGCGTACCTGACCTGTCATATTTCATGACAATGTCAACAGCTTCTTCAGGATGTTCCATTGCCCATTCCCAGCCCCGCAGAGATGCCCTTACCATTCTCGCGCAAAGACCAGGGTTAGACTGAAGCGTTGATGTCCGGGTAAAAAGAAGATCGCCCGGAAAATTCATCCCGTAATCCGAAAAATCAATTATATTGATCCCTTTTGTGCCATACCCGCTGTCCAGAATTTTCAGATACTCATTATAGGTCATTGCGTTGATAACATCAAAATCCTTATCTAGAAACGGCTGAATGCTTGATTTTAGCGGGCTTATCTGCATGGTATTGAGGGGAATGGAAAGCTCTCTCATAAGATTATAAAACTGTGTTTCATTGCCGAAAAACCATATACCGATCTTTTTTCCGGCAAAATCCTGCGGCCTTTTTATTCCGGATTCCGCCCTCGATATCATCACCAGTCCGTTGCTCTGCAGTATCTGCGCAATTGATACAAGGGATAGCCCCTTGCTTCTTGCGGTAATGAAATCAGCAAGCCAATGCACTCCAAAATCTGAAACACCTGATGCGACAAGAGAAGTGGAATCAATATCAGGCGCACCCGGTTTTATGGTGAGGTTAATTTTTTCCTCATTATAAAAACCTTTATCAA
>JADHEF010001510.1_pt1 | contig 13858 bp, 10 predicted proteins | sample 8952391 | NCBI WGS metagenome assembly JADHEF01 (sample SAMN16124439, study PRJNA663245) | bioreactor sludge metagenome | isolation source: sludge (nitrite) | place: India:Bengaluru | collected 2019-02-28
CTGCTGCGCGAAACGATCTTCCAGCAGGAAAGCCCGCTGGTCGATACCGACGCCAACAACAAGGCCGCCGATGCCGACGCCGCCTTGCAGGAACTGGGCAGCGATCAAGTCGCCTTCGGCTATCTGACGGCGACCGTCACCGTCATGGACGAGGACGCCGCCGTCGCAGACGAGAAGCTGCGCATGGTGGAGCGCGTCATCCAGGGTCGGGGCTTCGTCACCATCCCTGAAACGCTCAATGCCGTGGATGCCTGGCTGTCCTCGCTCCCCGGCAATGCTTACGCCAACGTGCGCCAGCCCATCGTCTCGACGCTGAATCTGGCGCACATGATGCCGGTGTCGGCGGTATGGGCCGGGCCGGAGAAGAACGACCACCTCGACGGCCCGCCGCTGATCGTCACGCGCACCGATGGCGCCACGCCGTTCCGGCTGGTGACGCACATCGGCGACGTGGGCCACACGCTGGTCGCGGGGCCGACTGGCATGGGCAAGTCGGTTTTGCTCGCCACGTTGGCGATGCAGTTCCGCCGCTATCGCGGCTCACGCATCTTCGCCTTCGACATGGGGCGCTCGATGCGAGCCACGATCCTCGGCCTGGGCGGCGAACACTACGACCTGGGCACGGATGGCGAAATCGCTTTCCAACCCTTGGCACGCATCGACCGCGAGGGCTACCGCACCTGGGCCGCCGAATGGATCGAAGGCCGCTTGCTGCACGAAGGCGTGGCGGTCGGCCCCGACGAGAAGGCGGCTATCTGGTCGGCGCTGGGAAGCCTGGCCGGTGCGCCGGTGGAACAGCGCACGATGACAGGGCTTTCCGTGCTGCTGCAATCGAACGCGCTGCGGCAGGCGCTGTCGCCCTATGTGCTGGGCGGCGCCCACGGCAAGCTGCTGGACGCCGACCATGACCGGCTGGGCATGGCCGACGTGTGCTCTTCCGATCTGGAGGAACTGATGCACAGCAAGGCCGCAGTATTGGCCGTGCTGGGCTATCTGTTCGCGCGCTTCGACGAGCGTTTCGACGGCGCGCCGACGCTGCTGATCCTCGATGAGGCTTGGCTGTTCCTCGATGACCCGGTGTTTGCGGCACGCATTCGCCAGTGGCTCAAGACGCTGCGCAAGAAGAACGTCAGCGTCATCTTCGCCACGCAGAGCCTCGCCGACATCAAGGATTCGAGCATCGCGCCCGCGATCATCGAGAGCTGCGCAAGCCGTATCTTCTTGCCCAACCCGCAGGCCACCGAGCCGCAGATTCGCACGATCTACGAGGGCTTCGGCCTCAACAGGCGGCAGATCGAAATCGTCGCCACCGCGCAGCCCAAGCGCGACTACTACTACCAATCCCGCCTCGGCAACCGCCTGTTCGACCTCGACCTGGGGCCGGCGGCACTGGCGTTTGCGGGCGCTTCCACGCCGCAAGACCAGCGCGACATAGACCGCGTGCTGCTGGACGCCGGCGTGCCCGGCTTCGCGGGCGCCTGGCTGCGCCATCGCGGCCTCGATTGGGCGGCCGACCTGCTGCCCTCGTTCCCCGGCCTTGCGCCGGGTTCCCTTGCTGACCAACCCCTGGAGAACCTGCCATGAAAAAGCGTCTCGTCGCCGCCACCATCGCGGCCATGCTTTGCACCGCCACCGCCCATGCGCAATGGGTCGTGGTCGATCCCACGAACCTCGTGCAGAACACGCTGACCGCGATCCGCACGCTGGAGCAGATCAACAACCAGATCCAGCAGCTTCAGAACGAAGCGCAGATGCTGATGAACCAGGCGCGCAACCTCGCCAGCCTGCCGTCCAACGTAGTGAACCAGTTGCGCGCCAATCTGGCGACGACCGAGCGACTGATCGCGCAGGCTCGCGGCCTTGCCTACGACGTGACGAATCTGGATCGGGAGTTCGCGCGCCTGTATCCCGAGCAGTACGCCGCCACCGTCAGCGGCGACCAGATGTACCGCGACACGCAGGAGCGGTGGAAGAACACGCTCAACGGCTTGCAGACCACGATGCGGATGCAGGCCCAGGTGTCGCAGAACCTGGGCGAAGACGAAAGCTTGCTGGCCGACCTCGTGGGCAAGAGCCAGTCGGCTGAAGGCGCGCTGCAAGCGATGCAGGCCATGAACCAGTTGCTGGCCTTGCAGGCCAAGCAATCCATCCAGTCGCAGCGGCTCCAGATCACGCAAGACCGCGCGGCGTCGCTGGAGCTGGCGCGGCAGGCGGCAGCCACGGAGCGCGCCCGCGAAGTGCGGCGGCGTTTCCTAGGCGGAGGCACGCCGTACACGCCGCAGTCCGTGGACTTCTACGGCAACTGACGGGAGGCCGCCATGCGATACGTCCTCGTCCCGTCTGTTGTGGTGCTTGCTGCGCTGCTGGCCGCTTGCGACAAGCAGCCAGCCGACAACCTTGCCGATGCCCTGGCCGCTGATCCCGTGCGGCTGAAGGCATTGCGCGCGCAATGCGCGGCCGACCGGCAGGCCACGGGCGAGGACGCTTGCCGTGGCGCCGCCGAAGCCTTCCGGCGGCGCTTCTTTTCCGGCGAGGCCGGGCCGGATGAATACCAGACGCTGGCCGACCTGCCGCCGATCCCGCCGAGCTTCGAGGAGCCGGCCGATGGCATGACGCCGGCCGTTCCCGCCGAACCGGAGGACACGCCATGAATGACGTGACCATCATCGACCAGTTCCTCAACACCTTTGCCGCTTATATCGACTCGGGTTTCGGGCTGCTGCGGGGCGAAGTGGCGTTCCTCACGGCCACGCTGATCGTCATCGACATGACGATCGCCGGCCTGTATTGGGCCATGAGCCATGCCACCGGCCAGGGCGAGGACGTGATCGCCAAGCTGCTGCGCAAGGTGCTCTACGTCGGTGCCTTCGCCTACATCATCAATAACTTCAACTGGCTGGCCAGCATCGTGTTCCGCTCGTTTGCGGGATTGGGCATCACCGCCACCGGCTCGGCCATCACGATGGAGAACTTCTTGCAGCCGGGCCGGCTGGCGAAAACCGGCATCGACGCCGGGGCGCCGATTCTGGAGCAGATCGGCGAGATGGCGGGCTTTCCCGAAGTGTTCGTGAACCTCGACCCCATCGTGGTGATGTTCCTCGCTTGGCTGGTCGTGGTCTTGTGCTTCTTCGTGCTGGCGATCCAACTGTTCATCACGCTGATCGAGTTCAAGCTGACCACGCTCGCCGGATTCGTGCTGGTGCCATTCGCGCTCTGGAACAAGACCTCGTTCCTCGCCGAAAAGGTCTTGGGCAACGTGGTGGCCTCCGGCGTCAAGGTTCTGGTGCTGGCCGTGATCGTCGGTATCGGCTCGGGCTTGTTCGCTCAGTTCCAAGTCCATCCCACCGAGCCGTCTATCGACCACGCGCTGGTCATCATGTTGGCCTCGCTCACCTTGCTGGCGCTCGGGATCTTCGGCCCCGGCATCGCTACGGGCCTCGTGTCCGGTGCGCCGCAGCTCGGCGCGGGCGCGATGGCCGGTGCGGCCGTCGGCGCCGCCGGCACGGCCGTTGCCGTCGGCGCTGCCGCGACGGGCGTAGGTGGCGCTGTCATGGCCGGGGCACGCATGGCACCGGCCGCCGCCAAGCTCGCCGGCAGCGGTGCGCGCGCCGCCACGTCGGCGGCCAACAGTGCGAAGTCGGCGTTCCAGGCCGGTTCCGTCGCCGCTGGCGGCGGCGCAAAAGGCGCGATGGCGGGCCTGGGCAACGTCGCCAAGACCGGCGTGCAGTCCGCTGGACGCGCGGCTGCATCCCGTGCTTCCGCTGCTGGGCAGCGGATGGCCGCTCCGTTCCGCGCTGGCTGGAATGGCTCGACGGCCGACGCTGGCGCGTCAACCGGCCAAGCCTCCGCAGGAGAAGCCCCCGCAGGCGGTGCCGCTGCACAGCAGCCGGAACAACCCGCCTGGGCCAAGCGGCTGCATCGCCGCCAGCAACTCACCCATGCCGCGACCACCGCCGCCCACGCGCTGCGCGGTGGCGATGGTGGCGGCTCCGGCCAGGGGCCGAGCCTGCGCGATTCCGATTCATAAGGAGAACTGACCATGCGATTCAAGAAACCGCAGGTGCGCTACGCCGACACGCCGCAGCCTGCCACGCCGTACCAAGCTGCCGGCCAGGTGTGGGACGAGCGCATCGGCTCGCCGCGCGTCCAGGCGAAGAACTGGCGCCTGATGGCCTTCGGTTGCCTGACGCTTGCACTGCTGATGGCCGGCGGCCTGGTGTGGCGCTCGGCGCAATCCATCGTGACGCCCTACGTCGTGGAGGTGGACAACGCGGGCCAGGTGCGCGCCGTGGGCGAGGCCGCCACGCCGTATCGGCCCAACGATGCGCAGACCGCGCACCACATCGCGCGCTTCGTGACGCTGGTGCGTTCGCTGTCCATCGACCCCATCGTCGTCCGCCAGAACTGGCTGGACGCCTACGACTACACGACCGACAAGGGCGCGGCCGTGCTCAACGACTACGCACGGGTCAACGACCCGTTCGCGCGCATCGGCAAGGAGTCGGTGACGGTGCAGATCACCAGCGTCGTGCGCGCCAGCGACACGTCTTTCAACGTGCGCTGGACGGAACGCCGCTACGTCAACGGCGCCGCGGCGGGCTTGGAGCGGTGGACGGCCGTGGTGTCCATCGTGCTCCAGCCGCCGCGCACCGAAGAACGCCTGCGCAAGAACCCCCTGGGCATCTACGTCAACGGCCTGTCGTGGAGCCGCGAACTGGATTCTTCCGAAGGAGCCAAGCCATGAATGATCTTTTCCGTAAATCCGCCTTGCCGGTGATCTTGCTTGCCCTGGCGGGCTGCGCCACGCAGGGCAAGCCACCGCCGACCATCTCGCTCGATGAGCCGGTGCAGGCCCAGCCGCTACCCGAGCCACCCGCGCCGGTGGAGGTGGTGGCGGTGCCCGAGGTGCTGCCGATGCCGGCGCAGTTGAAGCCGCTGCCCGAAGCCGAGGCCGCCAAGCCCGCGCCGGAGCCGGCCGACGAGAAGGTGCGCGTCTCGCGCGCCAATGCCGAGGCGCGCGTCGCACCCACGCGCGAGGGCTACGTTAACGCGATTCAGGTGTGGCCCTTCACCGATGGCGCGCTCTACCAAGTCTATGCAGCCGTGGGCCGCGTGACCGTGATTTCGCTCCAGCCGGGCGAGGAACTGGTGACGGTGGCCGCTGGTGATACCGTGCGCTGGATCGTGGGCGATACGTCGAGCGGCAGCGGTGCTGACCTGCGCGTTAATGTGCTGGTCAAGCCGATCCGCTCGGGCCTCAAGACCAATCTCGTCATCACCACCAACCGCAGGACGTACCTGCTGGAGTTGGCTTCGACGGAAAAGACGTGGATGGCGTCGGCTTCTTGGGAGTACCCCCGCGACCGGATGCTGGCCTTGCAGCGCCAGGCGCAGGCGGGCAGCGCCGCCGCGCCGGTGGACTCTGGCTTGTCGTTGGAAAACTTGCGCTTCCGCTACGCGGTCAGCGGCAGCAACCCGCCGTGGAAGCCGCTGCGCGCGTTCGACGACGGGCAGAAGGTCTATATCCAGTTCCCCGCCGGCATCGCGCAAGGCGAGCTGCCGCCGCTGTTCGTGATCGGGCCGGAAGGCGACGGGCAACTGGTTAATTACCGCTTCCGCTCGCCGTATTACATCGTGGATCGGCTGTTCGGCGCGGCCGAACTGCGCCTGGGCGGTGACAAGGGCGACGTGGTGCGGATTGAGCGCACGGACGGCGTTGCGCGGAGGAACTGACCATGAGCCAGGACGACACCCCCGACCTTGCCACGCCGCAGGCGGGCAAGGTCGCGCCCGAAGCGGTGGCGCTGCGCGCCCAACCGCGCCCGGTCACGCGCCTGAACCGGCGCACGCTGGCCATCCTTGTCGGCGGCCTGTCGATCACCGTGCTCGGGGCCACGATCTGGTCGCTGCAACCGCAGCGGCGCGGCACCAACGAGCAGACCGAGCTTTACAACGTCGATCGTGTCTCGAAGTCTGAAGGGCTGGATGGCCTGCCGGCGGACTACTCGAAGCTGCCGCCGAAGGTGCCCGAGCTGGGGCCGCCGCTGCCGGGCGACCTCGGCCCGGCCATCGTGAACTCGCAGCAGCCGGCCGTGGCCGCCTACGCGGCCCCCGGCCACGATCCGAACGACGCCTTGCGCAAGGAGGCGGAAGCCGCTGCGGCTTCGTCGGTGTTCTTCCGCTCGGGCGGCCAAGGGCAGGCCACCGCCACAGTCGCGCAGGCAGCGCCGGGGGTGCCTGGCGGTACAAGCGCGCTCGCGGCCTTCGACCCGCTCGCTGCCGGGCCGGCCTCGACGGCGGCCCAGCCCGCCGACCCGACCGCCGTGCAGAACCGGCAAGACCAGAAAGAGGCGTTCCTGAAAGCCGGCTCTACGCAAACCCGCAACTCCGGCAATCTGGCGCTGCCGGCGTCGCCATATCAGGTGATGGCCGGAACGGTAATCGCCGGGGCACTGGTGACGGGCATCAAGTCGGACTTGCCGGGCGACGTGATCGCCACAGTGACGGAGCCGGTCTATGACACGGCCACAGGCAAGTTCCTGCTGATCCCGCAGGGATCGCGCATTCTCGGCAAATACAACAGCCAAGTCAGCTACGGGCAGAGCCGCGTGCAGGTTGTGTGGAACCGCGTCATCCTGCCGGACACGTCATCACTGACGCTCGACAACCTTGTGGGCACCGATCCGGCCGGCTACGCCGGACTGGAGGATGACGTGGACTGGCACTGGAAGCGCATCTTTGCCGGTGCGGTGTTGACGACGCTGCTGGGCGTTGGCGCCGAGCTGGCCGCGCCGGAGAATCGCCAGGATGGCAACCGCATCGTCATCGCGGGGCGCGACAGCGCGCAGGACAGCATCAATCAGGTCGGCCAGGAGATCACCCGGCGCAACATGAACATCCAGCCGACGCTGACCAGTCGGCCGGGCCTGCCGGTGCGCATCATCGTCAACCGGGATCTGGTGCTGCGTCCCTACCAGCCGCTGTTCTTCAACCGGGGAGCTTCGCAATGAGCACGACCAAGAAGCTGCGGCTTGGGCCGCTGCCCAAGACCGAAAGCGTCAAGCTGACCTTTGCCTGCCCGGCCAGCCTGAAAGCCGACCTCGATCACTACGCCGCGCTGCACGCGCAGGCGTATGGCGAGGCGGTAGATGCCATGACGCTGATCCCGCACATGCTGGAGGCGTTCATGGCTGGGGACCGGGGATTTAGACGCCAAGCAAGATAGACGCCCCTTCAGCAGTCGGAATCGTTTCGGCCGTTTCTGAGAATCTCCAACGCTACCTGTAGGTGTCGTTCTTCTGGCCCCAGGGCGGAAAGGGACGAGAACACCGCTGCTGTTTGGTGCCAATAGATGGCGTGACTGATGGCGGGGCGCAGCGCGTCGAGTTCTTCGCTCGTCAGAGACGCAGCAAACGCACGTAGCCTGATCTCTGATCTCTCGCGCCGGACGTGGCACTCGCGACACAAAGCACGCAGGGCACTGAGTGGGTATTCCCAAGGCTCGAAGCCTTCTCGCATATTTGCGTAGTAGCAATGGTGGGCGTCCAAAGGCTTCGCGGCTCCGCAGTCCTGACATTGATGTCCTGCCCGCTTCTTCACAGTGGCTGCCTTCTTGCGCCACCTTTCATCTTGGAGCTTGGATGCATAGGTGCCTGAAAGCCGTGAGTAGTCATACCCCTCAATAGGATAGAAGCCCATGTTCCAAGAGTGGCCGAGCTCGTACCAGAATCCGAACGACTCAACCAGATCGTCAAACTCCATCGTGTCGCCACCGTAGTTCAACATTGTATGAAGCGTACTGCTGTCGAACACCAAGACTAAGAGCGAGTCGTTCCCATAGGGCTCGCTTCGATCTCTCCAAGCCTCGATATCGACATTTCCTCTTTAATCATCCATTCGGTAAGAGCGGCACGCATGCGCTCCAAGTTTCTACTCATCGCAGTGAAATGCATCTTCGCCTCCAAAGGGCAAGGGGATCGCGGAGCTTACGAATCGGGGCGGCTAACGCTGTGGCGCGTTCGATAGGCCGTTCCGCCGATGCAGCACCAGTCGAAAGTGTCCTTGTGAGTTGCAGCAACCAGTGGCTGCCGATTTCGTCGCCTCAAGGAAACGCTATAGTTATAGTATTCTGCATAAGAATGCTGGCCTTTTGACCAGCCAGATGGCCCGATAACCGGGGGAGGTCAGGATGCATTTGAAGAAGTTGGCCGTCCGGAATTTCAGGCGGCTGCGAAACGTTGTAATTGATCTTGCTTCCGACATCTCTATTTTTGTCGGTGCCAACAACAGCGGCAAGACATCAGTCGGGCATGCACTCCAGTTATTCACTGGCGGTGGCCGCTTCAACATTCACGACTTTAGTGCCGATCTTTGGGCCGACATCGTTGCGTTTGGTGAGGGCGATGGCGAGGCGAGCCTTCCCACGATGGAAATCGACGTTTGGTTCGAAATCGGTCCGGACGATGTTCACCGTGTCATCGATCTTCTTCCCAGCCTTGCTTGGGAAGGCAAGCTGGTTGGGATGCGTATTGCCTACGCGCCCACCAATCCCGCGGCGACGCATGCACGCTATATCGAAGTGCGCCAGCGCGTGCTCGATGCGGTCGCTAAGGGTGAAGACGGAGCGCCCGCCTTCGATCCCTCGCCACGTAACCTGCGGGAGTTCCTTCGCGACAGGCTACATGACGAATATGAGCTGCGCTATTTCGTACTCGATCCCGCGCGGTTCGATGCGAAGATGGTGGCAGAGGCTGGCTATGACCCGGCCACGCTCACCGGACGCGACCGGAGCGGCCGTGAGATCTTGAAGGGCCTTCTCCACATTGACTTCTTGAACGCACAACGCCATCTCTCGGACGGCCCAGGTGGCTCTCGCGCCGAGGATCTCTCCCGTGTACTCAGTCGTTTCTACGGGCGCAACCTCGAACAGAAAGGCGAAGATATCGAAGCGTTGCGCGCCCTCGCAGCATCCGAAGTCTCGCTTAATGAGCATCTCGAACGAGTGTTCGAACCGACGCTCAAGAGCTTGTCGAAGCTCGGCTATCCGGGCCTCTCAAACCCGCGCATGATGATCCGCTCGGCCCTCGACCCTGCCCAGATCATGAGCGGTCGAGATGGCGCGATCGTTCACTATGCGTTGGGAGCCGATGACGGGAAGCCCGACCCGCCTACCTTGCCCGATCGATATAACGGTCTTGGCTTCAAAAACCTCATCTTCATGGTGGTCGAGCTACTCGACCTCCACGCTCAATGGCTGGCGGTCGAGGAAAACCGTCCGCCGGTCCACCTGATCTTCATCGAGGAGCCCGAAGCGCACCTCCATGCCCAGCTTCAACAGGCCTTCATCCGCAAGGTGATGGACATCCTAGCGCTCAAGGGCGAGGACCGCACGCACTATACGAGCCAAGTCGTCGTCACGACCCATTCGACTCATATCCTTTACGAACGAGGCTTCCGGCCGATCCGCTATTTTCGTCGAAGCCGTGCACAGAATGTGTCGACCTCCGATGTGCTCAACCTCTCGGTTTTCTACGACAGCACCGATCCGGACATCCGAAGCTTCCTCGAGCGCTATTTGAAACTCGCGCACTGCGATCTGTTCTTCGCCGATGGCACCGTGCTAGTCGAAGGCAATGTCGAACGGCTGCTATTGCCGCAGATGATCGCCAATGCCGCGCCGCGGCTGCAATCGACCTATCTCACCGTCCTAGAGATCGGCGGAGCGTTCGGTTACCGATTCAAAACGCTGATCGAGTTTCTCGGACTGACAACGCTCATCATCACCGATCTCGACAGCGTGTTTGGTCCACTGGGACAGGATGGCGAGGGTGCGGCACCCGCTGGTCAACCAGAGGCCGCGGAACCAGCCGCCGAGAACGCGCAGGCTGCCGGCGCTCACGCTGAGGATATTGACGATGACGAGGAGGATTTGCCTGCGGCTGCGGAGAAGCCCGGGAAGGCGTGCATAGCCGGTCATCCGGGCGCGGCGACGTCCAATCAGACTTTGCTTCAATGGCTACCGAAATGCGACGCGGTCGCCGCTCTGTGGGAGGCGACGGCTGAGCAGAAGATCCAGGCGAGGACGGACGACAATGACGCTTTGGTACGCGTTGCCTACCAGTGCCGGACCGATGTCACTTGGGGCGGAGAAACCCTGGCGCTGGCCGGGCGCACGCTGGAGGAAGCATTCGCACTCGAAAATCTTGGCTGGTGCCAAGACAAGAACCGTAAGCCGCTTCAGCTCCGCATCGCCAAGGCCGACGAGAAGAACCTGACCACGCTTGCGGAACGCATCCACAAGCGCGTGCAGGCTAAGAGCTTCAGCAAGACGGACTTCGCGCTCGCCTTGTTAGCCGAAGATCCGAGCAGTTGGTCGGTCCCAACCTATATCGCCGAGGGCCTGAGCTGGCTTGAGACCGAGATTGCGCCGCCGGAACCGGACGAGGATCTGCCGCATGAGGACCAGCCGCATGGGGAAGCGCCCCAGGGTGCACCGGCCGCCGCCAACGAGGTAGCAGCATGACAAGCCGGGTCGGCAGTCCTGACACACAAGCCGATCTAGATGTTCGAGCTTGTCTCGATCTGACGCCGCCACGCTCGTTTGTCGTGGTCGCCGGTGCGGGGTCGGGGAAAACGACCTCGCTGATCAAGGCTATCGCGCACCTAGCCGAAACTCGCGGTCCTGCCCTGCGCCGCGCCGGGCAGCAAATCGCCTGCATTACATATACCGAAGTCGCCGTCGGTGAGATTTCGGCCGATGTCGGGGCCTCGCCGCTATTCCACATCTCGACTATCCACAGTTTCCTGTGGTCAGTCATCCGGCCGTTCCATTCGGATGTCGCGACTTGGGTAGCCACCCGCATCGACGAGAAGATCGCGGAGCGACGCGCGCACTACGACAAGCCTCGGACTCAGGCGAAAACGAAGGCCCGCCTCGAACAGGAGATCGCAGATCTCGAAGCCGAGCTGACTGCGATCAGTGAAGTAGAGAAGTTCGTCTACGGCACCGGCAGCAGCTACGCTGAGGGCATTCTTGGCCATGACGATATCCTCAAACTCACCCCAGCCTGCGTCGCAGCGCATCCGCTGCTGAGGCAACTCGTCGCTAAGCGCTTTCCCTACATCTTCGTCGATGAGAGCCAAGACACCAATCCGGAGGTCGTCGAGGCGTTACGGCACATTGCGGGCGAACATCCTGGCTTGTGTGTTGGGTTCTTTGGAGACCCGATGCAGAAGATTTATATGAGCGGAGCAGGCGCTGTCCCGCTGAACGACGGCTGGGCGGAGATCACAAAGCCCGAGAACTTCCGGTGCCCGACATCGGTGCTTGGGGTCATCAATGCAATCCGCGCCCCTGGCGACGGTCTTGAGCAGGTGCGTGGTCGGACGATAACCGTTGATGGCATCGAGCAGCCGCTTGCCGGTACCTCCAATCTGTTCATCCTGCCGGCGGACGCGGAGCGGAGTGCGCGCCTCGCGGCCGTTAGGCAGTGGCTGGCCACCGAAACCGGCGACGCTCTGTGGCTAAGCGACGTGCGGGAAGGCGATGTCCGCCTGCTTGTACTGGTGCACCGCATAGCGGCCAACCGGCTCGGGTTCCCTAATCTGTATGCTGCGCTCAATGACCGAGCCCCAATGAGTCTGAGTGAAGGGCTGAGCGATGGCACAGCCTGGCCGCTCCGTCCACTTGTCCAGCACATACTTCCGCTAGTTGTCGCGGCGCAAGCGGGTGATCGGTTCACAGTGATATCGACCTTGCGCAGCGAATGCCCGAGGCTTGAACCAGCGCGGCTTCGAGGACAAGCGACGGCCCCCGTTCTTACAGCGCTACAGCAAGCGCTCGACGGGCTTGTTGGTCTGTTGGCAGCAGGATCGCAGGCGACTATCCGGGACGTCTTGACGCATGTGCGAGATCACGAGTTGCTGCGCCTTGATGATCGCTTCGCCATGCATCTGGTTGCAGAGCCTGTGGATGACGGCAGCAGCGGTTTCGAGAACGTTCAAGCCTATCTGGCATGCGGTGTCGACGAACTCTGGGCCTACCGGCGCTACTTTACAGAGGAGTCACCGTTCGCCACGCATCATGGGGTGAAGGGTGCCCAATTTGAGCGCGTATTGGTCGTCATCGACGATGAGGAAGCGGGCTTCCGGCAGTATTCTTACGGCAAGTATCTTGGGTACGTCCCCCTCTCGGACAAGGACGAAGCCAATCTGGCGGCAGGTGAAGAGTCCGTACTTGATCGAACCCGTCGCCTCTTCTATGTGTGCTGCTCGCGAGCAATGAAGGACCTAGCAGTCGTGGTCTTTGTGCCCGAAGTCGCAGCGGCCCGCAATGCGATCGTTGCGCAGAATTTATTCCCCGAGGCCATAATCCGAGGTGCGGAGCATCTGGGCTGAGGCTTCAACACATCGGGCAGTAATCGGCGAAGGCCGCTGGATCTTGCTCATGGGTTGGGTCGCGGTCTAGCGCAGCAGAGTTAATCTGACTGAACGCGCTTGGATGAGCCGTGTCATGGAACTCCCCTATGAAATGGCCCGGCGCAGCCTCAACATCCAGCCGACGCTTACCGAGCGCCTGGGTCTGCCGGTACGCATCATCGTCAACCACGACCTGATCCTGCTCCCCTATCAGCCGATGGTTTCCAATCAGGGGGGTTATCTCAAGCACCACGCGCAAGCTGCGGCAGGGACCCTTGCCCAAGACCGAGAGCATCAAACTGACCTTCGCGTGCCCGGCGAGCCTCAAGGCCGACCTTGATCACTACGCTGCGCTGCACGCGCAGACGTATGGCGAAGCAGTCGACGCGATAACGCTGCTCCCTATATACTGGATGCCGCCAAGCCACTTGGGCTATGACGATGAAGTAAGCCCGCCGCCCACGGCAATCTAGCATGACCGAGTGCGATCCGGTTCTCCCTCCCGACGCTCCTATGTTGCACCTAGCCCACCAAGCAACAGTCCTGCAACGCGGTCCCCAAAAGAGCTAACCTACTGTCCCGTATGAGGTTTCAAGCCTCCCGTGTTTTGCACGCAAGGCTTGACGCCGGCACTTTTTTGTGGCCGCCGGACGCCCCCACCGATCTGGAGTTTGCACGTGAACACCCGCACCGACGATTTGCGCATCCATGCCCTTGATGAATTGAGCACCCCGGAGGAGGTCATCCGCGAACTGCCGGTGGCTGCCGCGACCAGCCGGACCGTGGCGGAGGCGCGTGGCGCGATGCACGGCATCCTGCATGGCCACGACGACCGTCTGGCGGTGGTGATCGGACCGTGCTCCATCCACGACACCGCAGCGGCGATGGAATACGCGCAGCGCTTGAACGAGCAGCGCGAGCGTTTCGGCGACACGCTGGAGATCGTGATGCGGGTGTACTTCGAGAAGCCGCGCACGACCGTCGGCTGGAAGGGGCTGATCAACGACCCCGGGCTGGACGGCAGCTACCGCATCAACGACGGCCTGCGCACCGCGCGCGGCTTGCTGCGCGAGATCAACGGGCTCGGCCTGCCGGCCGGTTGCGAGTTCCTCGACATGATCACCCCGCAATACATCGCCGACCTGGTGGCATGGGGCGCGATCGGCGCGCGCACCACCGAGAGCCAGGTGCACCGCGAGCTGGCGTCGGGCCTGTCCTGTCCGGTCGGCTTCAAGAACGGCACCGACGGCAACGTGCGCATCGCGGTGGACGCGGTGCAGGCGGCCTCGCACCCGCACCATTTCCTGTCGGTGACCAAACAGGGGCGTACCGCCATCGTCGGCACGGCCGGCAATGAGGATTGCCACGTGATCCTGCGCGGCGGCAAGGCACCCAACCACGATGCGGCCAGCGTCGATGCCGCCTGCGCGACGATTGCCGC
>JADHEF010001495.1_pt1 | contig 13847 bp, 10 predicted proteins | sample 8952391 | NCBI WGS metagenome assembly JADHEF01 (sample SAMN16124439, study PRJNA663245) | bioreactor sludge metagenome | isolation source: sludge (nitrite) | place: India:Bengaluru | collected 2019-02-28
GGTCATCATCCTCGACCCGGTCAACCGCAAGGTCATCGACCAGCAGCTGGACGCGGGCACCAAGAACTACATCGGCGGCAACTGCACCGTCAGCCTGATGCTGATGGGCCTGGGCGGCCTGTTCGAGGCCGGCCTGGTGGAATGGATGAGCGCCATGACCTACCAGGCAGCCTCGGGTGCCGGCGCGCAGAACATGCGCGAGCTGATCAAGCAGATGGGGGCCACCCACGCCGCCGTGGCCGATGACCTGGCCAACCCGGCCAGCGCCATCCTCGATATCGACCGCAAGGTTGCCGAGACCATGCGCGGTGATGCATTCCCGACCGAGAACTTCGGTGTGCCACTGGCGGGCAGCCTGATCCCCTGGATCGACAAGGAACTGCCGAACGGCCAGAGCCGCGAAGAGTGGAAGGCCCAGGCCGAAACCAACAAGATCCTCGGTCGCTTCAAGAGCCCGATCCCGGTCGACGGCATCTGCGTGCGCATCGGCGCCATGCGCTGCCACAGCCAGGCGCTGACCATCAAGCTGAACAAGGACGTGCCGCTGGCCGATATCGAAGGCATGATCAGCCAGCACAACCCTTGGGTGAAGCTGGTGCCGAACCAGCGTGAAATCAGCATGCAGGAACTGACCCCGACCAAGGTCACCGGTACCCTGAACATCCCGGTTGGCCGCCTGCGCAAGCTGAACATGGGTTCGCAGTACCTGGGCGCGTTCACCGTGGGTGACCAGCTGCTGTGGGGCGCGGCAGAACCGCTGCGCCGCATGCTGCGGATTCTGCTGGAGCGTTGATCGTTCTGCTGTAATTAAAAACCCGCGCTGGTGACAGCGCGGGTTTTTTTATGGGTGTAATTACGGATCAGCCTTTTTGTAACAGCGCCAGGAACAGTGGCAAATTGCCTAGATTAACGAGAAATATTCTCATTATAATCGGGCTCCCCAGTTTGCCTGAGCATAGGAAAGTGCTGACGTGCTGGAACAACTCTTCAACGAACACGCCTCCGCCTTGCACCGCTACCTGCTGCGCAAGAACTGCACGCCAACCCTGGCGTCGGACATCGTCCAGGAAACCTTCCTGCGGTTGGCGCAGATGGACGGGGTAGAGCGGCTGCTCGCCACCCCGGCCTATCTGTTCCGCGTTGCCCACAACCTGATGATCGACCATCATCGGCGTTATGGCAGCAAGCGCTACGAGGCCGAGCCGGCCAGTATCTTTGATGGCCTGATCGATGAAGCCAGTTCGCCAGAAGACCAGGCCTTGGGGGCTCTGGAGCTTGAGCGCCTGCACGCAACCCTGGAGCTGCTGCCCGAGCGCACCCGCGACGTGTTCCTGCTGTGTCGGGTGGAGGGCATGACGCACAAAGAGGCCGCCCAGTATTTACGGATTTCCACCAGCTCTGTACAAAAACACCTGGCCAGTGCGCTGGCCAGGATCGGCCGAGGGCTTGAGCCTGACCAGTAGACCAGGCGCAAGCGCTGACCTGGCCGGGCTACCAGAAAAACACCAACAGGCAGCAACACCGTACCGTGAACCCCTCAGAACCTGTTGACCCGATCGAGCGCAAGGCCGCCGATTGGGTCATGAAACACCGTCAAGGTCGCCTCGGCCCCGCCGAGCAAGCGGCCTATCGGCGTTGGCTCGAAGCCGACCCCCGGCATGCTGCCGTCGCCCAGCGCCTCGACCGCGCCTGGCAGGCCAGTGCGGCGCTGCGCCAAGGGTATGTGCGGCCGCCACGGCCGGCCCGTGCTGCTGGGCCGTTGGGTTGGCTACAGGCTGCATGGCAACGGCCGTGGGCCAGCGGTGGTGCGCTCAGCGGCTTGGCCATGGCCTGTTGGCTGTGGCTGGCGCCGCCGTTCTGGGTGCAAGGCCTTGGCGCCGACTACCAGACCGGCTATGGCGAGGTACGCCATGTCACGCTGAATGACGGCAGCCAGGTCGAGCTCGGCAGCCGCAGCATTCTCAGCATCGCCTATGACGGGCAACGACGGACTGTGCACCTGAAACGCGGCGAGGCGGTGTTCAGCCCGTCACCGGTAGGTGAGGCGGAGCCACGGCCATTCACGGTCAGCACGCCAGGCGCAACCGTGACTGCGCGCGGGACCCGCTACCTGGTCGCGGTCGATCAGGACGAGCGCTCCGGCTGGGTGGGCGTGCTGCAGCACAGTGTCGAGATCAACCTGATATCCCATGGGCTGAACGATGTATCGGCTTCTGCCGTATTGCAGGAAGGCGACAGCCTGTACTTCGGCCCGCATGCCGGGCTGAAGCCACTCGAGCAATCCCCTGAGGAGTTGGCCAGCTGGCAGGAGGGCAGGCTAGTACTGCGCCAGAAAACCCTGGCTCAGGCGGCCCAGCAGTTGGGCCGTTATCGCGCGGGCCTGACGGTGGTGCGCGGCGAAGCGCTGCGGCGCTTGCCGGTGAGTGCCGTGGCACGGATCGATCACGTCGATGACGCCCTCAGGCAACTGGCCAGCCAGGCGCACGCCCGGGTACTGGAGCTTCCAGGTGTGCTGCTGATTTACTGATCTAAAAAATCAATTTAATAGATCATATCGCTCTACTGTCTTTTCCAGCTTCGCACGTTACTGAATGCAAATAACTCTTATTTGTCTTTAGCTAGGGTGCTTGGAAACGATGTCAAAGGGAGCTTCAGGGCGTTTCGCCCCTCAACGTGGCAAGCTGAGCCTGGGAATTCAGCTGGCACTGTTGGCCTGCTGCGGTGCCACGGCGGCACTGCCTGCCATGGCCGCCACCGACTCGGCGGCCGCCGCGCGCAGCCAGCCTGGCCAGTACCATCAGTTCGATGTGAAGGGCGGGGCGCTTGAAGATGCCATGTTGCAGCTGGCGCGCCAGGCGGGCGCCGAGCTGTACCTGACCGGCGATGCCTTCAATGGGCTGTACGCCAACCCGGTGCAAGGCCGTTACTCCCTGGAAGGTGCGCTGCAACAATTGCTGAGCGGCCTGCCGGTCAGCTTCAGCCTGAGCGGCGGGCCCGACCGCCCGGTGATCCACCTGCAATCGGCTACCAGTGCCGGCAGCGATGACCTGCACCCAACGTACGTATACGGCCAGCGTGATGGCCGTTCGCGGGACGAGAAGGGCTACAGCGACATCTACGACCAGGACATTTCCACCGTTTACGCCGGCAAGGAGCAGATCGAGCGCTACAAGGGCGCCGCCCCTGCCGACGTGTTCAAGGGCATGCTCAACGTCTACAGCGGCGACGCCCGCAACAGCGGTGCACTGGACCCGAACGTACGCGGCATTCAGGGCCCTGGCCGGGTGCCGCTGACCATCGACGGCACCGAACAGGCACTGACCGTTTATCGCGGCTATATGGGCGCCAACAACCGCAACTACATCGACCCCAACCTGATCGGTTCGATCAAGGTCATCAAGGGGCCGAACCTGGAGCGCAACGTCTACAGCGGCGTGGGTGGTGCGGTGGTGGCCAATACCCTGAGCGTTGACGACATTCTCAAGGAAGGCGAGGAATTTGGTGGCGAGTTCAAGATCGAGGGCAGCAACAACTCGGTATCGCCGAAACTGCCCACCTTGTTGACCGGGCAGATGCCCGGCGCGGATTACCAATACATCCCGATCAACTCCTACTACGATCCGTCGCTGTACAAGCACCCGCGCACCAGTAGCAGCAACGACCTGCTGTCGAGCGACGACAAGGCTTACCGGCTGGCGCTGGGTACGCGCCAGGAGCATTTCGACCTGATGGGTGCATATGCCTATCGGGAAAAGGGCAACCATTACGCGGGCAAGAACAAGAGCAGTTATTACTCCAGTGGCGAACTGGTGGACGGCAAGTGGGACTACGTGCCCAACCTGGCGCGTATCTACAAACCGGGCGATGAAGTGCCCAACAGTTCCAGCAAGATGGAATCGTGGCTGGCCAAGGCCGCCTGGAAAATTGACGAAGGGCAGAGCCTGGAGTTCGGCTACCGCGCTACCGACTCGTTGTATGGCGAAATCCTGCCTTCGCGCATTTCATTCTTCACGCCGGGCAGCACCTACGATGCCGCGACCTACGGCGTGCCGCAGTGGCCGCTGAGCCATGTGGACAGCAAGGCTTATAACGTCGAGTACAAGTTCAATCCCGAAGACAATCGCTGGGTCGATTTCTATTCAAATCTTTGGATGACCCGGACCGTCAGCGATACCTACAGCTCGGGTGGCGTGCCCAACGAAACCACGGCGCAGAACCGCGAGTTTCGTAACACCGCTGTGGCCAACGCCAAGCATGACCGGGCAGGCCTGACCGTCAGCAACAAGCTGAAGTTGCTGGACAGTCTCGACCTGACGCTGGGGGGCAGCTACCAGCATGAAAAACTGAGTTCGGGTGACGGCATGTTAGACCCGAGCACGTTCGGGGCAACGCGACTGTTTCCAAGGGCAGGGCGACGCGAGGAACAGGAGTACAACTTCAATTTCGATTGGCAGCCGGTCTCCTTTGCACGTTTTACCGCAGGCGGGCGTTATTCCTCCTACTGGTCGTTCGACGATTTTCTTGGTAAGCGGCAGCGCGACACCGGTGTAACCACCCAGACTGTGCCAACCGGCAAAGAGCTCATCTACTACACGCGCAGAGACTTGTCCCAGGAAGAGTGGCGTGCGGCAGTGGATGAGAGCATCGCGGGAAGCTCATGGATGTGGGACATGTTTGGTTTTACCGAAGAGCAGAAGCAGGCAGCCATTGAAGCGACTGAACGCGATACACCACGCTCGGTAGAGACCGAGCACAGGGCACACTGGGCACATGACGGAAAAGGGGGGTACCAGCGGAGTAATAACCCGTGCCTCGAGGCTGCGGCGACGGCAGATATCTATGGCTGTACCCCAAATCTCTATAGCGGTGCTGCAGATGCTGTAGACAGTGAGGGTAATCTGGTCAATCAAATCGTGGACACCTCGGCAAAGCATCGCAGGGACCAGGGTTGGGTGCCCAACCTCTCGGCGACGTTCTTTACCTCGGAAAATGGCCGGTTCTACTTGCGTTACAGCGAAGCGATTCGCTACCCAAGCATGTTTGAAAGTACCGTGGGCTTCTCGGCATCGCTGACACCTTGGCAACTGGAGCCGGAACATGCCCATAACTATGAAGTGGCCTACGTTCACAACTTGAGTGGTTGGCTCGGCAGTGAGCAAGCGGATGTCAAGCTTACCTACTATCACAACACCACGGATAACGTCATCGAGCGAAGCCCACAACTGGTGTTCTCCAATGTGGACAAGCAAACGACAGCAGGTATCGAGTTGCAAGGTAGGTACGACAATGGCGGTTTCTTTACCGACCTGAGCGTGGCGCATGTGCTTAAAAACAAAGTGTGCGATGAAAACTCGGCCATGCAACTTGATGCTAACGGCGGCATCGCTGATTGCGTCGATGATGGCTTTCTCGGTGGTTATCTGGTGGGCATGGCCATGCCTGAATGGTCTGCCAACCTGAGCTTGGGTGCAAGGTTCCTGGATCGACGCCTGGAAGTCGGTGGGCGTGTCATTTACTACAAAGGGCACGACAGCAAGTTTCATAGCAATTACAGCGACAATCCCATGGTCTCGTATTACCTGAATACGCCGTTGTCCTGGGACGACATTGTGACCTATGACGCGTATGTCAATTACAAAGTGACGGACGATGTGAGTGTCGAATTGGTCGGCACCAACTTGAGCAACCTTTATTACCTGGATCCCTTGACGCGTTCGGCCATGCCTGCGCCAGGGCGAACATTGAAAATCGGTTTGACTGCAAACTTCTAAGGTGGAATGACTATGGATGGGTGAAAGCGCCGAAATTCGGATGTGCTTGTGTGTTGGATACTATTAACTTATCAATGGATTATGAAATGAAAGCGTTCAATGTTTCCGTACTTGCAGTTGCACTTCTGGGCCTGGCTGGTGTTGCGCAGGCTGACGTATCCTCGGGGCAGAGCTACACGGGCTCCATCGTAGTGGGTGGCTCCCAAGGCAACTCCACCAATCACCCCGGTGAAGCGGGCGCTCCAGCCGTGGGTGTGACGGCTTTCTACGGCGGTGCAAAAGTCGGCTTCAGTGGCCTCAAGGGTATGGTTGCTGCTGATAACAATGGTGTAACCACCATTACTCCGGCCATGATGCCGCCTTCGCACTCCGCCCTCGGCAACTTCGACTTCAAACAGGTTTCCACCCAGCAGGTCTACTTCGGCGAGTGGTCGCAAAACGGCACCAACAATGACCCGACCCGTGTTGTCTACTACTCCGGCGACACCACCGGCCGGGTGCTGCCGACCACCAATGTTTCCTATGCAGTTCAGGGCATCAGCAACTACTCCGGTGCCAACCTGATGTCGGGTGAGATGAATGCAACGTTTGGTGCGGCAGCGCCGAAGCTCACCGGCTACGTCGGCAATAGCGCGCTGAGAGTCACTGTGGATGCCACCATCGACAAAGCGAATGCTGCCTTCGCGGGTACCTCTGCTGCCTGGAATCCGACCACTAATGCCCAGCTGTCGACCGGTACCAGCCAAGGTAGCTTCTTCGGCGCCGGCGCCACGGCGTCCCTGGCCGGTATCGCCAAGTTTGCCAACCGCAACTACGACACCGCTTTTGGTGGCGTGAAGAAGTAAGCCGGCCTGCTTGATGCTGGTCAGTTAAGTGCATCAGGGCCGCTTTGCGGCCCATCGCCGGCAAGCCAGCCCCCTCACTGGGGGATCCGTAACAGGGGGCGGGGGGGGTAGAGGGGGGAGTGGGGGTGCGGGGGAGGGGGGGAGAACCACCCCCGGTATGCACAGTCCTCGGGCGCTGCGCTGTACCTGTGGGAGCTGGCTTGCCGGCGATGGGCTGCAAAGCAGCCCTGATTGCAGCGAATCCGAGGCACCCCGAGAGCCGAGCAATGCCCCAGCCTTCACGCCTGCATTACCTGTTGCTGCTTTACCTTCCGTTTACCTTCCCCTCCATTACCCAGGCCGACCAGGACACCAACCTGCGCCTGAACCAGAGCATCGAATACCGCGCCAACCGGCAGGAGCGTGAACTGCTCAAGGACGAAATTGCCGGTACTACGTTGGTCATCGATGGCCAGACCTACCGGGTAGAGAACAACCTCGACGACCTCGGTCGCGCCCTCTATGTGTCAGTGCAGCGTCAGCAATGGGCTGACGTCGCTGCATTCCGAGCCCGTTACATTGCGCTGCCGGGCCACGACCCGATGCTGCTGGCCTACGCCGACGGCGCACTGGCCCGCTCCCGTGGCGACCTGGACCAGGCCGAGGCGCACTACCGCCAGTTGCTGGCGCTACAGGGCGACTTCCTGCCCGGCCAGCTGGAACTGGCCCGGGTATTGTTCGAAAACCGCAAGGACCGCGAATCTACCGACGCCTTCCGCCAGATCAGCCAAAGCCTGGGCCCGGCCGATGCGCGCAATCAGGGCCTGGCCAACACCGTCGACAGCTTCATCGAGGCGCTGGACCACCGCGAAAGCTGGCAAGGCTCGCTGGCCGTCGGCCCGACCTGGAACGACAACCTCAACCAGTCTTCGGAAAGCACCACCCATTACCGCCTGGAAACCAGCGACGGGGTGTACCTGGTCGAGCGCAAGATGCCCAAGGCCGTATCGGCACAGGGCATCGACTACGAAGCCACCTTGAACAAGCGCGTTGCGCTGTCCGGCCATCATGGTGTGTTCGGGCGGGCGCTGGCCTATGGGCAGGCTTACGACAAAGAATCGAAGTACAACGAAGACACCTTCATCGGCAACGCCGGTTACAGCTATCAGGACGGGCGCAACCAGTACAGCCTGGGCCCACAGTTCGAATACAACCGCATTGGCAGCGACCCGATGTACTCGGCCTGGGGCCTGCGCGGTGAATGGATGCACAACCTCTCGGCCACGCGCATGCTCAAGCTGGAAGGCGAATACAAGGACATGGCCTACCGCCGCCAGGCCGCCGACACCTATGACGGCAGCGCCGCCTCCGTATACGCCACCCTGTGGCAAGCCCTGCCACAGCAGTGGGTGCTGTTCGGCGGTTTCGACCTCACCGACCGCAACACCCGCGACACCACCGAAGCCTACTTCCAGCGGGGCCTGCGCCTGGGCGTCGCCAAGGACTTCGACATCGGCCTGAGCACCGTGCTGTTCGCCTCCTGGCGCACCCGCCAGTACAACGCCTACAGCGCCTTGCTCGATGACCGGCGCCATGAGGAAGAGCAGGGCTATACCTTTATCGTGCGCGCCCCCGGCCTGGCCTTCCACGACCTGGTGCCCAGCCTTACCTTCAAATACAACAAGGTGAACAGCAACGTCGACTGGCTGTACAGCTGGGAACGCAACAGCGTCAGCCTCAAGCTGGAGAAGCAGTTCTGAAGGGCGGCACATCGGCGGCGTTGGCCTCGCCCGGGCAATGCGAGTAAAGTGCCGCTCCCGTTTCGCCAGAGGCAGCCTGCAACATGAACCCTACATTCGATATCGCCGTCGTCGGCGCCACCGGCAGCGTCGGTGAAACCCTGGTACAGGTGCTCGAAGAACTGGCGTTCCCGGTCGGCACCTTGCACCTGCTGGCCAGCATGGAGTCGGCGGGCAGCAGCGTGATGTTCGCCGGCAAGAAGCTCAAGGTGCGCGAGGTGGACAGCTTCGACTTCGCCCAGGTCAAGCTGGCCTTCTTCGCCACAGGTGCCGCAGTCAGCCGCAGCTTTGCCGGCAAGGCACTGCAAGCAGGTTGCACCGTCATTGACCTGTCCGGCGGCCTGGACGACGCCCTGGCCCTGGTGCCTGAAGCCAACGCCGAACGCCTGGCTGGCCTGGCGCTGCCGGCACGCATTGTCAGTCCGTGCTCGGCCGCCGTTGCCGTGGCTGTCGCGCTGGCACCGCTCAAGGGCCTGCTGGACATCGAGCGGGTGCAGGTAATGGCATCGTTGGCGGTGTCTGCACAAGGCCGTGAGGCCGTCAGCGAGCTCGCCCGTCAAACGGCAGAGCTGCTCAATGCCCGGCCGCTGGAGCCACGCTTCTTCGACCGCCAGGTGGCTTTCAACCTGCTGGCCCAGGTTGGCGCGGCCGACGAGCAGGGCCACACGGCGCTGGAGCGCCGGCTGGTCAACGAGTTGCGCGTGCTGCTGGGCATGCCTGAGCTGAAGATTTCCGTGAGCTGCGTTCAAGTCCCGGTGTTTTTTGGCGATAGCTTCAGTGTGGCCGTGCAGAGCCGTCGCCCGGTCGACCTTGAAGCGGTCAACCAGGCCCTGGAAGCAGCCGACAGCGTAGAGTTGGTGGAGCGTGATGATTATCCGACCCCGGTTGGTGACGCAGTAGGCCAAGACGTGGTCTATGTTGGTCGTGTACGTCACGGTGTTGATGAAGACCAGCAGCTCAATCTCTGGCTGACCACCGACAACGTGCGCAAAGGCGCCGCGCTCAATGCCGTGCAAGTGGCGCAATTGTTGATTAAACACATGCCGTAAAAGATACTGGCGAGCACTTTTGTCCTGCTCCGCATGCAGGTTTCGGGACGATTCATACAAGGGAAGGACCCTGAAGTCGGCACAGAATCAGCCGCTGGACGCCGAGATCGAATTGCTCGATGTGCGCGACCTCAAAGCCGCCGAAGTGGCGCCTAGCCTGGCGCCACCGGAAGAGTTCAGCAAGGCCGGGGTGGCGTTTCCGACCTACCTCGAAGACCTGACCTTCACACCGGTGATCAACCCCAACGGCAAAAGCGTGCTGCGGGTTACCTCCAGCCAGCCGCTGCCTGGGCCGGTGGTCAAGTTCCTGGTTCAGGTGATGTGGCCGCAAGGCCGCCTGCTGCGCGACTACAGCGTGCTGCTTGACCAGGCCAAGGCCCAGGGCGACAAGCCGGCTGCAGGCAATGTGACACCGGCCACAACCGGTGCCAGCAGCTACACCACCCAGCGCCGCGACACCTTGTGGCAGATTGCCGCGCGCAACACGCAGGGTGGCTCGATCCAGCAGACCATGATCGCAATCCAGGCGCTGAACCCGGATGCCTTCATCGGCAACAACATCAACCAGCTGAAGGTGGGCCAGGTACTGCGCCTGCCCGACCAGCAGCAGATCCAGAACATTGCGCAGGGCGAGGCCAACAGCGAAGTGGCCGAGCAGTATGCCGCCTGGCGTGAAGGCCGGCGCCTGGGGCCGCGTGCCCGCCAGCTCGACGCTACCCGCCGTGGTGCCGCCGAGGCTGCTCCGGCGCGCATCGCCCAGGGCGACAACTTGCGCCTGGTCAGCCCGGGCAACCAGGCCGGCCAGACCAAGGCGTTGAATGACAAGCTGGCGGTGGCCCAGGAAAGCCTGGATACCAGCCGGCGCGACAACGAAGAACTGAAAAGCCGCATGTCCGACCTGCAGAGCCAGCTGGACAAGCTGCAGCGTCTGATCGAGCTGAAGAATGACCAGTTGGCCCGCCTTCAGGCCCAGGGTGTGGCAGCGCCGGCTACGGCTGCTGCTGCCGCCAAACCGGCTCAGCCGGCGGCAACTGCCCAGCCGGCGGCCGTCGATACCGCGCCCAAGCCGGTGCCGGCAGCCAAGCCTGCGCCTGTCGGGCAGCCGAATGGCGCGCTCGACCAGATCCTGGGCAACCCATGGCTGATCGGGATAATTGCCGGTTCCAGCCTGCTGGTGCTGGCACTGCTGCTGTGGCTGCTGGCGCGCAAGCGTAAAGCCCAGCAAGAAGCTGAAAAGCACCTGCGCATGGCACGGGCGCTGGAGGAAGAGCAGGGCACAGGCTTCGACACCGATACCGAGAGCCTCGATGGCGTCGAGGTTTCGGAGCCGAGCGTTACCCTGTCGCCAGCCGTGGTCGCCGCTTCAGCCGCCGCTGCTGTTGCTGCGGAAAAAGTGGCTGAGCCTTCTGCCGAGTCGGCGCCGGAAGCTGAACCGCAAGCCGACCCGCATGCCGCGCTGCTGGCGGAAGTTGACCAATGCCTGGCCGAAGGCCGCCTGAACCGCGCCACTGACCTGCTGGAGCCCGCCGTGGCTGGTGCGCCGGAGCGTGACGACCTGCGCCTGAAGCTGATGGACGTGTACGCCCGCCAGGGTGACCAGAGCGCGTTCGCCGAGCAGGAGCGCAAGCTGCCGGCCAGCGAGCAGAACATTGCCGAAGTCGCCGGGTTGAAAGAACGTTACCCTGCCATGCTCGGCCTGGCCGCTGCCGGGCTGGGCGCGGCGGCACTGGCTGCCGAGATGGATGAGCAGTACGTGCAGGAGTTGCTGCACGATGAGGCCGAGGCGCCAGTGGTTGCCGACGTGGTGCCTGAGGAAGTGCCTGAATTCGAGCCGCAAGTGGAGGCTGAGCCAGAGGTCGTCGCGCAAGCGGAGCCTGAAGCCGTGTTCGAGCCAGAAACCGAGCTGGATGTCTTCGATGATGTGCCGACCCTTGATGTATCGGGCCTGGAAGCGCATGGCCTCGATGAGCAGGATCTGGACAGTGCCTTCGACTTGAGCCTGGGTGAAGACCTGCCCGAAGAAGACCCGCTGGCCGCGCCGCTGCTGGACGAGTCTGTGCAGCAGGAGCCTGTACCTGACGAGTTGGTCATTGCCGAGCCTGTGCTGGATGAGCCTGCGTTTGAAGAGGCTCAGCCAGAAGAACCGCCGTTTGCCGTGGATGCCGAACTGCAAGCCGACGCTGACGCCGATTTCGAGGCCATGCTGGACCAGGCCGAGCCGCAGCCAGCCGTGGACCTGTCTGACTTCGACCTTGATGTCAGTGAGCCGGTTGCCCCGGCCGCTCCAGATGCCGTTGAAGAGGCCCCGGTGGATGTTGCTGCCGAACTGGCTGCCTTCGACAGCGAGCCGGCATTCGACCCGGCCTCCGACTTCGACATGCCGTCGGACTTCGACTTGTCCCTTTCGCTGGAAGACGATTCGCCGGCAGCCAAGAGCTTTGCCTCGGAGCTCGACGACGTGAACGCCGAGTTGGACAAGCTGTCGCAGAGCCTGGAATCGCCCTCTCTGGAGCCGCATTTCACTGCAGAAGACGCGGTTACGCAGCCGGATCCCGAGCCGCCACTGGACGACCTGGACTTCGACTTCTTCTCCGGCAGTGACGAAGTGGCCACCAAGCTCGACCTGGCCCGCGCCTACATCGACATGGGCGACAGCCAGGGTGCGCGCGACATCCTGGATGAAGTGGTCAAGGACGGAGACGACGGTCAGCGCCAGGAAGCCGAGGACATGCTCTCTCGCCTGGTTTGACATAGCCCTCAAATGAAGCGCACATCAACGGCAGCCCTACACGGCTGCCGTTGTCGTTATAATCCCCGCCATTTCGTACACCCCACAGGTTTCAAACGCTTGGACATCATCGACACCGCCACCACCGAATCCGCGGCCGAAGGCTACTCCCGCATCGCCCTGGGCGTGGAATACAAAGGCGCGCGTTACCGCGGCTGGCAACGCCAGGCCAGCGGCGTGCCAAGTGTCCAGCAGGCCCTGGAGCAAGCATTGTCCAAAGTCGCGAACGAGCCGATTTCGGTGATCTGCGCCGGGCGTACCGACGCCGGTGTCCACGGCTGCGGGCAGATCGTGCACTTCGACACCCGCGCTGTGCGCGATGAGCGCGCCTGGACCATGGGCACCAACTTCAACCTGCCGCACGACATCAGTGTGGTCTGGCAAGCACATCTACCACCTGCGGGTTACCCGCCATGGCCAGATGATCGTGCTGGATGTGCGCGCCACCGCTTTCCTGCACCACATGGTGCGCAATATTGCCGGTGTGCTGATGGCCATCGGTGCCGGCGAGCGCCCTGTTACCTGGGCGCGTGAAGTGCTGGAAGGGCGCGACCGCCGTGAAGCCGGGGTCACGGCCCATCCATACGGGCTGTACCTGGTGCAGGTGGAGTACCCCGAGGAATATGCGCTGCCCCAGCGTTACATCGGCCCACACTTTTTGACCGGCTATGAGGCGTTGGCAGACTGACGGGCGAAAAGTCATTTGCTAACATCCGGCCTTTCACCGGAATAACCAAGGTTCGCTGTCCATGAGCAATGTTCGCAGCAAGATCTGTGGGATCACCCGTATCGAAGACGCACTGGCCGCTGCCGAAGCGGGTGCCGATGCCATCGGTTTCGTCTTCTATGCCAAGAGCCCTCGCGCCGTGGACGTGCGCCAGGCGCGTGAGATCATTGCCGCACTGCCACCGTTCGTGACCACGGTCGGGCTGTTCGTCAACGCCTCGCGTTGCGAGCTGAACGAGATCCTCGAAGTGGTTCCACTGGACCTGCTACAGTTCCACGGCGACGAAACGCCACAGGACTGCGAAGGCTACCACCGCCCCTGGATCAAGGCCCTGCGTGTTCGTCCGGGTGACGACCTGGAGGCGGCGTGCCAGCGGTACTCGGGGGCGCGCGGTATTTTGCTGGATACCTACGTGGCGGGTGTGCCGGGGGGAACCGGAGAGGCGTTCGACTGGTCTCTGGTGCCGGAGCGCCTGAGCAAACCGATCATCCTGGCGGGCGGGCTGTCGGCCGATAACGTCGGCCAGGCCATTGCCCAGGTGCGGCCTTACGCGGTGGATGTCAGCGGTGGGGTCGAGCAGGCCAAGGGCATCAAGGATGCCGCGAAGATCGAGGCGTTCATGCGGGCCGTTAAACAGGCGTGATGGCAGATGTGACGGCTGGCTGCGCGCCATCGTCCATAGCTTTCGCAGCCCTGCTGGGCAGCTGCCTGCACAGGTGGCAGAACAACACATTAGCGGTGGAGCGGTGCGCTGGAAGCCCCGGCGGCCGGTCCACCATCGTTTGATAAAAGATTTTGAGCTCAAGGGCAGGGCAGGGCCGGCGACACCGGCCCCCGCCTGCCAATACTGGAGAAAAAAAGCATGAGCAACTGGTTAGTCGACAAACTG
>JADHEF010001509.1_pt1 | contig 13843 bp, 8 predicted proteins | sample 8952391 | NCBI WGS metagenome assembly JADHEF01 (sample SAMN16124439, study PRJNA663245) | bioreactor sludge metagenome | isolation source: sludge (nitrite) | place: India:Bengaluru | collected 2019-02-28
GCACTGGGCTTTGACCGCCGCAGCAACCTGTTCCTGTTCTTCATCGCAAAGTGTCTGGACCATCTGGCCCCGGGCGGCGAGCTGATCTTCATTACGCCGCGCGACTTCCTCAAGGCCACCAGCGCGCGGCCGCTAAACCGGCTACTGCATGCGCGCGGCACGATCACGCATGTGATCGAACTGGGCGACAAGAAGAGCTTCGATGGCGCCCTGCCCAACTGCCTGATCTGGCGTTTTGTCGAGGGCGACTTCTCACGCCGCACCGCATTGATCGACGCCGCCCACCACCGCACGCTGGACGACGCGCTCGCCGCCGCCGCGCGCGGCGACTGGGACATGCGGGACTTCGTCGAACACGCCGGGCAGCTCGCTTTCGTTCGCGACGCGCATGAAGTGCCGCTGACCGAGGTGTTCGCGGTCCGCGTCGGCGCGGTGTCGGGAGCCGACCCGATCTTCAGCGACCCGCTGCATGGCACACGCGACTTCGTCTGCTCGCACACCCGCACCAGCGGCGAGACGCGCCGCATGATCTGGCAGCCGGAATCGCCCCACCCGGCACTGCTGCCACACAAGGCCGCACTGCTCGCGCGCCGCATCAAGCCCTTCAGCGAAGCGGACTGGTGGCTTTGGGGCCGCGGCTACCCGCAGACCACCGCGCCGCGCATCTATGTGAATCACCGCACCCGGGTTGCGGAACCTTTCTTCCTGCACGACAGTCCCCATTTTGACGGGGCGGTACTTGCACTTTTCCCGCATCGCCCCGATCTAGAACTGAATGCGCTGTGCGCGATGCTGAATGCGGTGGACTGGGCGGAGCAGGGCTTCGTCTGCGACGGCCGCTTCATCTTCGGCCAGCGTGCGCTGCAGAACGCCCGCCTGCCGGCTGCGTTTGCCGCGTTTGCACGCAACCCCGACCGCGCCTGAGCGCCGACCCGCGCCGACTGGTCGGGGTTAAACTTGGCGCCCCGACCGAGGAGACACCCCAATGGTCCCGCATCTCACGACGGCCCTGACCGGACCGCTTCTGGAACTCGAACGCTGCTTCCTCGACAACGCCACGAGCATCGAGGCCTGGCTGCGGCAACAATGGCTGGATCACATGCCGCCCTTCTACGGGTCGGTCGATCTGCGCAACGCGGGCTTCAAGCTCGCACCGGTGGACATGAACCTGTTCCCGGGCGGCTTCAACAACCTGCATGAGAGCTTCCTGCCGCTGTGCGTGCAGGCCGCCCAATCGGCGGTCGAGCGCATCTGCCCGGATGCATCGAAACTGCTGCTGGTGCCCGAGAACCACACGCGCAACCAGTTCTACCTGATGAACGTGGCGCGGCTCGCCAACATCCTCGGCCATGCCGGCCTCAAGGTACGCATCGGCAGCCTGCTGCCCGACATCACCGAACCGACCACGTTGGATCTGCCGGACGGCCAGAAACTCACGCTCGAACCGCTGGTGCGCAAGGGCGACCGCCTCGGCCTGAAGGATTTCGATCCCTGCGCGGTGCTGCTGAACAATGACCTCTCGGCCGGCGTACCGGAGATCCTGAAAGACCTCGATTCGCAGTGGGTGATGCCGCCGCTGCACGCGGGCTGGACGACGCGACGCAAGTCGATTCACTTCGGCGCCTACGACCGCGTTGCCGAGGGTTTCGCGAAGATGCTGAAGATCGACCCCTGGCTGATCAACCCCTACTTCGGGCGCTGCGGCAAGATCGACTTCCATGAACGGGTGGGCGAGGAATGCCTTGCCGCGCAGGTGGATGCCACCCTGACAAAGATCCGCGCGAAATACGCCGAGTACGGGGTGGAGGATCAGCCCTTCGTGATCGTCAAGGCCGATGCCGGCACGTACGGCATGGGCGTAATGACGGTGCGCGATGCGTCCGAGGTCACCGGCCTCAACCGCAAGCAGCGCAACAAGATGTCGGTCATCAAAGAAGGCCTGCAGGTCAACGAGGTGATCATCCAGGAAGGCGTGCATACCGTCGAACAGGTCAATGGCGGCGTCGCCGAACCGGTGGTGTACATGCTCGACAAGTACGTCGTCGGCGGTTTCTACCGCGTGAATACCGAGCGCGGCATCGACGAAAACCTCAACGCGCCGGGCATGCGCTTCGAGCCGCTGGCGTTCGAGACGTGCTGCAACACGCCCGACTGCGCGCAAGCGCCCGACGCTGCGCCGAACCGCTTCTACGCCTATGGCGTGGTGGCCCGCCTGGCGCTGCTTGCCGCCTCGGTCGAGCTGGAAGAAACCGCCCCGGCTGAACTGGAACTCGCATGAAAATCGCCTTCATCGTCGATCCGCTCGAAGCACTCAAGGCCTACAAGGATTCGAGCATCGCGATGATGCGGGCGGCGCAGGCACGCGGGCACCAGGTGTTCGCGATGCTGCGCAAGGACCTGCGCCTGCGCGACGGCATCGTCAGCGCGCGCGCGGTGCCGCTCACGGTGTCCGACGACGATGACGACTGGTACACGGCAGGTGAACCGGGCGACTTCGCACTGAGCGCCTTCGATGCCGTGCTGATGCGGCAGGACCCGCCGTTCGACTTCGAATACATCACCGCCACCTGGCTACTGGAACGCGCCAAGGCGCAGGGTGCGAAGATCTGGAACGACCCGCGTGCAGTGCGCGACCACTCGGAGAAGATCGCGATCACCGAGTTCTCGCAATTCACCGCGCCGACGCTGGTCGCACGCGCCACCGAAGACATCGACGCCTTCATCGACGAATTCGGCGACGTGATCCTCAAGCCACTCGACGGCATGGGCGGCAGCGGCATCTTTCGCGTGCGCCGCGACGATCCGAACCGCAATTCGATCATCGAGATGCTGGGCCAGCTCGGCACACAGACGATCATGGTGCAGCGCTACATCCCGGCCATCAGCGCAGGCGACAAGCGCATCCTGATCATCGGCGGCGAAGTCATGCCCTACAGCCTCGCGCGCATCCCGAAGGCCGGCGAATCGCGCGGCAACCTTGCTGCTGGTGGCCGTGGCGTCGCACAGCCGCTATCGGTGCGCGACCGCGAAATCGCCGGAGCACTCGCCCCGACGCTGTGGGCGCGCGGCCTGCTGATCGTAGGCCTCGACGTGATCGGCGACTACCTCACCGAAGTCAACGTCACCAGCCCGACCTGCATGGTCGAGATCGAGGCCCAGACGGGCTGCGCGGTGGCGACGAAAGTAATTGATGTGCTGGAGCGAACATAAGCCGACACATCCAGCGCCGCCGATGGCGCAATTGCGACATCGCTGGTGCCGCACTCGCACAAATCAGGTGGTATCCGATCTAGCCCGGGCTTACGGCAAGGAACTTGCTCGCCCGATGGCGTGAAACCTGATTAATCGATCGCAAGTGCCAATGCCCAAACTCCTTTGTCTGCTGCCCTGGCTTCGGCTAAGCCTGCTTGCGCTCGCCGCCGCGACGCTGGCCGCCTGTGCCCGCAACACCGCTCACCACGAGGAGTCCTTCGTGTTCGGCACCCGCGTCGAGATCACGACCTGGGGCGTGCCGGAGGCCAAGGCGCGCGAGGCGGTGGGTGCCGTGTTGCGCGAGTTCGACCGCATGCACCGTGCTTACCATGGCTGGCAGCCCTCCGAGCTGACCACGCTGAACGAGGCGCTGGCCAAGGGCGAAACCGCCACCGTGTCGCCGGAACTGGCGGGCATGCTGGTCGAGGCGAAGACCCTCGCGGCGCAGGGCGGCCAGTTGTTCGATCCGGCGATCGGCAAGCTGATCGGCCTTTGGGGCTTTCATCGGGACCAGTACGAACCGGTGACCCCCGATCCGGCGGCCCTGCAGGCAGCCGTGACCGCACATCCGACGATGGAAGACCTGACCATAGACGGCACCCGCGTGAGCAGTCGCAACCGCGCGGTTCAGCTCGATCTGGGCGGCTACGCAAAGGGCTGGGCGCTGGATCGGGCTGCGGCGATCCTGCGCGAACAAGGTGTCAGCAACGCGCTGGTTAACATCGGCGGCAACGTGCTGGCGCTGGGGGCCAAGGGTGAGCAGCCGTGGAAGGTGGGCATTCAGGATCCGCGCGGCGCTGGCGCGATCGCCGCGCTGCCGCTGAAGGATGGCGAAGCGATCGGTACTTCCGGCGATTACCAGCGCTTCTTCGAACGCGACGGCCAGCGCTTCTGCCATTTGATCGACCCACGCACCGGCAGCCCAGCCAGCGAAACCCGCAGCCTGACGATCCTGATTACCGCGCGCCCCCGCGCCGGCACCCTGTCGGACGCGGCCAGCAAGCCGGCCTTCATCGATGGCGCGCACTGGCGCGAGCGCATTGCAGCCTACGGTATCAACGAAGGCCTGCGGGTGGACGCCACAGGGCGCATCCAGGTGACCCGGGCGCTCGCGCGGCGCATCGAGTGGCTCAACGGCAGCAAGCCGGACCAGCTCGTCGAGTAATTGGCGCGGCGCAATGCCGAGGGCGGCAGGGTGCTTTAGAATCGGCGGGTACCTCTGCCCTGCAGACCGGAGTCAGGCATGCTCGGAATATTCCTCGTCACCCACGGCACGCTCGGCGAGTCACTGATCCAGTGCGCCTGCCATGTGCTGAATCGGCGCCCGGCGCAGATCGCGCAGCTGGGCGTATCGGCGGCGGACGACCCGCTCGACGCGCTGCCCACCGCACGCGCGCTGATGCAGACCGTGGATAGCGGCGATGGTGTCATCGTGCTGACCGACATCTACGGGGCCACGCCGAGCAATATTGCCCTCAAGCTCCTCAAGCCCGGCGTCGTAGAAGGCCTGGCGGGTGCAAACCTGCCAATGCTGCTGCGAATCCTCACCTACCGCGAAAAGAACGACATCCACACCGTGATCACCAAGGCGATTGCCGGTGGTTGTGATGGCGTACTGCACATGAAAGTGGATCGGGATGCCAAGAACTGAAGTCGAAATCGTCAACAAGCTCGGTTTGCATGCGCGCGCGTCGGCCAAGCTCACACAGGTAGCCAGCGCGTACGAATCGGAGGTCTGGCTGGAACGCAATGGCCGTCGCGTCAATGCGAAGAGCATCATGGGTGTGATGATGCTGGCCGCGGGCAAAGGCTCGAAGGTTGTCATCGAAACCGAGGGCTCCGACGCAGACGCCGCCATGCAGGCACTGGTCACCCTTGTCGCAAACCGCTTCGGCGAGTCCGAGTAATGCCGCAGACGGTGGCACGGCCGGAGTCGGTCTCCTTTGCGCTGCACGGCCTGCCGGTCTCGCACGGGATCGCGATTGGCTATGCACACCTGATTTCGCATGCACTGCTGGAAGTGCATCACTACGTGGTGTCGCCGAAGGCGACCGCGAAGGAACTGGCACGGCTCGATGACGCCATCGCGGCAGTCGGTGCCGAGCTCGATGTGCTGCGCCACACGCAAAGCGCGGCCGCTTCCGAGGTGGCGGTGTTTGTCGATCTGCAGCGCATGCTGCTGCAAGACCCGCTGCTGATCGAGGAAGCCCGCGAACACATCCGCACCCGCCGCTGCAACGCCGAGTGGGCGCTGGTGCAGCAGATGGAAGTACTGGTCGAACAGTTCGACGCGATCGAGGACGCCTACCTGCGCGAGCGCAAGGCCGACGTGGTGCAGCTGGTCGAGCGCCTCGTCAAGAACCTGCTGGGTCACCCCGGCTATGTGCCGCCAAAGCAGCGCGACGGTTTTGCGACCATCGTCGTCGCGCACGATCTGTCGCCGTCCGACACGATCCACTTCAAGGACGCCAAGATCGCCGGTTTCGTCACCGACATCGGTGGCGCCACCTCGCACACCGCAATCGTCGCGCGCAGCCTCGCGATCCCGGCCGTGGTCGGCCTGCAGCATGTACGCCATACGGTGAACGATGGCGATGTGCTGATCGTGGACGGCACGCGCGGCGTCGTGATCGTGGCGCCGGACGAGCGGGTGCTGGAGGAATACCGCATCCGCCAGGGGCAGCTCGAACTCGAACGCTCCAAGCTCAAACGCATCACCGGTGCCACCGCGCGCACGCTGGACACCGAGCGCGTTTTCATCAAGGGCAACATCGAACTGCCGCGCGACGCGCAGGGCGTACGCGAGGTGGAAGCCGACGGCGTCGGTTTGTTCCGTACCGAGTTCCTCTTCATGGGTCGCGACGAGCTGCCGGACGAAGACGAACAGTTCGAAGCCTATCGCAGCGTGCTGAAAGCGCTGCCCGGCAAGCCGGTCACGATACGGACGCTGGATATCGGCGCCGACAAGGCCTTGCGCGGCATGGAAGTGCTCGGCGATCAGAACCCGGCACTGGGCCTGCGCGCGATCCGCTACTGCCTTGCCGAGCCACGCATGTTCCTGACGCAGCTGCGTGCCTTGCTGCGGGCGTCGCAGTTCGGCCAGTTGCAGATCATGTTGCCGATGCTCGCAACGCTCGACGAGATCACGCAGAGCCTCGCGATGCTCGAACGCGCGAAGGCCGAACTGCGTGCCGAGAAGGTGAAGTTTGCCGATGGCGTGCCGGTCGGCGGCATGATCGAGATCCCGGCCGCAGCGCTGTCCGTAGGCCTCTTCGCGCGCAAGCTCGACTTCCTGTCGATCGGCACCAACGACCTGATCCAGTACACGCTGGCGATCGATCGCACCGACGCCGCCGTGTCGCACCTGTACGACCCCTGGCACCCGGCCGTGCTGCTGCTGATCCACCGCACGATCCAGACCGGGCTGCGCACCGGCGTGCCGGTATCAGTGTGTGGCGAAATGGCCGGCGATGTTGCGAACACGCGGCTGCTGCTGGGCATGGGCCTGCGCGACTTTTCGATGCATCCGGCGCAGATCCTCGAGGTGAAGCAGGAGATCCTGCGCGCCCATACCGGTGAGCTGGCGGTGAAAGTCGGCAAGCTGATGAAGCTCGACGAGCCGGACAAGGTGCGCGAGGCCATTCAGCGCCTGTAGCGCCGAACGGCCATCCGCGCCGCTGGGATCACGCTGGAGTGGCCTTCGGCCGCCAGGCCTCCTGGTAAGCGCCGATCAGGCTTGCGCGCGTGTCCTTGTAGCGCTCCCAGTCAAAACCCTCGAGAAACTCGAGCGCGGTTTTCGCCCCGCGCTTGAACAGATCCAGCTTCGCGTCGTCAGTGAGCTCGAAGTTCAGCCAGTCGTGATCTGCTGTGTCGATGTAGGCCACGAGCTGCCGGAAGTCCGGGTTCTTCCGGATGAACTCGTAGTCGAGGCAGTGACGCGAGGAATTGAAGGTCTGCGTGATCAGCTTCAGCGGGCCGCTGATCGTGTGCGCCCGCTCGTCCCACTGCAGCTTGGCGCCGAAGGTCGGTCGCGTCGGCACCTTGTAGGTGCTGTGGAAGACATCGATCGGGAAGTTCGACAATACACCGCCATCGACGAACACCGCCTCGGGCGGCGGAAAGCCCATGTTGTCGTCAGCTACCAGCCCGGCCATGTTTTCCCACAACTTCAGGTGTGCCGCATCACGCACCCGCAGCGGCACGCGAACCGGCTTGAAGAACAGCGGGATCGACATTGAGCAGCGCGCGTAGTCGGCCGGATTCACGGCGCCAACGTCGTCCCAGTACAAAGCGGCCATGCGCGGGAACTCGACCTTGGTTTCGGTCGCGATATCCGCCGCCACCACGCACAGGTAGTCCTTCGCAGGGTCCAGCGGCGGCAGCGTGTCGGCCCCTTCGAGTTGTGAGACGCGGTGCCGGGTGCCGTCGCGCAGACGCCAGCCGGCCGGCGTGGTGCTCATGCGTTCGCGCAGCGCCGTCGTGCTGGACACTGCCTTGCCGAGCACGACATCGCGCATCCAGGCACGAAACCGCTCGCCCCGGTTGAGGCCGTGGATCTCGTTCATGTTGTCGACGACCTGCATCGCCTTCCAGATGCCCTTGGCCAGCCCCGGCCGTTTGAGCATGGTGTTGATGAAGTCCGGCGCATCGTCATCGTCGTCATCCTTGCCATCGACGAAGCTCGCCATCGGCATGTTGGCGACGATCTCGGTCAGGCGCTCGCTCTTCGCCTCGGCGGGCGTGCCGAGGGCGGCGAGCGCCAGTGCAGTGATCGAGCCGGCCGACGCACCACCGAGCCCCGAGAAGCGCAGCCCCGCTTGCTCAAGGATGTAGACATAGCCGAGCAGCGCCACACCCAGCACGCCGCCGCCCTCCATCACCAGGTCGACATACTGATGACCAGCGTCGTCGATCACGTCGCTGTAGATCCGCTGATCAAGGCCCTTTGCCTTCAGCGCGGCAACGGTTGGTTTGACACAATCGAAGAACTGCTGTGCCTGCATGAGTGATCTCCTTGCCTGCGTTATTCAGGCGAACGAAGTGATCTTGAAATACTTGCCGTCGAGCTCGCCGACCTTCTTCATCTGTCCGCCCTTGGTCTTAACCTCAAGGTTCCGCAATCGGGAGCCGCCGGACTGGTTCTCGGAGCTATTGAGCGGCCACAGGTTTGGATAGTCGTCGATGCCGGATACCTGCTGCTCCACAACATGGTCGCCGTCAGTTCCCCACTCGCTACGGTCGTAGCCGTGACGCTCAAGGAGCTTGTTGAACGCACTCTTGACGGTGTCCGAACGTCCGCTCTTGCGTGGGCCGACCACCATGCCAAGGCGGGTCTGATAGCCACCGCCAATGCCGATGACGCGAGCCCCTCCGGGAACGGCTTTCGAGCCGATTGGCGAGAACACTTCGGCGCCCGGCAGGGTCTTGATCGTCGCCTGCGGGGTGCGGCCGCTAACCTGATCTTCGGGCGCAAGCCAGAGACGCGGATAGGCCGCGGCGGGCGGCTTCTGCCACGCAATCGGATAGGGTTTTGTCTGCGATCCGTCGGCGCCCGTGCTGTCCAGCACACCGGCGTTGTCGAGGATGGTGGCCATGGCGTTCAGATCCGCTTCCAGCTGGGTCTTGTCGGTATCGATCTGGGCCTGCTGCGACGCTGGGTCATACTTCTCCAGTCGCCTGATCGTCGCCTCCACAACCTTCTTCTGGGCGCTCGCCGCTTTGCGCTCGCTCGACGCGGGGTCAATCTTTGCGATCAGGTCATCCAGCAGCGCGCGGTCGCTCTGCACGACCACATGCGCCGAAGTCGCCGAGCCTTCAAGAAAGATGGTGTGTGATGCGCCATCCTTTGTACTGAATGGCACCTTGGTTTTCCACCAATCCAGGATGGCCGCCACGGTGGATTTGATTGCCGCCAGAACCGCGTCGATCGCCGCCTTCACCTTGTCGATCAGCCACAGGATCGCCGCATCCACCTTGGCGCGTATCGTGTCAACCAGCTCGCGGATCTTCTTGCCCACGCCGCCGAGCCCGACCTGCTCAGCCAGGAAGCCGATCACCACCGGCATCGCGCGATGCATCAGGCCTTCGACCCGCGCGCCAGCCTTGTCGATGGCGCCGCTCGCGATTTCCGAGGCCGAATCGAGCGCGCTGATCGCGATGCGGATGATCTGCTGCGCATAGCGCTTTACCGACTTGAAGACCTTGTACACCCGGCGCGCGATGTCGACGATCTCGGACAGGCCGCCGGATGCCGCAGCGGCCGTTGCCACGATCGCGATTTCCTCCGCCACCTTGCCCGCCACCCATTCGGCCACACCCTGCAGCACCGTACTGCCGAAGTCCTTGGCCTTGTCGATGATGCCTTTGGTGTTCTCGGCGGGCGACTTGGAAGTGTCGATTGCGCCACGCACCCAGGCGATCGCGCTGCCGAAGCGGCGCATCCAGGTGCGCAGCTTGTCCACCTTCTTCGGGTCGAAGCGCTTCTTCAACAGATCGAAAATGTGATTGACCGACAGCCCGATCACATCCAGCGCGAATCCGAACACCGCCATCGGGTCTTTCCAGCTGCTAGGCGCGGTGATGCCCTTCTCGGCAAGCTCGCCGAACAACCAGCCCTCGATGCCGAAACCCAGGTGGTAGAGGATGCGGTTGCCGAAACGCTTGAAGCCGGCGCCGGTGGCGCGCACGGCATTGCGCACAAAATCGATCGGCGCGCGCATCACGCGATCCCACACCGAGAAGGCCTTGCTGATCAGTTCGCCGAGCAGTTCCGGTGGCACATCGAAGACCCGCAGCACCAGTCGGAAGCTCGCCTTCACCGCGCCCATCAGATCGCGGTTCTTGAATACCAGCTTGATCAGCGCGCGGATCTCGGTCTTCGTGCGCGCCCAGGCCTCGCCATCGCGCGCCAGCGCTTCGAAGAGCTCGATCTGGCGCAGGATGATCGGGATCAGGAAGTCCACGAAGGGGTCGCGGATACACTTGGGGATCATGTCCCAGATCTTCTCGGCGAGCAGGATCGGGATGCCCCACACATCCAGCACCACATTGGCGATGCGGCGCAGGAAGTTGAGTGCGCGGCCGAGGAAGGCGCCGAGCCGATCTACCATCGCGAGCAAGCCATCGGCCACCTGCATCAGCTTGCCGCCGGCCCAGGCGGCCAGCGCATCGATCTGGTCCGCCACCCACTGCGTCGCCGACACGATGAACGACAGCCCGACGCCGGCCGCCGTACCGACCCAGCCGCCGACCGCCTTCGCCACCCGGCCGATCGCGCCGCTGAGGCCGCGCGCAAGATTCACCAGCCCGCTGCCGAAGCGATGCGCGCCACGCTGCAGCGTGGGGATCAGCGTGTTCTGCAGATAGGCGCGTGCCTGCACCACCATGCTGCCCTTGCCCCAGTGCGCCTTGATCCAGCGTACGCCCTGCACCACCCCCACCACGGCCGCGCCGAGCGCCACCAGTGGCCCGGCCGGCGAGGCCATCAGCGCCACCGCGCCGACCACCGTCGCCACCGTCTTGATCTCTTTCTGATAAGGCGCCAGCACTTCCTTCACCGCGTCCCACAGCTTCTCGACCTTGCCCTGCACCCATTGCAGGATGCCGTTCTGGCCCTCGGGGCCGTCGCCAATGCCGAGCTTGTTCTTCACCCAGGTCCAGGCGTCGGCCGAAGCCTTGCGGATCGGCGCGCATTTGTCCCACACCCAGCTCGCGAGCTGTTCGATCTGATCCCACTGCTGCTTGGCGACCTTCTTGATCCAGTTCCACACCGGCGCGCCGACCTTGTCCCACAGCGACTGGCACAGATCCTCGATCTTCTTCACCACCGGCTGCAGCTTCTCGACGATGGGTTGCAGCAGCTTGGTCGCAAGCTGCTCCACCTTCTCGGCGGCCTGGCGCAGCGGCGTGCAGTCGTTGGCGGCGATCTTGCCGGCCGCCTCCTGCACCCATTGCAGCATCGGCGCAAAGCGCGCGGTGAGCTGCTTGCCCGCGCCGGCCACCGCATATACCGGCGCCATCACACCATCGATGACCTGCTTGAAGCCGTTGGTGACGCGCTCCTTCAGGTAATCGAGCACGCCCTGCGGGCCCTTCTGCACGAAGGGGGCGAGTTCTGGCGCGTAGCGGTTGACCAGCTCCATCGCCAGATCGCCCGCCGCCTGTTTCACCGTATCCACTGCGCCGCCGAGCGCAGTCCCCGCGCGCTCCAGCAGACCAGGCTTGCGCTGCACCGTCGCGCCGCTTGTGCGCCCGGCCACCGCGTAGCCGCCGCCCGCCACCACCGCGGCGCTCGCCCGGCTGGCCTCTACCTCCAGCGCACCGCCGTCGTGGCCGAGCCGCTGCACCTGCGGCCGCGCCGGCCCGCGTTGCTGGATCACATGGGCGACTTCGTGCGCGAGCAGCGCCAGATCGTCCGGCTGCTCGCCCTTCGCCAGCACGATGTCTTCGCCATACGCGAAGGCGCGCGCGCCCGCCTGTGCCGCGGCCCGCTGCGCCGCCGCGTCGGTATGCACGCGCACAGCGGCGAGATCGGCATTGAGGCTTTGTTCCAGGCGGCGCCGCAACGGCATCGCCAGCGGCTGACCCGCCCCCAGGCGGCCCGGCATGCGCTGGGCGGAGCCCGCGGCCGGGCGCGCGCGCGCCGTGGCGGCAGGCGCAGGCCTGGCCACTGCGGCGGCGCGCGCAACGGCGCTCACGTTTCGCCCTCCTCACGCAGCGGGCAAACCTGCCCGCTCTTGCGATACTCGCGGCGGATCGCCGCCTCCAGTGCAGTGGCATCGATGCGGCCGCCGGCCTCCAGCGCCAGCAGCGCCGCATGCAGCACCACGTTGCGCCACTGCCCGCCAGCAAACGCGCACCGCACCGCAAAGCGTGACAGCACCGCAGGCGGCACCACATGGTCGCGCGGCAGGTGGATCGCAAGAATGCGCTCGCGCACCGCCGCATCCGGCGCCGGGAAGTCGATCGTCACATCGATGCGGCGCAGGAAGGCGCTGTCGATCCGTTCCGCGCTGTTGGTGGTGACCAGCAGGATGCCGTGGAAGCGCTCCACCGCCTGCAGCAGGAAGTTCGTTTCGAGGTTGGCGTAGCGGTCGTTGGCGTTGCTGACACCGGTGCGCCCGGCCATCAGCGCGTCGCCTTCGTCGAGCAGCAGCACCGCGTCGATCGCCTCGGCGGCCTCGAAGATGCGCGCGAGATTCGCTTCCGTCTCGCCGATGTACTTGCTCACGGTGCGCGCCAGATCGATGCGGAAGGCGGGCTTGCCCAACCGCGCGGCGAGGATGCGCGCGGCGGCGGTTTTGCCGGTGCCGGATGGCCCCTTGAACAAGGCCCGCACGCCCGGCGTGAGGCCCGCCGCGAGTGCATCGCCGACGCCTTCGGCGAGCCGTTCGCGCTGCCGGCAGCGCAGTTCCAGCCAGCGCATTTCCTCCGCCGCGCGGGGCGGCAATGCCAATTCGCTCCAATCACCCGCGCCCGGAAGGGCCTCGGCCAGCGAGGCCAGCGTCGCGTCGCTGCGCGCGGCCAGCAGATCTGCCAAAGCACGCACCGGCTCGGGCCGCGTCAGCGCGCGCGCGATTAACCGCTGCCAGATGCCGGCAGGCAAGCGATGCGGCGCGGCCAGGAAATCAGGGGAATCTTCGAGCCCCGCACTGCGCCACGCGCGTTGCAACATCGCGGCACGCGCCTGCGGCGCGGGCGGCGCCAAGCGGCGTACCGTCACCTGTGGCGGCAGCTCGCCACCGGCCAGGGGCAGCAGGCAGATGTCAGCAAGCGGCGCGACCAACGCCAGCGATTCCGGTAGTTGCCGTCGCGCGTCCAGCACCAGTGCGGCGTCCGACAGCAGTGCGATGCAGCGTGCCGACGCCAGTTCGGCAGCCGACGTCGCTGCGCTCGCGCGCAGGCTCAGGCAAGCGTGGCCGGCCGCAGCCGCGAGCGCAGCCGCGAGCGTCATGCGGCCGCTGCCAGGCAGCCCGCGCAGCACAAGCGGCCGAGGGGCGTCGGCCGCCGCCTCCGGCACAACCAGAGCATCGAGCGGCGACGCAGCCTCGCGCGGCCGCAAGCGCAGCGTCACGTCCTCGACCCGCCGCGCGCACAGTGCATCCCACACCGCGAGCGGCACCGACAGCGTCCATGCGGCACGCGGGCCTTGCTGCTCGGCGTGCAGCAGGCCGGCGTTGAGCAGCGCCTGCAGGCGTTCGCGCACCGCGTCCGGCTCCAGCGTCGGGTGGCAGGCGGCGAGCCAGCCCCAGGCGGGGCGGGCGGCGCCGTCCTGCAGATCGGCCGCGAGCGCGGCGAAGCGCGGGTCGTCTTCGATCAGGCCGATCTGGAAGACCAGCCCGATCGCCGCGTCGTCCAGCGCCAGCGCCGTCTGCAAGCGACGGATCGGCAGACCCGCCTGCGCGCCAGCCCACGCGTCGGCCGCCTCGTGCCACGCGTGCCAGCAGGTCTCCAGCGCAAGGCCTTCAAGCTCCGGGCGGTCGATCTGGTCGAGGTAGTCCTGCAGGAAGGGGTGGTGCGCGAACAACGCGTCGGGCGAACCGGCCGTGCGCAAGGCCGGCGCGTGCCAGGCGAGCCCCGCGCCGAAGAAGAA
>JADHEF010001513.1_pt1 | contig 13840 bp, 8 predicted proteins | sample 8952391 | NCBI WGS metagenome assembly JADHEF01 (sample SAMN16124439, study PRJNA663245) | bioreactor sludge metagenome | isolation source: sludge (nitrite) | place: India:Bengaluru | collected 2019-02-28
TGTTGTTGCCGCCCGTGAACGCCCGCATGCGTGTCCATGCCCGCGTCCATGCGCCTGAGAAGGTCCGGGCGTGGATCCCTCCCGTCAGGATACGAGGTCGCGGCGGTCCCGACAAAGCGCCCACGGTTTCTGAACACAAAAACTCGTTAAGCTGTTACGAGGGCGATACAACTTATTTTATGGCTGCTGTTGGGTTGTAAGACACGAATGGAGAAGTTATGAGCCACCTGAAAAGAGCGCTTGCGGGAATCGCGTTGGGAACCACGTGTGTGTGGGCTGCGGAGCCGCCGCTGGTGTTGCACTACCAGGCTCCGGCGGCTGAGAAAGCCTGGGCGAGTCACGCGTTGCCGCTCGGCAACGGACGGCTCGGTTGTATGATCTTCGGCGGACCCTTCAGCGAACACCTCCAGTTCAACGTGGACTCGCTCTGGACCGGCGATGAGAATCCCTCCGGCGACTACAACTCCATGGGCGAGTACCAGAATTTTGGCGATCTGCGGATTGATCTGGACGCGCCCGAAGCCGAGCGCACGGAGGTCGTTGCCGCCAGTGCCCACACGCCCTACACGTCAGGTGAAGGCATCACCTATTCGGTCGACGGTAGCAAGGATACCAAGTGGTGCATTGAACCCCACGGCACCCCTGTGGTCTGGGAGGCGCGTCTGCCCCGGCCCGTCGCCGTCGCAGCCTACACCTTCACCTCCACACCCGAGAACCGGCCGGACCGCGATCCGAAGACGTGGGAGATGTCGGGGTCGGATGACGGCGCAAACTGGACGACGCTCGACCGGCGCGCGAGCCAGCCCGCCTTTGAGAAACGCGGTGACACGAAGAGCTTCGCCGTCACCTCGCCTCGCCCTTTCCGCCGCTACCGGCTCACTTTTACGGCGAATCAGGGTGGCTCCCATTTCCAATTGGCCGAGATCGGACTTTCCGGCATCGCACTCGATAAAGCCGCGCCTCCGCCCGCGAACTATCGCCGTGCGCTGGCTCTCGCCACAGGACTTCACACGGTGACCTTTCTTTCAGGCGGCGTCACCTATACGCGCGAGACCTTCGCGAGTCAGCCGGACCAGGTGATCGTCATGCGCCTCACCGCCGACAAGCCCGGCGCGCTCACCGGAACGGTCAAACTCACCGGCACGCATAAGGAATCCGCCCGTTCCGAGAAAGACGATTTGACGTTTGAAGGGTGCCTCCCGAACGGACTCGCTTACGCGGCCGCTGTGCGCGTGATAGCTGAGGGCGGCAAGGCCGCAGGCGCCGACGGCCTCTGCCGTTTTGCACAATGTGACGCCGTGACGCTCACGCTCGCTGCCGCCACCGGTTACTCGCCGGACTACGCCCGAAAGTGGAAAGGCGAACCGCCTGCTCCGCTCGTGCTCGAGCAAGTCAAACGTGCAGGCGCCAAATCCTTCGCGGCGCTGAAACAGGCGCACCTCGTCGACATCGCCTCCTTCATGAACCGCATGTCGCTCGACCTGGGCGCCACGGTCCCTGCCCAGCGCGAACGGCCGACCGATGAGCGTCTCGCCGCCTATGCCAAGGGCGTGCCCGATGCTGAGCTCGAAGCGCTCCTCTTCCAGTATGGCCGTTATCTGTTGCAGGGCTGTTCGCGGCCCGGTACCCTGCCCGCGAATCTGCAAGGGCTTTGGAACGACAGCAACAATCCGCCTTGGCACAGCGACTACCACTCCAACATCAACATCCAGATGAACTACTGGCCCGCCGAGCCTGCCAACCTGGCCGACTGCCACACGGCCTTCATCGACCTCATCAGCAGCCAGCTTGAGCCGTGGCGCAAGGCCACGCAGGCGGAGAAGGAGTTCCGCACAGCCGGCGGATCACCCGCACGCGGCTGGGCCGTGCGCACCTCGCATAACATCTTCGGTGGCCTTGGCTGGAAATGGGATAAGACGGCCAATGCTTGGTATTGCCAGCATCTCTGGGAACACTTTGCCTTCAGCGGCGACAAGGCCTACTTGCAAAAGACCGCCTATCCGCTGATGAAAGAGGTCTGCACCTTCTGGCAGGACCAGCTTAAAGCGCTCCCGGACGGGCGGCTGGTCGTGCCGAACGGCTGGTCTCCCGAACACGGCCCGGACGAGGACGGCGTGAGCTACAGCCAGGAGATCGTCTGGGACCTCTTCGACAACACCGTGGCAGCAGCCGATGCGCTGGGCACGGACAAAGCGTATCGCGAGAGTCTTGCCGCGCTGCGTGATCGTCTGGTCACGCCGAAGATCGGCAAATGGGGTCAGTTGCAGGAATGGATGGTCGATCGCGACGACCCCAAGGACCAGCACCGTCACACCTCGCATCTCTTCGCGGTCTATCCGGGCCATCAGATCAGCATGTCCAAAACCCCCGAGCTGGCCAAGGCCGCCGCCGTCTCGCTCGCCGCGCGTGGGGAGGCGGGCGACAGCCGCCGCAGTTGGACCTGGCCGTGGCGCTGCGCGCTCTGGGCGCGGCTGGGCGAGCCCGAGAACGCCTACCGTATGGTGCGGAGCCTCCTCACCTACAATACGCTGCCGAACCTGTTCGCCAACCATCCGCCGTTCCAAATGGACGGCAACTTCGGCATCACCGCGGCGATCTGCGAAATGCTCCTACAGTCGCACGCGTCCGAGCTCACACTCTTGCCCGCCCTCCCGAAAGCGTGGCCGGACGGCAGTGTCAAGGGACTGTGTGCCCGTGGCGGCTTCGAAGTGGACATGACCTGGCAACAGGGCCGATTGACGCAGGCCGTCGTGCGCTCGACAATCGGCGGCCCCTGTCTCCTTCGTTACGGCACCAAAACCGAGACGCTCGCCACGCTGGCGGGACAGTCGTATAAGTGTTTCGCTGGCGAACAGTGATTCAGCCTGCATCAGCCTGTTGCGTGACAGGCAAAGGCTCATGCTCTCGTCGGCCGCTTCGAGCGAAATCTCCCCGTGCCTCGAATCTGTCGATCCCATACGACTCATTGGACCTATCCCCCCAGCTTATCGCTCATCCTTTTGCCTTCATCCTTGATCCTTTTCTCCACCCCTTCATCCTCTTCACTTAAACGTCACCTCCACCTCGTCAAAGTCGATCTGACCAGGGCAACTGCCGTTCAGAACTTTTATCTCAGCGCTAATGGTATCTAAGGGCATCGGTCCTTCCGATTTAATTTCCTTCCACGGCCCGTTTTTTCCATCCCATGTTGCGACTCTAAAATGCTTCTTTTCTTTTTGATCGAGAAACTCGATCATGATACCCGGCACCTTACTCTTACCCGGTGAGACAACTTTTTCAGTCCGGAGTTGTGCCCGAATGCAGACTCGCTCTGCACCCTTAGGCATTTCGAGTTTTTGACCAATCATGTGAAGACTACAGGTTCCATCTTGGTTTCCCGGTTTACCGTCAAAGCGGATAAAGTTGTTTTCCTTCTCTGTTCCTAACGTGAAAACCGTTGAACTATACCAATCCCACCCTTCCGGCTTTCCGTCCGCATCCACCTTTTGAAAATCACCGTTCACCACTGCGTTCTTTCCGCGCGACACCTTCTTGCCCTTGGCCTCTCCGTTGCCGACATCCGCGCCTCCCGCCAGCACCGCTGCCTTCTCGGCCGCCACCTGCTTCGCCAGTTCCGATCCCGGCGCGGCTTTTGTCTGCAAGCCCGCCAACGCCCGCAGATAATCCGCGTCCGCCTGCTTCCCCTTCCTTGCAAAATCCCCCCCGATCTTCTCCACGCTCTTCTGCAGCGCCTTCCGCGTGCCGTACAGACGCGCCTTCGGCAGCGCGGCCGGCAGCTCCTCTTCCAGCGTTCCCGCGAGCGCCGCCTCACGCTCCTTCACCACCGCCGCGATCAGGTCCACATCCCCCTTCGCCGTAGCCGTCTTCTCGATCCCGTCCAGCGCGCTCACATATGACTGCGCCGCCCTGCCCACCGCCTCCGCCTTCTGCTTCCCCAGCGCCTCCACCGCAGCCTTATACTTCGCGGCCGCCCCCGCCACTTCCGGCAACAATTCCTGCGCCTGAATCATCCCCGTCAACACACAGGCCAACAATACCCTCCATCTCATCCTCATGCGCACCTCCACGTTTATACATTCGTAAATGTACGCCACCAAATCGCGCTCCGTCAACCCCAAAACGTCCCCGCGTTTCCCCGTCTACCATCATCTGCGTTGGCTGGGAGCATGCTCTGCCTGCGCTGGTCTCTGTCCGTCGCCCTCAGACAGGCGACGCCAAAGTCCGAACGGGCGTCCGCCGCCGGAGCGGGCGCGTGACAGGCGCGGGCGGCGAGGCGTCGCAGGCGAGGAATGCGGGGGTGTGTCTGCGGACGGGATGGCGGTTGCGCCGCCCATTCGCAGGCGCGCCTTCCGCGTCCGCAGCCCGACGACTTCGCCGGACGCGCCCGAACGCGGAGCGGAGGCGGCGGACACTAGGAGGACGAGAACAGGTCTCCGGGTACTCCCGGCAGAGCGCCCAGTCGGTCCATGTGCCGTCAGACTCCTCCCTGCGACGGTCCGTGCCCCCGCGTCCATGCGACCATCAGCCGATCCCGTGTCCGGGCGCGCATACGGCCCGTCAGGATGCGCTGTCGCGGCGGTCCCGACAACTCACCTGTCGCTTGGGCGCGTCCGCACACGGTTCTGGCGGCTTTTCATAGTGTTCTTCATGCGTCAGTCGTGTCGGTCTTTTTTCTAAACAGGGCGTTCAGCCTCCATGCCGAGCGGACGGCCAAATAACCCGCGCAGGACGAAACCAATGAGAAAACCAGACAGCCGGTCCACAGGTACAGGCCCTCCTGCATGAATTTTCCGACCCGTCCCTCGAAACCGAAGATCACGGACGTGGACTCGCCGATCCCGGAGGCATCGCACAACCTGTGCCCCACACGGCTCGCGGCCAAGTAGACCGGCACCGCCGTCACAGGGTTCGTGAGCCAGATCGCAGCCACCGCGGCGAAGAGGTTGACTCGGAACAAGATGGCGCCGATGGCGCACAGCAGCATCTGAAAGGGAATGGTCGGCGTGAACGCGATGAAGAGTCCCAGCGCGAGTCCGCCCGCCAGGGACCGCTCGTCGAGCCCCCACACGTGGGGGCTGAACATCCGGTCGCCAAGCAGCCGGTGGATACGGCCGTTACGCAGACTGTGTCTCATCAGCTTTTGTCTATGGCGCCACTGTTTAATCCAACCCGGCATGACAACGATCTTACCCTAACATGGGCTTCGCCCACAACCCGGAAACCTCCCCCCGAATATTCACCCCGAGGCCCGGAGACCCAAAGGCATTCGGGATCGCCTTTCGTTCTCACCTTCGGGTCTTGGCGTGAGACCTGTTGCTTGAGTGGCAACTCCCCTTGCCTCGCTTCTCTCGACTCCCTCGATCCCATACGTCCTCTTTGTCCTACCGGCCGTGCCGCACCGAACACGGCCAGCGCCAACGCCATCACGCAATCGTCGTGGTACCCCCACGGCGCACGTTACGACACCTGCCCGCCGCCCTCACTCCTCCCCGCCGCGGTCCGTAGTGCAGGCGCGACCCCGCGCCGCACCCCGGTCCACTCCGTCCACCTCCCAGCCGGTCCAACCGCCTCCAAACTTGAACGTTGAGCGTTGGGCGTTCTCTTCTTCGCGCTTATCAGGCCCACCCCAACTCCCGCACTTTAGAACGCTCGCACTTTAGTGCCTTACAAACCAACAACTGCAATAAAAAACAAGTTGTTTTGAAGTATTCAGGAGTCAGAATGAGATAAACGACAAAAAGCGACTCTGTTACGAATTCCATTCTGAATGCTGACTCCTGAATTCTGAATAATTGGGGTTGCGGGCGTAAGCCCGCGTTAGAACCTCCATCAGGAGTTCGAGAGCCGCTACGAGAACACCGCCCTGCCTTTCCCGCTTGCCGCGGCACGCAAATCTGGCTACGCTCTATATCTTTTACGCGTGTGTAAGACACGTTGTCTCCTTCCTCGCTGTCACAAGAAGGAAGTGCATTTCACCGCGTGGCCGTTTTCAAAACTTCAGGTGTTGCACGGGCCGGTCGCGTGCGCGTAAAAATAATAGGGGGTGAGACGTGAACAGACGAGAGTTGCTGATAACCATGCTCGCGGCATCGGCGGTGTTTTGCGCCGGGTGCCTTTCCTGCAACGGACTCAAGGCCGGGTCTGAATACGTCGACGTCTTCGACCTTTCGGGGGCGACTTGCGGACAGGGTAAGAAGGTTCTGGCGGCGAAGTCCGTCGACGGGAATCCTCTGATCATCGCCGGAACGTCCTATGCGCACGGCTTCGGCGCGCGTCCTGAAAGCGCGGCCGGGTTCCTGTCGAACGGCAAGGTGCTGTCCTTCGATGCGCTCGTGGGCGTTGACGACGATGCGGCCAAGGCAGGTTCGGGCAAGAGCTACGGAAAGCCGACGGCGTCGTTCAAGGTTTGGGCGGACGGGAAGATCGTCTGGAAATCGGGCGATGTCAAACTCGGGCAGAAGCCGGTGACGGTTCACGTCGACCTCGCAGGGGCCAAGGAGATCGTGCTGGAAACGTCCGCAGGAGGTGCGTGGACCGCTCTTGACGCGGCGAACGGAGACTGGGTGGACGCCCGCTTCACCTTTGCCGATGGCGCAAGGCTCGAAGCGCTTAACGATCCGGAGGCGGTTTGTCAGCTCGGCATCCTCACCCCGCCGGAGAAGGCGGAGCCGCAGATCAACGGTGCGGACATCTGGGGCGTCCGTCCCGGCCATCCGGTCATCTTTCGCGTGGCGACTTCCGGCAAGCGTCCGATGACGTTCAGGGCGGCGGAGCTCCCCGCCGGGGTGACGTTCGATTCCGAGAAGGGCATCCTGGGTGGCGTGGCACCGCAGACGAACGGCAATTACGATATCGAAGTGACCGCTGAGAACGCCTTCGGGAAGGCGGTCCGGACCATTCGGCTTGCGGTCGGCGGTACGGTCGCGCTCACTCCGCCGATGGGCTGGAACAGTTGGAACGTGTGGTGTTACCGGCTTACGCAGCAGCACGCGATGGAGTCGGCGCTGGCGATGGAGAAGTCCGGACTCGGCGACCACGGATGGAGCTACGTCAATCTCGATGACTGGTGGGAGATGAACAATACCGGATGCCCGCGCGTCGAGACGCGGAAGAGTGACTTCGGCGGACGGGAGGACGTCATCGGTCCGGCGCGGGATGCGAAGGGGAGGATCATCCCGAACCGCTCGTTCCCGGACATGAGGAAGCTGACCGACTACATCCATTCCTTCGGGTTCAAGGCCGGACTTTACTCCTCGCCCGGCGAGGTCACCTGCGGCAAGTGCGAGGGCAGCCTCGGACACGAAATGGAAGATGCGGCCAGCTGGGCCGAGTGGGGCTTTGACTACGTGAAATACGACTGGTGCAGCTACGAGAAGGTGTTCAAGGCGGAAACCGGAAAGAACAGCCGCGATGACAGGAACTACGTCGACATATCCGTCCGCGAGAACTACATCAAACCCTATCGGCTGATGGGCGAGTGCCTGAAGAAGCAGGACCGCGATATCGTTTATTCCTTCTGCCAGTACGGCATGGCCGAGGTCGAGAAGTGGGGACGCGAGGCCGGCGCCAACTGCTGGCGCAGCTGGGACGATCTCAAGGACGGCTGGAGGTGGATGGAGATTGCTATCGAGTCGCGGATCGGCGGCGAGTACGACAAGTGGTCCGGTCCGGGCTGCTGGGCCGACCCCGATATGATGATTGTCGGACAGCAGTATTCCTTCGGTTTCGACCATCCGGCCTTCCTTACGCCGAACGAGCAGTACACCCACGTTTCGCTTTGGGCGATGATCGGATCTCCGATGCTCACCGGGTGCGACCTCACCAAGCTTGATGCTTTCACCCGTTCGCTGCTGGTCAACGACGAGGTGATCGCCGTCAGCCAAGACCGTCTCGGCAAGGTGGCGAAGCGCATCCGCCACACCGATGCGGAAAGCGTCTGGGTGCGTCCGCTCACCGGCAGCTTCACCGCGGTTGCGCTCGTCAACCGCTATCCGTTCGCACGTGAGATCAAGGTCTCCTTCGCGGAGCTGGGGCTTTCCGGCGAATGTCGGGTGAAAGACCTTTGGCGGCAGCAGTGCGAGGGCAAGCACTCCGGCCATTACGTCGTGACGGTGCCGCCCCATGCCACCAAGCTCATCAAGATGCGACCGGTTGATTGCGCGAAGTGCGAATGAATGACGCCGTCCGGCAATCTGATTTAAAAAACACACCAAGGAGTCAAAGACATGAAACAACCCGTATTGGCCATTTCCCTCGTTGCCGTGTTCGCGGCCGTGATGGCATTCGGAGGGGTTCTCGACACCGCGTGGATCCAGGGCAAGACCGACAAGAATCCGCTCCTCTACAAGCCCGGCGAGGAGATGGTGTTCACGCTCACGCCGCAGGGCGTGGCGGGAACGCTTCCGGAGGGCGAGTACTTCCTCGACTGGAAGCGCGGCGGTGACGACGGAATCATGGAAAACGGCAAGGTGCCGTTCACCGGTGCTCCGTTCGTCTACAGGACCAAGCTGGACAAGGCGGGCTTCGTGCGTCTCGAGGCGTATGTCGTCGGCAAGGACGGGCGGCCTTATCAGAAGAAGTTCACAGGCGACGCCACGACGCCCGAGGGCAAGAAAGCGATGAACGACTTCGAGAGGCAGAAAAAGGCCGTCTTCTTCGACGGTGGCGCCGGCGTCGACATCGACACGCTCGCGACTCGGCCGGAGCCGGCTGACTTCGACGCTTTCTGGGCGAAGCAGTCCAAGCGCCTCGACGGGGTGCCGATCAAGGCGGACCTCGTCGAGATCAAGTGCCAGAATCCGCAGGCGCGGCTCTATGCGGTCCGGATCGACTGCGCGGGGCTTCGTCCGGTAACCGGCTACCTCTCGGTTCCGAAGGCGGTCGACGAGGGCAAGACCTTCCCGGCGCGTCTCGAGACCCACGGCTACAGCGGCGACCGCTGCACGCATGCTGCGCCCGCTTCTGGCCGGGACAACGAAATCGTCCTCAACATCAACGCCCACGGCCTTAAGCTCGTCGAGTTCGGGGCGACCGAGGCGGACACCAAGGCGCTTCGGTGGGAGACGCGTTCGCATGATCTCTCCTACGCGTTCGATCCCAAGCAGAACGAGGATCCTGAGACCGCGTACTTCAACGGCATGGTGCTCCGCGTCAAGCGCGGCCTGCAGTACCTGAAGACGGTGAAGGGCTGGAACGGCAAGGACCTGATCGCGTCCGGCGGCAGCCAGGGCGGACTCCAGACCATTTGGGCGGCGGGTTGCGGCGAGGGCGTGACCTGTGCCGAGAGCGGCATCACCTGGTGCTGCGACATGTACACGAACGGAAAACTTCGTCTCGATCCGGCGCAGAAGCTCGCGGGCGATGGCTGGTACATTCCCTGGGTGGAGGCTCTCGGCTATTATGACGCGGCGGTTTTCGCGAAGCGCATTCCGAAGACCTGCTCCACCTTCATCAACCGCGCCGGTCTCGGCGACTACTGCTGTCCGCCGACGGGGATCGCGAAGATGTGGAACAACATGGCGTGCCCCAAGAAGATACTCTGGGTGCAGGGCTCGGAGCACGGCTACGTTCCGCCGGCGTACGAAGGCCGCGATTTTGTCCGCGAGGAACCTGCGACCGCCCGTTGAAGGAAAAATAAATGGCGGGGCGCAGGGTCATATTCAAACCATAGGTTGCGCCGAAAAAATCGGGCTACGCGCAAACCCATCCGCCGCTGCCGGCGCTTGCCTGAAAAAGAGAACTGACCTTGAAACTTGCCATTTGGCCTCGTCCGGCGCGAAACCGACTTCGCCGGGCGGGGTGAGATTGTGTTTCGCCGCGCCATTTGCCGTGCAGTCTAAGGTGGGCTCCGTCCACAACCCAAGTCTTGGCAAACGGGTGACTCGATCAGGTATGGCAATGCCGCATTTCTTTTCACAGCACCTGTCCGTCGCCCCGGGCGTTTTTTGAGGCCCGGCGTTGACGGTGGGCGGCAAAAGCCTTAGGATAAGAATTCTTCCTAGCGGCAGGCGAAACCACCCCGACGTAGGGGCGCGGGTGCGCTATTCAAGAGAACCACGGAGGGTTGGATGTGTACTTCAACACGCTTTGATTTCTCAGAACGGGTAAGAACGTGAGGAGATGAAGAGATGAGACTTTCACGAACGCTGTTGTGTGCCGCTGCCTGCACGGCGCTTTCCGCCGTACAGGCGGAGCTGCCGAATTGGACGGTCACGTGGACGAATGACGTCCAGACGGCCGGCACGGCCACGAACGACCAGAACGGTCTGGTCCTGCGGATCTACCGCACAACGGCGCATAATGGTTTCGGACTCGGGGTGGGCATCTCCGGGACGAACGTGCCCGGCGCAGGTGTTGCCGCGGCGTCCGGTACCGCCTATCTGGACATGCGCGGCACGATTACAGGACCCGACCCGCGTGTCGACCCCGCCACCAATGCGGTGTGGAAATTCTCGCACCTCAGATCCAGATGTTTCTGCCCGAACAACGTCATAAATGGCCCAGGCGAAGCCGTCCCCGCCGCCAACATGACCGGTCTGCACACGCCCGGCACGCTCGCGTCGGACGGCTGGTCGGACGTTTTTCACATCGATGGGACTCCGAATCCGTATCGTATGCGGGAGCTCATTGTCGATGAGCCTGATTTTACGGGACAAATCGGCGGCTGGGGCCTGAACGGCTTGGGCGGGCAGGTGACGAATCTGGTCTATCGCGTGCCCAAGGCGACCACGCTGATAGATCCCGCCTCGCATGGGGCAAACAACTGGAAGACGGATGTGGGCAGGGCGTGGGATTTTTCCAGCATCTTGAGAGTCGGAAACAACACCGCCACGGCAACTGTGGCATGGGGGCCGTTCTCGTCCGGTTTCAGCGGCATGACGGGCATCCTGCGTCTGCCCGCGCTCGTGCATATTGCGGCGGGACCGACGGACAACGGGGCGGCTTTCCGCGGGTGCAACATCGGCGAGGTGGAGCTCGGCCTCATGGGCAACCTCACGCGGCTCGCTACGTATTCGTTCAAGGACTGCAACAAACTGACGAACATCGTGATCGGCGCCTCGCCGGCGGGTCAGACGCTGACGATCTGCACGAACGCCTTTTTCTGCACGGGGATCAAGACGGTCTTTTTCGACGGTGATAAACCGACCTTCGCCGGCGAGACATCGGCGGTCGCGTTCGGCACGGGCTCGACGCCTGAAGGCCAGATCACGTTCTTCGTGCGGGATACGCCGTCGTGGGCGGCGGTTCTCGCCGAGGCGGATGCGAACGGGGGTTTCGTGGCCGGCACGACCTTCCGTACGGTGAACCGCCAGAGGGTGGCGCGTTTCTCCGGGTTCCGCAAGGTCGCCGTGGAACTTCAGGACCCGCGTTTCGCCGCACGGTACTACGAAACGGCGACGCTGACGGCCCCGGACGGACGGGAAGGCGACTACCATTACGGTGATATCACGTTGGCGGCGACGTGTTCGGAGCCGGATGATGCCGCCACGGATCCGCGCCGCGCGAAGTTCCTGCGGTGGGATGGCGTGCCCATCGAACTCGAACGCGTCAATCCGCTCACGTACACGCCCGTCAAGGACGGGACCGTGCGGGCGGTTTTCGCGCACGACTGGCTGCTGAGCGATGACGCAGAGCCCAACCGTGTGATGGAAAACGGCTTCTGGCGTCTGAGCTGCTGGAAGCGTTCGGACGGTGTCCGTTGGGCCGGGCTGGGGAAGGCCTACAATAACATCGGCAAAGGTTCCATGTGGCCCGCACCGGAACGGCGTATGGGTGGAGGCGACCTCAATCTGAACGGTGACATCTGGGATTCACAGGGGAACAAGTGGACGCTGGCGTCGGTCGCCGGCATGGGCATCTGGCCGAATGCGGATGGCTTGACTTTCCCGAAGACAACGGAGCTGCAGGCGAGCGGAGATCTCGCTCTGATGCCGGCCCGCCTGACGCTGCCGGAGACCCTGAAGTGGTGGCCCGGCGAGGTCCTGAACTACGATTCTTGGGACAACCTCACCGGCTATCCGCATTGGCCGATCGAGGAAGTCATCGCCATCTGCCCCGAGGCAACGGGAACGATCAGCCCGTTCACGATCGGCGGTTGCTGTTTTCTGAACCGCCTCATGATCCGCGCCCCCAAGTTGACGGGATTCGGCAACGGGAGTGCATATGGTTTCGCCTGGACAGGTGCCGGGATGGGCGGCTCCGATTTCGACGAGTGGGATCTCAGCGGGGTGACGAACGTGTCGGACAACGCGTTCCAAGGGTCGAGCGATTATCTGATCCCCGGCACGCTCCACCTGCCGAACGTGATGACGGTCGGCACGAATGCGTTTTACCGACTCACCAAGGTGACGGGACTGGTGCTGGGCACGAACGGCCTTGCGCTCACCTCGATCGGCGACACGGCCTTCAAGCGGACAACGTCCCTCAAGACGTTGACCTTGGGCACGCGTGGCCTGACGCTGGGTTCCACGTTGGGTGCGGTGTCCGTCTTCACGGGAGCGTCTGCGCTTACGGAAGTCCATTTCCCGGGGCCCGTGCTCCCCGCCGAGCAGGTGGATGCGATCCTCCAGGCGGTGCCGGAGCAGTCCGGTGCCAAGCAGACGACGATCTACGCGTCGCCGATGAATTCCTGGGGACGGCTGGCCGCCGGACTCACCGGGGAGGAATCGGCCGTGAAGCCGTCCGACTGCTTCGGCGTCTACCGGGCCGGTGCGCGCAAGGCTTGGCTCGTCGAGGAACGTTCGCCGTTCGAGCCGGAGGGGACGATACTGATTTTGCTTTAAGAATGGCTGTGGTGCGGCCGGGATTCCCACCCCCGGAAATGGATCTTGTCTGATGAAGAAGGCGTGTGGCCGTTTTCCGGTCGGGCAGGAAAAACCGGCAGCGAACAAACGAGGGGGCGGGGGCGTGTCGGGCCATCCCGGAAACGCCGCATTCAGCAGCGGCTTGTCGAAGTCACGGCGCAGTGCCTCCGACACCATCACCGCGTCCGCCTTCGCCAACTGCCGGAACGCCTCCTGGTGCACCGATCCTGCCAGCGTCCCGCTCCCGCTCCCCGTCAGCATCGTCAGCAGACCGCCCGTCCGCAGGCGCGCCCAGCTGGTCCCCGCCGCCGTCCGCGCCGCCACCCTTCTCAACTAACGCACGAATGAACGAATGAATTTCTTTTCGCTCCGACCTCCTTCTCCAACTAATGCAATAACGCAATAATGAACTAACGAACTTCCCCCTCACACCAGCGTCAGTGACCTCTGTCGTCCGAACGTTGACCAGCATCTTGGCCCCAGTCTCATCATCCGTCCCGGTTCGACCCCGAAACGCCCGCAACCCCACACCCCGAGTGCGAGCGCCATCACGCAATCGTCGTGGTACCCCGACGGCGCACGGTACGACACCTGCCCACTCGGCCCCAACTCATACTCAAACCGTTTCATCTCCGCCGTCAGCACCTCCCAATTCCCGCGTCCCGTCTCCTGATTCATCCTTCCGCCTTCATCCTTCATCCTTTTCTCCATCGGCCACATCACCCGCCGCTGCTCCACCGCCACCATAAGCCCCTGCACCAGTTCCCGCTTGGTCTGCGCCGTGATCTTGAACCCCTCCACCTGCGGCAGCACCCGGCGCAGGTCATCATAAATCGGGTCCCCGACCCCGGTCGCGTCCATCACCAGCCGCCCGTTCCACCGCCTCACAAACCCCGCGATCCTGTCCCGCTGGAGCGGCCAGTCCAACTGGTTGAACCGTTCCATATCCAGGCATCGCCCCGACCGCGCGTCCATCGCGATGCACACCGTCCAGTCCGTGTGCTTCGCGATATCGCACCCCACAACAACACTTTGCG
>JADHEF010001507.1_pt1 | contig 13829 bp, 12 predicted proteins | sample 8952391 | NCBI WGS metagenome assembly JADHEF01 (sample SAMN16124439, study PRJNA663245) | bioreactor sludge metagenome | isolation source: sludge (nitrite) | place: India:Bengaluru | collected 2019-02-28
CCCAGCGAGGCTCAGGAGATGAGCCTGTCACTACTTAACGCGAATTGAGCCATTCTTTACGCCGAGCTCCGGGGTAAAGAAGATGTTGTAGTCCTCCTGCTTGCGCCGCATCGACATCTCCTCGCGCGGCGGATTCTCCTTGAACAGCAGTTCGGTGGTGATGCTGGCGTTAATTTCTTCCATCTCGGCCACCGATGTACCCGTCGCGTACGCCGTGCCGACCAGTGACCCCATGCTGGTTCCCGTAATGCAGTCGATCGGCACGCGGTACTCCTCGAGCACCTTGAGCACGCCGACGTGCGCGGCACCGCGTGCGCCACCTCCGGAGAGGACGAGGCAGATCTTGGGGCGCTTGGTCGGCTGTGCGCCGGGGGCGGTTTCTGTCGCGCGGGCGGTGGCTGTTGCCTCCACTGCTGCGAACGATCGGCCCGGGAGCGGGGTGAGCAGTGCGACGAGCGAGAGCACGGCGGCAACGCGGCGGAAATGGCTTTTGTTCATTTCGGTTCCTCGGTCGGTGTGCGGTCGGCGCTGGGGGCCGGGTCGGGTTGGCGGATGCGTTGTGAGAAGTCGGGGGCTTTGTCGGCTGCCTGCGCACGAGCATTGACGTGAGCGCGCTGCTGCACCTCGGAGAACGGCAGACCATCGGTCTGGATCCGGTCGTATTCGTACAAGAGTTCCGGTACATGGCCGCTGGCGAGGATCTTCCAGCTGAACGGGACGCGCTCGGCATTGACCCCGGCGTTGAACCAGATGTTGGTCGTGCAGTTGGTGGTGAGCGTGTTGTAGAAGGCCGGCTGGTCCTTCAGTGCGTTCACCTTGGCGATGTATTCGAGGAACAGTTTGCGGCCGTTCTCGATCGGGCCTTTCATCCGGTAGACATACACGTCCTCCGGCGGGTTGTGCCGATAATTGGTGCGCAGGCCGATGACATCGCGCTCGTCGGCGACAACGTAGTACAGCTCGTATTGCCGGAAGAAGCCCTTCACCGTCGAGTAGTCTTCGCCTTTTTCCTTGCGCGTTTCGATGGAGATCGCCAGATGCTGGTCGCCGGCAAAGGCGAAGCTGAGGAAGACGTGCGCGATGTCGGGCCCCATCCAGTACACGGCGACCAGGTCGACGCCTTCCAGTTGATTGAGATCGAAGCGCCGGTCGTAGTAGGCGGGCGTGTAGTCGGTTTCGCTGCGGTAGTCGAAGTTGCGGATGTCGTGCACGGTGACGATATCGCCTTCGATCGTCGCATGCGGCAGAACGGCGACGTCGGTCTGCCAGTCACGCGCGTTGGAAGGCTCGATGCGCAGCCAGAAGGCGAGCAGGACAGCGAAGACGAGCATGTAGAAGCCGAGCGTACGCCAGCGCCAGCGCGGAATGAATAGGCAGATCAGGGCGACGAATGCGACGAGCGCAAAATCCACGGCCAGTACGGTACTGGCGACGCTGGTCAGTGGCCATGAATAGGTAAGCGCCAGGGCTCCCCAAGCGCCACTCAGTAATATGGCTACTCCCAAAAGAAACAAGCCGAGCCTTCTGACGGTACTAATCATAGGAATCCATGTCGCGAAATAGGGGACGTTCGGGCTCGGCTTGAAAAACTGCGTACGACGACGAGATCAGTTCTACATCGATGGCATCACCGCTTCAAGATGCTCCGTCAACCTTCGTCCACGACGCATCCGGATTGAACTCCCGGATTTTGGCTCCGGCTTGGCCGAGGTTCTTCTCGTAGATCTTCCCCGTATTGCTTACGACAAAAGTCATCACCCCTGTAACGCCGTATTCCACTGGATAGGCGACCATAGCAAAGCCGGCGATCATGCGGCCGTTGATGACGTAGCTGAAGGCACCGCCAGGCGCGTTCTTCCCCTGCCGCTTGAGAATGCGGAAGTGGTAGCCGCGGAAAGCATCGCCGGCCGCATGTCCTTGCAGGTACTCACTACTGGCTGCGATCAGCGGACCGAACGGGCTGGCTTCCTCGCCATCATCCGCCTCCCAGAAGAGACCGTCCTGCTGGCCCGGCGTACTGGCGAGTTTCTGCGCGTACTCCAGTACCTCGTCATTGTTCCGGTCGCGCGATGCGTACTGGCGTTGTGCGTCCAGATAGGCGCGCAGGACGGTAATGGCCGAACGTTCGTTGGCGCCGATGCGGCGATTGATGATCTCGTCTTCGCCGATTTCGGTGGCAAAGCGCCAGGCGCCGCGTTCGCGGACCAGGGGAATCGGGAATGGCCAAGCCTCGGTACCGACGAGCAGAATCATGCGTGTCGGTGTCACCGGCTCCAGGGCATGGAAGGCCTGCAAGGCCGACAGCGCTCTTTCGCGCATGACGACGTTCTCGGCCTTGTCCGGGGAGACGACCAGACGTTGGTGCTCTTCGCCGAAGATGGCGATCAGACCGGCGTCCTCCGGGGACTGGAAGGCTTCGATCAGCGTGCTTACGGCTTCTTCGGGTGTAGTGAAGGTCCGTTGTTCGGCAGCGATGCCAATAAGCGGCAGGGAGAACAGCAGGGCCAGTGCGTAACCACGCAATGCCGATGCGAGGCGGGACAATTGTGCAAGCACGGATGACTCCTTGGATGGATTGAAGTGGGTCATGTTGTTCTCCTTATCGCCGTCCGCCACGGCCACCACCGCCTGCTGGCATGCGTGAACTACCACCGGCGCGACCTCCACCCGCTGTTGAACGACTCCCGCCACCGCCGCCGCTGAACGACTGCCCGCGTCCGGATGAGGACATCGATTGCCGACTGGAAGCGCCGCGCGAACTGTCGGCGCGGGTGTCACGGCCGGAACCGTAGGAGTCAAAGGCACCGCTGCTGCGGTTCTGGGCGCTCCCCCGGTCGCCTCGATCACCCATCTGCGCCGAGCCGGCGGATCGGTCGCTGGTGCCGGCATTCGGTCGGGACGCGGGTTGCGTACTCGGACGTGCGCCGCTGCTGGCGAGATCACGACTGCCGCGTGAGCCCTGGACGTCGCCGACGCGGTTCGCGGCGTTCGTCCGTCCGGTCTGGCCGCTGACCTGCCCGGGCTTCTTCTCGGACTTCCAGGCGGTACTCTGGGCCGAGGCTTGCCGTGTACTGCGATTGACGTTGGCGTTGTTGATGTTCGTATTGTTGATCGTGGTGTTGCGGCTGATGTTGATGTTGGCTTCGCCGCCGTAGCCGTAGTGGGTGGCATAGTGACCGCCGTTCCAGGCGGCGGTAATGGCGGCACCCCAGATCAGGCCGGTGGCGAAGGCGGCGCCGGGCGGATAGGGGTAGTAATAGACGGGGTAGGGCGTCGGGTAGTAGGCGTAGGTCGGGTAGCCGCCGGCGACGACGACAGTCGTCGGGTTGTATTGCGGGACGTAGATGACCTCGGGGTTGGCCTGGACGACCTGGATGACTTCCTTCTCGACAATGATCGTTTGCTTGTCGTCGGATTTGAGGTTGCCGGCGGCCTGGACCTGGCGGCGGAAGCGCTGGATGGCCTCGAGGACCGCTCCCTGATCGGTGACGACGGCTTCGCCGAGATCGCTCGTCCAGTCGAGTTCGGTGCTCATCTTCTTGACGACGTCAGGGTAGTTCAATAGCGACTTGACCGAATCCTGCCAGGCTTCGTTGACCGGCAGATTTTTGTCGGTCTTCTTCTTTTCGAGGTAACGATCGGCCTGGACGATTTCGAGCGGGTAGGTCGACGCGGGCAGGATGATGCCGATCAGGTCGTCCGGGTAGAGGGCAACCGGACCGACGAGCTTATCGAGTTCGGCCGCCGTCAGCGGCGGTGCCACGTCGCCGCTGGCCGCCGGAGCCTGGGCGATGGCGATCGACGCAAAGAGCAGGATCCAAAGCGCGAAAACACTGCGCCACGATACGGACTTCCCGTTGCCGGCCAAGTCCCTTCCAATGGTCATCATCTTCAGCTCCTTCCTTTGTCGTCATCCATGACGAAGAATCGATCCAATCTACCGTAGCGCATTCCGGAGACTCGCGCCAAAAGCTACTTGACGGTATAGCCGCGCCCTTCAAGACAGGCGGCTCGCGCCTTCCCGAACGCCGCCTGTTGCTGCTGCGTGGCCGCCTGCTGTTGCTGCTGTGCTTGCTGTGTCGCCGCGGCGTTTTGGCGCCGGCTTTGACTGCGCGCGGCAACAGCGCCAACGGCGGCACCGGTCCCAGCGTCTCCGCCGATGGCCCCTCCGAGAACTGCGCCTACTGCCGCACCCCGTAACCCTGCGCCAGGCGTCGTTCCGGCAGCCGTCGTCGGCGGTTTGGCAGCCGCTTGCGCTGGAGGTGGCTTGGCGGGATCGAAACCCGTTTGCTGGACCGCCCACGAGTAGCAGGCCGCCTCGTCACTTTTCTGCTGATCCGGCGATTGCCCCTTGGCCGGATAGACGTATTGCTGCGCACTCGCCTCGGCGATCAGGGCAACGGAGAGCGCGAGCATGGGCCAAAGTCGTTTTGTCATTTCTCTATCCTCACTATCGAGTTTCTGCGGTTACTTCTGCGATCCCTGCATCGGTACGCCACGCAAGGCCGAGATGCGCTGCGCAACCTGCAGCGACCACTTGTCAAACGCGTTCTTGGCATACGACCAAGCCTGGAACGAATTCAGATAGCCACCCGCCCAGGTCTGCGCTGCGCCGCCCGCGCCTGAATCGGAGTCGGCCGCGTACTTGCGCCCGATTTCCGTATCCCGGCATTCGCCGAGAACCGTGCCCGATACCCCGTCACGGAACTGCATTTCCATACCGGTCTGGCCCATGTATGGCGTCGACCCTGCCGGCCGACCTGAGGCGACGCCGGCGCCGGCTTCGGCGACAAAGGCGTAAGGAATCAACGTACCCGCGACGCTTTCGCCGACACCGGTCGGCACCAAGTCGGTCAGGGCAATCCGCAGCACCAGCACGCCGGGGCCCGTCGCGTCGACCACCTGCATCTGGGCCTTGAGCGCCTTGTTCAGCGAGGTGTGGAAGTAGTCGGTGAGTGTCTTGAGGTCGCTCGGATCAATCCTCTGCTCCTTGTCCTCGGCGGGTTTGATCGACACGAGGATGCGCGAGACCATGATCTTGTCGTACTTCTTCGCGTCGAGATTGGCGTCGCGCCAGCACTCGATACCGTCGCCCCACGGCGCCGTCTTCAGGCGCGTGTAGTCGGAAAGGAAGCCGCTTTGGGTCATGCGCGTCTTGTCGGACGCCGTGATGCTCGTACCGTTGCCCAGAGCGGAACCGTCGGTCACGCAGCCGGAAAGGAGGGCGCTTCCGGCAATGAGCGCGAATCCGAAACCGCGCATCGTCCGAAATTGTTCAAGGGTGTATGAAGTCTTCATCGTTTTCGCCTGTGAGGTTGAGTTGTCGTACGAGCCGAAACTTGTGGTGGGTCTGCAAGATGACAGGGTAATCGGCTTGCCGACAGGAGAACCAGGCGATCTATCGAACAAAATCCACCTGCTCTGCGCTACAGGCGCTGATTCTTTCGCGCGCAGTAACCCCGCAACCGCCGCATGACAGCGCGCGGAGTTTCCGGCAGAACTCACGGTGCGTCTATCGGATTTCCGCAAAAACGAAAATTGATAAGTCGGAAGCTGGGCGTGGCACCTCTACGCGAGAGGATGCGGACACCTCGCTTACGCAAGCGCCGCCTACTCTCGGATCCGCAGCAGCGTATCCGATGGCAGTTCACCGAAGTAGTCGTTGTAGGCGCGCGCGAACTCACCGAAGTGCCCAAAACCCCAGCGGAGCGCCTCGATTGCGATGGTGGTCGATCCCGGAGCCGCTGCCATGAGCACATGACGTACACGAGTAAGCCTGAGCCGGACCAGAAAGGCGACCGGTGTCTGCCCCATGATCTGCTTGAAGGCGTACTCCAATGCACGCTCACCGACCCCGGTGACTCGGCAAAGGTCTGTGACGTAGAGATTGGCGCCCTTCTGCGACAGCGCATATTCCTCGGCAGTCCTTACGACGAGGCTTTGTCTCTGCCGCGTCCGGTCGCTACGCCCAGGTTGGAATACATTGGCCGTGCCTATAGCGGCCAGAAGGTTTTCGATGAGGTCGACCTGCACTGCAAGCAAGTCATCCTGCCGCTCATTGAAGAGGGCTGGCTGTTCTGCGGCGGAAGCGGTCAATTGTTTAACAGCCTGCGTGACGCCGCGGGGCTTGTCTCAAGCATCTCGACCCCCGCTGGGAGACGGAATTCGCCTTCGCGCTGACGTGCCGCCAGGTGGTCGCGGATATCCTGCGGCGGTAGAAGAATCAGGATGCTTTCCCAACCGGCATCGACAACAGACCTAGCCTCCGCCTCCGGTTCGGCGGCAATCATCAATCCCGGACGAACCGCGAGTCCATTGACCGTCCCTCGTGACTGCGGGCCATAGGTGGCGTACGCGACGTATCCTTCGCAAACGCGTGTTCGGGTACGCATGCGGAGGTTGGTCGACGTGAACAGCACGGTGGCGGTCCCAACACGAACAACCACCCGTCGTGCTCGAAAAGGCACCGACTGAAGTTGTACCGCGTCTAGGTCGATGAGTTCGATGCCCGCGTTCGCGTCCGTGGGATCACTGATCTCGACAACAGTGACGGCAGCTCGGTCGGTGGTGGCTGGGGCGTTCATGATTTCTTGGTTTTTGCGGAATATCGATAGACGCGCTTCTCGAACGCGGTAATAGTTTAGCAGCCCTCGAAACAGAACCTTGGGCCGATTCGGCATTGAGGCCAACGCGTTGAGTTTTGTCTTTAGCCTCTGCCGCGCAACGGTCTGATCTTGCATCTGCCGCGCAACGGTCTGATCTTGCATCTGCCGCGCAACGGTCTGATCTTGCATCTGCCAGGACGACGTAGACGTACGTCGGGCAAATCTCTCTTACTCGCAGAGCTGTAAACGATGAAAGAACTCCAATGGATGTATCTTCTGACCCTGGGCGCCCTTACGCAGGCATCCGCTACTTGGGCACAGGATGATCCTGCCGCGACCGTTGAAGCGCTGGCAGCAATACTGGCATGTGGACGGTCGGCGCGCTGACCAATCACATCCGGGTTTTGGCGGCAACGACGACAGTAGCAACATCAGCACCGCCCACCTGCCGCCCTTCGTGGACTTTTCGCTGAATTAATTGATTACGAGCAAGCTAATGCACGTGGAGCGTGAATGACATGAGTGCCAAGAAGAGTCCTCAAGCTATCTCCCCTATCGTCGCGGCAATTCGTGCTTATCCCGCCGGGAGCAATGCGAGTATTCCACCGCGATGGTTGATGGCGGCCGCTGCCTGCCTGACCTCCGTCGCCTGGGCGCAGGGGGCGCAAACCGGGCGGGATCGGACGGTGCTGCCGATCGCCGAGCCCAAGCGGCCCGTCATCACCGAGATCGATGCCCGCAAGGTGAAGATGCCGCCGCGCGCCGAGGTCAAGGCGCCTGCCGGTGCGCCCAACGTGGTGATCGTGCTGATTGACGACATGGGTTTCGGTGTACCCAACAGCTTCGGCGGCCCTGTACCAATGGCGACGCTGGACAAGCTGGCCCAGGATGGCCTGCGCTACAACAATTTCCATACCACCGCGCTGAGTTCGCCGACGCGCGCGGCGCTGAAATCCGGCCGCAACCACCACCAGGTGGACATGGGCTTCATCACCGAGATGGCCACCGGCATGCCCGGCAACACCGGCCAGATCCCCAACTCGACGGCTCCGCTGGCTGAGATGCTGCGCCTGAACGGCTATGCCACCGCTGCCTTCGGCAAGTGGCACGAGACCGCGGCGTGGGAGGCCTGTGTCGCCGGTCCGTTTGACCGCTGGCCCACGCGGCAGGGCTTCGACAAGTTCTACGGCTTTCTCGGCGGCGAGACCAACCAGTGGGCGCCGTACTTGTACGACGGCACCGCCGTGGTCGAGCTACCGAACGACCCGAACTACCACTTCATGAACGACATGACCGAAAAAGCGCGGGCCTGGATCAAATACCAGAAGGCGCTGACGCCCGACAAGCCGTCCTTCGTCTACTTCGCGCCCGGCGCCACTCACGCGCCACACCATGTACCCCAAGAGTGGATCGACAAGTGGAAGGGCAAGTTCGACCAGGGCTGGGACAAGCTGCGTGAAGAGTCGCTGGCGCGGCAGATCGCGCTGGGCGTTGTGCCTGCCGGCACCAAACTGGCGCCCAAGCCGGAGGCGATCAAGGATTGGGATAAGCTTAGTGCAGACGAGCAGCGCCTGTTTGCGCGTCAAGCCGAGGTCTACGCCGCCTTCGCTGAATACACCGATCACGAGATCGGCCGCATGCTTGATGCGTTCAGGGAAGTGGGCCAAGCCGACAATACGCTGGTGTTTTACATCGCCGGCGACAACGGCACCAGCGGCGAGGGCGGCATGAACGGCATGTTCAACGAGTACACCTATTTCAACGGGGTGCAGGAAAAAGTTGAGGACATGCTCAAGCTTGCCGACAAGTGGGGCGGACCGGAGACCTACCCGCACATGGCGGCCGGCTGGGCGGTGGCGCTCGACAGCCCGTTCGGCTGGATGAAGCAGGTGCCGTCGGACTTCGGCGGGACGCGCAATGGCATGGTCGTCTCGTGGCCCAAGGGCATCAAGGCGAAGAACGAGATCCGTAGCCAGTTCGGCCATGTGATCGACGTCGCCCCCACGGTACTGCAGGCCGCCGGCCTGCCGGAGCCGAGATCGGTCAATGGCGTCAAGCAGGTGCCGATGGCCGGAACCAGTCTCGCTTATTCCTTCGACGATGCCACGGCCAAGGAACGCCACACCACGCAATATTTCGAGGTCGCGGGCAACCGAGCGATCTACCATGACGGCTGGTACGCACGCACGATCCACAAGGCGCCGTGGGAAGTCAAACCGCGCCGGTCGCTCGAAGATAACTCGGCCTGGCAGTTGTACGACACGCGCTCCGACTTCAGCCTGGCCAACGACCTGGCGGCGAAGAATCCGAAGAAGTTGGCCGAGCTGCAGGCGTTGTACCTGAAGGAGGCCACCAAGAACGGCGTGCTACCGATGGATGATCGTGTCTTCGAACGTCTTGATCCGGCGGCCGTGGGCCGCCCCGACCTGATGGCCGGGCGCAAGTCGATCACGCTCGCAGAAGGCATGGTCGGGATGATGGAAGGTGTCTTCCCCAATGTGAAGAACCGATCGAAGACGCTCACCGCCGAGATCGAGGTTCCGGCTGATGGCGGCAACGGCACGATCATCGCCCAGGGCGGTCGTTTCGGCGGCTGGTCGCTGTACGTCAAGGACGGCGTGCCGGCCTACGATTACAACTTCCTCGGCCTAGAGCACTCGACAATCGCTAGCACGGCCAAGCTGCCGCAGGGTAAGGCGACGCTGCAGTTCGTCTTCGACTACGACGGTGGTGGTCCGGCCAAGGGCGGCAAGGGCACGCTGCTGGTCAACGGCGAGAAGGTCGCCGAAGGCCACATCGAACGCACCCAGCCCGGCCTGTTCTCGGCCGACGAGACGGCCGACGTCGGCATCGACCTCGGCACGCCGGTGGTCGAAACCATCGGGGCGGAAGCGAAGTCACGCTTCACTGGGCGGATTCCAAAACTGACGGTCGAAGTGAGGTAAAGCCTTGCCGGCAACGCTTGAATAAAAGACTTTGACAGAGGCTTGAGCATGAGAAGACACGTACTTTGCTTCGCCGCACTGGTGACCGCACTGACCACGACCGTCGTGGCGGCCCCCTACCAATACACCACCCCGCTTCCCCCCGGCATCGCGATGCCGAACAAGGTGGATACCCGCCTTGGGACGTTGAAGTTCTTCGATGGCGTGCCGGATGAGGCCAGCACGCAGAAGATCTACGACAACCTGGACTTCCAGCGTGCGGTGCAGGGCTACCTGCTCGGACTGCCGGCGGTGAACCAGCTGGCGAACCGCACCAACATCCTGAAGATGGGGCCCGCCAATACCACGATTCCCATCTGGGAGGATCTCGTCGATTCGCGCACCACCGAGCTGACCGCAAATAACAACACGCCCTACACCTGGTTCTGGCTCGACCTGCGTGACGGTCCGTTGGTGCTCGAAGTTCCGCCCAAGGTACTCGGCCTGATCGACGACATGTGGTACCACTGGAACACGGACCTCGGCATCACCGGGCCTGACAAGGGGGCCGGCGGCAAGTACTTGCTGCTGCCGACCGGTTACAGGGACACGGTACCGGACGGTTACCACGTCGTTCGCAGTCCGACTTTTCAGACCTGGGCGGGATGGCGCAGCTTCCTGGTGAATGGCGATACCAAGCCCGGTGTAGACGCGGTAAAGCAGCACACCAAGATCTACCCGCTGGCTCATGCTGGCGACCCACCGCCGGCGCTGACCTTCGTGAACATGTCTGGCAAAACATTCAACATGGTGGCGCCTGCCGACGCTTCGTTCTGGCCGATGCTACACCAGGTCGTGCAGGAGGAACCGACCGATAGCATCGACGCCACTACGCTCGGCATCTGGGCTTCGCTCGGCATCGAGAAGGGCAAACCGTTCGCACCGGATGCGCGCCTGCAGAAAATCCTGGCCGAAGCCGCTACGGTGGGCGATGCCACGGGCCGCGCGCTGGGCTATCGCAACCGCGACAAGGACGCTTTCTTCTTCGACGACCGGCAATGGCTGCGGCCCTTCATCGGCGGCTACAAGTTCGAGAAGCAGCCGGGTGTGCCCAACCTAGATGCTTCGGCGATGTTCTTCTTCCTCGCGACCGGCGTTACGCCGGCGATGGACACCGAGGTGGTGGGCCAGGGTTCGACCTATCCCTGGACTGCGGTCGACGCCGACCGGAGACCGCTCGATGGCGGCAAGAACTACAAGCTGCGCCTGCCGCCGAATATCCCGGTCAAGGACTTCTGGTCGATCATCGTCTACGACACTCAGACCCGTTCCATGCTGCAGACCGATCAGCGCTTCCCGACGGTTGGCAGTCAGAACAAGGCGCTGGAGGTGAACGCCGACGGATCGGTGGACGTGTACTTCGGCCCGAAGGCGCCGGCCGGTAAGGAGAACAACTGGGTGCAGACGATTCCCGGCAAAGCATGGCTTACGATCCTGCGTCTGTACGGCCCGCTCCAACCGTGGTTCGACAAGAGCTGGCGGCCCGACGACATCCGGCGGGTGAAGTGACGTTGTGGGATCGCACTTACAGGATCGTGAAGGCATGAGCCAGCACGGAGAGATAGCGATGCCCGGCATCCACGTGCTGGCCAAGCCGATCGGGCCGGTCTGTGACATCAACTGCGACTACTGCTTCTATTTGGAAAAGCGTGCGCTGTTCGGCAGAAGTGAGCAGTACCGCATGCCGGACGACGTGCTGGCGCGGTACATCGAGCAGTACGTCGCGGCTCAGCCGACGCCCGTCGTCGAGTTCGTCTGGCACGGTGGCGAACCGACCTTGCTTGGCGTCGACTTCTTCCGGCGCGTGGTTGAACTGCAGAGGCCGTACCGCGCGCAAAAGGAAATCCGCAATACCTTGCAGACCAACGCGCTGCGCCTCGATGACGAATGGTGCGAGTTCTTCAAGACCAACGACTTCTTCATCGGCGTCAGTCTTGATGGCCCACAGGACATTCACGACTGTTATCGCAAGGACCGGCACGGCGAGGGCACCTTCGAACGCGTCATGCAGGGCGTGCGCCTGTTGCAGAAGCATGGGGTCGAGTTCAACGCGCTGGCCTGCGTCGGGAGAGAAACGGCTTATCGCCCGCTGGACGTCTACCGCTTCTTCAAGGGAGCAGGCATCAAGTACATCCAGTTCACACCGATCATTGAGCGTGAGCCGGACGCGGAAACAAAGGCGATCAAGCTGTGGTTGGCGAAACCGTCAGTCCTTGACCGGCCCGAGCCGAACACCCGGGTCACACCGTGGACGGTCGAGCCGGAAGCCTACGGCGATTTCCTGATCGCTATCTATGAGGAGTGGGTGCGCAAGGACGTCGGCGAAACCTTCGTGATGAACTTCGAGTGGGCCTTGACTGCCTGGATCGGCCAACCCTCGCCAGTCTGCATCTTCGCCCGGCAATGCGGCCGTGCTGTCGCGATGGAGCACGACGGTAGCGTCTTCGCCTGCGACCACTACGTCTACCCGGAGTACAAGCTCGGCAACGTACTGTCCGAAAACCTGGGTGAGATGGTCGAGAAGTCGGTGGCCAACGGCTTCGGCCCGCACAAGGAAACGACGCTTCCGCGCTGCTGCCAGACGTGCGAGGTAAAGGAAGCGTGCTGGGGCGGTTGCCCGAAGCATCGCTTTGCGACCTCGCCGGAAGGCGAGCCAGGCTTGCATTACCTGTGCGCCGGCTACAAGAAGTTCTTCCGCCACATCCGCAAGTACCTGCGTGCGATGGGTACGCTGCTGGAGAATGACTTGCCGGTGTCCTACATCATGGAAGCGGTCAAGGGGCCGCTGATTATCACCAAGTAAGGGATTTGCATAGCTGTTGATGGAGAAAAAAATGAAAACCAAACTGATCAGGCACGCCTGCTTTGCAACCCTCGTCCTTCCCGCGCTCGCGCAGGCCGGCGGGCTCTATCTGTACGAGGTCGCCACCACCGACATGAGGCTCGCCAGCGCCGGTACTGCCGCGCGCGCCGAGGATGCCTCCACCGTCTACGCCAATCCGGCCGGGATGACCCGCCTGACGGGGAATCAACTGACGGTCGGCGCTCAGGCGCTTTACGGCAGCTTCGACTACAAGGTCGACGACCAGAGCCTGGCGCAGCAGAATTTCGGCGGTGGCAGCCCCGGTAACGTCGTCGGCTGGATGCCCGGCGGCAGCCTTTTCTACAGCCACAGCGTCGACGATAGGCTCAAGGTCGGCCTCGCCGCCTACGGCAACTACGGTTTGGCGCTCGATTACGGTAATGACTGGGCCGGCCGCAATCTGACCGACGAGGCGATGCTGATGGCAATGACGGTGCAGCCGACCATGGCCTACAGGCTGAACGACCAGTGGTCGCTCGGCGCAGGGCTGACCGCCAACTACGGAGTCTTCAAGCTCAGTCGCGTGGCCGTACTCGGCGGTGATACGCGTGAGGAGAAGGATTCCGACTGGGCCTATGGCGCACGTCTCGGCGTCATGTTTGAGCCGTCGCAGAACATGCGCGTCGGCGTCGTCTGGACCAGCAAGGTCGAATACGACTTCGACGTGGATGCCGGCGTGACCGGCCTGCTTGGCAGGACGCACAACTTCCCCGTCTCCGCAGCGACTAGCGCGCCGCAGCAGATCATGACCAGCGTCTATCAAAAGCTGAATGACCGCTGGGCGATGACCGGCAACCTCGGCTGGCAGGACTGGAGCCAGTTCTCGCAGACATCGGTCGAACTCAACGGCACGACCATCGCCAGCGGTTTGAAGCTGCAGGATACCTGGCATGTCGCCCTCGGCGCACAGTACCAGTACAACCCGGCGACCAAGATCAACGCTGGTGTCGCCTACGACACCAGCTGGTATGACGACAACAAGCAGGCATCGTTTGCGCTGCCGTCATCGCAGGCCTGGCGCTTCGGTCTGGGCGCCGAATACACACTTTCACTGGCCTCGCAACTCGGCGTAGCAGTGGAATACCTGCGCGGAAGCACCATGCGTGATCCGAGCCAGTTGATCGGAGGCGAGTACAGCAGTCCGTACATGGTTTTCCTTTCGGTCCAGTACTCCCACAAGTTCTGATGTTTGACACGCGTCGTTCTGAAAGACGCGGTAGCAAAAGGGGTAACGGAGCGGCTGGCGCCGTCTCGACCGATGTCGAGCAGGGAACAGTGGCTCCGGCCGTTTTGGATGAACGACAGAGATAGGAGGGCAAAATGAAGGCTCAATTCGCGTTAAGTAGTGACAGGCTCATCTCCTGAGCCTCGCTGGGA